>Ga0065711_1012093_pt1 | contig 10229 bp, 12 predicted proteins | sample Hoacrofraction12_FD_59098 | JGI IMG/M metagenome (GOLD analysis project Ga0065711, IMG submission 59098) | Hoatzin crop microbial communities from Cojedes, Venezuela - Epithelial fraction 12 v2 (version 2) | ecosystem: Host-associated > Birds > Digestive system > Esophagus > Crop | place...
ATCTGGCTTTATTTCTCATTATCCTACTCCGATTTGACTGGTGATAAATTACACTCCCGTTTCTCCCCAAGTTCAGTCTGTTTTGTCCATGGCGGTAACTGGTGAGTGATCTCTCACTGTCCTTATCTCAGCCCTCGATCCCTTCATATTTCCTCTCCCCTGTCTAGCTGAGGAGGGGGAGTGATAGAGTGGTTCCAGTGGGCACCTGGCATTTATCCAGGCCAAACCAAAAAAGTTTTTTTTTAGTTCCTACAACAATACTGCAAAAACATCCCATGAGTGTGGTTATATAGCTTCATTTTAAGATGCCCATGATAGTCTATCTAATATTTGGTTGCGCATGCTACTATGTATTATGTGGTCCTGACACCGTAGGTTAATACTAGTGACTATTTACCATTCTGTTAAGTGTACAATCACAGCAGTATCGTGATGGTACTGCTTTTATTGTGATGATATTGCTCTTTCCACCTAAAGTTGCACCCATGTGTCAAAACGCCCAACTCCAGTCTCCTAACTTCAAATAACTCAAAGGTCTTCATTTCTTCCTTTGACCAAGCTACACAAGAGTTTCTCAGTAAAAAGTTAGCTGCTCTTTGTTGGATACTTCTCTCCTTCCTACGACAGTTATGAGAGGTACTGGTGCTAAATCGCACACTAGAGTCAGCCCCAATACACTGCTCCAATAGCCTTGTCCCTTGGTGCTGGCCAAGTTTCTGCTGCCTTTCCAAACTCTCTTAGTACCTAGTACTAGTCCTTAGTACCTCCACTAGACAACTAGTACGCAGTGGAGGTAGAAGGCAGCAAACTTGACAGTGGATGAAGTAACTGACCACACAAGTAAAAGGTTAAGTAAAGTCTGCCTTGATACTGTTGCAGGAAACCCGGTGGTAAAGTAGAAAAACACAAGCTGGGCAGGGGTTTCTCCATCCATAGTGTGTTTTTTAACTACACTTGGGATGCATGCTGGAATTTCCCTCTACGCAACCTGTAAAGTCGATCTTATATAGTGCGATTTTTGCATTCAAGGGACGGGTAAGATATTTTCAAAAGCCTAAAGCAGACACACGGACAGAAGTAAGGCAATGAAACAGCGAAGGCTCTGGCCACACCCGCTGTCAGGAATATAGCGCCCACACACAGAGTCCCTTTGTGTCAGCAGTTGCGGCACTGACAGAAAATTACAGTCTGGTGGATGGAGTAACACGTGTGTTTTGGGCTGTGTTTCACAACGTGCATACCACTCATAGACTATGGCTGATATGAATATTAGAAATCGACCTAATCCATGACCAGGAAACACATACTCAAGCAGAGCACCTGGTAGCCAGCTGAAGGCTTGGTCTTTTAGGTGGCTACGAAGCAGCTACAGAAAGGCATAGGTTGTAAGGTCACAGGCTGGAGGTGGAGAATGAACAGCTTTAGTCTGTGCAACAACTGTCACTTCAGTCAAATGGAGGCATTGCACAAGCTCTTTTCCACTCTGCCATCCATCGGCAAGACGCTAAGCTTGGTGCTTTTCCAGAAAATGTTGCAGAGGTTTTGCAAATTGCCAGTTGCAAATACAATACCGGTTAGGCTATGTGGAGGTTGCCTGGGCCACTGTCACTTTTGAAAAGTTGTGTAATCATGAGGTGTCTTCCATCCAGGCAGCCAGTGAAGCGTGACCTGTCCTTGGTGTGCCTCTGGAGAGGTCAGCATGCTCCTGAGGCCTTGTGAAGCTGGTGCAGCCAAAGTCCTTTCTTTGCCCCAGGAGCTCTTATAAGAGGCATTCCCAGGGGCCGCTGGGAGTTAGGAAATGACCCTTTACAAAGAAAGTCTTTTGACATCTTTTTACTGTGGCTATTATGAGATTAAGGTGCAACTCCACAGCTGAAATTCCTTGCTGCAACACTCCAGCCACTTTTGCAAATGTAGTCTTTTGCAAGCACAGAAGTCATGACCACGTGGACCAAGCAGAGGAAGTTATCAATCAGCGTGCACATCGCTTAACTGGAGGACACGTGATGTGGTCCAGTGTGGTGCCAACATAGCAGGGCTCTGACACAACATGCTCTTTTTAAGACTGCGGTTGATAGAGCCACCACCTTTCACACCACCAGCCTGATCAGACACAACAGTGGGCTCTGCCTGGTAATGTATTTTCCTCCGCGTAATTCAAATTTGTGTTGGAGCTATCCCAAGGGTGAAAAAGCATCTACTGCTTTTTTTCTTGGTAACTTGCCTCTTGGTAATACCATAGAGAGGGTTACTGGAACTATTTCCAAGGGCAAATGGGAGGTAGAGAGTAACCAGGTGGCTGGTGAGAAGATTTGCAACCCATTTGCTACTGGGTTGAAGTTAAGTTCTAACTTTAAAGAGTCTGGTGAAGCATTAGAAATAATATATAATATTAACTGTGTGTATTAAGAATAGATCTCTGCACGGGACAGGAGTGTCTAAGGTGATCAAAAAGGTTTCCGTTTTTTTCAGGCTACACTTAGTTAATAAACAGTCTTCCTATGAGGCTCTGCTAGTTCTGTTTCATAGGATCCTAGTGTTAATTGTGGCTTCTGGGTACAAAAGTTAAGCAATAAACAGTAAAACTATAGACCTGTCATCGTCCAGCCAGCCTAAATGTGTTCCTTGTGTAGTGTAAACTCTTACTTCAGATAAATTTCTTCTATGTGACAATTGGCCTGACAGCATTTTCTGTCCTTTTAGTTCTTGCATTATAAAGATGTTTCTCTTCTTTTTACCATCAAAAATACAAAAATGGGTCTTGCCTAGTACCAGTTCCAGTCTCTGTGGAGGAGTATAAAAAGCCTGGCGTGGACTCTAATGGAAGCTGGACTTGGGAATCCCCTGCACTTCCCCGGCCCAGACTCTGATATATGGTCTTCAGATACATAAAGAACTTTACCCATCATAACCAAGATGAAACAGACATTCATAACAATATTTAATAATAATAATAATAATAATAATAATAATAATAATAATAATAATATACACAGACAGAAGATGTGGCTGTTTATTGCAATCCTGTTTTTGACACAACCACCTGTGAACTCAGCAGATGGCCTCAAGATGAAGAAGGCTATAAATCCCGAGACTTCAATGAATGTTGTAAGTCAGAAGTTCTCTGTCTAAAAGTCTGTGGACATTTAGTTGGGGGAGAGAGGGATTGAGAGTATGTATATGGAGAAGGCTCGGGTCACCACGTGTGCTGGTTTTGTTGAGCAGTGTGATACGACGTTGCCTCCATACCATCATTATCAAGCCCTGCTACCTGAAGGAGTCCTCTTCCTCCCAGCAGTATTAGGTGCAATTATCAGCAGGTCAATTAGAGAAGGGAGTAATCCCAGCCTGGATTTGATCAGACATCTTCCTGGAAGGTAGAAAGTTGTGCATGGCTCCTCTCTTTCAGCTGCAGCAGGTTGCTCTGGGCCACGTCCAGGTGAGTCCTTTCAGGACTCTGAAGGTGAGTTTAGATGGACCCAAGACTTGGGCAATGAAATTACTGAAATTAATCTCTTCCATCAAACGTGTGACAAAGTGAGCACACAGCGATGTGTAGGCAGGATCACAGCTGGATTTCACCAGACTGAAACTTGCCAATCTGTGAAGTTTTCAGCATAAATAAAACTCAGGCAGAGCCTTAGGAGGCCTGCAACAAATCCTGCAGGACTTGTCCTATTGCCCTTCCAGTCAGCCCAGCTCGGCAGGTTTGACATGCCCCACCATCTTATCTGCCCCATGCATCTGCTCAGAGCATGACATGACATGTCCCGCTGCTGGTGTCAGCTGTCAGTAAATCCTTTTCATTTCAACCTTTGTTTCTCGAAACATTTCAAACGCATGTGCTGCTGCATGCTATAGGGAAGCGCTGCTGCCACCAGCTCCCCTCCTACTCGCAGGCGTGGGCCCACAGCTGAGCGTCTCCCCTTCCCTTGGCATTTCACTGGGGCAGGCGTGGGATTCAGACAGAGCACCCTCTCAAAAATGTCCTCAGCTGATCCAGAGACATCGCGCAAAGCAGTGTCCCGGCTGCTGCAGTGTTTTGGTTTTGCAAAGGCATCACAGCTGATGAGGGATGTGCTCTTCAAGTCCGATGAGCACCTCGGCTATGGAAAGCTTTCTACTTGGGTTTTTCTTTCCCCAGAGCCAAATGATCTGCCACAGAGGGTACCCCAGTGAGGAGTATGAAGTCCTGACTCGTGATGGCTACTACATCAGGCTGAACAGAATTCCTCATGGGAGAGAAAATCCTCGGAACAGAGGTACAACTCTATTTCACAAGGAAGCCAGCAAAGAAAAAAAACTGCTAACAATACAAGAAGGCGAAGGGATGAGCCTTATCAGGCTAGGGGAGTATTTATTGTTAAAGCAAAAATACTAAATCCACAGTACTTCTCCAATTTACAGTCAAGACTTTAGCAACTGACATAGGAAAGTGTGTGTGCAGCACAGTTCTTCATATAAAGCAGAGACATGGCTTTAAGGCTCAGAGGATGCAGGCATATCTTAAGAGAGCTCCTCATTTAATATTTTCCCCATAAATTTGTGACTTTGGAGTTCGAATGATCTCAGGGATGAGCCTGTACATCTGAGCTTTCACATGGTTGTTGCCAGAGGCCACAGTGCTGAGCTTGTTGGGACGAGCACCTGGGGTCTGAAAGGCTGAGGAGGGATGTCTGCAGCTCTCTGGCCTGAGACAACTAGGGCAACCACCACAAGACAACTATGGCAAGGATTTCTTCACCAGGAGACATGATTAAAATGCATGTTGTGTGTCCTCTGGCAGTGCAAGAAAGAGGCTTTATTGGACCGAATTTGGGGTGGGTGAGTAGAGAAATTCTGGTTCAATCAAATGCACTGTTTCTTTCATGACCAGGGACCAAGCCTGTTGTGTTTCTCCAGCACGGGTTCCTCGGAGAAGGCAGCCACTGGGTGGAAAATCTACCTAACAACAGCCTTGGCTTCATATTAGCAGACTCCGGCTATGACATCTGGCTGGGAAACAGCCGGGGGACAAGCTGGTCTCACAGACATCTGAACCTTTCATCTGACCAGGCTGAATTCTGGGATTTCAGGTGGGCTGGAACAGATTTCAAAAGCATGGCAAACTTCTCTGCCTGTCACTAACCTCTAGGCAGAGGTGAGTGCCTCCAAGCAGGCAAGTCAGAGCACCTTAATCCCCGGGTATGGCCTCCCCCAGACCTCCCTGTGATGTGCCTGGGGAGGATGGAGGTATTTGTGCAGACCTGCCTGCTGACATGGTGCCACCATCTCCCTGCCCTGCAGAGAGCACAGGGCACAGCTGCCTGCGTGGGGATGCTTATCCTGCAGAGACGACAGCCCTATCATGGGACCTCTGTGTGGTCAAGCCTACCCAGTGAGGTGTCCACAAACATCATTGCCATCTTGCCTTCTAGACATTCTTGTCTCCAAGAATGGCATTTTAATTTGCTACTGCCTCTCCAGTTCTGATCTTCAGGGCACTCCTGGATTTCCCAAGCTCATAAACATGCTTCCAGTAAAAAAAGCTAATAAAGTAGGTCTGTGTTTCACCGTATCACACTAAAAGGCACATGGGCATGAACTGGTGCTCCATTCCCTGCTGGGAAAGAGCATCTCCAGGAGCTGAGCTGTTTCTGCAGTCCTGACAAGATCCAGCTCTGGGTCTGCAGAGCTGCTGTATATTGCATCTGAATGCACTGCTGGCCAGACTCTGCACAGTTTCTTTACCGCTAACCATGGTTACAGGAGGACTAAGCCTTTTCAGGGAAAGACTGGGCCATGGCAGGAGGCATGCCTTCAGACCCTCTGCAGTTTCACCCAGCACAGGGTTCTCCAAGCTCATAGGAATTTTCTCCTGGAAAATCAGCCCCAGATGTTAAGCCCTTCAGTACAGGAGCAATGCAAGGCAGCCAAAATTCACAGGTAAGTTTGCCCTCCTGGTGTCACCTATAACCAATGCGCTACTCCTGTGTTGCAGCTTTCATGAAATGGCAATGTACGACCTCCCAGCCATGATTGACTTTGTTCTGCAGAAGACTGGGCAGCAGCAGATCTATTACGTTGGCCACTCCCAGGGCTGCACAATTGGTGCGTTAGAAGGGGTTGCACATCACGTTGCCTGCACCACCTTGAAAACACTCATTTTGGTGTTCATAAGCAGAAAGCGGAGAGGTCCTATCTTTGTGAACTGCCAAGCAGGCACACTAGGTAGAAGGTCTCTTGGAGCGAGAAGTCCCACAGCAGATACGCTTTCCACACAAGGCATCTGGGAGGACCAACATGCTCTTAGGGTAGTAAGAAAGCTCCTGGTGACCTCAGTAAGCTCGTCACTGCAAATGGAGCAACTGCAAATTGAACATAGAAAACCAAATTGCAGTGTTCCACATCAAAACCAAAGGCATTTTGCACAGAGGTCACAGCTTCTGTTTTCTGATGAAACACATGGTGCTTCTTTTCACCAGCAGGGCCATCAGGGGTATGAAATAACCTCTGTGACGATGGTATCCTTTAGCAGTGGCTGATGGAAGATAACAGTACCGTTCCCTTCATCCAGTGAACGAGGCAGGACTTCCCATCTGCGGTAGTCGCTGAATTGCCTCCTCAGCCACTTCTAACCATAGGAATAAAGGCATTGCCTCCTTTTGGACATCTCTAGCTCTAACACTAAGCAGAAAGGTGGCAAGTGATCCCAAATTTCTAATTGGAGCTAATACCAGCTAAACAGATTTTGGCAGTGGGTCCAAGCAAACCCTCAGATTAACTACCTGAAGAAAGATCACCCCAGTCTCAGCTTGTTTTTCTGTTTTCTCAGCGTTCATTGCGTTTTCGTCCATGCCAGAACTGGCTCAGAAAATCAAAATGTTTTTTGCCCTGGCTCCAGTAGTGACACTCAAGTACGTCAGATGTCCCATCATAAAAATGTCCTTCCTTCTGGACAGGCAATGCAAGATGCTTCAGGTAGGAGATTACTCCATCCACTCCTCCCCCGAACACACCAGTGCTAGAAAAGGGATCGGATCGTGCCCAGATGCACTTCCTGGGGCTATCTGATGTGGCAGAAAACAGTTAATTCCTGATGATTTATAAGCACAGACATGATTTCAGGTGCTGGTACACTCCTGCATGGTCACTTTGTTGAGTGGATCTTGAGTGCATCCTCCCATCTGCAGGATCTTCAGGTGTGGAAACTGGTCTTTCTGTGGGGGCATTTGTTAAATTCCCGGACAGCCCGCCTGGAAGTGAGCAGCCTTACTATGTTGATTTTAATGACTGAAAAATGAATCCAGTGCTTGGGGGAAGTTGGGTGAAAGAGGAGAGTCACGAATATTGATTTCCCTGGTGTGCATTCAGCCAGTATCGCCTCCTGCAATGAGCTGTACACATCTCAGCAGGGCAGGAGGACATGGGAGGAGTGGGTTTGACTGCTGTAGGTACCCTGTGCCACACATCCCCTCACCACCCAGCTGATGGGACAGCTAACGGGGACACCGGCTGGCGGTGGGTCGGGGCAGGCAGTCCGAGAGCTGGGCTGCAGGAAGAGAAACACAAGAACTCATACTCACCCTTTGCTTCTGCAGCTTCTGTTTGGCAGAACGGATGCCTCACTGCAGATCAAGAAGCTGTGGAGGTTTCTCCCCGAGCTGTGCAGGCACCCGGTCCTGCACAAGGCCTGTGCCAGCCTCTTCTTCCTGCTGGGTGGCTACAATGAGAAGAACTTCAACATGGTGGGTTGGTGGCCCTGCGTGGAGGAGAGGGAGCAGCAGCCCCTGGGCGCACTGCTTGGGAGCACCCAGCCGTGCCCACCAGCTCTGCCGACACCCCGCCTGCTGCCTGCCCCCTCCCTGCCAAACACCCTGCCCAGCCTGCTCCGGCTGCTCACCCCCAGTGCCCATGGGCAAGCAGACACTGCAAGGGCAGCACGTGTCCCTCTGCCAAATCCCTCTCTCGCTGCTTCTCCTCCCCAGATAGGAAAAGTCCTCAGGCTCTGCTGGGTGAATGTCAGTGGCCGGGTGGAACCTGATAGCATCTCTGTGCTAGGGCCACCGGTCACGGGGACCAGCTGTACCTCCCACCAGCAACCCTGGTGTGTAGCCCCTGCTCCTACTCATCCTGAAGCAGCATCTGGATGACCACGGGTAGTCACTAAGGTCTTGAGCACAGTCCCTGAGCCCAGATGAGGTATCCCCAGGAGCTGGGAGTACCTCATCCTTCATCACCATTCTCCTCCTGGAACTGTCTCGGAGCAATTGATTTTTAATGAAAATCATATTCGTGAACCTGACCCAACTCTCCAGGCAGTGTGACAGCAGCACCTGTTTTGGGAAATCATCATCTGGCAACTGCTGTCCTCGCTCCTATCCTCTGGAAAGCAATGATAGCTTGAATATGTTTCCTTGCAGACACGGCTGGATGTGTACACATCCCACTATCCAGACAGGACGTCTGTCAAAAACCTGATACATTGGGTCCAGGTAGGTTCCCTGAAATGCAGATGCTTCACCCCTGGGTGGGTCCCTTCAGAGAGTCTGGTGCGTTCAGGGCAGAGATCTTGGACATTAGCAGCTTGTGAGAAAGCTAAGGTAAGAAATTAGGCGTACAGAAGAAGTGCTGTACGCAGGACAAGCTTCTCCAGAGGGACAGGGACACCGGGGTGTGTGCCCTGGGCTGTGCCAGGCAGGACAAGGGAAGGGATGGGGAGGCCACAGCTGGATTCTGGGACCAGTTTGGGGCCCTCAGGGATCCCCAGAGCAGAGCTAGCCCGAGGACACTGTGGTGATGGTGGGTGGAAGCCAGGACATACAAGGAGAGGCTGAGGGAGCTGGGCTTGCTCCGACAGACATAAGGAGGCAAAGGGGGATGTGACGCCATCTCCCCCTGCCCTAAGGGGTCCCGGAGACTCCAGGGCTGGACTCCGCCAGTCTCAGCAACCTGCGGCAGCTGCAGCGCGGGCCCTGCTGGAAACGGGGTCAGGCTGGAGACCCCCACCCTGGTGCCTCCTTGCAGAGACGAATTATAGGTAACAGGGAAGGTGAAAAAGGTCTTTTTAATCAATGCAGCTATTGTGCCAGTACCTGAACTTTCATTCCTAGCATAGAAGGAACTCTTACAATAACTGGGCTCACTGATGTCTCTGTAACTCTGAGCTCGAAGTGTCATGAGAAGGTAAGGATGATCAGGCTGCTGAAGGAAAACTCACCAATCTGGAGTCCTCCAGCAGCATCCTGTGCACACAGCTGGTGAGGAGCATGTTTTCAGAGGCACAAGCATCACACCTTGATTTGTCAACCCAATGCCACAGCTAGGGACAGGTGCGGAGTTGGAGGTCAAAGCATCACTCTGTTAAAAAAGGTGGAAAACCTGGCTTTGCAGGGATGCCACCTCCTCCCGCAACGTCCTGTGAGAGCACCCTTTTATGATGTGGTCCCTCGAGGAGGCCAGGAGATGCCGGATCCACGCAGCAGCACTTGCTGGCCTCCCACCACAGATATTTCCTCTCCACCCAGGTGGTGAAATCAGGAGAATTCAAAGCCTTTGACTACGGCAGCAAAAACCCAGCTGTGTACGACCAGGTAGGAGGCTGCAGCAGCAGTGCTGGTGGCTGGAGATGCCGGAGGACTGCCCTGGGAGTTGCAGGGACAGGCTGGCTTGCAAGGGTTGACCGCAACAGTGGTTCCTCAGAGCCTTCTGTGTCCCTCCAGGAGACACCTCCATTCTACCAGGTGGAGGAGATGCCCGTGCCCACAGCGGTGTGGTCAGGGGGAGAGGACTGGGTGGCCGACCGGAGGGATGTCCGCCTGCTGCTGCCCTGCATCGCCCACCTCGTCACCTACGGCCACATCCCCGACTGGAACCACTGGGACTTCATCTGGGGCTTGGATGCCCCCGGGCGCCTCTACAGCAGCATCCTGGAGCTGATGGAGGGGTCCCGGTAGCGCCGTGGCTCCCCAGGGAGACCCCGGTGGCCCGGCCCCTCTCCCTGGCTGGGACAGCCCGAGGCGGCGGCGGGACATCCCCCGCTGTCCCCTCCCTCCCGCCGGCCTGACACGCTTGCGGTGACGGTGCTTCCCGCGCACTCCCTGGTCGCCGGGGTTTGCCCTCCTCCTTGCGTGAGAGCTCCAGAGCGCGCAGGCTGGGCAGCGCCGGGGCCAGCCAGGGCGCGGGGTCGGCGGGAGACACCAGCCGGGCGGCCGTGCTGGAAGGGCCCCACGGCGGCCGCCCGGCGGGCG
>Ga0065711_1051789_pt1 | contig 10229 bp, 7 predicted proteins | sample Hoacrofraction12_FD_59098 | JGI IMG/M metagenome (GOLD analysis project Ga0065711, IMG submission 59098) | Hoatzin crop microbial communities from Cojedes, Venezuela - Epithelial fraction 12 v2 (version 2) | ecosystem: Host-associated > Birds > Digestive system > Esophagus > Crop | place...
CGCGGCGTAGGGGAATGGCGGTAACGGCGGCGGGTTTTGGTTGTTGCTCTCGCATCAAGGGCTGTTTCCAGCTTCTCACGCAGGTGTGCAGGAGCTGGGAGGGAGCAGAGCCGGGCCGTCAGCCCAAGCTGCCCAGTGGGGATACTCTGTACCGCAGACGCCATGCCCGTGTTATGAACTGCGGGTGGTGGGGGCGCAGGAGTACGCTCTGCCCTTTGCAGCGGGTTCGAATCCCCTCTGGTCCGGGAGCGCAAAATTTTTTCAGGAGTTTTGCAAAATGCACAATTTCCAGGCCCCGCGATCACTGCTTGGGGACTGACTGTGAATCGGTCGTTGGATGGTGAGAAAAATCGTGTTGTGTACAGTTTGTTTTGCATATTCATTGTTACCATTGTTGTTATCAGTAGCTTTATCAGTAGTTCTTTTGTTGTTGTGTTAAAATGTCTTTATCTCAACCCACGAGCTTTCCCTTGTGTCCGTTTCTCCTCCCCATCCCACTGTGGGGCGCAGGGGAGGGGTGGGTGAGCGGCTGTCTGGTGCGTGGCTGCCAGGTTACTACGACGGGATCAAAGTCATAAGAAAGAACAGCACACTGAGATGTATTTCAATTTGAAGCCTAATCAAGGAGAGTTGTTGCTGCAATTGCGAATTCAGGAAACTGAAAAGCGGCAAATGTAACCTGATTGTAAAAAAAAAAAAACAAAACCCCAACCTTTTCACACCAGGACAGAAGTGATGCTTATGTGGAGGTGGGCTTACATGTCGGTTAAGCAGTTGGGCTTATCCCCCAGAACCCAAGGTTAACTTTGGTTAATTTTCTGCCTACCATCTCGGGACTTAAAACCGGTCACGGGCCCAGGAGGTGGCAGCAGATCCAAAAGCAAAATTCCCCAGATGGCCACATGCACAGGCTGGTTGAGTTTCTCTGAAAATAGAAGGGGCCTGAATCAGTTAGATGCGTTTCCCCCCACTTAGGTTAAATGGTTTAATTTGGCTCGGGTTTGGATGAGGGTGAGCTGCTGTGCGGTCTGCTTCCCTGGAATGCCACTTACGTGCAAAGTCACTGCCAGTAACAACCCCACAATGAACAGGCAGAGAAAAGATGCTTGCGTGTCCGGTAATTTTAAGGCTCTGCATCCCCGCTCCAAGTCACTGCTGCAGTTCTGGCAGAAATAATCGAGACCCCTGAAAGTATTTCCTTCACTTTAAAGAAGCAAACTGAACTTCGAAATAAGACAAACTTTTAAAATTCGGCTTTCAGTAAGGACAGTGTAAATTGTAACCTAATTGTTCTAAAAATCAAAGACTTTTGTTCCTTGGGAGTTTGGATGTTGAACCTGCGGAGTACTGTTTTCTAGTTAAACCACGCATATCAGTCCTTTCAAAACAGAAACCTTTTGAAATGGATTCCTACCCAGCGTTTGACAATGAGAAGTGAAATTTTGGGACTTGAAATAATCAAATGCCTCAGTGTAAAGCAGTTTGCTCCAGATACACTGACAGCATCTTCTAAAGTCTGGTAATAAGATGGAAACCTTTCTGCAAGTGTATCTTGTTTTGTGCTGCTCCTGCCAACAGCTGAGGGAAAAGGAATACTTTATTCTGTATGCTGCATTTCTTGTTGCTTAGAATATAATAAAATCTGCTCATTCAGCTACATTTTTTTCTATTGGCTTGCAAAGTTAGTTCATTGTGTTTTGTTTTGAGCAGCATGTATCCTGCTTCCTTACCCTGAGAACTGCTGAAAAGTTAAAAGGTTTGAGCATTACTCTGTATACCTTCTATTTCTTTTTATATCTCATCACTGGAAGCCAATAGCATTTTTCTTCTTCATAATTTCTAAAACCACAGTATTTTAGCTATGAAAATTTTTTTAAAACCTGCTTTACTGTAATTCTTGTGGTTATCAACATCTTACAACTGGAAAGGAACGTATAGCATTTGTAGACTTACCCTAATTAGCATTAATTTGTCTAATCTGTGTATCAACAGCCAGATACCTGCGTGATAAGCTGGTGCCAGAGTTTTAGTGCATGCTGAATAGCTTTCCTGTGCTGAGGCTTGTTCCGTTTCATCTCTCTTGGAACCAGGTAGGGCTTCACAGCTACCTCGAATGCATCTGTGTGCGAACTGGCAGGAATTGTGGGACCAGCTGTGGGACTGTCCCTAACAAGCTGCTAGCTAGTCAGCGAGGCTGTTGCCTGTTTCTTCAGGCTAAGGATGAATTGCCACAACAAAGCCTCTTTCAAAGAGATTTTGTTCTTAAGCAGGCAAACCTTTTTGTTCAGGCAAATCTTAGCTACTTTATTTTCTCTCCATTAGATCTCAGGCAGCACTTTACAGCTGACTTTCCAAATAACGAATAAGAAAGATTAATTTATTTTCAAATTACTTCAATTTTTTAAAACCAGAAAATTGGAATGTGGGCTTTTTTCATAACAATTATACTACAAGGTAAAACACAAGTACAAAATCAAAGTTTGGTGGCTGCTATTGTGCACATCAGAAGTAGTGTGTATTACACTGATAAAGAAAGTTGTGTATAAAGCAACACAGATGTGAAATTAAAGCCAATAGAGATGTACATTAATGATAAATACAATGTCTGCAATTAATTTTAAGCAAGTTGAATGTGTGGTGCATATTAGAGTTCATAAAATCTTGCTATAGGCAAATAATTAAAGTTGCATACATCAAGTCTGGAAGGATAGCCAACTGAAAGTGATTAAATAGAAATGGAATATATAAGTAATTAACATTTGCTATTAAGGTAATAAAGAAGTAAATAAGATTCTGTCATCGTCAGTGAGCATAAGTTAAGAAACTATTCTATAGGTTTGGAAGGGAATTCGAAATAGATCTCATGTTCACTGACAGAGGCATTTTTGATGTTCATAAAAGGCACTATAAAAAATCTGGCTCTGCTTTACATTGCATCTCAACAGAGCAAATGACCTGAAACTAAAGTCACCTGTCGGCCTGAATTTTAGCCTCCTGAAACCAGTGATGGGATTAGAGGCATGTCTGCTTCTCTTCAAATGAGAATGCCGAGAGAAGTAAATATACTTCTTGGTAACAGAGCTTATGAAACAGATAATTTAAAAACAGATTGTGGTCTGATGAAAGCATCAAGACCATTCAATCTCTTTGACATAGAAAAACTGCGTCAGTAAAGCCTAATTACCATGTCCTTCCATGTTAAACAAGGCGATGCTAAAAATAATGCCTAAAACAAATGTCACCAAGGTACATTTACATTTATGCTATGTGACCAGATGCTTTTTACTCTCTGTTCTGTGTTGTATGCTCTGTAGTCTTTGTGTTGGATACTCTCTATAATGGAGTATGTTTTAATGTAACTATACCAATTTGTTGCCTTCAAGACTACTCTAGTTAGGCCAGGGTTGCTAGCAAGTGTGTGGAGCACCTTCATGTAAAAGGCTTTCTAATGGGATGGAAGATAATTTCAGTTTGATTTCTGGAATAACATTAGGGGATTGATAGAAGAAACAAGTTATTTTCAATTTGAGAAATTGGAAATGAGGGAAACTATATTGGAAGATTCTGGAGTTTGGGGAGTAGAAAACTGATCCCTTCAAAATGTGGGAAAAGTATTTCAAATGGAATCATGTCCAGTGCAGTTGAATCCTTCAACCATCCCAATGATCTAAGTCTGAATCTAAACTCAAGTGTCTAAATACAAAGTCTGCCACACCTGTACCATAGTAAGGATGGGCCATGCTCATGCCACCCGAAATCTTACCTTCTTTCTGGCCTTAGCCATCCAGGAGGACAAATAACAGCATTTAGGAAGTGATGACACATCTCTGTCTTTGAATACAGATAAAATGGATATTCATTTTGCTTTTCAACTCCGGCTTCAGTATCAGCAGTGCGTCTGCCAGCGTATCATAAGCATGGGTTGGAGGTAGGAAAGGATGTGTTGGAGAACATTGAGAATGCCATATGGAAATGATTCTGTGGATTATCCTACTGAATCATCAAGTCATGTACAGGATTAGTTACTTCTCCATATGGTGATTAAGGACCAAGTTGCTACTGGAATATTTTCCAAAGGTTATTTTTACATTTCGCTGTACTATGGGATCGCGTTAAACATTACATCATAACCTGCACCTACAGTGAGATATTTTAAAGTGCCCAAAGAGCTTTATACATCTTCCTCCATGTTTCAGCAATTATAATACTCTCTCAATTAGTAATCTTTGAAGAACTGTAATTCATTCACTGCTATACATACATTTCTGTATGAACACAGTCTGCAAGCTTTGCAAAAATGGGTGTAGGCGGTATGAAATAATTTATGCTGCTAATTGACAATTACACAGTTGCTTCTAGTCTCAAAGAGGAAAAAAATATCAATGTAGACTAGCAGATAAAATAAAAAAGAAAGCGCAAGGCATAAAATTCCACTTTTTTTCAACCAGTTTGCGTCACGCTGTTTAAATCAGTTTAACGCTAATCTTTTGTAGCTAAAATGAAATTATTTTATTCTTGCTATTCTGCACATTAACTAGCAAGTCCTGTCAAGATGACATTATAATTGTGTGAATGCCTATTCCCATTTGCACCTAGATGAGAAACATGAGTGAATTAGGGTAGAACTTTGCTAGTATGCATTAATCCTGAATACTTCTCAAAATACCTCAATAAAAGTGTCAAAAGGTACTTTGTTTATTCTAACTTCTGTAACTCCTTGTAATAAAAATATACATGCATAATTTACATGTTAACAGTGAAGGAAGCAATTAGAAAACTCTGATGTCTTTGCTAGGAAAGGAAAAGCCACACGCGTCTGAGAAGAATGGAGAGAGGGAGTCAGGGCTTTTGATGAGAACAAGGAGCAGTGCCCCGGGACAAGGCAGCAGGGGTAGCGAGAGCCAGAGCAGCCCGCGGGCTCCCCACTTGCAGTGAACTGGCTGAGCTTATCCTGCGGCCAAGGGCTGCGCACACACAGCAGCACAGCACAGCCTGCACCCGCTCAGGCACGCTATGCAGCAGCCCTCTCCTCACCATCGCTGCACAGGGACACGAGGATCAGATGAAATTTCTTCTGTTAGGCATCTTCAAATAATATACACTATAGCAAAACAACTTCTTAGTTATGAAATCATATGCAAGAGATCAGAATTCAGATCCTAAAGAATAATTTTAATGCTCCCTTACCATATATTCAAAAATTCATAGCTAAATTCTTATTGTCTGTGATAACTAAGACTGAAAAAAAAAGAATTACTTGTCTCTAAAATGCTCGTATTTACTTTTCTTGGGTAGTGAAACTAAAGCAGACCTTAAAAATCACTAAGCACCTGATCTCTCTCATAACGGATATCCAAATGATATGTATCTATGTGTACACAAAACATAGCAAGATCCAAGTAAAATTTAGTGACCTAAATCAAGAATGAAGATATATAAAACTAAAATTGAAATTGGAAAAAAATTTTGACTGCTTGGAAGCATGTAAACCTTGTATACGCTTCATGCTTCAGCTGCCTGGGTTCCTTCGACGCCTGCTTCTTCCTAAATCCTCAGGTGTCCCGGCGGATTGCAGTCCTCCACATCTCCGCTCCTCCAGTGGGAGAGAGGCAGGATGTGGGTATCTACAGCCGAGACCAAAGCTATGAGCCCCTTGCCTTTCTGTGTGCCTACACTCCTCTCAGGGAAAGCCTGAGAACAAATAACCTTAGAAAAATTTGATGAAGTCCTACGCATGGTGTCTTAAAAGGAGAAAAATGAAGAAGTAGCGTGGTTTAAGAATGTTCTTACTAGCGCCCAGTAGTTAAATCAAGTAATACTTTAATGATGTCATAAATTAAATAACATAAGTGATGCCCTTTATGTGTACCTATACACCTTACATGTGCTACTCATTACGTTTCAACTCAGTAAATAGTAAATGAGGAAGACACAATAATGAAATGAAAGCTGGGGAAGGAGGAACTGTCGGTGTACTTTGTCAAGCTGCAATTTATTACACATTATGCATGTTTAAAGGTGAAAGAGCATTTTCTAAAACAGAACCAAAATTTTATCTTTAAAATACTTACAGGGTGTGAAAGTCATCTGGTGTGGTTTTTACTATTCTGTGCATCCTAGCTTTGAAGATACGAGAAAAATAGTGGAACACAATCCTAAATTGGTACTTTAAATGCTTCTGCAATTCCTAAAAAGAAAGCTATTTTAAAATGAAAGTTTATTTATTTTGTCAATAACTATGACTACATCTATCCAGCAATAGTGAGAACAACAAATTGCTAAGCCAACAACTGAAATTAAAGTAACGTTGTAACTATAGCATTAATAACAGAAGGGAAGTCTGCAAAATGCTGATATGGTCATTTTGCTGGAAGCTAAGGAAAATATTTTAAAAAAAAAACATCTCATGAGAACATGTTGGGGATCTGCAGAAAGCAGCAGCCTGACAGCGGCGAGACTGCTTCAGCTCCATGCCCCTGGGTCCCACGAGTTGCAGGGCTGAGCACCTCTTCCCAGTGAGCAGGGGCCCACAGAACAACACAACGAGAAGCACCCGGCACGCACACAGGCGGCACCGACAGCATCCTCCCGCCCCCCTCGCTGGCTCTTCAGGACGGAGGTCTGTTCGTGGAAAACCTCGACGTGTACGTCCAGCGCAGATCCCGCCAGCAGCCAGGCTCAGGCAGTCTGTCCAGCAGCGGCCACTGGATCCTCACACCTGCCCAGGCACTGCCACCTGAGCGTGTGAGCTCCCGTGGCCTGCAGCCCCTCTCCAGCTGCTGGTAGAGGACCTCCCACCCCATACACACACCAGCACACAGGCACACGTACTCTGGATCCCTCCAGTAACTGGGCTTAGACACACAGAGCATCCAGTAGCTGGTCCTGCATCCTCTCTGTCCCCAGTTGCCTCCTGTGCAGACGCACATGCCAACTAGTCGCCCAGCCAACCCCTTACTTTCTGGTCTCTCCAGCAGCTGGCCTGGACCTGCTGGGGTTGGCTCTGGCAACTGGCTGCTCCAGGAGTCCCACTTGCAGACGGGCACACACATACCTGGCTCTCAGGCTGCTTGACGTACTTGCCAAAAAACCCAGCCTGACCTTCCCTAGGGACCACGCTCTCATGTGGGCACCCTGCCTTTCTCCAGCGGCTGCCCCAGGCTTGTGGGGCATGTCGCCTGTGGCCCAGGTCCACTTGCTGGCACTTCAACAGTGTATTCCGTGTGTGCTGAGGTCCCTTGCCCAAGAAGATGGTTAGAAATGGAGTTTCATGAGACGATAGGACAGACTATGCTGGTACAGCACAGGGTGCAGCCTTAATGTAATGACCAAAGCATAATGACCTAAAGTGTAATGACCGGCCACATGTTTATGCACAACCAGCCCCCCTTATTCCCTTTTCCCTCTCTTTTCCCATGCTTATTCCTCCCCAAACCACCTCGATCCCTCCCTTTCCCCACCTCTGGTTCCTCCCCTAAACACACCATGGCACGTCTAGCACCACCCTAGCGTTCTCTTCAGCTGCACGCTGTGCTGTGTGCTGCAGCCTAGCTGGCGGTGACCCTACCTTGGTCTGCAAGGTGGTCCAGAGAGCCTCTCCAGCAGGTTCATCGTCTGGGTCTCACACCTGGACAGCGAGGCTGATGGCTGTCACAGGACAGCTTTTGGGACAGGCTGGGACAGGGTCTCTATCCCTCTTACTGGGCAACAGAGGTTCGCCCACCTGCTGATGTGCCTCTGTGCTTCTTCATGTCTGTGGGGACAACCTGTTTATCACATAAACCAACATTGAATCAAATAATCTAATCCACTTTCAGATCTCTTAGTGTGTTATCTGCAAGCCAAAGAAAACCAGGACACAATCAGCTAGCTGCCTCTGGATCACCAGCCTTATGGCAAGCAGCTTGAGACCCCCTCCTTTGAAAAGGTTGTGAAGGATTTTACAGTTATGCTAGGAAACCAAAATGGGGAAAAATAAATTATGATACCTATTAGAAGTCACTCAGAATATAAACTGAAGAAAATATGCAACAATGGAAGTAAAACAAGTGGAAAAAATCCCAGTGAATGGAAAAAAAAACCCAGCTGAAGACAGACCCCATGTCTACGAGCTAGCACACTACTGCAGGAATTGTACGTGTTCCTTGCCTTTCCTCTTGCACTCCCCGAATTTTTCCAGCATGAGCCTATTGTCATTCCCATATCTCTGTAAAGCATGCTGCGGCTTCTGAATACCTTACGTAGGAGCAAAAGATGCCATCGTAAACAGCAGCACGCAGTTTCCAAGGTACGATTTCCACAAAATGCCTAAAGGCTCCATCCTGCTCCTAAAAAGGGGGTATGCAACAAACAGAGCAAACTCGTTCTTCCTAGAAAGCATCGAGGCCATGCTGCTGAACGCAATGCAGGTAAGGGAAAAGAGCATTCTGGCATATCGATTTTCTGGCTGGCTAAATTAACATCTGGGTTTTCTTCTGTGTTTATTGTTACTGTAGAACAGATTTTGTACTAGTAGTGCAATTCTAATATTGCTAATTAGTCACTAAAACACTAACTTATGGACAAGGAATCCCTAATTCTACTTACAGATTTAGAAAAACTCAGAATTTAATTTTTCTTTTCTTTTTTTTTGGACTTATCATTACCAAATGTTTTTCTTGCTATTGGTCAAAGATCCTGAACAAATGCCCACATGTCAATATGCTTATGAGCATCAAAGCTATCAACCAAAGTCAAGTAATCAAGAAGTTCTGGTGCCATTGTACCATTTTGTGCCAAGTATAGGAGTGTTTCCAACATCTGATCAGCTCTTTGTCCAGGAACGTGTTACTGCAACGCCTGAAACTGAGATTAAAAATACTTCAAAAAGAAAGTTTAATTCATATAGATTTGAAGTTAGCATTATCACATTTAATAAATCAGTATTATCTATTTAATACCAGATCAGGTATGTAGAAAGGCTGAAGTGCTACCGCAAAGCAGAAATGCTCTAACATGAAGTGGCAGATTATTTCATCTATGCTAATTAAACCCTGAAATTACTGGAAATTGCTAGCTAGCTGCCTATGGCCCTTGGTGAGGAAAAGTGAAAACAGGTAGAATATTGCCTTCAAATTAGTCCAAGGTGATGCATTCATTACAGACGTTTAAAGAAACAGCTGAAGTAACGTTGGGACTTGGTGCTATTTTGACAGCTTGTGAAGGATTGGGAATACACCAAAAGGTTAGGAGAGGGGGCAGGGATTCTTTTAATGAAGGACAAAGGAAAGTGATAAGAAATTATATAGCAGTCAATTTTGTTTTGATTGTTTGCGGAAAAAAAATGGAATGAAACATCCAATGTTATTTTTGAGTGCCACCATGACAGCAAGCAAGTCCACATGCGTTTTGTCACAAACAAGTTGTGGCAAACGTATCTTATTTCCCTTCCCAACAACCGAAGCAAGGAAAATTCAGGTTGGACACCAAAAAAAGCTTTCTAAAGATCAGGCTAGTGAAGTAATGAAATATATGGCCTATGGGAGTTGTAGAATATCCACCAGAAACAACCTGGCACATCTTTCAGAAACAGTCTATGCAAATTTTTGCCAAGTAGATGGATATGGTTTATCTTGCTTTGGTGGAGCATGAAAGGTTTGATGAGTTCCGGAGTCTTTTTCAGGGCGATTTTTCTCAGATTCTTCAGACAGACCTGCAGACTATGTCTCAGAAATAAATGGAGCCTTCACTAGCAGGGCAGAGAGCGCTGTAAAGGGCGTTTGGCTGTGAAGGGCAGATCTGAAGCTCCTCAGAAACAAACCTGAAGCATCTTAGAGCACCCTTGCTCTGGCTGGACCTTTGTAAGTGACTGCCTCTACACGGCTCTGCAAGAGAAACCTAGCAAAGCAAGCTGTTGAAATTTTTCAGCCTTTCTGGGGATTAAAAACAAAAGTTACATTTTCAACCTCAGAGTAAGACCTAATCACCACGAAAGACAGCAACAAACACTGTGTCGTCTCTGCATTTGAGAACAGCTTCTCAGTGTCAAGGCTCATCTCCCCCATTCAAATCCCTGGGTTGCATCTCTTTTTAGCATGAAGTTCAAACTCCTTGTTGCATATCTGTTCTATCCATTTTCTGCGTGGCACATTCCTAGATTTGAAGATACAGCAGAAACAAAATGGGATTACACATCACAGGATTTATGGCCTCAAATGCTTCAAAGGACATAGAGAGAAAAGGGGGGGGGG
>Ga0065711_1051792_pt1 | contig 10229 bp, 8 predicted proteins | sample Hoacrofraction12_FD_59098 | JGI IMG/M metagenome (GOLD analysis project Ga0065711, IMG submission 59098) | Hoatzin crop microbial communities from Cojedes, Venezuela - Epithelial fraction 12 v2 (version 2) | ecosystem: Host-associated > Birds > Digestive system > Esophagus > Crop | place...
TGAGGCACAGGAAGTTCCATCTGAACATGAGGAAGAACTTCTTCCCTCTGAGGGTGACGGAGCACTGGAACAGGCTGCCCAGGGAGGTTGTGGAGTCTCCTTCTCTGGAAATATTCAAGACCTACCTGGACAAGGTCCTGTGCAGCCTGCTGTAGGTGACCCTGCTTCAGCAGGACGGTTGGACTAGATGACCCACAGAGGTCCCTTCCAACCCCTGCTGTTCTGTGATTCTGTGATTCTGTGAAATCTAGAAGTGAACGAAAGGAAGGAGGGCTCAAAATACGTTCCCATCTCACACACGCAGAAGTCTAAATGACTTCTAGTCCATCTAATGGACTAGATGACCCACAGAGATCCCTTCCAACCCCTACTATTCTGTGACTATTCTGTAAATCTGAGAAGAGGAAGAATCTCAGCTCTCCCCTGCCTTCTGATTTCCCAGTGGCTGGTTTCAACAGATGCTGCTCTCCCTTATTCAGAGGTTTTAGTGCTAGGAAAAGGATGCACCGCTGCCTAGCTCCCTCTGTTCCTGGAAGGGGAGAGAGATGCCTAAATCAAGCTCATAAATTACAGTCCTTGAGTACCTGCCTAGAGATAAAATACTCAACCTGAGTCCCTTGTGAATCTTCCCCTTTTGTTCCTTGTGCCTAAGCTTGAAAACATGCCTACCGTGCACATTAAAACACTAAAAGGTTGTTAAAAAGGAAAAATATCTTTCTCTCTGTTGTTTATGCCATCAGCTAAATGTTGGTATGCCTTCCCTTGCATGAGATGGACTTGTGCAGTGGTCTGATTCAGAAAAGATTCCTGAGGAAGCAAACCCCTTTCTGACAGGTTAGATTCTAGCCAGATCAGCTCCCTGAGCTTGATCATCTTCTGGTTCCACTGGCACCAATGCCATGTAAGACACAAGGCCAAAACGTGCAGGAAAGGAAGAAATGTGTGAGTGAGGAGGGAGGGGAATCAGGCAGCAGTAGCCCAAATTTAGAGCAGCTTATGCTGTGCTGGAATCATACTCCAAGGTACAGTTTGGGCTGTTATCTGCCCAGTGGGTTGCCATCATCTATACCTCCTGTAAAATAAATCTGTTTGAACTGCAGACTGAGTCCCAAAATAGATTAGATATCACCCACTGTAGGGTTTTTCGATTCAAGAAAAAAAAAAAAGACTTGGCAATGAGCAAGGCCCAAGGGTGGGGTTTCATGTGATGTGGAATGCAATTTAACAGCTTGCTGCTGCTGAAAGGGGGCTGCTCATGTTTTTTTCTCCCGCGCTTCGTCCCCCATGGGCACATGCCATTAATGCTTGCCTTGCACCAACTCCAGCACTCATCTTGCACTTAGTTTAAGAGTGGGTCAGTTTGTCTTCCTAACTGCATCAGAAAACAAAGCCAACGAAAAAGTGAGTGGTCTCCAGGGCTTTGGAGCTGAGTCAACTGTCTTGGTCACCTGGCTTGGTCAGATGAGCACCACACCGAGCAATTCCAGGGACAGGGCAGGAGGCCCAGCTGGGAGCAGGAGGCTGCGGAGGGAGGCAGGAGCAGGGTCACAGCCTGTTGGCAACACCGAGCTGCTAGGTTGGCTCAGGTTCCTGCCAGATTGCAGCCCAGCTCTTCTTGGACTCTGCTATCCGAAGCACGTTATTAAATGCATGCAACTCCTGTGTCAGAGCCCTGCCAAACTTTTACTGGTACGCATTATGGGCCAAATGAATTTGCAGATCCTGGTAGATTCAAGAACCAGCTTTGTTCCTGACTCTTGCTGGCAGCTTGGGGAACTTGTGGAGCAGTGGTGCAATGTGCTTCCCCTCCGGGAAATTCTGCTTGCTAAGGGAGCAATCTAAGTACGTGCTCGAAGCTTTTGGATAATCTGTATCGCCAGCCCCCTTAAGGGGAGCTGCAATAATCCAGATGCTAGGCAACAATAGTAGGAAAAGCTGTGATGAAGCCTGCATTCAGTGGGGAAGAATGTCACTTAAATGACAAAATACCTACTTGAGAACTTCCTCTCTTTGAGCAGTTGTCTAGCGATTCCTTTGTTAAGAGGAGCTGACATTTTGTTCACTGTCACATCATAGTTTTTACAAGCCGCCATCATAATGGGCCCGGCCTCTTTCTGCTGGCATTTGTAAGCCATGAGATTCACAGATCTGTTTCACGGGTCGCAGCTCCGGCCCTTCCCTGTTCCCCAAACAAAAGTGATTTCAGTTGGCCAACAGTCAGGCAGAAAGGAGAGCTCTTCTGCCCCTGAGGAGCAGCACAATCCAGTTTGAGTGATTACAATCTACAGTCATCCACATTCCTCCTCGGACAGAAAAACAATCACCTCTGTCCCTGAACAAGGACACCCAGGCAACAGGATCCACTGAGAGCAGTTGAGACCCACCGGCTTTGTAGAAGCTGTGCTGGAGACATGGGAACCTTTCTTCCCCTCCCACACAGTGAACAACATGAGCTTTCCAGTATTCCTCACACTGAAGTAGATTTGCTTCAGTGAAAATTCCTCTGTGCGGTACATACACCGGGTTCCTACCAACAGCATCTGTTGCTGAGCTATTGTTGAGCATGTAATGGAGTCTTAGGAGCCCCAGACTCCAGATTACTCCTCATAGAATCATTCAATTTCTGTGGTTTTTATGCTGCCAAGATCTGGAAAGAGGATGTGTGCATTTTCTGACAGAATTTGGGAAGTGCATGCGTTTCCCAAGTGACGTGGCCAGGGATTTCTGAAGAGGAGGTGTCCTGAGTTTCTTGGCAGGGGTGAAAGCAGTAGGTCTGAGTCACTGGTGGTGCAGCTGAGCTTCCATATTTTCATTTGGGATGGTGGTTGCATTTTCTGCTTTTCCACACTTAGGCCAGAGTGTGCACGGTCCTTGCACCCCACTTCAGGATCTAGCTGTGCAAAGGAAGGTGATTTGCTGTGGCTGCGTTCAGTGCTGGTGTGGAGCCTACTTTCTGAGAACGCGCTTGCCTTAGGCCTGCAGTGTGAGTCTTCGGATATGCTTAGCATTAAAATGTGGTTAACTCGGTTTCTAGCCCAGAAGAACTTTTACAATGAAGGAAGACATTGTGCAGTGAAATCAGACTTTTGTGTTTATTTATTTTTAGCTTCTATGGAAATTACAATAATGGAGTCATGCTCTGAGTGTATGTGTGCCCTTGTGTGTCTGTCTGTCCTCCCCTTTGCAGATAACTTCTGGTCATTTTCAGCCCAGTTTCTCTTAAAGCTAGTGGTTTCAAACATACTGGGTCCCCACACGTTTCATGAAAACAAACAGTTGCATATAGCAGAGGAAAAGCCTACAGCCTTATACGGAAGACAATGTATACCATCAACCCAAGCCATGTTAGGCATAAAAGAATCCGCAGAGGAGAGCCATATTGTATGTCCCAACATCACGAAAAGTTTTAGTCAGAGTTGGTACCACCAGAGGATTCCACTTTGAGATCAAAATGAGTTGGAAACCAGGTTTCATTTGCTGTGTGGCATATGGAAATACTTGATTACTCAGGAGAGTAAATAGGAAATACTAATTCTGTCTCCCACTCTTGCCTGCTCTCTTGCTTTGATTCCTTTGCTGCAAGCCTGTAATATAGAACCAGATCCTGTGTGACCGGGAAGTGAGGGTTGCTAACTACAGATAGAGGGCTGAATTTTAAGAGAATGTTCATGAAACTTATCCTTTGAATTTAAACAAGGAACATTTTACTTCCCACAGTCTTGTACTTTTTTTCCTTAACCCCACATTGGTTAGGTCTTAGCAGCTCACCGCATGTTTGATATGTCCATCACTGAAACTATGAAATATATTATCCCCATAGATTAATTAAAAGGCTTTATTGGAGAAAACCACAATAAAACTGTGCTAGCTTTAAAATTCTGGTAGGCTTCTAGCTACTTTCAACAATCCACACATCTCCCATCATGTGGTGAGGGGCTTACCGTCCCAAAACTGAGTGATTCATACTAACAATTTTCTGAATCAGGACATAGTGAAGTGCTAACAGAAATATATTATAAATTTCCATTGCCAAAAGAAATAAATATTTTAATGTGCATTCCTGGTGGCTTTTAATGTCCCTCTTTGTCTCGGCTACAGTATGTCAAACCTTACATATGCAAGTAACTCTACACATATAAATAGTCACCAGATCTTCTCAAGTGTTTGGAGGTCTGTGGCTTCACAGAGCAGATACGTATGAGTATGCAGAGACTGATGTTGTACTAATTACTAATCATGCTGTAGTTTTACATATACAGTACAATGTACTAGCACTATACCTTCATGATTATGAGTTACTCTATTGATTTCAGCAGATTTATTCACGTCAGTAGACAAATTCACTGTCCTCCCTACATTGGTGAAGTAAACAGTGAATGTCCCCTGGAACTAGAATTTGAGCATCCAGACTATTAAACTGGAAGAAGTATCCCTGGGAAGGGGTCCTGTCAGAAGGATCCTCTGACACTTGACTTAGGGTGTGCAGCCCTCCCCGCGCAGTTCCTAGATGCTGCATGGTAATCAGTTGGGGACCATTCGCAGTAAGCAGTTTGGAAGCAGGCATCCTTTTTTGGGAGATAAGAGAGTATGACAAAATGGGTAGTCACAGTGGGCCTCTGGGATCAGGAGCACAGTTAATTTACTAGCACCGGCATAGCCTTAGTGTCTCGCAGTTGCTAGCATGGATACAGCTAATCATAGAATCATGGAAGCATAGAATAGTTTGGGTTGGAAGGGACCTTAAAGGTCATCTAAGTCTGCCCATGCCCCGCCCCCCGTCATGGGCTGGGACACCTTCCACTGGACCAGGTCCCTCAAAGCCCCGTCCAACCTGGCCTTAAACACTTCCAGGGAGGGGGCAGCCACAGCTTCTCTGGGCAACCTGTGCCAGTGCCTCACCATGCTCAGGGTAAAGAATTTCTTCCTTATACCTAATTTAACTCTACCCTCTTTCAGGCTGAAGCCATTACCCCTTGTCCTGTCACTACCTGCCCTTGTAAGCAGTCCCTCTCCAGCTTTCTTGCAGGCCCCCTTCAGGTACTGGAAGGCTGCTGTAAGGTCACCCCAGAGCCTTCTCTTCTCCAGGCTGAACAGCCCCAACTCTCTCAGCCTTTCCTCGTAGGAGAGGTGTTCCAGCCCTTGGATCATTCTTGTGACCATCCTCTGGACCTGCTCCAACAGGTCCATGTCTTTCCTGTGCTGAGGGCTCCAGAGCTGGACGCAGGAGTCCAGGTGGGATCTCACCAGAGCAGAGTAAAGGGGCAGAATCCCTTCCCTCAACCAGCTGGCCACGCTTCTCTTGATGCAGCCCAGGAGACAGTTGGCCTTCTGGGCTGTGAGTGCACATTGCTGGGTCATAGAATCACAGAATCACAGAATGGTAGGTGTTGGAAGGGACCTCTGTGGGTCATCTAGTCCAACCCTCCTGCTGAAGCAGGGTCACCTACAGCAGGCTGCACAGCACCTCATGTTGAACTTCTGGTCAATCAGCACCCCCAAGTTCTTCTCCTCACAGCTGCTCTCAATCTGTTCTCCACCCAGCCTGTACCTGTGCTTGGGATGTGAATTTGTGAGGTTTACAGTATAGAAAGGATCTCCTTTAAAGTCTGACTAATTGTTTGCTACTCTTGCTTATCCATTTTGTTCTTCTGAAGATGATTTTAGCATCAGTTCCTCCTTCACCTCTGAGGTGCAGCTGTCAGCATTTCTCATTTCCACAGCTCACCCGTTAACTAAGGTAGACTCCTTGCCCTCCCCTAAGTAGCAGTGATGTCAGCAAGTATTGCAGAAGCAATGCAGAGCCAGAAAGAGAGGCCCGAACACATCTTTGGCAGACTTAAAAGCCTGTCATCTCAGTGCAAGGACAAGCCTGTGTAAGAGAGAATTAGCTCATAATGCATTTTATATTAAAATTCAAACACTGTCGTAGGAGAAAGGTGCTTTTCTTCCTTTCTTTTCCTCCCAAAGGAAAACATTCCAGTGCATATTTTGATCATTGTTTATTCTGCTCCTGATAAAAGCCTATGGAGGAAGAGTAAAAATAATAAAGTACTGTTTAAAAAGGGCAAAACTTGAGAAATTGAGAAGTCAATATATTGTTTATATTAGTCATAGATGCATGTTAGTCAACTGTTTTAAACATGTTGAAACCTGCTGTTTAGTCCTCAATTACTTTTCATTCCCCTTCCTTATCGCTATTTTATTATATTGTCAAAGCATCTAGAGGCCCAGTCCTGACTGGGGACTAGGGTCCTTATTTTGCTCACACAAAGAACTTATGTTTGATGGGTCTATCTTTCTTTCAAAATGTTTGTTCAGCTATGGTTATTACTCAAATGATGCAATACTAGGAATATATACTTATGATTACCATGGGCAGATGGTCTTGAATCAGTTCACTGTGTTTTGTTTTTTTAATAAATTACATGCTTTAATTAACAGAAATCTCAGCCAGACATTTACCTATCATTTTCCATAGGCCTCCTTTGCCCTTTAAATTGTAATAGCAGACATTTCACATTTATTTGTGCAGAATATCTATATTAACACAACTTTTCATTGATAATTTTGAAGCCACCTGCAAATCAAGTGCATACAGACAAATAATTATTCTCTCGGTACACTCATCTGATCATGAAAAGAGCATTCCTTGCTTTGCTGCAAAGCATTATTCTTGTTTTACAGAGGAGGACAGTAAGAAACACAGTTTAATCTCTAATTTTTGAAACCTGTTAACAGGCAACTTGTACCCTCTGGGTGTGTCTAAAATGGTGGGACCAGAGACTTTTCAGTTCCCAAAATGTACCCTGGCCACATTGTAACTGCATAGGGGGATAAGGTTCTGAGGTACAGTTTTTTCCACCTTCCTGCATCTTGGTTTCCACTGGAAGGAAACTCAGGTATATGGGAAAAGAAGAACCTACAGTGTGCTCCAACTCGTCTCCGTCTGGACAGGCATGAGATCACAACAGGAGTGAGGACAGGGAAGGAGAAGGACAGAGGAGGGACACACCCTGGTACCCACAATACCCCACTACATGTTGCCTGTTACCAACAACAGTAGATATGTTGGGGGAAAAACTTCCATTAGCATTGGGGTCCAGATAAAGCAACTTCCTGGCAAATATGGGACTAGGGCACATTTTTTTGATGCAGGATTTTGATCTTATTCCAGGATCATTCTTTCCCTCATTTCTGTTTGTTTGCTGCTACAGAAACACTCTGGATACTATGATATCACATATTCATATTACAGTTGCAAAATAATACTCTGCAATTTAAACTCTCCTTTTTAGAAAGCAACTTGTGATAGCAAATCTGAGAAACCAATGAATTTCCTTCCTACAATCAGTTCATCTATAACCTCTCTCTATAGCCATGTTTCTCCTGTCCCTGATACTCACCTATAGATCGCAGGTTTTTTCAGTTTGTGTTTCCGTTATTACTCTTCATCTATGAGAAGTATTTCAGTTTCCCTCCAGCAGACTCGCATTTTTTCTAGGATGTTTCAAGGGGAGCTAATTTACATCAGGAAATTGCTTCAAGGTGATCCATCTGGGACAGTCAAAACATTTGCATGCTCTGTATGTGCTATGTGGACATATTTTGTTACTTCTTTTGCACTTTACACATCACCTTTGGCTCACAAGCATCTCCCCACCATGACCAGTCTTTGCCCTTTTCATAGTAAGTGGGCAATAAACGTGTGGTTGCCAATCGTGGCATCCCAAGAAAACTGGGAGGGAAGAGTCCGTCCAAGCTTAACCAACAGCTGAAGACTAAAGGGGTCTCCCATGGTCAAGGCTGGCTACCAGCTCTAAGAGGAGAAGTGTTAAAGGACAAAATGGGTCCATTCTTTGCCTGGAGATATTCTGAAAGGACTGCTCAGAACGTTCTTCCTTCCTGCACAAGGTTATTTTTTTTTCTAAGTAGAAAGCCTGTTTATTTTCTGCCACATCCCAAGTTGGAAATGCAAAATGCTTCATTTAACACAGAGCCACTCAGCATCAAGTCAATGGGCTCCACGCAAGAACTTGAAGTGGATTGAATAAAAGACATTCCAGTGGGGAATTTACTGACACATCCTATTTTGTTGACTGACACTACTCAGATTCAGAGCTACGTATGTGTCTGGTCACAAGACAGGCAAACCATTGCATTTCTGCAAAGATCCATTTCTCTCTCCCCATCCAGCCTTGATCTCAGCCCGAGAGGGAAAGAATGGGATTGCTTCAAATTGGGCAGTAGCGTGTACTTGCAATACGCTGCCACATTTCCCACCGGCATGGCTGTCATTATACAGCAGATGTGGCTTTTCTTCTTTCTCTTCCCTCCATCCAACCACTTTTTTTGATCTGTTGAACTGATTAGGCCAACAAAAAGCTAGTTCACATGTCCTTCAAAGAGGCTACACAGCCATAACAAACCTATGCACTGAATCTCCTAATGCCATGGCTCAGTTAGACAGGGATCTCCATGCTTTCTGCCCCCCACATCTTTCTCCCCGGAAGGCTTTCTCCAGATACATCAGTAAGCCTGTCATCTTACAATGTCTCTCAAGTACTTCTTTACACTCCTCAAAGCTGTCCTTTTTGAGAAGAGCTGACAACAGCGCATAGACTGTCACACAGGTCTGTCGTGATGCCTGAATTGTTGTCCTGTCTGGTTTGCTTGTTCTGGGCTGTTGTCTCCAGTTTTAAGCTTAACTGCTCAGTCCTGAGAGGTGGGGACCTTCTGTCTGGTGTCTGTACAGCACAGAGCACTATGGTGTCCCATGTCCATCGCTTCAGGTTTCTAAAAAAGCATGCAATCTGATAGATCCTAATTGCTCTTCTCCATTTCTAATGTTTAATTGTGTTTTGTGTAATCCTACTCCCCCTGCCTAAGCGAGTACGAAATTAGAGCAGCAAAATCTGCAGGGATGGGGAACAAAAACTATTTCCTTGTCTTCTCATTAGTTTTCGGGACTACAGTGTGTGTCCTCAAGGGCTCCTACACAGGACTTTTGTGCCCTACGTCTGTGGAAGTGCTACAGCCACACTGTAACAGGGCACTGAAACCTGCCATCCCTAAAGATTTCTACTGCTCCACCCCCAAACGGGCAGCCTCTGCCTGTTGGTCGTACAGGTAGTAAGAGTTCCCAGCCAGATCTGCCTTTCAGACATCTCTCCCCAGGCACAAACCAGCCAGCCTGAGATGGTACTGAGAGCACAGTCTTGCTCCTGTGCTGGTGTTTCTCGAAGCAGGTATGAACCTGTTAAATGAACTTGGCGGTTATAATCACATTGTTAAAAAAAGATCCTGTGTCGCTAAGTATTTGGTGGTTGCTCTGTGGTGGAGAGAAAGCGGCCTGAAGCTGTGCAGTTCAGGATGTGTTTTAGTAACAGTGCAAGCATGTACCCAAACCGAATGTGTTAGACTAGAAAAATCGTTGTCACAAACCGTTGTGTGAAAATAATGCAAAAGAATCTAGAAAAGATACTAATGCCTCTACACTGTCAGAGAAAGAAAAATGGGGCACACTGGACTATGGACGGACAGGCCATGTGTGCAGGGTTACTGGTTTGGTGGAGTATTGAGAAATCACTCCCTGTAAACTCTTTTCAGCATCTGTTCATTCTGTTGTTGCATTAATGCACCCCCAAAGTGCTGGACAGACTGAACACGACTTGCCATCATGCATAAAAAACTGCCGTTCAGGCCGTGAGGATGCGCTGCCCTGGCAGTGCGCATCGTCTCTCACCCTTCTCCAAAGTGACACGTGGCTCCTCAGAGGAGATGGACAGCCAGGAGGCAAGTTCATTTTTGCAGTGGCTGTGGAAGTGGCTAGGGTTAACTGTCCTACATGAGGGTCTGCCTGAAAACTCTTCCCATCCAGTGACTGAAGAGCTCTTTGAGGACAGGGCTACGAGGATGATGAGGGGACTGGAGTATCTCTCCTACGAGGAAAGGCTGAGGGAGCTGGGCTTGTTCAGCCTGGAGAAGAGAAGGCTGAGACCTAATAAATGCTTATCTTAAGGGTGGGTGTCAGGAGGACGAGGCCAGACTCTTTTCAGTGGTGCCCAGCAACAGGACAAGGGGCAACGGGCACAAACTGAAGCAGAGGAAGTTCCTTCTGAACATGAGGAAGAACTTCTTCCCTCTGAGGGTGACGGAGCACTGGAACAGGCTGCCCAGGGAGGTTGTGGAGTCTCCTTCTCTGGAGATATTCAAGACCCGCCTGGACGTGG
>Ga0065711_1051793_pt1 | contig 10229 bp, 7 predicted proteins | sample Hoacrofraction12_FD_59098 | JGI IMG/M metagenome (GOLD analysis project Ga0065711, IMG submission 59098) | Hoatzin crop microbial communities from Cojedes, Venezuela - Epithelial fraction 12 v2 (version 2) | ecosystem: Host-associated > Birds > Digestive system > Esophagus > Crop | place...
CTCCGCCTGCCGTGGCTGTGGCAGGTTAACCTTCCCCATCCCTCCTCTGGTTGGGATTCAGTGCAAGTGGAATGCCATTTGGGTAGGGGGCTAAATGAGAAGACAAATGATTCATACTGCCCTTCTGGGCAGTTAGAAGTAATTTTAAGATGCTGGTAGTTACATGTGAATTGCTTATTCCACAAACAGCTTAAAATGAACGTATGGTATGTGGCATTCGCCTTGAGGCTGGGAGAGGCAGGTTCTGACCTGCAGTCTGTCTGTGGAGAGGTCTGGGGTTCTGTGTAATGACTTGGCTGTGCTGAGACTGGAAAAAGAGATGACCCTCAAGCTGCAGGTTACAAAAACCTCCGTAGCTGCTTTCATGGCAAAGACTGAGTTTAAGTCCACAGCATGGCTAAACTTTTACAATGGGGTTTACAAATGAAACTGCATCACTCTAATTAATCACTGGCTATTGTCCTGAGCACCAGATACTTGTGCCGTGATCTGCTTAAGGTATTGATTTCTCCTTTCTTAATTTTGTTTTAATCATTTAATTGTAAGACTTGTTAGTCCCTCTCTTTCTCCTGAAAAATTCAGAAGGAGAAATCAGGGTCGAGCACCCCTTGTCATCAAATCCATTGATTTGGATTTGTGGATTATGCACAGCGACTGCAATGCTGTAACTTTAGTAGCTCTGGCATCCTCCCTGGACCTGTTGGACTGGGTAGTATCAGTCTGGTCGGCAGCAATGCCGGAAAGAAGAGAAACTCATCTGTTCCCAAAAGTCACACCCCACTTACTGTTCTGCAGCTTTTCAAGGAAGTCATAAGCCTGTAATTTTGGTAATGGTTTTTTTTAGTCTTTTTACTTCCTGTGAAAAATCATCAGAAAGATTACTTGTAGTGGATAGGCTGACACATAGATGTGAATGAAAAGCAGAGGATTATAGAAATGCACGTGCTGTGCAAACAAAAACCTGTTTCAGCCTCTTTCTTTGTCTTAACGTGGAAATAAACATGGGTAGTTGAAAGCTTGGGGTGGAAGTTGGCAGTAGTCCTCGGAGAGGTGGCCTAGCCAGTGTGGTGGTGACAAGGCTCGTGAGCGACTGAAGAGCCTCTTCCTTCTGATGTCCTGTGGTCCCCCTGCCCCCTTCCTGGTTTGGGGATGGCCATGATTTAATTATCTTACTCCTGTAACTCCTTGGATTGTTTTTTTTGCCACTGCTTTGTGGGTCTGATTATGTAGCGGATGATGTTTGTAGTAATATCTTTTCGTCCCTGGCCTGAGATGAATTTATGTAATCCTCTCAGCTTCTGTCATTAAGGCATCTGCCTGAGTTGACTGTAATCCAAACCAACCCATGAAGCAGTTGGTGTGTTTTTCTGGTGGGTGAAGTTTTAGGTTGTGTCCTGGGTCTGTCTGCATTTTCAGTTCCAGAGTTAATTTTTGGGAAAGTATCTACTTGTCTCAGGACTGATGATCGTGGAGAGATAATGGGACAAAGGGGAAAAATTTACAGATTTCTTAAATTTCTGTGCAGCTGAGAATGTGGAAAAGAAGTGATGGACTACGAGAATACAAAACTTGCTTATTAGCCATACTTCGAGTTCATTCCTTTTTCCATTAATTAGAGAAACTAATATATGTCTTGTGCTCCTGATCTAATGGGTGATTTTTCTAAATGAAACCCTATAAAAGTTCTAAAGCTGTGTATGTAATTATGTGTTCTGCAAGAAACAAACCCCAGATAGCCTCCTGCTTACAGTATGTATGGTGACAAAAAAGCACAAGGTTGTGCCTTCTAACCTGCCTTTTAGAGCTCTGTTTTTAACTGACCCTGCGTTCTTTCTCCCCACGTAGCTTTGAAAGCATGCAGAGACTTTGTGACAAGTACAACCGAGCCATTGATAGCATTCATCAGTTGGTATGTATTTACCTGTGTTATGCACCACGGTGTTTATCTAGCCGCTTTGAATTCCCGTATAAGAATACCCAGAAGGCAGTGACTGACTTAGTGCTGGATTGTCTGTGTTAGTCTGGGTGCATCACCAGTACTCAGTGCTTCCGTTCTTCTGGGGAGTTAAGAAATCTGAGATTAAACCTTACTTTCTTGATCACACCTGGGAAGTTGAGGAGTTAATATTGGAGGGACATTCTTATGGGAAGAGAAGAAAAAAAAAATTCTTTTCCGCAAACTGCAGGTTTGTAAGTTATTACTCTTTAGTGTGCGCTTCTGGCACCAGTGTTTTGGCACTTTGAAATAGCCGAGTTATCTTTAGGGGGAGGAAAAGACTTCTCTGTGTTTAGCGTGTAGATATTTCACAGGGATTTATCATACAGATTTACTTATGCGTGGGCAAATCTCTGGCTTATGGATACTTAAATAATCTATATGAACTCCTCTGTGTATTGTGGAAGTGATCCATGGCTTAGGAATTTCCGTGCTTGCCGTTTAGTTCAGCTGCTCTGTTCTGCGGGAGCATGCTGGCAAAACTGGAATCTAATCTCTTTTCAGACCAATTTAACAAGCTTTTAGGTTTTTTTACCCCTAGGAAAGGTTGAATTGGAGGAAGCAAAACATGAACAATGAATTAACTTTACTATTCTGTTTAATTTTGAAAGTATAGCTGTGATTTTTGCTGTGGTGCTTGTGGGAATTATTTGGAGTGTGCAGTATTATGGCAGCAGGACTTTTTTGCCATGCTTTCCTTCACTTTGTGGGCCTACAGCTCCCTAAAACTTGTGCTTGTTTGGATTCAGGCGTCTTCATCTGTATGTTGGTTAATAGGTAAAAACTGGAAGCTCTTCAGCATTTGCAGTTGCTGTCTGAAATGGCAAACCTGATTGGTTTCATTTTCCTCTTGCTGTCTGAATCTTAAACAGAGGAATGTTTAGGAGGGATCCTCGAGATGTCCTTCTTTTGTTTGTTTTTCCTTGTCAAGGGAGAGGGAAATGTTTTTAAGACATAACAACTTTTATGTTTAGGTCAGGGTTTTTTCTGAAGAAGAAAGGATGCTTGATTTTCATCTCTTCCCTGCTACTCCCTGTTTGAGTACATATGATCCCTCCTATCCTTACAGTTCCTGAAAGAAAATCAACCTCAATTCAGCAGTGATCAGTAAATAAAAAAATGAGTGAACAAACTTTTACACCTAGTCCAGCTATATTCAGTATTAAGCTTTGCATTGCATATTGATTTCTACATCTCTGATTTCCCCTTTACCACCTATTTCCAGCAAGCGTATTTGAAATTGCCTACTAGTTGAGGTGAGACAAAGGACAGAGCAATTGTTGTTGCCTAATTTCTTCAGTATCATTCACTGGTTTATCTTCACCGAGCACCTGCAGACCAGCTTGTGAGAGAGGGGACAGGAGGGAATTTCATTTCTGTGTTATGCCAATGCAGCTTTGTTTTGGTGACGTTTACTTGTCCTCAGGTTGGATTCATATCTTCTTCCTGCTCTTTACCTTTAGTGGAAGGGAACCACCCAACCGATGAAACTGAACACTCGTCCCTCCAACGGGCTCCTCCGGCACATCCTGCAGCAAGTGTATAACCACTCGGTGACTGATCCAGAGAAACTCAACAACTATGAGCCCTTTTCCCCAGAGGTTTACGGAGAAACTTCCTTTGATTTAGTGGCCCAAATGATAGATGAAATTAAAATGACAGAGGATGATTTGTTTGTTGACTTGGGCAGTGGTAAGTGACCAATAACTGAAGTGGGTTTTCTTTTTCTGTTTTTGTTTGCTGTTTTTTCCTTTCTTAAAAAAAAAAAAAAAAGAAAAAAAAAGAAAATCACATTTGGAAAGTAAACCAGGACTAAGGATTGTGCTACAGGATAAGCACCTTTTCTAGATAATCCCCAGTGACACTCCTGCTTTTTATGACGAGATTTATTAGACCGAACAGACATCCCAGACATTCTTCCCTGTGGTGTCAGTGAAATGTTGGCCTACAAATGCAATAAACCCTTGTTACAGAAAACTCTTGGTTTCTGTTGCTGTTGGCGGATACACTTATAAAGAAGAAACAATATTAAAAATGATGCTTGAAAGATAACAGTAGCAGTTCCATTTCTAAGAATTCATCTGTTTTCAGTGGATTCAGTTTATGCCGTTCATATCTGAAAATGTGATTTCTTGAACCTTCCCATGCCAGTGTGAAACACTTGGTGTGGAATCAGAAAATTAAGCAGTTTTTTTCCTCTGGCGTACTTTTCGGTGTGTCAAAAAAGACTTTAGTGTTAGCTTTAACAGCTGCCTTGTGAGACCCTGCAAAATCTAGCTTACAACCTACAACTGCATTTCACAAACAGGTTAGCGTTTTAAAAGGAAATAGAAGTTTCTAGTTGGTAAAGAAACCAGATATGATTCAAACACATGTGGAAGAGATATACTGAGTAAGAAGGCGATGTTCTTCTTTTTGTTGCTAAAATCTGGTTCAGAGCAGGAAAGGAGTAATAAGAATTTCCCCTTTTGTTGGATGGATTGTGAAGTTTGTTAAATGAAGTACTTTTCCATTTTATTACTGGTATGATACAGGACTTCTAGAGAAGAATATTTTAAAATACATCAAGTTGTTAAAAAATAAATATATTTTAAATTGAGATATAACAGGACTGCCATTCCCCCAAAAAACTTTAATACATCTCCAGTCAAGGATCTTCAGTGGTTTGTTTTTTTTGTTTTTTTTTGCACCCTGCTTCCTCCCTCAGTGGGGCTTGTGTCTGAAATTTCCTGTTGCAAAGACTTATGTTCAGATGAGACATTTAGAAAGGCATCAGATCTGACAAACTATTTTCCATCTGGAAGAAGAGAATTGCCCTAGATGCTCGCAATTGTTCGTTGAGGAAGGTTAAACAAGATCGTATCTGAAGTCCTGTGGTGCTGCTGATTATGTAACAAGCTCAAATGTTAGGTACTTTTACCTGCTATCATCAGAAATAAAGCCAGGTATTTATTGCTAACCTTCCCGCTTTAATCTTGGAGTTTGACCAACAGTGTAAAAATTCGTAGTCTGAAAAGCCCGGATGAAAGGAATGGTTTAAATTCAGAAGCCTTTGACTTACATGTTTGGAGCACTGAAACAATTAAAACCAGAACATAGTTGTTGAGTTCGTACTGAAGGAGTGAACTTTTTGTAAATTATAATCAATGCAGTATTGAGTGCAGCGTACACTGTCATAGCATATTCTTTCTCTCAGTGAATTTAGTGCCGTTCCAGTAACTACACGCGTGCAGCAGCGGCTGAACAGCAGGGCTAAACCCCCACCAGGATGCGGTGACTGTTCTTGTTAGTTTTGTGGGTGATGCCAGGAATATGTGGCTCATGGCAGGAGGCATTGATGGAGGTATGCATCATCATTAGGCAAATGGAAATTACGATACGGTTAAGCTCTTGTAAAAAGAAAAGCCAAAGACAGACAGGATTTAGAACTTCTTACGCCGTATCGTGTGATAGCTGACAATGCAGCGTGTTCTTGATCATCCGTTTAGGCTTTGTCGTCCTTGGTCTTCATAAATAAGAAACAGTGAAACAGTTCTGGCTCAGGTCTTTTGATTGTCCGTGTTCTCCCCCCTGCAGAAATCTCTACATCCATATTTGCATGTGTTTAAAATATGCATATGTACGCAAAATAGGAATTGGCAAAAAACCCCCCAAACAACCAAAAAAACCCCAACAACAAAACCCGCTGTCAGCACCACAGTTCTCATTGTGCTAGAGAACATTATAGTGGTAATGGTTTAAATGCGGGAGTCCCACCCCTTCAATTACCAGTGCCGCTTCCTGCCGGCAGCCAATGAAATGGAAAACAGCGAGATGTTTGCTGTGCAAATGGGCTGTCCTCTTGCATTCCCTCTTGTTTGCCATGTGGTCAGCTGCAGAATGGGCAAGTGCACTGGAGAGACAGGAATGCATTTTGCCTTAGTCATAGACAAAAAGGGATGCATCAATGCGCTGTTGATGGCTATTGGACGTTTTAAGACTATCCTAAGTGACTGCTTTAGCAAATGCAGAATGACATTGCTGTAGTGCGTGCAAAATGTGGGAGAGAAATCTAATGAGCATTTTTTTTCTTTTTGATATACGCTGGAGTGGGGGAGAGGGAATGCGTTCAGGCAAGGTGTAGAAATGGCAGCTAATTACTGCTGGTAGCATCTGATGCAAGCGGAATTTGGAGTGATGGGAAGTTCATGCATTTTTAAGTAATACTTAGTCTTGTCAGTGTAGTGGTTGCTTCTGAAATTTTGAGTGTTGAACCCTGTCATATTTTCTCTAGTGGTATTCTGAAGTAGCTCATATATAGATAAGCTTTACATGTTCTCAGCCTTTGTGCTGCATTTCATGGTGAAAACCTGTATAAATATTGCTAGACTGTGACAAACATTTTAGCCAATCTGTAAATTAATGGCATAGGTATGTGACCAACAAGTATGTGTTTTGGGATGTGGTAAAGTTTGTCTAACTGTTTGTTCAATTACTTAAATAGTGAATTACAATGTTAGACCTGTAGATTTGATGGAATGCATATAAAATTCGTGGACAAAAAAAAATTAAAATGCAGCTGTTCTGAAACCTGTGCAAATTTGTAAAAATGAGCCCAGAATATTTAATAAAAGTAGCCATTAATAACCATGAATACAAACATGGCTGTAAATGTTGTGATGTTACACTATTGCCATAAAAAGTGCTCAATATATTGAAAAATGTAAACCTCAGAACTACAATGCTACAAATTCTTTTCTGTAGGAAAAGTGAAATTGCACTGCTTGCTTTCTAGTTAGGATATAAACCCTTTTTACTGAAAACCAGGTTCTTAGTATTTCATGCCTGGTAGGCAAATGAGACTTCAGTAATGCACATTGCCTTGAATCTGCTTGCCAGTTGAGAGAGAGGCAGAGTTCATATGGGAGCTGTCAGACGCAACTGGAAGTCGAAATTGTAGCCTGCAGCCTGGTCCCACAGATCAGCTGCACTCTCTCTGTTGGCCTTTGCTCTAAAAGCTCTTATCTCCCCTTGCAGTGGTTTTCTGCTGAAACTTGTTCTCAGGTTTGTTTTTTCTTTCCTGCAGGTGTGGGTCAGGTGGTGCTTCAAGTGGCTGCAGCCACAAACTGCAAACATCACTATGGTGTGGAGAAAGCTGATATTCCAGCCAAATATGCTGAGGTGAGAGAGTTTTTTTAAAGTGAGTTGTGTATATATGCCTTATTGGAAGGCTAATTCAGTGGCTCAGGATTACTGTTTAGTGCTGTGCAGGAAAAAAGGCAGAGTTTCAGTCCTGGTTGCTTTTGCTTCTCAGGTCAGTAAGACCTGGAGCACGGCATGCTTGGGGAGAGAAGTGTATGTCTGGCCGTTCGCTAGCCGTGCGGCATGGTTTAACCCCAGGCAGCAGCTAAGCACCACGAAGCCACTCACTCACTCCCCCCTCGGTGGGGTGGGGGAGAGAATCGGAAGGGTAAAAGTGAGAAAACTTGTGGGTTGAGATAAAGACAGTTTAGTAGGTAAAGCAAAAGCTGTGTGCACAAGCAAAGCAAAACAAGGAATTCATTCACTACTTCCCACTGACTGGCAAGCGTTCAGCCATCTCCAGGAAAGCAGGGCTCCATCATGCCTAACGGTTACTTGGGGAAACAAACACCGTAACTCTGCACGTTCCCCCTTTCCTTTTTACCCCTGCTTTAGATGTTGAGCATAAGGTCACACGGCATGGAGTATCCCTTTGGTCAGCTGTGCCGGCCGTGTCCCCTCCCAGCTGCTGGTGCACCCTCAGCCTCCTCGCTGGTGGGGTGGTGAGAGAGGCAGGCAAGGCCCTGAGTCTGTACGCACTGCGCAGCGATAGCTAGAACATCCCTGTGTTATCAACACTGTTTTCAGTACAAATGCAAAACATAGCCCCATACTAGCTACTGTGAAGAAAATTAACTCCTTCCCAGCCAAAACCAGCACGCACTGCTTGTGGAATGCACGGAAGGAGCATTAGCATGTTTCTAAAGTGATTTCAGGACCAGGAGATGTAAAACTCTTTGACCAGTAATGGTGTAGGACCTGTTCAAAAGGAAGTGCAGTGTAGGCTTCACCTAAACACCTGCAATCATTCTGTGTCTGAAATGGCTCTGACACAAGGCTTGCAGAGACCATAGCATTAAGCAAATCTAGGAATGAGTTCACCAGACAAATAGTTCTTTAAAGTTTTGAAGGCCATGTTTCTGCTTATGGTAGTGGTGCCCATTTTTGGTGTCCTAAAGCTGAAATCCAGCTTAGTTATTAAACTGTTGTAGGCTAATTGTTGAGACCTGTGTTGGGCATCTGGTTAATAACGGCTTACTAGGCACCTAAATGAAGTCTTATAAGAAGAAGACCATAATGTTTAGTCAGGCAGGCAGTTTTCTTTACACTTCTTGTAATTCTGTGCCCATGGGGACACACAAAGATAATCAGTTCCAAGGCAAACCTGGAAGGCAAATGAGCTACGAGCAAACAATAAAGGTTAGTCATGCCTTACCATGAGAAGTTTACTTTCTTCAGTAGACTGAACAGAAACTTATCCCTCCGTATTGTTAAAACAAGCTGACTCAGTCTGTACAGGCTAGAAAATTATACCTTAGAAAGAGAGGGGGAAAAAAAAAATCCTTGATCCACTGTTTCAGTGGTGTGGGCAAAAATGCATAAACACAGTTGTGAAGAGGATCAGACGAGGATCTAAAAATCCTTTTTGTTTCCCCTGTTATGACCCAGTGGAAATTTCCAGCTGGAGCACTCTTTGCAGTCCCTCTGCGTGAGCGTTCTGGTTTCATCAGGGAGTCACTTGCAGGGCCTGGACTCTTGTCTGTGTTTACTGTCAAACTTAAAGATCAGTGTTAAAGAGGGAAAGTTAAATCCTCATGTCGTTGTGCAAACACAAGGCTTGAGTGAAAATGGTTAGCAAACAAAAAAATTACCCACAAATTGAATATTAGGAGTATTAACTCATGGGGTACCTTGGTTTTTAGAAGTACACCAATATTTCATAAGATTACTAGGGGAACAAAATATACTGCATTATTCTTCTGGTTACAGCTGACGTCCTGTCAGATTTAACAACTAAACAGCTGCTGCAGTGTCAGAATGTGTGAAGCTGCCTGTGTACAGCTAATCTGCCTTGTGCTGTGTGTAACGAACCAGTTTTCCTCCCCATCCCTGACAAACATTTGTGGAAGGGATTGGATTAAGTTTCTAGTTAAGATTGGCTGTGGCAACACGTCTCTGGTTACTATGATAATTAATGCAGATGACTTTGAAAAGCTTCAGCTCAAGAGGAAGAATGTTATGGATTTGTTTCAGTGAAGTTGTCTTTAAAAATGTAAGTTCATGCAACATATAAAATACTGAAGATTTTTGTGAGTTATGCTACTGAGCTTTCGAGTGCTTTTGAAATGTAAAGAATTTTAAAGCAGATCTGTCAACACACTGTTTCATTGACCTGCTGATGGAGGTCTCTACCATCTGCAAGTTGTCTGTGAAGCCAGAATTCCTGCTATGTGTCCCGTATCTCCTTTCCCTGCTACCTCCAGATAGGGGCCCTTCCATATGTGGAGTCAAATCCTAAAGATCACGTTTGTTTTTTTTTTTTCCCCCTGTCTTCCAAGACACTTGAGTTTCATTTTCAAACATGTTGTAAGGCATAGCTGGACCCTCACTGCCACTCTGAAGTAATGACCTGTGTAGTACATTGTCAGTTTGTATAGATGAGGACAAGATGATGTAAATGTGGCGATGCATATTTGTAAGGCACCAAGCTATCTGGATGTGTAGGGCTTCTGGTTCCTTTCTCCTATATTTGGGCAATGGAAAACCAGTGCCAGCTACCGGGTTGGGTAGTAGCAGCCTTCCGTCCTCTGCAGCCCTAGTTCTGCTCAGACGTATTTTGAAGCATTCTTTCAGGTTGCTCCAGAAAGTGCAATGCTCCTTCTGTTTGCTGTTGCAGTGCTTTGCGTGCTGCTTGCTCATTCACCCTAGCAGACCTGTCTTTATCCTGTTTGTTCCTTTGCTACCTGGGCTTAGGCTGGGCTGCATTCAGTGCCTCCTACTCCCTGTGGAATTATGGACCACAACACAGTAGCTACTTAAGGTTGTGCCATTTTTAGTGCTGAGCAGCACCAACTCATATTGCCATGCTTATAACATGATGAGGAAGGAGAGGAAGATGCCAGCTTTGACTTGGCCCTGATGAAGCAAAGTTGGTTTTTTTTTTTTTTTTTTT
>Ga0065711_1051794_pt1 | contig 10229 bp, 14 predicted proteins | sample Hoacrofraction12_FD_59098 | JGI IMG/M metagenome (GOLD analysis project Ga0065711, IMG submission 59098) | Hoatzin crop microbial communities from Cojedes, Venezuela - Epithelial fraction 12 v2 (version 2) | ecosystem: Host-associated > Birds > Digestive system > Esophagus > Crop | place...
GCCACCGCCGCCGGCAGGGGGCAGGCGCGGGGGCGGGCGGCGCTGCCCGCGCCCTCCCACGTGGTCTAGCGGTGAGGATTCCTGGCTTTCACCCAGGCGGCCCGGGTTCGACTCCCGGCGTGGGAAGAGCGTTTTTAGGGGAGGGCTTGTCTTCCGCCGGCACTACCCCCACCCACTCCCCTCAAAGTGCAAGGCGGGTCGTCGTGTCCAGGGCTCCTTTTGCCGGAATATTTTGGCTGAGCCGAGCTGATCAAAGTCACCAGGAAAGGGGGTGCTTCCTCATATCCCAAATGTACCAACTCCAGAACTTGGGAATCCCGCTCTCCAAGGGCTACACCATCCCTAGATGGTCAGGAAAGCAGATGCATTCCCATATCTCTAAGTACCAACCCAGAAATTTGGGAATCCTGTGGCCCGAGGGTCACACCAGCCCCAGATCACCTGGAAAGGGGATGCATCCCCTTTCCTAGTTTGGGATACGGAGATGCATCCCCGTATCCCAAACATACCGCCGTGGAAAGCTGGGAATCTCATATGCTGAGGGCCATGCCAGCCGCAGCGCAGCCTCCCTCCCTCCCCTGGGAATGCTGATCCCGACGGTTATTTTTAGCATCCCTCTCCCGAGAGGCCAGAGTGGCTGATTTCTGCCTCCAGCAGTGGATCCCCCCGGCCAAAACGTGCCCCCAGCGGAACCGGGCACCCGCATGCAGAAGAAGATGGGCGAGGCAGTGGCCCGGGTGGCCAGGAAGGTGAACGACACGGTGGAGAACAAAACGGATTCCCTGGGTAAGCCCGGCGCTCCGGCTCGGCTCCCGCTTGGGGCCTGGAGGAGGATCGGGTATCCGGGAGCAGTGGTCTATTTTTTGCTGCCATGGTCTAAAAAAAGCTGTCTGGTGCTGCTTCTGGGTGCTGCACCCGAGGCTTCCACACCCCTGGGGAAGGGAAAGACTCCCCCAAAGGGCTCTCAGCCGCCCCGAAGTTTGAGTGGGTTCCCAGCCATGGCACTTAATCCTGTGGGACGTGCCCCAGGGATAAAGTCCTTTCTTGCCAGTGATGGTGGGAGCCAGACCTCTCTCCACATTGCTTTGTCAGGTTTGTGGTTTTCTGCAATTTCCCTGTTTCCAGCTAATATCTGAGACCTGTGCGCAGTGCATCAAAAGGAGGAGTTGAAAGCCACTCATTTCTATTCATGCTGGATTCCCAGCCCTGGGGTATAAACCAGCATACACTGAGAGTCAGAGCGTCGTCGCTCAGCCTCTCGACGTCCCCCTGAGCGAGACAGTAAACAGGGAAGGACTGAGCTTGTGCAGCCCCTGCCATGGCTTTGCGAAGAGGGCAGGCAGCAGAGCCCAGGCTGAGCGCCACAGGGCTGGGATACAGGGTTTCCATCCGCTGGCACCTCCCAGGAGGGGAAACAGAAACGATTCAGAGCAAAATAAGAACGCCAACAGGTGAGAAGTGCAGCCAAATCCTTTTCCCCTCCCCACTGCTTGCCATGGGGGCTTGCTGTGGGGCAAGCAGCCATCGCAATGAGAAACCCAGGCAGGAGATGCCCAGGGAAAGCCCTGCTCCATCCCCATCAGCAGCAGAGGAGGTAACTCTGTGATGCTCGACCTTCCCCGGGGGGTTAAGGACACAGAGAAGGGGGCTTACTGAAGTTATTCGACACGGACAGGCTTGCTGAGGGTTTGCAGAAGGACATTGCAGTGTGGAGGTAAATGTGATGCGATTTGGGGTTGAATACACCTAAGGCCAAACAGCCTTAGCATTGCTGATGGGAACAAACTATTGGTACTTGTAGAGGTGACTGCAACGATCCCTGCAATGGAGAGGAGTATTGGCAGGGGACATTACAGCATCCATGGGTGGCAGCACCCAGACAGGCAAATCGAGTGTTAAGGGGTAGAAAACAAGATGGAAAGCATTGCTCAGCTGGGGTGCATTATAAGGTGCCTGGGTCTCTCCCGGAGCAGATCTGGCCAACTGCAAACTGATGACCTTCCCTGTTGGCATCTACAAAGCCATGAGGAGTGTCACTGAGGGAATCCACCACATCTCCCTGGCAAACAATGAGCTGAAGTCCCTCACCAGCCGATTCGTCACCACCTTCAGCCAGCTGAGAGGTAAGGGACAGCCCTGTTTCTTCACAGCAGTCACTTCCATACCCCCGGGACCCAGCAAAGAGCCCCCTGGCTTCTGCAGAGGGGGCACAGGACTTGGGAGTTTCCCCACCACAGTTCTTGCTCCTCTGTGCTCACACCTCATTCCAAGCACTAGTTCAGCCCCCTAGAAATCCATTCTTCTTCACCCTTTCCAGCTCTTGCAGGAAGAGGACACTGGTTTTGCTCTCACCCACCCTCCCAAACTCATGCCCTGCCATCTTCCAGCCACTTTCAGCAGTGGCTGGGCTGCTGCAGGGTCACTCATCATCCTCCAGCTCCCTCCGAGGATGGGGCTGGAGTCAAAAGAGGACAGGAAGGCAGCCTGGGCATAACAGTGCATGGCAGAGATGGGGCATTTCAGGCTGCAGAAGGCACGCTGGCTTGCTGCTGGCTAATTAGCTTCCATTGTGAGACATCAGTGATAGTTGCTCACTCTCCGCTTGCTGCAGGAGATGGAGACGGTTGTCAGTTGTCAGCTGGTGCCATGGGGACATGTCCCTGCAGAGCCCAGAGAAAGCAGCAAGCAGCTAACCTGCTAAAACGCGGTCATGCAAGCATCCAGAGCCATGGTTTTGAACCCTGGAGACTGCACCGGGGCTTCGCCTGCCTGCAGCAGTGCCAGGGGCTCTGGCAGCTTTTGAAAGCAAATATTTTGCTCATATAATGTACTGCATGAGCACTACTGTGCTGGGTGTCTGGGGAGGCTTCTCGTGTTGTGCAGGAGCATCATCCATGAAAACTCCTGTAGGCTAGAGAAAAGCAGCACATTGAGCAAAGGAAACTAACTTTCATTTTCTAGAAAGCGCGGTGAGCCCCAAGGGGAAAAAAAGGTCTTGTTTCCAAGAAAGGGCTTTGCTCTACCAGTGAACAAATCACTCCAGTGATGAACATGCCAGGCCTCAGCAGGGCTGTTGCAGGAGGGAGATGCCCCAGGGCTGGGGACAGCTTTGCACCATCCTAAATAAGGCAGGACCTATAAATACCAGGTATTAGCAGGGCAGCTTGCATGGGTATTTATAGAGCAGAAGGCCCTGTGTCACTGGAGAAGGGCACTGGGACAGCAGGATTTGGGGTGTCTCTCCCCACAGCTAATGGCCTTTCATGCAGAAGTGCTGCTCCTGGCTCCACAGGAGCTCAGTTCTGGGGGGCAAGAAGCAACGCTCGGTAGAATATATATCTATTTTTTGCATATGAATACATTTCTTCCATCACTCTGTTTATACCTCAAAGGGGTTCAGGCACATGAAGATAGAAAACTAGCCTTAGGCTATGACATATGTCCATCACAGGGGAATTTCTCCAACTTCATTAAGAAATATTGCTCATTTCTACAGCTGCTGCTTGCAAATGCTGGATGGGTTTCATTAGGAAAGCCCAAGGAAGCCAAGAAACTCCTAAAAGCAGTATTCACAACTGGCAGAAGTATGATGGCAAACCTTGGAGACGAGCAAAAAAATCACGTTTTCAGAGGAAATGGAAACCCATTGCCAGGCCTGGCAGCCTATGGGGAACAGAGGTTGTAAATTAAGCTATGCATTAATTATGTTTCCTGCCCTTTCCCTCCCTCCTAAATCCCACCGCCTCTCTCACCTGAATGGCAGAGCTCAACCTGGCAGGCAACTACCTGCACCGCCTGCCCGAGGAGGTCACCTCCCTGCTGCACCTGCGGGCCATCAACCTCTCCCGCAACAGATTTCGGCGCTTCCCTGAGCCCCTGGCCACCGTCACCACCCTGGAGACCATCGACCTGGAAGAGAACGAGATCACAGGTGAGAGGGTCCTTTTCCCGCTGGAGGTGAGGATGAGCATCACCCTGGAGCAACAGCAGTTCGCAGCAGTGATGCCGATACACATCCCCTGGCAGGGAGGAATGCTGGCTTGAAGATTTAACCGTGGTCCACCATCCCCTGCGGATGCAGCCAGGCCAAGGGATGGCTTAGTGATGCAGCAAAAGGAGCATGAGTTTGACAGAGGGAAGGGAACATGGAAGATGCCAAATAGACAGAGCCTCATTATCTGCTTGCTTGTGCTAGTGCTTGTGCTGTCTCCTGGGACCAGGCTGTTGCAGGCATAGAGGGAATCCAGCCCCATTCAGGCTGCCCTGTTCACTGGGCTGGGATATGGCTCTCAAAGGCAGTTTCAGCTGCAACTCAAAAATTGCCAGATTTAATAAAAAATAGACCTGCCTGCAGAAACCAGCCCAAAGGATGCTGGGCTGAGATGTTTGCCACCAGGCAAAGTAGGGGCACAAGGCCACCTGAACATTTCCCAGAGCAAACAGGAGCTGTAACACTACAAAATCTCCTAAAAAAATGAAATTAAAGGAATGGTAAGAGCTGCTCATCTCCTGACCCTGCAGTGGGAGGAAAAATCTTTCATGTGCAAAGCTGAAGCCTTTGGAGTCCTCAAAAGCTGGGCAAAAGTGGCAGCTGTTGCACGTAGATAAAAGGGGATTTATTTAGGAGCAAGCTTTCGAAGAGCCCAGGCTGGAGCATCCCACAGCCCACACAGCTCCCCAGGGAGGCAAATACTGAGTCAACTCAATTTTGCTGTTTTATCCGGGATGGCTTCAGCTGCTGCTGGGAAAGCTGCTCCCTGCAACATGAGTGTTAACAGCGTCAGCTGCTCCCTGCCCATGCCTGTAGAAACGCAAGACATTAAATACTGCTTTTAGGAGAGCCAGCAAAAGACATGGGTTTTCCTCACCCCTTTTTTCTCTCCTGCCTTCTGGAGAGAGCTGTCTCACTCTGTTCCCTCCATCACTTTTTGAGCTTACTTGGCCAACTTCAGTCAGACTGCATGCAGGAGCTGAGGTCTCCAAATTTAATTTCCTTTGCATTTTGTGCAAGCAGGCTGCTGCAAGAAGGGGATACAACTTTTTGTTGCATTTTTCCCTGCTTAAATGCAAGGAGGAAAGGATGCATCAAGGGTTGTACCCAGCAGGATTAACCCCGGGGGAGAGGGCAGCTAGAAAACCCAGCCGCCAGGCTTGGTCACCTCCCTTCAGGCTCCCTTCAACTGCTGTTATCAGATTCAGGGAAAATGACAGGGTAGAAATTAACAATTTCATACTAAAATGTTTCAGGGACATATCTTAGTAATGAGCACGATGCTGTCTGCCTGCAGAAATAGGTAAGATTAACCTATTTTATGCATTTTCTGGGAAGAGGTAGAGATTAGAAAGCCAGGGGTGTTGCAGCCAATTTTTGCCAAGGAAACAAAAGTTTGGGCAATTGCATCTGTCTTGGGTACCTTCTCCAATACCTCCTGATCTATTTCTCTTAATGGCCTGCCAGGGACCAGAGCATCCCAAGAGCTGCAGCAGCTCAAGTCCTTCACATCCAAGGAAAAGCATCTCAGTCCCAGTTTCACCACCTGGGACCATGGTGAAATCTCCTGAATTTGTCCTCTAGCCTTCAAGGCTGAGCTTCCTTGGGGCTGAGCTAGCATAAGGACCAAGCTCCTTCGGAGCTGTGGGATGAGCCTTGGTGCCAATTATCTGCTCATGAGTTTGCATTGATATATATTTGCATTTCTATATGCTAACACAGTTTTTATATTATTTATGAGCTTATATTTATGTATACACCTTTCATCCCACACTAGCCTGGCACAACAGGGTAATCGGAGACCATCAGCTTGAATTTAATCAGCAGAAATTTTTATTTTCCTTAACAGCCAAGCAGAATTTGATCCCTTCACATTCATTTCACCCCAGGAGATCTTAAGCCAGGCTGTAGAATCATAGAATCATTCAGGTTGGAAAAGAACTCTAAGAGCATCAAGTCCAACCATCAACCCACCACCACCATGCCTGCTAAACCATACCCCAAAGTGCCACATCTACATGCCTTTTGAACGCCTCCAGGGATGGTGACTCCACCACTCCACCCCAGGCAGCCTATTCGAATGCCTGACCACTCATTCAGTAAAGAAATTTTTTGTAATATCCAATATCCTAACCTCCCCTGATGCAACTTGAGGCCATTTCCTCTCATCCTGTCACTAGTTACTTGGGAGAGGAGACCAACATCCACCTCACTATGACTGCCTTTCAGGTAGTTGTAGAAAGTAATAAGGTTTCCCCTTCTCCAGACTAAACGACTCCAGTTCCCTCAGCTGCTTTTCATAAGAATTGTTTTCCAGACCTTTCACCAGCTTTATTGCTCTTCTCTGGACACAATGTAGGAGATGGTTTCTTCTCTTTCCTCCTCTGCGTGCATATACAGCTCACCCACCACAGCTAGCTAAGGACCTTGATTTGGCAGCCGAGTCTCAAGAGGAGCACCTGGCACATCCCTAAAGAAGCTGTTGAGGCACCTGAAAGTTCATCCAGGTGCTGTTTTCCAACCAGCCCAGCATTAGAAGGGGCTGCCCCAGCAGTGTAGAAAGGAGCATAGGCTGCATTTTGCTGCCTTTTGTAAGTTGTGATCCAGGCTGCACCGCTTAGCCCAATAACGAGCTGATGACCCTGCTCTGGATAAAAGACCATTAGGCAAGAGAAGGATGCTCTACAGACTGTGGGTGGAAGACAGAGTTTGGGGAGGGAGTGGGGCTTTCTCCAGTAACAAGAAGGTTGTAAATGGTTTGGGTTTTGGTGCTGCTGCAGCCATGCGCTCTGCCTGGTCCAGCTGGTCCTCCTCTGCTCTCTCAGTGATGCTGAAGGAGCTGATAGCAGGGCTGTAAACTAGATTAAAAGCACCTGCGGAAAGAGGGTTGAGTCATCTACTAAGACATTGAACCGGAGATAGTAGGTAATGTTTTCCAGCTAAAGGGAAGCAGGAATAAAAGGAGATTAATTAATGCTTGCCTGGAGTCTGTGGGCTCTGAAAATAGACATTTAGTGCTATGAACTGCCCTTTTCATCTCAACGAGCTCTTAATGCTGGAGTGTAATTATGTATGTATTAATGTCAGTGCTTTTAACTCTTTCCCTGAGTGATAGCAACTTCACATTTTCAGCTCCTAAGTCCATGGTGTTTTGTGGTGCTTGAAGCTTCAGTTTCTCTTTCCTTTATTCCTTGATTAATGGTTTGATGCAGATGTTGAAACAATAAAGAGGATGCTGGAGGACAACAGCAAAGCTGGGCAAGTTGCTGCTGAAGGAAACTATGGCTGATTTTCTCTTCCTGAAGCATCAGAGTGCCACTCTTCATTTGGGATAATGGCATGGAAAATGTGTTTTTGTTAATGGCCACAGAGGAGCCAGCGAGCAGGTTTTCATCAGCAGGTTTGGAGGAAGCTGGCAGGAGCTGGTGGTCACCAAAGGATGTGGGTAATGCTGAAATGTGACCAGGAAGCGGTTCTGCTGAGCTGAGAGGGGTTCTTCCCCCCTTCAGTTTGCAGCTGTTTGTGGCTGTGAGACCTCTGGGGCTGTTAATGTTCGCTACCAGCTCCTCGGGTGTCTCAGCAGCCCTTTCATACCCATCTCCTCGGATGCCTCCCAATGCCTTGGTAACCCCTTCATCTGAAGGAGCTGGGTTTTTCACTCGCTTATTATCATATTCTGATCTGTGAAAATTACTGTTTTCTTTAATCATGAAAAGCTTTTTTTTTTCCTTTTTTTGCTTAACTGGTGAAGCCAAGATGAATAATTCAGGCTCAAACGCGAGTGCCTTATCCATTGGGGAGCTGGCAAGAGATGCTTCAGGTTGCATGTGGAGGAGTTTGTGGCTCCCATGGCACAGCCGTATAGCTATAGGCTGCACTGGGTGCCCTGCCTGCCACTTCACGCCAGGAGTGAGTCACTGCTCCTTGCCTTCAAGTGTTGGCAGAAGAAATCAGCTGGGGATATAAAAGCCTATTGCCATTTTGGTGGCCAAATTAAAAAGAAGTTGTTCATGGTAAACTCAGGCAGGTGGGTTTTTCAAGCCAAAAATATTTTGATGCGTAACAAAAAGCTAAACCTGTAATCATTTAATGATCTTAATGGTTAGGTTTTCATACCAGTCTCGTTCCTCTGCTGTCAGTGGATTCACACTGTGACCATCCACAAGACCTGCACCTTTTTTTAATTTAAAAAGTTTCCTCTAGAAGCCCTTTCTAAAAGAAGTCACACGAATTCATGGAAATTGCAAAACAGGAGGGTGTCAGGCGATGGCTGAGAGCCATTTTGCAGCCTGTCCAACAAGGGCAAAGAGCGTGTGCTCTCCCGTTAGTCTGGTGAGGGCTCCTGGGCATTGCAACACTGGGAATAACCTAGGGGAATAAGTCTTTGAATAGCAGTTTAGCACCCCAGCAGGGTACGTTTAGAACTGGGAGAACTAGAGGGCAGTGTCCACATTTAATACAATGTTGTTTGCACCTTGCCAAGGCATTTGCTTGAGTAGTCATATAATTTAATATTTCATTGTGTTTCTGGTTTGATAAAAGCCTGGAGACCAGCAGGAGCAGGATTTACTCCAGGCTGCCGATCAAGTCAAAGCCTTTGCTACCTCTGCCGCTCCGAATTCTCTGGCAGCCGATGCTGGGATGGATGCTCACCCCGGTGCTGTCTTTTGCAGAGGTGCCAGTGGAGAAGCTAGCCACCATGGCATCGCTGCAGAGCCTCAACCTGCGGGCAAACCCTGTCGGCCCCGAGGTGCGGCTCCTGGTCCGGCCCCTTGTCCCCTTCGACCTGCTGCTGTCACCGGAGGAGCCCGTACCTGAAGCCTAAGAGGGTCTCGGGGTGCCCCAGCGAGCTCTCCAGAGGGACAACTGCCTGCGAGAGTGTTTGGGCTTAGGTCAGTCCCTGCTACGCCACTGCTTCTGTCCCAAACCTGCAGCGGGGCAGCCAGTCCCTCTTTTTTCCTTAATAAAAAGCAAAGAGCGGGCTCCTCTGCAAAAGGATGGCTCTGCCTGCTCCCAAGCCGGGGAATCTCCCGCTTTGTGTTTTGCCAGCGCTTGGGGAGACAGAGAAGCCACGTTGCTTGCTAAAATTGGGGGAGTTGGATGCTCGGCTGCATCCATCCTGCCTAGCTGGTGACAGGGAGCATCTGCTACCCTGTTCCAGGGCCGGGGTGGTGGGAGACATCCCTGTGGCCATCAGGGTTCCCCCTTGAATTGCTGATATGGCAATGTGCCAAATGCGTGATTAAATATTTTCTTGTTACATGGTGGATTATTTTATATCTGTCAAATTTGAGTTATCAGTCATCTTTTCCATAGAGAAGCTCCTTTGCAGACCCCTGCGGGTGCTTGCTGCAGCTCAGGCTGATGCCTCTGGCTGGATTTTGCCCAGACCTGAGCGGTATTTCCCTGGATTTTTCCAGGGAAATTTTTTTCCCTGTGGTTTTTCATGATGGAAATCAAAGCTACCCAGTGCCAGCGGGTCCCCACACGCTGTTCATCCCATGGGTGTCCCCACAAGCGTGCACCCACCTCTTGCATGGTGTGGGTCTTCAAGTTGTGCCACTTTCTTTCCAAGGAAGAAATGGGCCATGGGCCTCAGCATATGGCCCAGGGGAGGGTGGCTTCTTGCTGGTGGGGAGGCCACTGCCAGGCACACTGGTGTCCCTCAGCAGCTGGCTGCCTGCAGAAAATCTCCTGGGAGAAATTGCAGGCGTTATCTCACAATGCCTTGTTTAAACATCTCCTGTGTTTACTTCTTCGTGTTTTTAAGGGACAAATGCTTCCCAGTGCTGGGGGCTGCCAGGAATGGAAATATTTGACTTCTAGACTTGCCCAAACCCAACTCTGGTAAAAGACCACGGTAAGAGTGGGCTTGTTGATGTTGACAATGATGGAGGAGCTGGAGTCAAGCCGAGAAGCTTTGGACCAGGACCAGCATCCCTAAGGACCATGCTTTTCCCCACCGTGTGTGTGATTTACACAGGGTGGAGGATGGGGGTGCTTCCCACTCGTGTTGGGGCTCACAGCGTGTTTGGCCATCCCAGGATGGTCAGCAGTGCTGCTGGGGACACCAGCCATCAGCTGGAGGCGAGAGAGGCACCGAACGCCAGCATCAGCGTGGGGACCTCAGGGGTGGCAAGCGGGACACGGACCCCGACCCTCCCCAGGCAGCCAGCCTGCTCCGGCTTTCCCTTGCCTCCCTGGGCTGCCCCTCCGCGCTGCCTCGGGCGTGGGGGGG
>Ga0065711_1051795_pt1 | contig 10229 bp, 12 predicted proteins | sample Hoacrofraction12_FD_59098 | JGI IMG/M metagenome (GOLD analysis project Ga0065711, IMG submission 59098) | Hoatzin crop microbial communities from Cojedes, Venezuela - Epithelial fraction 12 v2 (version 2) | ecosystem: Host-associated > Birds > Digestive system > Esophagus > Crop | place...
GGGGGGGGGGGCAAGTGAGGTTTCTAATCTATTATTCATTCAGGAAAAATCATTTTGGAGTAAAATAAAATATTTTCCTTCCCCACCTCATTGTTAATATACTCTTTTCTCTTTCTCTCTCCCCTGCCTTCCCTCCACCCTGCAGGGCTCCAGTGAAATTATTTTGTAAAATCCAATAAAAATTTTAATCGGGTCAACATCATTACAGGAGAAGAGAGGGATGGAGCTGCTCTGATCCATTAAAAAAAAGTAAAGGAAAAAAGTGATGTAAACAGGCAATTGTAGAAAGAAGTATGCCTGGACTCCATGCAGTGCTGCCTCCTCCTCCTGTCTCCATGAAGCACAGTCTCACTTTCTGCCACGCGCGTGCCAAGTCTGTGGCTGTTTGCTGCCACAGCCAGAAGCACGCATACGTGCCTTATCCCCTTGCACATGTACCAGATACACTCCAAAGCAGGAAGGTGCAGGCAAAAGTCTTTGGCTAGTACCGTTCAGGTGAAGACCTGCCCCTGCCTGGAGATCTTTACAGAACCTTAAGCCCCCGTGTCCAGGTATCATCTTTAACCAGTGGTTAGCAAAGCAGAGGCACCAGCTAGTTGTGTGGCAACTTCCCTTTTTAATCCTTGTCTCTCCGATTACCATGGAAGGGAATAAAAAGCCCTGGCAACACATGGTCATGCTCTGAGGATTTGCATAGCGTATTAAGGCTTGCTAAGATCTCATTCCTATCCTGACATTTACAGAAACTGCAGCTGGTGAGGCTTCTCTCCATCTTCCCTCTTTCAGATTAAATGTGAACTTCTAAATCTGCCAGGAGGAGCGAAGGGAGGGCAGGGGAATGTAACTGTCTCCCACCGACCTTGGTTCATTACTGCCATCAGAAACGTGGAGCTAGGCCAAGCGATAGGGCTGATGGATGTCCATGCAGGTCAAAACACTGCTGGGAGAGGAGCAGACATACCAAGCCCTAAAAGTGATATACTGTTGACTCCAAGGGATTTGGAAAAGCCTCCAGGAATGAGGCAGTCAAGGCTTGGAATCACGTCTTGACACCGTCAGGTTCCTTGGGAGAGTGCGGAGGGGGCTAGCTACCTATCAAACCCTTCTCCACCAAGGTCAAGGTGCTGACTGCGGCTGACAATGCTGGCTCTGGAGATGAGCAGAGCACTCTGAGGAACCCACCCATGCAGTGGGAAATGTAACTCCTGAGAGCAAGGCAGCTGTGGGTAGAGATGCCCATCTCTGCACTGTTAGGACTTCTTCTGTGGAGTGATCTGCCACGCTTGGGGAAGCAGGGACCAATGGAGCAACCATGGGCCCTTGTGCTTTTCTGACTTACCTGGGATGTGGAGTTGTCATGGCAGACTGGGAATGTTTTGGTAACAACTCGGAGAAACTGGGGTGGGGGATTTACTCCTTAGGGATGAGGGTGCCTTGTGTTTTCAACCTGGAGACAGTTGAGGTTGAGCGGTGGTTGAGCTTACTGAGAGGGTAGCATCAGTGGGAGTCAAGCAGGGGTTGCCAGGGCCCTGAGCTGCCCTACAAAAGGTGGCTGAATCCTACCCTAGGGCAGGAGGTGTACGTGGGGGCTGTGTCCCCAGCCAGGGTCAGACCCTGAGGTGTTTCTAGTGACGTCAGGGTCAGTGTGTGTTGTGGTTCATCACCTCAACGGTCCTTCTGCGTGGTGGTGTCCTGCACGGCTTGTGGGGACATGTGGCTGGGCCTGCGAGCTGGAGCCTCCACTCTCTGCCGGCAGATGGGCTAAAACAGGAGCCGAAACATTCAGCACTTCTGGAAAGAAAAAGAAATGCCCAGGCAAGTGCCGACTGCAGCAACCATTTTGGCAGAGCACCGTTGTGTAGGGGGCTGGGGGCAACAGCCTCATGGTCAATGGGAGCGTCCACAAGTGGAAGCAGCCCCCAGGTAGGCTCTTGCACCCCCTTGCAGTCCGCCCAGCAGCGTCCAGGCTCGTGCCTTTGCCCCCCACAGACGTGGGCTGCGCGGCTGGAGGCAGGCAGAAGGCACCCTGCCCACGGCACACGGGCTGGCACCTCTCCTCCTACCCGCAATATTTCTTTGCCACCCTCTGAGTACATGCGCACGCACATCCTACGGCTCTGACGTTATTCCTTGGTTTATGTGAAGGACTGAAAAATGTCCATTTTGGGGTTTTTATATTTTGGGAGCCAGACTGAGAAATCTTTTCACGGTCAGTGACGAGCGGCTTGTGGGAAACAGATGAACAATACTCCCAGGAATTCCTCGTATTGCTGCCTGTGTTTAAAATCTAAAGTTAGAAAAGGAACCGGGAGGAGAAAAATAAAGTTTTGTAGGCTGAATTCCAGTTGCATGCTGTGAGACGGTCTCTGCAGCTCTCCCTGTATGGATGCAGAGCTCAGCTGTAGAAGTGGGCACGGAAAGCTTGGCCGGGTACAGATCTGATTTGGAGCAAGGCCCTGCTCCTCTGACGAGAAGCTGCTGATTCTCTCGAAGGGTTTGGTCTTTCCTAGAGCCCAGAAAGCACTGGCAAGGGCACCCAGAGGCTGACCTGCCGTGGCAGTCTGCGTGGCGCACCCCGGCCAGGCCTGGTACCTCTTTGCAGAGGAGACCACGTTCTTCTGGTCTCTCCCACCGTGGAGAAGTGATTTGCTTCCAGGCAGCCTGACGGTGACGGAGGACTTGGTGACCGCCCTCAGCCACCATTGGTGCCTCCAGCAGGGTCCGTATGCCCAGCTGTCACCTTTCCCAGCGCCGTAGATGGGGCTGGGTAGGTCCTACGGGATCGATGCCTGGACCTGCCCAACGCCAGCTGCTGGGTCTTTTCTCAAAGCCTTGTGCTGCTGCCTGCAGGGCTGTGCCTGGTTGTGTCGGCAGGCAGAGCCATGCCTGAAGCTGTGAAAGGAGAGCTGCGGCTCCCTGTAATAGATGGCAGGAGCGAGTGATGGCCCAAACGGTCAATAAATCTTGTGGGCTGGGTGATATAATAAAGCGCTTGACCTTTGCCCTGGTGGTTTATTTTGTAATCGGTGCCCAGCAATTGATTTATAGGATAATCAATCTCTCCCTCTCTCCCTTCCTCTGGCCTTGGCGTTGCCTGCACCATGGTCCTTGCTTCTGAGTGATGGCTCCAGGTTACAAACAGCATCCAGGGCCGAGGCTGCCCACCCCTGCCCCCTTCTCTCCCCCATGCCCAGCTCGGGAGCGGGCGTGCCATTTACAGCCTCATCTGCCCAATAAATGTTTATTAGGTGGCTCTCATCCCTCTTGCAGGGGCAGCCCTCTCCGCCTTGCCAATCTGCAGTGCTCCTGGCCCGGCAATTGGCTTCCCAGCACCTCAGTTTATAACTCCTGCAACAAATTGTCCTGAATGAAAACCTTTCATGCCTTGTGATGGATTTCCCTCACATAAATTGAGGCTGTGAGCATCCTTGCTCTTTCTAGGGATGCTCTGCACTGGGAAGCTGCAGTCAGAGCACTGAAGCTCGGGCAGGGGCAGAAATCGTGCCCAGGAGAGGCACGTCTCTGCTGCGTGTTCATAGCGTGGCTGCGAGTCCCCAGGGCTTCAGACCCACTCAGTAACATGCGAGTAACTTCCTCCCTGGCTGCAACGCACAATTTTTCATCTCCATGGCTGTTATTCTCCTTTCTCTTGTGCTGGCTTGTGTCTTCTCTACTCAGTGCTATGCTGCCATGTGGATGGGGGCAGGTGGGGGGCAAGGACCGTGGTGTGCCTTGGGATGGGGACTGTGTCCCCCTTTGCTGCCCAGTAAATCCGGTCTTGCTGGGCCCTGGTTCTGCTTTGCTCCCTGCGTCAGAGTCTGACGGGATCCCTCCTGCTCCGACAGCTGCTGTGCGGCCAAGGCTGTCCAAGCAATCGATAGAGACCTTGGAGGGATCTCATATATATGGTTCTGCGAGGGAAAAAAAAATAGAACAAGCGAGGGAGCTCAGTGTGTAGCGGGCCTTTGATGGGGAGCCAGTTCACCCAGTCAGCGATAGCCTGAGGAAGGCATTGAAGTGCCAGTTCCGGCTGGGTGGCATTTGTGATGAGCCAGTGAGATACGAGCAAAGGAGAAAGGATCTGAATCTCACCAGGCTTAACTGGAGGAGAGGCAGCCAAAGCCCTAAGTTCCTGAAAAGCACTGGAAAATACTTCCCAATTTTAACAGCATTAAATTTGGACCTAGATTTCTATCAGAGGCCCATCCTAATGATGTGCACTTACCAAGACCTGCACGTCTCCCACCCGTCGTGAGGATGTGATACCATGTACCATACTTCGGGCAACCATGGTGAAGTGGTGGCACCAGGAGAGCTGCCTGCGTTGGCAGGGACCCGCGGGACAGACCAAGGGGAGCTATGGTAGAGATAAAGTGCTCTGAGTAGGAGGCTGCTGGGAAAACAGAGCCCTGGCCCCATGGCACGTAGGGCCCAGGTCTGTGTGTGAGGGACGCTGTAGTCCTGGGATGATGCTGGGTGGGATGTGGGGCTGGGCTGGCTGTCAGCATTCCTAGTCATGACACCTTTTTGTAGAGGTTTATTTAAACATCTCCCCCTTCCTTAGGGGAAGACTTTCCTTATATCTATTCTACACTTGCCCTTCTCTTATTTAAGGCTGTTTCTTCTTGTAATACATCATCCTTGGTCAGCCTTAAAGGTTGGCAAACCCTGAGGGAAGAAAGGAAAGAGTTATAATGTCTGAGGGACTAAAGGTTTGATTTGGATGCAACCACATTTATTCAGCAGCAAATTACATCTTCAATCAAACCAATGCAAATCAGGCTTCCACTTCAGTCTATTTATTTGGACTTAGTGAGTGCAAGAGGATTCATTATTTCTTGGTCTTCCGTCCATCCTGCAAAGTTCGTGTGCGCATGTACGGACTCGCGGGCGCTCCCCTGTAAAACCCTCTTCCCCCCATGGTGTTGTGTGGCTGGGAGCAGGTATGTGGTGATCTCTGGGTGTGGGTAGAGCCTGTATCCCTTGGGAAAGCGGCGGGAAGCCAGCAGTTTCTGCCCAGGGTGGTACCATGCGAGGGTGCCTCAGAGCTGCAATTAGAGCTCTCTGCGTAATTCAGTTTTTCAGCGTGGTGTCTCAAGTAGAACAGTTAAAAACATTTCTGGGAGACTGATAGCGATCCCTTTCCCCTCACACCCACCCGGAGGAAGAAACAAGCCATGAAAATCCTTTTAATTTTTTTGGGGTCACTTTATTTTGCTTCTTGTTTGTGCATGCTGGCTCGCTTCCTAAGTGAAAAGCGCTCCATTTCAGAAATGTCCATGAAAAAAAAAAAAGTCAGGTCTGAAATTTTCATTTTCACTGCTTTTTCTGAGGTTTGTCTCTGACTTTGACCTGTACGTCTCCGGCAGTGGGGAGGTGGGTGGGTGCAGGCCGTGTCCCGCAGCACTCCCGGGCTGCCTGCGTGCTTGTGCCCCTCGCACGCCAGGGCCCTCCTCCTGCACACACTCACCCGTGGCCTTAATTCTTTGCACTCTCCCTTTCGGTAACACTTGACCGGTAAAGCTCCGGAGGTGTCTGCGAGGTCTGGACTTGCGGTGGTAAGCCCTCCGAGGCTGGATGTGTCTTCGTGTTCTATGTGTTGCGTGGGGGTTTTGTTCCTGTGTGCAGGCTCCTGTTCCCCTTGCCTACCAAGCCCAACCTGGATTCACCGCACAGAGCGTTTTGAGCCGAAAACAGCTCAAAGCACCTCCTGGAAACGGTAGGAAAAATTTCTGTGCTGAGGATAATGAACAGGGCGAGTGCAGAGGAGGGACACAGCAGGAATTCCTCTCTCCTAGGAAGGTGCTCCAAAAACCTTGGAGGATTTAGTACATGGGTCTGGGTCTGTTGTGTGTTTTTCACTCCTGAATTGTGTCAAAAAGCTTTGCCTCTTTTTATGGATCCAAAACTGTGCACAGTATTTTTTCAGAAACACTGCAACTGTCGTTTGCCTGATGGTCCCCAGCTGCCTGGGGGTGGCTGGGAAGGGGACCAGCAAGCTTCCCATGGGATGTGTTCACGTGCCGGGGCTGGTGTTGTCTGGCCATGATGCGTCTCTCAAAAATGGGTTCAGGCAGTGCCAGGGAGGATGGCAGGGAGAGCTGGAGGCAGGGAGCCTCATAGCTGGTACAAAACACGTGAGGCTGTGATGTTTGCCCTCCTCGTGAGCTGAAACCTGCTGTTACGGGTAAGTGGTGGGTTGGCCAAGCCCGGCTTTTATGGGTGAGCACAGACCTCTAGCTGCTGGACCTTGGCTCCTCCATCCTGCCCAGGCTACCTCCTGGCCGAAGCAGAGCTGAGAACTCGCAAACCTTCCCCCTGACTGCTGGCAAAGCCCTCTGCAAACACCAGGTCCCGCACAGAACCAGCTCTGGGCTGGCATGTGGCAACAGAGAGAAAGACGTCAAACGACTGCTCGTGCTTTCAAAGCGGCTGTGGCCCCCTGTGCCCGCGAGCTGCCCGCGTCCCTGGGCCCATCCGTGTTTGCTAGGGACCTTGCTCACTTTAGGAGCTCGTCTCCAAGCTCCTGGTCTCTGTCCCAAGCAGCCCAGAAGTTGTTTCATTTATCTTTTGTAGATTCTCTGCCCTGTAGATATTTGCTTGTAAAGCCAAAGTTATAGACAGTGTTATTTATGTGGAGGAAATACGTATTTAAGGCTGCTCCACTTTGTTATTGCCCACATTATTTTCTGAAGGTCAGACCTCCTTTTACTGGGAAGTTGCTGGCATTACCAGGGTTTCTGAGCTGGCTGGTTTAGAGCTTTGCCCTCCTGATGCCTCTCACCCCGAGGGCCTGCAAGAGCCTTGCTGGGGGCCGCACTGACTTTTTCCTTGCACCGTGATTCCCTACTGCTTTCCCCTTTGATCTTCCCTTCCCAGACAGACCTGCTTTTTTTTTTCCCCTTCTGCCTTAGACCCCACCAGCTCTCCCCCACCCCTTTTTTCTCCCCAATTCCCATAGATTTTTGAAGGTGCTGTCAGTGACTGCTGGCTGGCTCTGCTCCTCTGGTTCCAGCACAGGGCTGGCCCTGTGCCCTGCTTTCCCTGATGCTGATAAGCTCTCCCTGGCAACAGCTCCACACTGGCAGAACGTTTCCCTCCTCCTGATCCCTCATCTCACAGACCTCTTGAAGACCTGTTCTCCCTTGGCAACCCAAATGGTCTTTCCTGGTTTTCTCTCTACTGCTTGGTTCATCTTGTCTGCCTGAAGATCTTCATCATGCCAGCAGATGACTGGGTTCAGAAATGGCTCCCCAGAGCCCGTTCTCAATTGCCATCACCTCCTGGACCCGGCTCTCGGCAGCCGTGTGCGAGCTCCGCGTGGGCAGCTGCAGGTTACCCCAGCCCAAGGGCCGCTCAGCGTTGCCTGAGGGCGAGGTGGCTGTGCTCGTCCTGCCGCCTTCCCTCGCGTCGGGTTGCTAAGGCACAGCTAAAGCTCTCATCTGGAGTGTCATCGTCTCACGGCTCAGTTCCTGCAACATCCTTTTCTCCGGCCTTGACAAATGCAATCTTCTCCCACTCCTGCCTGTTCAGAGCTCTGCTGCAAGCATCATTTTCCTCACCTGTCATTTTGCTCGTGTCACCCGTGCTTTACTTGCTTTTGCTGGTTCCTGCTGGCAAACAGCAGTTACCTGTCTCTGCTCCCCGGGCCTTTCACAGCTTTCTCTCCTGTTAACCTCGTAGTCCCTCTCGACGCGCGGTTTCTCGCTGTCAGTCAGCCTCTGGTGACAGCCTCTGCCAGCGCTCGCCGGCTCTCCCAGCACGCAGCTCTCCGCTTTCTGCCCCAGCGCCTCTTGCTCGGAGAGCAGCTCCTAGAGGCACCCTGCAGCCAGGAATGTCTCCCTGCCCTCCACCTCTCCTTTGCCAGCCTCTGTCCCCAGCTGCTGACAATGGCTTGGCTGCAGATGGGAACCACGTGTCTGTCGGGCAGCAACCCTGCTTCCTCCATCTGGTTCTTCTCACCTTCTGCTTAGGTTGAAACCTTTGGAGCAGGGCCTTTCTAAGCAGTGGTTGCCTGAAGAAATACAAGCTCATGAGATCCTCCTGGCTCCATGCGTGTGTGTCTGTCCTGCTACTGTGCTTTGTGGAAGCAGTGGTGAATCCAAGCTGAATTTGGCAGGCTGGGTGGGGATGCTGGGTTCCTCCAGGTTTAGTAGAAGGACGTGTTTGGATACCGGAGAGGGCCCTTCCCTGCCAGCCGGAGATGGAGGCTTGGGTCTGCACAGCTCAGCGCTGGTGGAAGGAAGGTTGAGCCCCTGCCTCTTCCCGCTTGATGCCTGCCCCATCGTGCCTGGAGAAAAGGGCTGCAGGCAGCCGGCCCAGGGGAGCGTCCCCAGCCCTGAACCTTGCTGGTGGCCAAGGGACAACCCAGGCCAGCGTTTGCTGTCACAGACAGGGTCTGGCCCCAGACTCGACCTGCCTGGGCTAACCCAGACCACGGGCAGGGTGCGGTGATCCCGAGCAGCACGTGGAGCCCCGCTCTGTACCGCGGGTGCAGGAGGGAGATAAAAACACATCAGGCCCTTCAATGTGCCCATATGGATTTTTCCACCATATTTTATAAGCGTTCATTTTTATTTATGTGAGGTTAAAGTCAGTCCAATTTGGAAATCAACTTGTCTAAGGAGCTCCCCTCAGATCTCATTAGCTTCACGTAGTATTTCTATTCATTTTTGCTAATACCATTCACCAGGCTGGCCGTGGTGGTGGCTGCGGGAAGTGGTAACCCTCTCCTTGCCAGCCCGCTGCGGCCCTGGGGACGGCCATGGGAGCGTCAGGATCCGGCCGTGCAGTGAAGGGCTGGGGCTCCTGGCTTTCCAGCTCCCAGCAGCAGGGTGGGGGACAGTTTCTGACATCTGCTCCTGCGTGTTCACCCCTTGCTGCACCCAGCATCACCCGCAGCCCACCTATCACTGCCAGCACAGAGGGTGTCTGCACCCACCGTTGCTGGAAATCAGTGGCTGGTTTGGACAGAGAACAGTTACGAAGTGCTCGGGCTATCCTGTAATTAGAGAAATTCCTGGAAGAAAAAAATAAAAAATAAATCCATTGAGGGCTTTTAAAGGAGAGATGGGATGCCTGACTCCAGAAGCCCTTCAGCTGCAGATTGCCGGTGGCTGGAGGAGCGTCCTGGGGAGGTATCGGTGCATGCTAGGCTGGCTTTTACACCCGTCCCCTGGCATTCGCTGCTGGCCCTTGCTGGGGAGAATATTGGCAGGATGGACCTTTGCGGCTCCGCTTGCCTTCGAAGGCGTTATTTTGGTATCAACAAAGGAGCCGGCTGCAGCCAGGATTACGGCGTGAAGGTGGGGGTCAGATGTGAGCCCCACGCAGGAGCAGCGGTGGCTGCCAGCGTGGGATGCCTGACTGCCCCGCGTGCCTGCCCCGCACACCTCCCCGTGCCAGCAGCATGGCGCACGTCTCCTCAAGCATCACCGCTGCCCTGTCTCTCCTCTGCCTTTGATTATTTATTGAAGCGGTTTGATACTGGGTGACTGTAATTAAAAGAAGAAAAATACACACAATAAAATGATTTCTAAAATGGCAACACGCTGGATGCAGTGAAGCAAGGAATGTATTAAATATTTATTGCCACTGGTCTGCTGGGGGGGGAAATTAAAATTATTCAGCCTGAGAAAAACATTTTAATTATTTAATTTAAGGGGAAACCTCCCCCACAGCCCTCCCTAGCATTAAGCCCCAGACAAATGGCAGCATAATGTAAGGTTTGATTAAAATCTGAATGGGATGAAGGTCTGGAGATGGGAACAAGGGGATGGGGAGCCACGTGGTTGCCGTCCGAGCCTGAGGCCCCCCCTGCTCTGCCACGGCAGGTCTGTGCCTGTGATCCTGCATCTTGCAGGGCCAATTCTTCCTCTCAAGGGGTGGTTCGTGCTTGGCAGCGGTTAGCCGGGGATTTGCTCCACACGTGGGGGTCTGGGTTTAGGATGGGAGTTGCTGGGTGCGTCAGTCACGATGCAGGCTGGGTTGCTCCCAGGAGCTTCGCTGGGGCAGGAGCTCTGGCATGTCTGTCCCAGCAGCCCAGCTCCACCATGCAGGCTCTTCTGGGCTCACCAGGCATCCGTCTTGTGCGTGGCACAGGGTTCGCGCTGTGCCAATGTCCTGGGTTTGGCGAGGACAGGGTTAATTTTCACCGGACTCCAGGAAGGGGCACAGCTGGGGGGTGGGGGCTGACCCCACCTGGCCAAACAGAGCCCGGTATTCCATAC
>Ga0065711_1051796_pt1 | contig 10229 bp, 3 predicted proteins | sample Hoacrofraction12_FD_59098 | JGI IMG/M metagenome (GOLD analysis project Ga0065711, IMG submission 59098) | Hoatzin crop microbial communities from Cojedes, Venezuela - Epithelial fraction 12 v2 (version 2) | ecosystem: Host-associated > Birds > Digestive system > Esophagus > Crop | place...
CCCCCCCCCCGTAATGCTCTCATTCTTGTAAAAAGATAACCAGAGTTCTTGGTACAGGAGGCCACCTTCACAAAGACTTTATCTGCAGAGTGCCTATTCACTTGAGTGTTCCCCTCTCCCACAGGCCATTCCAATAATTTTATTTTAGACCCTTCTGCTCTTCAAGAGAAATCAAGTCAGATGGGTTTATAATGGATCCAATGGCCAGTTTGGGGACAGAGTCCAAAATCTTCAGGGCAGGAACAATGCAGTTCTGTGCTGGTTCATACAAATGTTTTCCTACACTCACTCTAAGTACAGTCCCCTGTCTCTTTCGAATCATCAGAAAAGTACTCACACAGTGTATTCCAGGCTACAAGTTATAAATCCTGATGACATATACTTTATATTAATATAGGTGCTTGTAAATATTTAATAAGTTGATCAACTGAAATTATTTTGAAGGATTTTGTTTTCTCAATTCTGAGAACAAAGTATGTTTAGCAACCAATAAATTGAGGGAAAGCAGTCTCAGTAAGTGTTCTATATACAGCTACCAAAACACTATGGGCTTTTTTTTTTAATTTCTTTTTTTTAAGTTGTATTTAGAGGAAGGATCTGCTTGAAATATAAACAACCATTGGTAGATTTTATGAGAAGAAAAAACCCAAAGACAACCGTGCAGATATTATACAGAGACATGAAAAGTGCCACAGTGCAATCAGAACAATGATACACCAACACATGAAGCTATAGGAATGTGGCACATGGTCAGCACTGCATTTTGAATTTTTCCTCATATGAGCCATTTTAGTAGTGAGAACCTATTTTTGCAGTGAAAGCATTGCCAAGAGTTACGTCTAATGATAACGCTGATTTTAGATTACATGAACTTTAGCTTCCCAAATAAGACAAAAAGAAAAATTTGAAGAACGCTAAGTATTTGAATCACTGTCATAGGTGAATATTGTTCTAAAGGCAAAAAAAATAATCTCTAGCTGAAATCTATGCAAGTAAGAAATTCAAGATTAATATAAGATCTGTCTCAGCTCCTATTGCTCAGATAACATGCAAAGATATCACAGGAAAAAAAGTTTGGTGAACACAACCAATCATTAGATTGACGGCACCGTAATCAGAAACGTATTTTTTCAGTAGGATGCCACCAGTAAATGAACATGAAATAAGCTCTGTAAGTATCTTCATTCTCTCCTTTGATGCATGTATCTTCTGCAGATGCAGAAACTACTGCTTCTTAGTCATCAGAATTTCTATAAAGAAAATATTCTGCATGCATAATTAAATCAGCAAGTCTACCTCACACAAAAAAGCAAAACCAGCAGACTGGTATCTTGATATACCTTGTTATGGAAGCATTTCCTTTTAAGTAATCATCTATCTTGATCAAAACTGTACTTTCTTATCTAATTCCCAATCAGAAAAATAGGTATCCACTTCCTACATTACTTATTTCCATCTACTGCTCAGTTACATGAAACAGATATAACTATTTAAAATCTAATGTGCCTGACACGTACTCTTTAGTAAAAGCTGTAATTTGAAAGGAATTGCTGCTATACATGGCTGTCCAGAAAACATATTCCAAATACCAATTTAGTGGAGCAGCCTAGTACAAAAAAAAAATCATGTAATATGTTTTATATAGTATGTAAAAATAGGTTATGAAAGTCTTTTCAAAATTTCTGAAAATATAATCCGATTTCACACTTCGCAAAAAAAGTTTAGTTGAGCAATGCCCTCTGCCTTATTTAACCAGCAAATGATAAGTTACACTGATAACGTAAGACCCAATATGGAGAAAGTAAAACTTTGTGAAACTACTTTTTGTAATTTAAATTAAATTAATAAAATTACAGACTTTAGAGTTAGATTTCAATTCTACAAAAATCCCTCAAATTCCAAAAAGATTTGTAACTTCAGAAAAAACAGTATTTTTAAAATTTGAAATAAAATTTCAGATATAAAGCATTTTTTTTTTTTGCAAGTGACGAAAACTATGGTTTAGAAGGAAATAAAGTATTAGCCTCCTTCTCGAGATAGCAATGAAAAGACAGGCTGTTTACCCGTACATGCATGACAACAGAAGCAGTAATATAAAATATAGCTGCACGACACGCAGAGAAAAACAAAACAAAAAGTCCTTCAGGACTGAGCTGAACTACAGACTTCATAAATATCTGAAGAAGCAGCAATACACATTTCAGAGGAAAAGCGGTTTGGCTTTTTTTTTTTCTTTAAAAAAAAAAAAAAGTTTGCTTTTCTGGTTGCCTACTGGTGAATATTTTTTAAGTACTGTGTCATGTTTCCTTTCAAGTGAACATTGTTGAAAATTCCTGAAAGCATTCTGCAAATAGACTACGCTGACAGCAATGATGAATAAGCTTGGCAATACACAACGCAGCCACATTTCCAAATACAGTGTATCAGCTGGCTTGGCAAAAGGAATCATGCCAAAACTGGCAGTGAGGGGTGTAAACGATGCATCTCCCCTCTTTAATACTGCTATCAAAGAGCAGTTGTGTTGTGTCAGACTTTGAACTTGTTTCAGCGTCACACACAAATAGTATTTTAATGAGATGAAAAATATTCCTCACCTTGACTTACAGCTTTAAAAAGTAAGCATGCTCACCTAACAGCTTTAGACGATAACCATGAGAAGTCTGTACAAAAATCCTGAAAGAAATACTAAAGAACTGCTACCAAGTGTGCACGTTTGTTTTTTAATGAAAAAAACATGACTCTTTCAACATTTTATTTAAGAGAGCTATTACTTATGGTATTAGAGAATTTGCCCTCTTCACAGGACCACACTTCCATATGGAAGCAATGCCAAGCTTGGATAATAAAATATGGATTTTCCCAAACAATACTTCAGAAAGACAAAAATCTGTTTAATCACTAACCCCTCCCCTCCAACTTTTCACATTCACATAGCCCCAAAGAAGTCCACTGCAGCACTACACAGAGCTGCAGTTAAGTTCAACAGAAAAAAATGCACCATAAGGCACTACAAAGATACCTACTCCTCACTCACTGGGTAAAAATAAAAGCTTCCAATCTTCATTGCAACACTGTGAATATAATCATCGCACTAAGCAAACACCAAAATTTTTAAGTATTTAAATGTGTTAGTTTTAAAGAATTTATCCTACATGATACAGAGTATGTGAAGTCTGATTTCTTCTGGACGCTCACCTCCCTTTCCTACACATGCCTCTACCAGTGGTCTGTGAACACCCGCCGTGCTCGCGGTTACCTTCCTCGCCTCTTCTGGGACGCCACGCTGCTTTCAGTTCCCTCCCCATGTGACCTGACTAGCCAGGCAGCATCTTCTTTTGCAGGTTTCGAAGTAACTGCACATTGTGGGAAAAACCCTCAGCACACACGTTGACTAACAAACAGGCCAAGCAGACAAACTATTCTCAACACAGTTTTCCTGTAGGAAGCAGACCAACCTACACTGTCATATTTGATTAAAAGCATCCAAGTTGATGGGTGAAGCAGGAAGAACTGACCAGCAGACAGGAGCGACACGATCCCGTAAGCCTTCTTTGCTTCAGCTGTAACTTTTTACTTAACAGAGTAGTAAACCAGCTACTCAAAAATTTGCTAAGCTTTCACAATAACAACTAAGTTAGGAATTCCCACATCAAGAGTTACCTGTTCAAGTTTAACTTTGCTTCAAGGACTCAGTATATTCTAATGCAGTATCTTAACATTGTATCTTCTTTAATTCAGATCCTTGCAGATGCTAATTACATTATGTTCTCATTACATAATAGTTCCCACCCCACGCATCTTCTTGGCATATACCAGCACATAAGGTGAGGGGAGCAGATCCAGAATCAGTATCAGAGGGACAGATACAGGTCAACAAGGGCAGACAAGGAGAAGACGAGGGAATTCTCCAGCCATGCAAAGAGCACGGAGAGGAGAGTATAGCAGGTGGTTGTGGGCTATGTTCCTTGGCTGCATCAAGAGGGAGGACAGATGAGCAGGATGCACATAAACCAGGCTTGTAATTTTTTTTCTTAGTTTGATTGCCTTAGACTAAGTCATTTTCCCCTCGACTTCAGGGAGGGAAGTGTATCATCATCTCCTATCAACATATGTTGAGCAGCCAGGGCCTTAAGGGACAAACTTATTGCTTATTGGCAATTGACAGGAGTTCTCCAATCTGTATGTAGGAGAAGCCAATTTTACACTTGATATGACCAGGTTTACAGGGAATGTGATCTTTTGTTTCCATTGAGCAAGTTTTTCTCCTAAACTTGAATCTTATGACTGCGGGTAAAAGGATAAATACATTTTATAGCAAATAGAAAGCATGAAAAATCAGGAAGTGTAAGAACGGTGTGGGTGGAGGAAGATATCTGTGATCTTTAAGAAAAATTCAGTTTATACATTTACAATGAACACTATGTTTGCTTGTGAAAGCCACCTACATCATGTCACTTGGAAACCACATTAACACTCTCATCACTCCTAAAGTATTAATCTAGATGTCCCCACTAGGTAAATGACTAACTACTGATTCAAGCCCTTTCCCCCTTCTCTTCTTGCTATTAATTCCCCTCTCCCATCACTGCCCTTTCCTTTTTCTTCAATTTCTTCATTTCCTCTTGCCCCAAAAGCTCGATGAAATACAATGTCGTTACAGTGCACTGTGTTTGTGTACCTTCCTTCTCCAGCATGCTTCTAAGTTCTTCTAAGTTCTAAGGTCTTTCGGAAGTGGGACCTCCTGTGACTATAGAGCGCTTATAACAAGGCAGCTTTTTATTTTATTAAACAGGATCTGAAGTATTGCCATAACTCTGATGACAAAAATAACCTACAGGAAACACTAATAAGTTTAATGATAGAAAATCCCATGCTGTTTCAACTCAGGATAGTATTCCACTTAAAATACAATGTAAATTTATGTTTCTCAAGAACTCCCTTGGCCATAACCTACACTATTTCCCGCTTTAAGACCTAGCTTTGCTGCAGTTGCTTCTTGTGACAAAATGCTGTAGTCTGAACCAGCCCAACACACAGCCCAACTAATACAGAGTGCCCTGGGTTCTTCTGCTCTCCCAAAACAACTTGCACCCCCCCAAAAGCAGTTCCTTCCTGCTAGTTAAGAAACTATAAACTCTCTTCTATATAAACTACAACACAAGGACAGCCATGTTTAGAATTTTTTCATCTGATGCTCAAGTCAAGAATGCAGTCTCCAGCAGGAGCCCACAGCCCCAGAAACACATATTCTGCAGGAAGGGGGAGATCCGGGCACACACGTATATTGGTTATGCATAGCAGTTTGCTTCCAGTTCCATCGTATGAGATCTGCTTACCATTCCTCCCTTCTTTTCTAATGTCTGCTCCCCAGCTTCAAGACCCCAAAAAGTCACAGGGCTTCTTCCTCAGCCTTGTTGATTAAAAAAGGCTCACCACATTCCCTGCTATCTTCCTGTCTCTAGAAAGAACAGCGCTGAGCAGCATCCGCCATCCCCTGGAGGGAGAACAGAAGTTGCCCCGCTCTGTTTCTTTTTCAAGTCTACAGTTTTCATCCTCAACTTAGTTGTCTTTTACTTCTCTTCTCCCCCTCCCCCCCAGTCTTTCACCAGAGGAAAAGTAACAGTGATAGCAACCAAGAGCAGGTACTTAGAGAGCTCCAGGAAAAGCACAGAGGGATTATTCTCCAGGATGTTCACTTCGTGTCTTACAGTCCAAGCTGCCCTTCTTTATGAGGCTGTGCAATTACCCAGGTCAGCTTCTCTTATTTCATATAGAATTTCAGTTTTCCTTTCAAAGACCTGATTTAGCCACATGACCCATTTGTAATGGGATTCCACACATTTCCTCTCTCAGGTAAAACAAATGACATCAATTGTCCCTGTCACTTCTTAACAAGAATAGTCTTCCAGAGATACCCTCTCCACAAGCCTCATTTTTTGATTTAGGTATTCCTCCCCACACCTTTTCTCTTCTTTCACAACCAGTTAGCAGATGGATTTTATCCCATTCAGGAGGTAGGTACCTTTTACTTCTGTCTCCACTCTCTGTGCTATTTGCTTCTCCCAACATCTATTTTCTTCCAGAAATCTATCAGGCTGGTGGTTATAAATTCACTCTTCCTTAAAGTAAGCACAGTATCATATCAAAAGTACAAGCACCTAAAATTAACTGATTAAGAATAAATTCTTAAACACTGAATGAGCAAAAACAACCGGGGAGGTGGGGGATGACACACAACAACTGATACTGAAAATGCTTCCCAATTTTTCACTAGTAAAAGGAACATACTGGCAAAAACAATAATAAGAAATACACGTCTACATTCTTAACACTTCCAAATGAATGCTTTATTTCTCTTCCTACAGGATGGGTTTGAGTACAGTTACAGTATATGCATTTGTCACTACTTTAAGAACAGTTAATGTCAACTGAGTATAAAAAACATTGTGAGGTAACATTTTTGCTTTTGTACTTATACAGAGAAATCCAAGTTCATGCAAAGCATGTTTTTCAACAAGATCCTACTTTTCACTTCATTCTACAGCTGGACTGTTTACTAAGGCATAAGACAGTTGCATGATTGACTTGCGCTTCAGTAAACCCAGATGTAAAATACACGTTGATTATTTGTGAGAACACTGCTTACATGTTTTGTGCTGGAAGAGCCATTTGCTATGACTGTGTAATGCCATAAGCAACCCCCTCAACATATGCAAGAAACTTTAAAAAGGTTTGGTCCACAAAAGGAGTGAGATTAGTTGTTGACAAGAGTTACTGTCCCAATGCTCACATAAGAAAATTGCCCCAAACTGTAAAACCATAAATACAGAACTGTTAATACTGCCCCAAATCTTTATTAGCCAGTATGTCACAGCTATGCAAGATACATAGACAAGTTAGAAAGTTACAAGACAGTTTCTAACAAGACAGTTAGAAAGTTACACTGGTTTTACCTATCCTGTACACATACATCAGGAAATAACATACTATGCAATATTTAATTTCAAATGTTCATACGCTAAGACATGAACTAGTAACTACGTGCTACCTTTGCCTGTACTTAAACCGATTTGTAAAGATCCAAAAATTCCATAAATGTCCAAAATAGCTCCTTTGATGGCTTAACACAACCTGTTCTACTTCCCATTGCAACGTGCCAACAACGCTCAAAATCACTTCAGCGCATCATTTCAGACAGTGACTTCTTGAGCCATGCTAGCATGCTCACAGTCTACTTCACAGGGTAAATACAGGATAAGCGCTGAAACTACTTTATGCAAACCTTAATACCAACAATGACTTACGTGATCAAGAACTAGGAACTTTTATCACTGTTTCCAGCGTTTTGCTTAAAGATAAAGTGACAACAGTAAGAAAATCAGTCATTGCTGATGACTATGAAGGCATGAGTAAAATTCAGCAATACTGTGTTAACAGAGGTGCAACAAAACAGCACAGCACTTGCAACACTGTTGCAAAGCGAACAACTACTAGCAGAAGTTCAGTCCCCATTCAAGACAGCTGATGTGCTTTGAAATTTTGACAGCCTTAGACGGCAATTAATAACTTTATGATGATGGTATCTAAGCACGCATTGTTTCAATGGGAATTGGTTTTCTAACCCAAAATGTACATTTCACATGGGTCAGCCTTCACTGCAACTGCTTCTCAGTCACTAAGAATCATAATAATTTAACCCCCAAAAAAGAGGCAGCACCTCTTTAAAGGAGTGGAAAAACTTCTTCTAACAAGAAGTTAACCCATTCCTCCACGTGTTACTAAAAAAAAGCATGTGTGTAATATCAGATACATATTTTGTATGTAAATTCTCTATGATGCATAGGAAAGACTAGATAAGTATCACTGTGATATATTACTGCTGTGATATATTACTGTATCTGCTTCCTGTAACAGCTAGAGAAGAAACTGAGCCTGGCTGAACAGCAAAAAAAATTTCTTGGGTATCATTGCATAGATTTTTTTGTTGTTGTTGTTAAAAGTCCTTTTTTAATTGCATTATATTCAATGGTATAAATAATACAAACCTAGGCAATAACATATATTCCAATTAACTGGACTGTCTCCAAGGAAGAGATTTAAAGCTGAAGATAGCTAATGCCAAGGACTACTGTTTAATTGCAACAATAATTCCACCTAAGTGGAATGCCCTCAAGCAGCCTAGCAGCAATTGGGCCCACAATTATTTCTATGCACTGAAAAATTCTCCTACCAGTTCTGTTTATTTTTCGTCTTAACACCTTTGTCTACCCTCTGCTTTCTACACGTATTGCAACTCCAATATGATTTACTACTGCCTGCTAGGCTGCTCATTTCCAATCACGTAATTATGTAGGGCCATCACACTGACAACCCACATCTCCAATCATGGCATAGGCAGCAGATCTTATAAACATGCTCACCACAGTTTCTGGGCCCTTCTAAGTAAACAATCCACATGTAGAAGTTCCTCCTCCAAGCAGCTAGTGATATAGATGTAACCATAGAGATAGGCCATGTCCCTCTCACTCAAAAGGACTTCTTACCCACACAGTCCTTGCAACACTCACATGAAGTGGCAAAAAACATCTTGCAAATCTCTCTAATGAAAAGGAGGAAGGAAAGACAGTATCTACAGCACAGAACAAGTCTCTACAAGCTTTAAGACCTGTTCTATGCTATGTAGCAACATATGTGATTCTTGCCCTCAAAATGAGTTTCATTATACATTTGTATCTTGTTACAACTTCAATTGGCTCAATGTTTCAATATGACTGCTGGAACCAAAAACTGTCCGAGGACCTATATTTGGACACTGAACTGACACTACCCAGTGTGCACAATTAAATTGTGCTTGAAGTTGTAAATACCCGAACTCAGCTACAGTTTTGTGTTGTTTCCTGGAATACCCTGTCCTTACAGAAGAGAATCTCAGCAGTTTTAAAATAACTCCTGTATTTTTCTCTAGCTAAGAGTGAAGTACAGCTGTTCCACCAAGCTTCTGTCTGCAGCAGATTAACTCTCTAAAAGTGTGCTCAAAGGTGGTACTGCTGGCACTTCACCCCGACCAGCAGTGCTTACAATTGCTATCAGACCACAAAGGACAAAACACACCCAAACAGTACAGAAGTGTCTATTCAATGCATCGTCAATGCCAAGGACTTCCAGGCTGCAGCCATGAACAGCAGCATACACTAGCGTGAACAAGGAAAAGATAACAGCATGGAGAATTGCAGTGGGTATTTCTGTACCTTTTCTTAACCCTTCTAGGGATAGAGAAAGGCCAATGTCACTCCAATCTTCAAAAAGGGCAAGAAGGAGGACCCAGGGAACTACAGGCCGGTCAGCTTCACCTCCATCCCAGGAAAGGTGATGGAGCAGCTCATCCTGGAGGTCATCATCAAGCAAGTGGAGGAAAAGAAGGTTACCAGGAGTAGTCAGCATGGATTCACCAAGGGGAAATCATGCCTGACCAATCTGATAGCTTTCTACGATAGCATGACCAGCTGGGTAGATGAGGGGAGAGCAGTGGATGTTGTCTGCCTCGACTTCAGCAAGGCTTTTGACACAGTCTCCCATAATATCCTCCTAGGGAAGGTCAGGAAGTGTGGGCTGGATGAGTGGTCAGTGAGATGGATTGAGAACTGGCTGAATGGCAGAACTCAGAGGGTTGTCATCAGCAGACCAGAGTCTAGTTGGAGGCCAGTAAATAGTGGTGTCCCTCAGGAGTCAGTACAGGGCCCAGTCTTGTTCCACTTATTCATCAACGACCTGGATGAAAAGTTAGAATGTACCCTCAGCAAGTTTGCTGATGACAGCAAACTGGGAGGAGTGGTAGACACACCAGAAGGCTGTGTCACTTGCTTGACCTGGACAGGCTGGAAAGCTGGGCGGAGAGGAACCTGATGAGGCTCAACAAGGGCAAGTGCAGGGCCCTGCACCTGGGGAAGAACAACCCCATGCATCAGTACAGGCTTGGGGTGGACCTGCTGGAGAGCAGCTCTGTGGAGAGGGACCTGGGAGTGCTGGTGGACAACAGGTTGACCATGAGCCAGCAGTATGCCCTGGCTGCCAAGAAAGCTGATGGGATCCTGGGGTGCATTAGGAGGAGTGTGGCCAGTAGGTTGAGGGAGGTTCTCCTTCCCCTCTACTCTGCCCTAGTGAGGCCCCATCTGGAGTACTCTGTCCAGTTCTGGGCTCCCCAGTTCAAGAAAGATGAAGAGCTACTGGAG
>Ga0065711_1051797_pt1 | contig 10228 bp, 9 predicted proteins | sample Hoacrofraction12_FD_59098 | JGI IMG/M metagenome (GOLD analysis project Ga0065711, IMG submission 59098) | Hoatzin crop microbial communities from Cojedes, Venezuela - Epithelial fraction 12 v2 (version 2) | ecosystem: Host-associated > Birds > Digestive system > Esophagus > Crop | place...
ATTCCCCTTATCTGTATCGTTGTTGTTCCTGTTCCCTTTGTTTGCTGTTCTGTTAAACTGCCCTTCTCCCGACCCACCAGTTTCTGCCTGTTTCTTTCCATTCCCCTCCGCACCCCAGCAGGGGGAGGGGCGGCCGCATGGCGTTTTGTTGCCAGCCGCAGCCAAACCAGAACATTACGTCATGGTCTTTTATGAGGATCTGCCACTGTAAATACAACTTTCTGTACAATTGATTTGCAATGTCTTGATAGAAATTGAGAATTGCTTCAACTTTTGTACTGTAGTTCAGTAAAGATTTAGTGTTTCTAAGTACAGCTTCAGGAAGTATTTTTATTCTGCAAAAGAGTTTTTTGATCATGCTTTCAGCTCATTCACAATAAAATTTAATTCTAAAAATGCATAATTTCTCTTCTGCGAAAAATTCTCTACTGTCTATTCAACACTTGACCTGTTTGCTCTACAATTTTTCTGCGGGTAAACCCTACGTTCAAGCTGGCTTCATGTTTTGGTTTGGCCTGGATAAATGCCAGGTGCCCACCAAAACGGCTCTATCATTTCCCCTCCTCAACTGGACAGGGAAGAGGAAATATGATGAAAGGCTCGAGGGTCGAGATAAGGACAGGGAGAGATCACTCACCAATTACTGTCACAGACAAAACAGATTGAATTTGCAGAGAAAAGGGAATTAAATTCATCACCAATCAAATCAAAGTAGGATAGTAAGAAATAAAAGCAAATCTTCAAACACCTTCTCCCCACCCCTCCCTTCTTCCCAGGCTCAACTTCACTCCCGAGTTCCCTACCTCCTCCCCCCCCCAAGTGGTGCAGGGGGATGGGGAATGGAGGTTGTGGTCAGTTGATCACACATTGTCTCTGCCGCTCCTTTCACCTCAGGGGGAAGACTCCTCACACTCTGCCCCTGTTCCAGTGTGGGGTCCCTCTCACGGGAGACAGTTCTCCACAGACTTCTCCATGTGAGCCCTTCCCACAGGGTGCAGCTCTTCACGAACTACCCCAACATGAGTCCTTCCCACGGGGTGCAGTCCTTCAGGAACAGACTGCTCCAGAGTGGGTCCCCCATGGGGTCACCAGCCCTGCCAGCTAACCTGCTCCAGCATGGGCTCCTCTCTCCACTCGTCTGCAGGTCCTGGCAGGAGCCAGCGCGGGGCTCCCCATTGGGTCACGGCTTCCTTCAGGCATCTACCTGCTCCAGCGCAGGGTCTCTTCCACAGGCTACAGGTGGATATCTGCTCCACCATGGACCTCCATGGACTGCAGGAGGACAACCTGCCTCACCATGGTCTTCATCACGAGCTGCAAGGAAAGGCTCTCTGCTCTGGCATCTTGAGCACCTCCTTCCCCTCCTTCTTCACTGGCCTTTGTGTCTGAAGTGTTGTTTCTTTCACATTGTCTCACTTCTCTCTCTCGACTGCTGTTTTGCTGCCACTTTTTTTTCCCCTTCTTAAATATGTTGTCACAGAGGCACTACCACCGTTACTGATTGGCTTGGCCTTGGCCGGCAGCGGGTCTGTCTTAGAGCCAGCTGGCACTGGTTTTATCAGACATGGGGGAAGCTTCTCGCAGCTTCTCGCAGAAACCCACCCTATAGCTCCCCCACTACCAAAACCTTGCCATGCAAACACTCCAATATATCTTAATAAAAAGAATTTGCAATATTGTGATGCAGATATTCACATCGCTTTTTCTTTAAAATTAGGAATCTCAGCTGGCTACTACAAAAAAAAAAAGTGTAATGAGATTTGGACAAAAGCAATTTTTTTTTAAAAAGAGCGGTATTTAAAATTAGTTTCTCAAATTTAGGAATAAAAACATAAACTGAAAGAGTTAAGCAGGAGGCAAAACCATGCCATGGTAATCTTGTGTGTGAAACTGCAGCCCACCCTTAAGTTATCACAGAATCATGGAATCATAGAATGCTTTGGATTGGTAGGGACCATTGGAGGTCATCTAGCCCAACCCCCCTGCAGTGAGCAGGGACATCTTCAACTAGACCAGGTTGCTCAGAGCCACGACCAACCTGGCCTTGAATGCCTCCACGGATGGGTCCTCCACTACCTCCCTGGGCAACCTGTTCCAGTGTTTCACCACCCTTATCATAAAAATTTTCTTCCTTATATCCTGTCTAACTCTACCCTCCTTTAGTTTAAAGCCATTACTCCGTGTCCTGACACAACAGGCCTTGCTAAAAACATTTTCCCCATCTTTCCTATAAGCCCCCTTCAGGTACTGGAAGGCTTCTCTAAGGTCTCTGCGCAGCCTTCTCTTCTCCAGGCTGAACAGCCCCAACTCTCTCAGCCTGTCCTCATAGGAGAGGTGTTCCAGCCCTCGGATCATCTTTGTGGCCCTGCTCTGGACCTGCTCCAACAGCTCCATGTCCTTCTTGTGCTAGGGGCTCCAGAGCTGGGCACAAAACTTCAGGTGGGGTCTCACCAGAGCAGAGCAGAGAGGTAGAATCACCTCCCTCAACCTGCTGGCCATGCTTCTTTTGATGCAGCCCAGGATACGGCTGGCCTTCTGGGCTCTGAGCGCACATTGTTGGCTCATGCCCAGCTTTTCATCCACCAGTACCCCCCAAATCCTTCTCGGCAGGGCTGCTCCCAGGCCCCTCATCCCCCAGGCTGTATTGATAGCGGGGATTGCCCGTTTTTATCATCATCCGTTTCAGTCCCTAGCTAAGTGAAAAAAATATTTCTAGCGTTCATGTCAGGGTGGCAATGAGCTCCATGCAATCTTTCTGGTTTAAGTACTAAAAATTTCAAATGGTCTCTAAGCAAGCAAGGAGGCATATTGTGCTGCTCTTTTTATTGCTGAAAAAATAAGGACAAATCATTCAATTGTAGAGTCAAAAAAACCTGCAGCCTCCAAATTCTGTAATAGCACTTCATTCTTCAGACACTAAAACTGTTTCTCTCTGAAGAGCCTTTTGTGGCATGAACACGCAGAAAGCCTTCTGGCTGTTTTATTACCAGAGCCGTGTGTGCTTTTGCAGAAGCCCCATGCCTGCTGCAGCAGCAGCACCATAAATAAACAACATGCCGCTGCGCTGGAAAGGATGAGTTCTTTCAACAGACTTCCATGGGGAAATGCATCCTGGGGCTGCCCGCTGCTTGCAAAAGTAGAGCATAGTGAGCAGAGGAGTGGGGCAGTCATGAACATCCCCCCAGGCAAATGCTGGCCGGTAAATGTTTTTAATTTATCTATCTCCCTGAGAGATTGTCCTGAGGATATTAGACTTCTGCAGGATGATGGCTTTTCCCTTGGGCACTTTCCCTCTTCGTCCACCCCCTCCCCTCAGATGTGTGCGTACTATGCTGACAATGGGTACACTGCTAGAAAGGGTTTGAAAATTAGGTGGAGCCAAACCTAGACAACTGGCAGTCTACAGAAAATCACCAGTTATGAGGAAAAAAAAAGACATCCCCTTCTTTCTTTCAAAACAGTAAAAACATTCATACATTCAAAACACTACAGGCCTCCTAATTTTCTTGAAACTAATACACGTTCAGGTATCTTACAAAAAATGAAGACAGTAGAAACACTATACTGTGTGATAAGTAACAGAGCAATTACAGAGGCTGAACGGAAATTTGAAGAAAAAAGCCAAACACTACTCCACTGAACAACTGAAAACTGAAAGAGATAGAAGAGAACCATTAAGAAGTAAGCATATTTTACATATAAACTAAATAGTATTTTACCAACAGTTTCAGTTTAGTCATTTCAGTCAATAGTTTAGTAATAAGTGTATATCAAAAAGGTGGTGCTGATGAGTAAACTAAAATGTAGCAAGGAGGCTGTTTGACAATTTAAAAATATATTTATGCTTGCTAGATCTACTTGCTCATTTTTTATCTCGTAACTAATGAGGAGAAGCTATTCTGAGGGAAAGAACAAAAAGATTTAAAAAATACAATATAATAAAGGAGAAAAAGATAATGAGCAGCATACTTTCTTTTTCTTAGCAATTTGATCAAATTCTAGGACTCACAGATCCATAAAAAGAAGCATGGAGCTAGCTATATGGACCCTCTGACAGCACTGAGTCTAAAACACCTCGACCCCTTTGAAAATCTTTGGTTTATGGTACCTTCAGAATTGGTCTACTGTCTTTCGTTGTTCCCTCAGCGGCCCAAAATATGACAATATCCTGTTAAAATGTTATTCTTTTTTATTCTATTTAAGATATGTGAAAAGTTTTAGTGAAATCTCTTGCCTGTTAAACACCTTTCCATTACCCTGTGATTTGTTCTTAAAGATCTGACTAAAGAAAAATGTTTCTTCGACCTCCTCCAGGTTTTGCTGAGAACAAAATTGAGCTGGGTTTTTAAGGTCCTCTTTGAACTTGATTTCACTGCTGAAGAAAGGCTACAGTTAAATTAGGAACTTCAACAAGTTTCTAAAACTTGTATAAAACCCTGCCTATGGACTTTTTCTCTGTAAAGTTTTAGTTTTCAAATGACATAGTATGTGCTATTCTTCCTTTCTTTTGCAAAGTTTGTTACGGAGCATATAGCTATGGCAGCAAATATGTGAATTTTTCATACCCATTATTCCAGAAAAATCTCCAAATACTGGAGTGCTTTGATGCTGTTGATAATGAATTATTGTGAATGATTCATTTATTGTTCCAGATAGAATGCGTACTGTTTAGTTACGAATAGCACAAAATACGCTTTGGTGATTTCGAATCAGAATTAGTGGGACATCGAACTTCTCCAGTGAAGAAATTCTTCCTCCTACCCTGTGCCTGAGAATAATCAGTAATTGATGATGTCTGTGCAATTAATGACTCCATGAACATCCCAAACTCTCAATTTATAGGCACAGCTGGCATTTGTGGAATGCTACCAAATGGAATGAACACAAATAAAGAGGAGAAGGTACAATTTTGAAATAGGTGGGATCTATCTGCTACTCTGGAAATGTGATTGATGTCTGTTTGTCTGAGCTTCAGTGGATTCTCTGAATTTCTGTGTAGCAGAAGTTATTTTGATTTATTATCTCGTAATTTTCACCAGCGCTCAGATCTTTGCTATCAAGGGAATCTTTTCCAAAACACACTTCAGCAGTGGTTCATATATAAGTACTTCCCATTCATCAGGAAGCAGTCTGCAAGTGAAAAATCTAACACCTTTGTTGCATATATTCTCTGTGGCAGGATCCAAAAGACTTGAATATTGAGTACTTCCTATGTTCTGAAAAGTTTATTCCTAGATAGGAAACCTGTGCTATACTTGACATATGATATCTGGGCCTTGATCCCAAGTTTCCAACAACTCCATGAGCTAGTGCTGTTTTCAGATGGGTATCTTGCAGCTGGGTATCTATTTAAATAATAACATTTTCCTTTTTAATTTTCAGAAGCTTTTAAAACTTCTGAAAAACTTCTATTTTTCTAGTCCTTTTCTCACCTTCAGTTCTGGACAAGACAGTAATAAGTATATAGGCCTAGAGTTTTATTTCTCACAATTTTGTTCAGCTTCTAGTTTAAATCAGTTAATTACACCCTCCTATTGAATAAAGCTTCATTACACAGGAGGGTAAAGGATGCTCTGGAGTAGATTACAGGTGTTGCATGATGTATAGCGGTACCTAGTGCAAATTATTTGTGGGTTTTATTTAACCTCTTGTGTTTTTGCTTCTGGATGAAGGTACTTAAGAAGGAAGCAGAAGAACCCCAGGAAGGAGGGAGGGATAAAAGCTGAGATTGCAGAAAAGATCAGGGAATGGCTTTCAATGGGAGGAGGCAGGGAGAAGTTAGGCGGAATCAAGCTTCGTTTCAAAAAGGTTTAGAAATGCTGGCTCAGAGATACATCACAAATTCTGAGATAATGAGGTATTTGGACAAAGACCTTGAATGGCTGTTCAGAATTTTGAATATGGGACTACGACAAAATCAATGCTGATAAAATAATCTCTGTTTTGCAAGAAAAAATAGAATTACATATTGCTTTATGGCCAGGAGCATGAGTTTGTATCACTTATACCCAGTTTTTTATATTATTCCTCTTCTAAGACTATAATTGTCTATAGAAAAGTCCAGTTGCAATGTAAGAGATTTGTTTGCCTTTAGCATCTCTTCTACATACTCTACTGGGAACCCTGAAGTGAAAAATTAATTAATACTTTCTCCTTTTCCATTGGCTCTGTCCTCTATGAATAAATAATGCTGGACATTTATTAAAAGTTGGTTGTCTCACAATTTCTTCTACCTCACATAATTAAAAAATCTCTGACTATAGTACTAATCTCATGTGAAATCTTAGAATCTTAGCCTCAGTCTTCACCTGTGCTTCTCTGTTCCATGGCCTAGTCTCAACAGTCCTCTTCTTATCTGATGTCTAAAAACTTTCTAAATTTCATTTTGGCCACAGATTATTTATGGTTTACCCTTGACACACTAATATTGGTCTTTTTATTTCTTCTCTCTTTATATTCAAGTATCACTTTCAGTCTTTTAAGCACGTGTTTTCTAAGCATTGTGGCCACTTGCATGTGTTATTTTCCCTCTTAGCACTGCCTCCAACTCCTCTTGTGTAGGTTAACAGTTCTTCTTTTGATATTTACTATCTTTGTTTTCACATCTATCTGACTATCCCCAACTTTAATGTCATATTTAAGCAGATCAGGATCTCCCATACCTATGTCAAATGTTTATTTCCTGTTTTAGCATTACTAAGGATGATTTTTGTGTTTATATTAAACGAGGTATAGCTCCTTTCTGTAGTTTGCAATATTTCTGGTAAAATGTATTTGTACTTTATTATATTCATTACATTCACAGGATAATTTTGACTCAGTCTTTACACGTAAGAGATCGCAGTTTATGCCTAGCAGTTTTATCTCATTACAACAGTCTTGCTACAATAGAAAAGTATAGCTTTGTAGGCAATTTTATGGCTTCACAATCTCAGGATAACGTTTCCATGTATGTCATGAACTCATCCTTCCTCCAATCCAAGCTGTAAACTTATAAGGTAGGACAAGTGAGAAGCGATGATGGTCTTTCTTGCAGCCACCTAGAGAGGACAGCATCAAGGATCAGTTTTCTTTCTTCAGCTACACAGTGTCACACACCGAGGCTAAAGAAACAGCCAGAGTGGGAGCTGGCCCACCTGGAAGACCCTTCTCCTTGGGGTGTGGGATGGCTCTCACAGAATGCCACCGTGTTAACCTCCCTGCATTAGCTAGTCCTGAGAGAGCTGGAGACAGCTCTGACATATGAAGCATAGTTTTATTAGTCCTGAAGTACCTCACACATAACAGCTACCCGCAACACCCAAAAGCATCTCTGTAATTTTGCACAACCTGCATTGGCACTGTCCCTCATGAATAAACATTTAGTCATCCCTTCTCACTCCAGAGGAGCTGAAATTCCAGGTTAGTTTTTAACAACATTTTTATAAGTTGTCCTCTTTGTAAACTTTTTGATTGTGAAGCTGTTGCAGTCACGAGAAATTTGATAGACCATCAACAAATCTGCATGCACTAACTGAGCTGAAATCCATGGAAGGCATAACTAGCTGACCACTTGGAAAAAAATCTTCTATCACTAGAAGGACAATGAGGTGTTCAGGGAATAAAGAGCTTCCCAAATATTTTTAAATGGATGTGATTTTCTGGATTTCATCATTATATTATTAAGGGACAACAAATTGACCCTAGGGATTCTATTCTCCCCCACAGTTTTCTGTTCCAGAGGTTACCTGTGCTCATGTTTACAGTTTCCACTTTCAAACTATAACACTTCTTTTATGTTCCCATTAGTTCTTCCAAGGTTTCATGCCACTATTTACAATTTCTTGTTTAACATGTTTGAGGTTTAAACCATAGCAGTCTCCAGGCAAGGGCAGTGCTGAGCAGGCAGCATAACAATGAGGTTTAACTACTCTTGAATAGAAATAAATCATCACAATTAGGGGGAAGATCTGTGAGGCAAAGTATCTTGCAGTTCAATAGCAGGGGTCTGCTAGGTACTGTAGCTCTACTGCTGCAAAATTCCTAATTAGTTTGTTTTCTCCCATAGAATATTTGTTTGAGTTGTATCCACTCTGATCAGAATACAAAATTTTCCCTTTCAACACACTTCTCAAAGGAGTTTTTGGATCATCTCACTATGTATCTTCTGAGTTACTGGGGGAAGGAGGCTGGATTTAAGCTTTTTGGTTTTTTAGAAAAACTTTTGTGAGATTCTAGCCACTGCTTGCTGAAATGGTATTTGTAAATCTCTGCTACAAACCCAGCTGGAGCATTCAAGGTTATGCTAATTTCAGTCCATGGCTCTGCTGGTATGACAAGTGAGACTGTAAAATTCAAGTATTGGCTAAGGTCTAAAATGCAAATATTTATGTCAAGTTTTTCAACTGCCAGGCAATAGGTACTGTACATTCACAAGTCTTCTAAACATGGTTATGTGATTAAGAAAACAACTTTCAGGAAGTATCACGTCTACATGTATGTTCAGGCTCCTAACGTATTTGAAAATGGAGTCGTCCAAGCAACGCCTTTATGAACTGTCAAGTATGTATACACATAAAGAGCCACAAATCCTCACTGCTGTGTTGCTGAAAACATTTCAATAAAATCATGGGTGTATTTGGTTTCACCGTTTTAAGATTTAATGATGCTATTATTAGTGAAAATCCTATGCACCGAAAAAGCAAGGAGGGACAAGAAAGACTAATGTAGATTCTTTTCTGGGGATCAGGCAACTGATTCCACACAAGCAAGAAGGACAGATATTTTTTTTTTCATATTTCTTCATACATAAACACACACACATATGTAAGTAATGAAGACATCTGGGGAGACTATTTCTCCCCAATTGCCTTTTTCCCCTATCTCAGTTATGAGCCTATTTGAAATGCCACTAAAGTTGACAGAAGGGCTCCTACTGTCTTTAGCGAATATTGAGTCAAGCCCAGAATTACCTGCACAAACATCATTAACTTAAACAGCTCACAGAATAGCAGCACTGAAATCCCAAGCCCCAGGCTGCTCTAACTCATTTGTTCAATCAGTATCTACCTCTCTTTGACTTTATCAGGTGAACATTTAATATATATTTCTTTGGAAACTATGTGCTGAATGTGAAACATTGACAGAGAGAGTGTGAATTTCTTTGTGAGAGTTTCACAAAAATGCAGTTTAACAACCTGAGATTTTTATTATTTCCCTTTTTTTTCTCCTCCAAGGCAAAATAGTGAAAATTGTTGAGCATTCCACCTTTGCAGAACAGCATAGTGACCCATCACTTTGAAGGGAAATATGAAAGTTTCATTGCAGACTTTGTATCAATACATAAACCCTATAAAATGAGAAGAGGCCAAGTGAAACAAAACCTGACTACCATTTCACATTCCAGTGCAACTGTAAATGATTGTTATGTGCAATGCAGAAGTATATATAGTCTCTGACCTTTGCTCTTTGGGCCATAAACCTTTTCTAGTTATAATGACAAATGCCTCAGAGACTGTTCTATTCGGGACAAACACTAACTACGAGGTGATTTGAGCCACCTTTTATTTATGCCTCTTATAGATATTCTGCGGATTGGACTAGCTTGATTAGAAAGCTCTCCTACCAGCAACAGGCAAGCAAACAGATTCACAAAAATAAAAGCAACTTAAGAATAGCCGCTTAACTTGCAACTATGAGCTGATCAAATATGGCAAAGATCAGTGTCAAACTTTTGCAGGGAAAGAGAAAGAGGGAGGGGGAGAGAGAGAGAGAAAGTGTTTCAATTCATCCTATGTATTTAAAACAACAACTTTGTATCATCAGCTTTGCAGATAGCAATGTTTTCTCTGTTACGTAGTCTACATTAAAATCTATTGGACCAACTCTCAGTAAATCGTATCAAGTGAAGTCAATGGAGTGTCACCTTGAAGGATTAGATGCAGATGCTTGTTTCAAGGTTTGTCTTTGCAATTCCTGCAGCAGCAAAATCAATTTCTCTCTGAAATTTACCCATTCTCTTTTTAAGTACAAAGGCATGCTTGCCAGGTGGCCATGCAGAAGAGAAGATCACTTTAGCTCAGATAATGCACGTAGCTCTAAACGTCCATGTTCTTCTTCTCACAGTAACCCATGTTTTTTACTGATCCTAACAAATGTGGACCTGACTGGAGCAGTTATTCTTGCTATAGTATTATCTCTATTACACCAACAGTGCAAATTAAAAAAAAAAAAAAAAAAAAAAAAAGGG
>Ga0065711_1011615_pt1 | contig 10227 bp, 12 predicted proteins | sample Hoacrofraction12_FD_59098 | JGI IMG/M metagenome (GOLD analysis project Ga0065711, IMG submission 59098) | Hoatzin crop microbial communities from Cojedes, Venezuela - Epithelial fraction 12 v2 (version 2) | ecosystem: Host-associated > Birds > Digestive system > Esophagus > Crop | place...
CCCCCCCCAACCTCCAGGCAAGGCTCCAGCTGGAAACAGAGAAAAACCATTAAGACCAAACAAACAAAACCCCAAAACAACAACAACAAGAAAAACCCCAGCCAGAAAACTGCCCAAACCATCCCAACTCCCCCTCCCTGGCTGCTCCCTCCGGGAACCAGCTCGCAGATCCTGCTGGCTGATAGGGAGAGGGCCAAGCCCCGGCGAGCTCTCCCTCCCACCCATTTGGGAGGAGTGGGTGGGATGGGGAGAGCACGGGACAGGGTAGGGATGCGAACCCCACGGCACACAGCCCCGGGAGCAGGGGGCTCGCTCCGACCCTCCTCCGCAGGCTGTGGTCCCCACTGTGGGGGCTCCCAGCTGCCGCGTGGGTGGCAGGGCTTGGTGGTCTGCAGCAAAGCTGTGGAAGACCCTCACCTTAAAGGTCAGTGCCTCCATGCTTCCTTGTGTTTGCCTCCGGGCGATGGGATCCCATGGGCTTCTTCTGGTTATCCTTCCCAGATTCCTCTCCAGGAACACGGCAGTGACGCACCTTTCCTTTCAGCTGCAGATCCCAAAGCAGCGCCTAGGCTACTCTCACTATTGATTACGGCATCCCTGTTCCCAGTTCCCCTCTCATCCACCAAACAACGTCTATGCAGCCGGTTGACGCAAGTGGTGGGTGATCCGGAAGCCAGCTCCAGCCCCTGAGATCACTCGGTCCTGCCCACTCATCCTCGCTGCGGAGAAGTGGCTGCAGCCACTGGCAAGAGCAGGGACCTCCAGCTACATCTGCTGGAAGATGCATCATTTCTGTGTGGTCCTCAGAGGGAGTCCAACGTCGCTGACATCTCCACTCCCCCACTTTCCACCCCAGTCAAGCCTGCTCCAGTGCACAGGACTGACCATCCCGAACCACAGCATCTACAAAACTTGTTGTGCAGTCATCAACTGCGTCATCGTACAAACGCTCCCTGGCAGTTAAGTACATTCCCAAAGTCCGCACAGGAAGACCACAGCATGGAGAGCTGCAGTCCACATCCCTTTCCACTCCTGGAAGGTTACGTCCAGGAGAGACGAGAAGGAAAGGCAACGTGGGCGAACACAGCTGGCTGCTCCTCCTCTGAGCTCTTCTAGCACCGAGCCTCTGGGATGCTCAACGCTGGCCCGGCAGCAACACGTGGCCACCACGTGGGTGCAATACCTTAACGCCAGATCAAAAGAGGGGTCAACAGACACCGACAGGAGCTTTGATACGATGCTTTATACCTGTCATTTGTCATGAAACAGATACTCTGGTCGGAGTTTGGAAGCCTACACGCCACCACGCGAGTTACCCTACCCTTTCTCATCCTAAAAAGCCTAATCAAATACACTCTCTCTGAAGGCAGCAGGCCCAATGCCACCAGGAGCAGAGGGGCTGTTTCCAACCCCAGGGAGCTGTGCAGGGAGGGTCACAGAACCCAGTTCCTCCCTGCTGAGGAAGATGATGAGAAGGCAAGCCCCAGTCTCCCTCTGAGATCAGCCCCAGCCTTATCTCCGTAACTTGACATCATTTCCAAATTCCTCTCTGCGTGCTCAGATCTCTTCCCCACACCTGGATGCTCAGAGGTGTATCCCACCAACCCCAGCAGCTCCAGGCATCTGCCTTTCCTGCCTGGGGCTCCTAGAGAGCACAGGGACCCCCTGCAGCTCCCCTGCCCCGGCTCTGCTGCTTGCACCTTGCAAACTGCCGCGTGGTCGAGGGGAGCAGAGCCCGCGCCCCGCGCCAGCCTCCGACCCCCACCCCAACATCGGACCCTGTGCGACGGGAGCTCGCGTCTCGCTGCAGCCCTGCACAGGCTGTGACGCCTTCGGTGAACACACAAGATGAACAGACACAGCGATTACTCCCACCAAACCTAAAAAAGGAAAGGTTGGGGATTTTTCTCCCCCCTCTCTAAATGGTTCCATAGCTCAGTGAGCACAGAGCAAACAACTGCCATCTGCAGAGCCAGCATTCCCCTTGCAGGAAGGAGAGGGGGTGTGGAAAGCGCTCTCAGGAGAGGGCTCAGCTGCCAAGCAGGATGTTCTGATGAAAGACAATTAAATCAGAGCTGGTTAAAAGCAGGCAGGTGGTTTTTTTTCCCTCTCACTTTTCTTCTCCCTTTTTTGCTCACACCAGTATTTGTTACTGGGGACAGTCCCTGCTCGCCTGCATGTCCCACCGCCAATCCTGCCGGCGAGAAGCCCCTACCTCGGCCAGAGGGAGCAGTGGAGATGATGCACACCACATCCAAAAGTCAAGAGTTATCAATCACGAGAAGCCCCCACCTTGGCCAGAGGGTAGCAGCGGGGATGACGCACACCACATCCAAAAGCCAAGAGTTATCAATCACGAGAAGCCCCCACCTTGGCCAGAGGGTAGCAGCGGGGATGATGCACGCCGCACCCAAAAGCCAAGAGTTATCAATCACCTGCGTTTTGTAGGAGGGACAGCAGCACAGGAAGGGCCCAGGGCCACACACCAGGACTAAAAATAGAGTCTGTAGGTCCAGCTTCCACCTTCTGACTGTAATCAGAAGAGGCTTTTTCCTCCCGATACAATTTTCCCTTCCACTCCTCCCTGCATATACATAAAGGTAAAGAAAGCCCATGCAGCAAAGAGGAGGGATCTCATGTTTTATCGTGACTGATTACTACTGCGAGTTCATCCTGCATTGCTCAGCTGTTCAAATTTCATGACAGCCCAGAAGACACCTCATTTTCACAAGCACAAGAAGACTCGTCTGTTCACAGAAAAGCTGTAATCTCAGCTCCATCGTCATCTTAACTCTACCTTTTCCCCCACCAATTCAAATTAGGCTTAATGTTCTCTGCACAATAAAGAGCAGGAAATGGGAAGCTTCAGTATGATGCTCAGACACGCCGAACTCCTAGGTTAAAAACTTACTTGTCCCTTGTGTGAGTTAAAGTTTGAAAGCTTAACTAAGTGGAATTTTCTTTTTCCTTTTCACAAAGATAGCTGAAATCCTGCAAGGCATTCAGCAGAAATTCAGTTTAATTTAACACGCGTCCACCACAGCGTAAATGCATTAAAGACATTAACATTACAATGAGCTTAATCCAAATCTATATTATAACAGGGCCAGATGTTTGCTCTGACAACGAGCTCAGAAGAACTTCCACGCTCATTTACACCAGCTGGGAATTTGGCACCACAGAAGGGGAACATCTGAGTTTTGCAGAGTACCATCAAGATGTGCTAAAAGGAGAAGACTTGCAGCGGAGGAGTGCTCTCGCTTCAGATATCGCCTCAAACCCAGATTAAGACAGTAATTTGTTCAGGCACTGCTAGCACAGGATTGACTTTTAGGTCGTGGCCATCACCCGTGCCTCTGCCGCAAAATTTAACGTGGGAGGGAGAGCCCAGCCCGGGCAGGTTCATCTCTTCGTGCTCTCCCAGTATTACCACCAGCCTCCGCACCAACAGCCGAGGGCCGCTCTGGGAAAGTTATGAACCTACGCTTTATTTTCAGCTTCAAGCAAAGACAAATATAGAGAAGAAAGCCTAGGCAGTTTTTTATTCTCCCACCTACATACCACTCATTCTCCACTCAAAGCACTACAACATTCTCAAAAAATACTGAATTATCCTTAAAAAGGACACTCCTGCGCAAAGGAGATGACTGGCACCTGTGAAAACATATTTTCCAACCAATTCCAGTGAACAAAAAAACCTCATCCAAAGCAAATCTGAAAGCACCCCTAAAAGTGACACATGAGAATGATTTACATTACGCACTGATTAATAACCGCATACCGTATTATTTGGTACCGGTATATTTTTGTTATGTAAGATTTCTAATAACGCTCACACAGTTGAGTTCAGGAGTTCATATTTTGCTTGCGATGATTCACCACAGACATAAAAAGAAACAATTTGTGGAGCAGGCTCCCTCTGCCATATGATTAAACCAAACTTGAGCACAAAGGACAGATTAAATTTTCTTCCTAATTCTTCCCGTACTGCACCGAGCAACCTGCCCCCAAAATCTACTTGCAGGGAGTCCGTCCATCCCGGGAGGAAGCGGAGAGATGGCAAATGTATTTCGGCACAGTGCCACACGCTCTGGTCCACCACGCGCAGTCCCGCAGCATTTCTGTGCCCGTGAACAGGTCTCTGAGACGCCACCGAGCCGTGAGCAGTTTTATTAAAAACACATAGATCAAAGATTCATTTGTTCAAATGCCGAGCTGTTCACAGCATCTGCCGGGATGCCATTCCTTAGGAATACTCAGGAACTCAGGACAAACACACTAGCTGGAAAAAGAGAGTAGCAACGCATCTCCCTGCTTGGTTCTTCACAAGATACAGTTTTTATCGTTGCTCAAAATTACACATTTTTATTTGGACACAGCTTGATAGGATGAGCAGACAGTTCAGAAAAATAAGAAGTGGCCCACGCCCTGAATATCTTTTATCGCCAGCATTTCCACTGAAGACAGACATTTTTTTGAGGTTAGAAAACCCATTTTACTTTTGAGCTTGTAAACTTCTACCCCTCTCTGGGAATCCAGGAAATTAGAAAATACTCTAAGAAAGAGGCTTTCTGGGGAGCATTACCCAGTCTGGAAACACGCAGCGGCTCCCCACGCTGCACAGATTCGGGACACAGGCGCTCCCCGGGCTCGGGACGTTCCCAACGTCGATGTCGACTCCAGCACAAGTCATGCCCAGCCTCTCGCTCCCTGGCAGGCTGCAGGGTCTGGACAACCCCAGCCCCCCGGCACTCTGCTCCGGTTCTCCTTTTGCGTGCACACACACACACACACATCCACATGTGCCCAAAACCGACGGGGTCACGGCGCAAAAAGCACGAGCTGCCATCTGAGAGCACTTTGGAGACGAGGTGCGCAGGCGTGCGGTGCTGTATAAACGTCAGTGTAAAGCAGCACGCATGCAAACTTTTAGATTTAAGCTTTACGAGGACCTGGAAGTAAACATCAGCAAAGCACTGGAGGTCTGCGTCGTGAGCACCAGCTCTTACCCAACCGGTGTTCGAGAGGTTTTATGGATCTGCTCAACAGCTTTGAGTTTTCTGAAGGACTGGTCCAGCGCTCCCTTTGAATTCGCCTTCGAGCCGTTAGTACTTACACACATGGTTGCAACCACAGAAGGTTCAGCGGTGTAAAGCTTTATAAGAAGTCTTGAGAAAAGACAGAGCCCTGCCTGTGCAAAGGATTAAGCGAAGGCGTAGGAAAGTACAGCACAATTTACCATGAGTACCCTTTTTACCTTCAAATAACAGTTCATGTGTCCTATGGGCAAAAACCACTGTGACCACAAGTCTTCTAAATTTGAATTACTGTATGAAAAGATCTTGTTACAAAGCCATGGAGGTCTACCAGGGGGTTATAGTAGCAGACATTTTATAGCCTTGCTGTTATTCAGGCAGTTTACTTCAGAGTAGAAAAGAGATCTCAGGAAAGTCTGCAAGAAAAAGATATTCTTATGTAGACTATAAATACCAGCGACCCAAACTGCGAGGTGCTTACGCTGGCAAATTTCCAAGACACTATGTAAAGAAACCGGATCCCTCTACCCGTGATCGAATCCACTCTTGGTGGGGAACTTGCTAAAAAAGACAAAACACGAGCCTGTTTCCAAATTTACTCGGCTCAACCTAAAACTTGAATTATTAGCTCATTGGTGATGGGAAGATAAAAGCCTTAAAAAAATAGAAAAACACCACATGGGTGACAGCATCCAGGTCATAGACCAGATGAAGAGGAGAGTGAAGAAATGAAGGACCGATAACAGGAAGGAGAAGTTTTCCTAGACCATATCTCAGACTTGAAAACGTTTTACTAGAAGGTTTCACGGACACCCTTCGTAAACGCAAACCGAAAACTTCTAAACAGGGAAGACTTCCATTGAGAAACAGTAGGGCTTTCCCTCCCGGAAACATGTCAATATTAAAAAAAAGTTCGTTGGAGAAATTTCACAGCAGTTGTAAGTGTTCTGTTGTGCCCTTCCTTTGCATAATTAGTAACTTACTAACCATACAGTCAAAATCTAGTCTTTAAATTTCTGACATTATCAAAATTAAGAACCGCCCCTTTTCAGTAATAGTCTTGATAGACACCATTCCATACAAGTTTCCTCAAGTGTACTGATATTCACCCCAGACAGGATATATTTTTTTGTAAGATGTAGGAACTTTCCAAGGAGAAGAATTTCGTTTATTAGCATTTGCAGTCGTCATCCAACTACCAGCCACCATCCCAGAATATCTGGCCCACATGAGCCATGGACTCACCTAGGATTTTCTTTACAAGGATTTTTTTTTTATGCTCAGAGGATGCATTCAGCTTTATTACAAATGATAAATACGCTTTGGAAAAGGTCCTGTTTCTAATCAAAGACAGAGAGGAAAAAGGATGCAATTTGGAAAGGATGCAGCTGAACCAAGAGGAAGAAAAGCTGAAGAAGGATAAGTGACAGTGACCTACTTCTTTTATCACTTTCCAACCTGTTTTCACACTTTGCCCATGCTGAAAAACAGACAAGGATTCTGCGCAAACAGAAGAAGAAAAAAAGGAAAAAGGAAAGGTTTACTTCTGTAAAGTCAGATTAAATTTCCACAGTGGGAAGTCAGGGCGGGATGATGTCATTCCGCCTCCTGCTTTCCATCAGACACATTGAATGTCTATCACCAGTTACAGGGGAAAACCCAGAGTAGCTATGTATCACAGACGGGCTAAAGAAAGGAAATAAGCTAATTTCCTACTCAGATGCAAGGCATTATGGTGATCTTTTTACATTCAGGTACCACTTCACTAGTCCTGACAACCCGCATAAAGTGGTGATAAATTATCAAATCAATATCTTCCAGGGAAGAAACCTAAGCCAAAAAAAGAGCTCAAATCCAAAGTCAAGATCCTGATTAATCCTCAAGGCTTTCTGACAGCCCAGGCCATGGAATTTGTTCTTCTAGAGCTCGACCCATGAATATGCTCTGCATCTGACAATTAACTTCCTTAAGGAAATGTGTTTCTTCCTTCCCTTCACCTTTTTTTTTGCTTACAGCTGGTCTTGATGGTTTGAGAAGCTGCAACAGGACATTGAAGTCTTTGGAGACATCTACTGTGCAGCATTTGTTGCTAACGTTTCATTTCCTGGAGCCTGTGCTCTGCCTCTATCAGAAGCATCCTCAAATTAATTCGAGGAAACCAGTACTAGGAGTATCAAAATGACTTGCCCTAAGGCAGGCATCAGTGCAGGGTATGCCCTGGGCTCGAGGGAGCACCCCTTTGCAAGGTGACTCACCACAGAAAGAATTCTGGTTTTTTCCAGGCTCTTGCAACTGGTAACGCTATACGATGCTAATGGCCTGTTCAAACCCAAGCCACATCAATACAGCCCAAAGAGGCTACGTTTCGAGGGGTTACGAGAAATGAGCTGGAGAGCCTTCAGGCAGTGTGTTTGGCAGATGCCCATCCCAGAAAAGGGCCACCAACACTGGCATCCCTCCTCAGCCATTTCTGGCTGTCGTGATGAGGGATCTCATTAGCTGCAAGACCACCCGAGAGAATGGGAGGTATCTCAGCAAACACGGCATTTGCACCATGGTCATTTTGGGGACACCTGCGCTCAGGAGGAAGGGGCCACTGAAGCGCTTGCCACCAGGCACCTCTCCTTGCGGTGCTCCAGACAAGCACCACGCAGCCACAAGTGGTCCTGGCCCCAGCTGCTCCCACCCTGCTGAGCACATCTGGGAGCCCGGCTACCAGGAACAAACCTAAAACCAGCTGGATCAGGAAACCACGGGGGAGGCCGGGGATCAACATACCACACTGGAGCACTCTATCAGGCTCGATTTGCAGAATGCAAATAAAAATCGAAATAATTTTGTTTGCTACAATTTGGAGACAAAACACGTCTAACCTTATCTGAAAGGATTGTGACAAACCCAACGCAGGGGCTGTGCCTTCCCAAGCAAACACAGAGGAGACCAAGAAAACAGAACCAGAGACAGTTCATCTCCGTCTCGGCTTTTCACAATTAAACCCGCGTGTCTGTTTGCACAGAGGAGCTCGCTGAAATTTAAGCGCATAGCAGCAAACCTCAAAGAGCAGGAGAAGTCTCACTGCATCCCCAAAGTATGCAGCAGCGGAGAGGCTGCAGAGATGCCAACTGGCAGGAAACGAGGAGGGAACACAGTATTCCTAAGCAACCTCCTCCTTTTTCCCATTGATGATCTGTGCCAATCCAAAGGAGCAAGGAGGAGGGGGGAGCTCAAACCTTTCCCCTAAATCAGGGTAAGAGGGAAAGAAAACACTGTAATTTCAAAATGAGCAGACCACACAGTAAAAGAGAAATAAAAATAGTAACAGAGAAAGCAAGCTTATTTTCCCTTAGACTTTCCTTGTTTAACTATTTGTTCAGGACTAACCATACAAGATGGACCAAATTTGAAGCCCATCCATAAGGGCTGCGGTCCTCAGTGTACGTTCCAAGTCAGGTCTGGAGACCTCACAGCCACCGAGGCCAAAACCAAGCAAGAGAGGATGAGACACGCGTAGGGATGGCAAGGACAGCCAGGCTGAAATGATACCTCACCTTTTAACAAAACCCTTGAGGAGAAAACAATAATGCAATAGGGTGGTCTGCTCTTCGTTGCAGAAAAGGGAGAGCAGCCCCTAAGCTACATCAGAAGTCTACAAAACTTCTAGCAAACCAAGTACGTCGTCCTCCACAGGAAAAAAAAAAAAGCATACGTGATTTGTTTTCTCACAGGCAACCCCTGCACGGGCTGCCCCGAGCCCCGTGATGATTCAGGGGAAGCCATGGTCCTGCTAGTGACAAAGCCCAGGCTGGCCAGCAGCCGAGCCTGCTATCCTCACCAAGTCTTCTTGCCCTTGCAGAATTGAGTGGAAAAACATTTATTTAGCTGTTGTTTGCAAAAGGGAGAGGCGTGACTAAGGAGGAATCAGCTGGAGCTGCAGTACCAGAGACAGGAGCTAAACTCCCAGTAGAGACGAGAGCCTCCCAGAAGGTCCTGGAGAAGGGAACAAGGGCAGAAGTGCCACATCCGCAGCTGAAATTGGAGAGGACTCACCTGGAGGACACAGTAAGGTGCTGGGTCACCAGAGAGAAGGGACAGGCAGATTTCTTCCAAAACCACCAAGAATCAGCCATCCCAGCAAACCAGCAGCTCTTAGGGACAGCCTCCCTGGGCACAATAGGTGGAGACAGCTAAAGCCAAAATACACTGGTTTGGATCACAGCAGCTATGAGACTTGGGTGTTTGATTGTCAGCATTCCCCATTACCCACTGGACAGCCCCACAAGCTTGTGGTGGCCTTCAGAACCAGAGAAGGCCATCGCTACAGCAAGGCAGTGCTGGTGGAGGTCAGAGACCTCCTGCAAAGCATCAGCCTTCCCTGCAGGGCCCTACAGAGAGCTCAGTCCAGGGAACGCCTTCTGCAAAGCCCGTTTCACAAATGCACATTGCTCAAAACCCACTCTGTGGCCAAGCAGCTCCAGACAGCGTACACTGGGGCAGCAGCTGGTCCACGCTGCCTGCTCTGAGAAGTAGCTGGAAAACAGCCTCAGGGCCAGGCAGAGCAGTTTCACTAAAGCAAGAAGAGCTGCAACAGCTTGCTCAGGGGAGCCTGGTCCTCACCCCAGGCAATACAGCCTTGCACACTGGGACAGGCTTTTGCTGAGGTAGCTGCCATGGTAGACGGTGGTTTCACCTCCAGCTGTGTGTCACCATCTTCCCAGCTGGGTCCCATTAGCAGATCCACAAACGCTACCCACCAGCTGCAGTGCTGACTCAGCTGGAGCAGCTTAATCCTCATCAGAGGTTCTTAGAGCTAATCTGCACCCCCAACCCAGCTCAGGGAACAGTAATCTGCCACCAACCAGCCAGGGTCACCGGCATCTGAAACGCCCACTGCCACTCCTGCAGCGAGCATCCGTCTGTGCCGTGTTTAAACACTCATCTTGGTACCAAAGACAGTTTCTCCTCCTGAATTCCTTACATATTTCTTTCTTTAAAAAAAATTTTAAATGATTTCAGAGCTGTAAGAATCTATTAATCGGAGGTTCTCCTTCCCCTCTACACTGCCCTGGTGAGGCCTCTTCTGGAGTACTGTGTCCAGTTCTGGGCTCCCCAGTTCAAGAAAGATGAAGAGCTACTGGAGAGAGTCCAGCGCAGGGCTACGAGGATGAGGAGGGGACTGGAGCATCTCCCCTAC
>Ga0065711_1051799_pt1 | contig 10227 bp, 8 predicted proteins | sample Hoacrofraction12_FD_59098 | JGI IMG/M metagenome (GOLD analysis project Ga0065711, IMG submission 59098) | Hoatzin crop microbial communities from Cojedes, Venezuela - Epithelial fraction 12 v2 (version 2) | ecosystem: Host-associated > Birds > Digestive system > Esophagus > Crop | place...
CCCTGGGAGTGATTAGGAGAATAAAAAAAAAAAAAAAAAAACCCACAAAAAGAAAAAGCTGTTCAAAGCCATTATTTAATGCCCTGATCTTGTCTTAGGATTTCTCTGTCTTCCTTCAGGCCACTACCTTTGCAACAGTACATCCAGCGCGAGTCCTGACAGCTTGACCGTTTGTGAAATGCCCACTGTAGTCACTGAGCAAAGTCCGTACGGTTCCGATGTCTCCCACAGAGATGGCTTGGTAAGAACTTCTGCCTCTCTAAGCAGCCAACATGGGGACCAGTCGTATAAACTGTCTGGCCAGACTACTTCTGAACCAGACAAATGCCTTCCCATGAGGAGAGAACCACGAGAAGGTGGTCAACAGTCAGCTTTCAGTTTATCTAAGGAATTATCAATTTTGGTCAAAGTCTTTTTGATTCGCAGGGCTGTTAGTCTCGCTGATGGATTTTGATACCAGCATTCTTTCATCAACTTGGCAAGAGATGTTAACGTCTGGGAAAAGAATAAAAGACATGAGACACGCATGTAAGTACATGAATCGCAAGCCAAGAAAGCACCAGACTGGGTTAAGCACTAACACAGTAAGGTATTATTGCTTTATTAATACTCAATTTTCAGAGAGTTTACTGCTATCTATCAAATACACAGCTTCCAAGTGCTGAACTTAAAAAACAAACCCAAGTTTGATGACTTGGTTAAACCAAGCGAATATCTAGACTACGGGCTGACTGGAGTGACAAGCCAGCGTAATTTTGAACAATGGAGTTTAGGGGTTTTTCTAATTAAGAAAACACTCTACAGAATCGCTTTTCAACAAAACTGACTCCTGCAAGATCAACGAAGGAAGCCAGAGAAGGTACAGATTTTCTGCCTGTTCTTTCCTCATATCCAGCACAACTTTAAACGGCTGGGATTCACGGCTGGCTGGTACAGCAGCACAGGTCATGGGTCTGCAACCAAAACTTTACAGCTGGGACTGCTCGTCCTTGCTGGCCCTAGCCAGCTGTACAGACTCAAACCAACCTTCACAGCTTCAGTAACACGGAACAAACCAGCTGGTCAACCTAGAGAGTCCAGACTGATTCTGATGAAGGAAAACAAACTTCAGCACTAGCCTTTCAAATACAAGAACAGTCCCTTATCCTGTAGGCAGGAGAGAGACCAAAAATCTATTCAAATCCACATGTTTATAAGCCACAGAACGTCCTACACAGGCCACCTTCCCCTTAAAGAAATCTCCCCTTGGAGAGAGAATAACAACGTAGGAAGCACAGCTTTAACATAGTTCTTGTTAAATCACGCTACTAAAAGGCTAATCTGTGAATAGCTCAGACTTCACCATCGTAAGTCTGCTCACTGCAGTTTCTTCCTGCTCCAACATAAAGGTCCACGCCAGCTTGCTTCTGAAATCTGTACAGGTAATGCTCCTGACAGGTAGCATTGAGACCATTTCAATTTCACGTGATAACTGAAAATAACTTCCTTGACTCTTTCGAAAGAAGAAAGGCCAGCTCGTATCTTCTGCAAACCACCCACAGGCACATCCACTTACAGGGTCTGAGAACCATCTGTTGGGAATGTTCGGCCTTTGCTGATCTACACAGACCACTTTTCTCATGTCTTCAAAACTGGGATCGTTTGGAACCAAGTCATAAAATGGTGGTTTATAGTCTTCCACAATACCTGGGAAGACACAAACAAGAGAGGCATTAGTTAATGACACTGTCAGTGAAACAGCATTTCTGCACAGAGAGCGAGAACACACGACCTAGACAGCTGAGAAGCACAAAAATCTTTCAAAAAAACTAACAGCACGCTGTCAAGCAGCCATTAAACAACAGAATAGCACTCAATATCATAGGAACAGCTTTCTCTACCCAAAATGCTAATTAATTGGCTGATATTACAATTGCACAGAGTAAAAACTATATCCATTTTGCAGACGCTTGAGCGGAAATGATGAGAAACAAATTCACTTGCCAAAACACCACCTTTTATAATGCCTGGAGGTTTTACTGACTACCACAAAACTGGGATTTCTGCTACCAAATTTAAAAAATTTAAGGTCTGCATTGTGGTTTTTAATAGGCTTACCACACACTTTTCACAGTTTTATGATTCCTGAAACAGTCCAATAAGCACGTCAGCACCTACAGACCCTCACACTGGTGCTTCAAATAATTGTATTTCTTGTCATTAAAATAATAAAATACCTTGGGTAATTGGCTCCACATGCCATCACAAAGCTAAACACCTGAAAGCCTGTGGCACTCGGTGTCTGAACGCATTTTCTAGGATTCTGTGTTGAAAAATGAGTTAATGTGTGCGTTCGTTCCCACGACTTGCCACTCAGCTTACACAAAACTGGCAGGCTAAACAGCCTTTTGCCTACTCTCTAAGGCATGCAGGCAGCGTTGCTGTTTCATCAGTGCATTAAGCTCACAACTGATCTATAGGGAGCTCGACTTTCTTAGGAAGCCAATTTAAAAACTGGTGTTCGAAAAAAGGCATTCGGGTCAGCAGCTTGGAAAAGCACCAAGCAAATGAGGCCCTCTACGTACAGTAGAAACACGAGCGGAACAATCTTAAAACTGCTTTTTAGCAGACAGGCAGCTGTCCCACAGTCAGACGTACATAAAATCCAGGAGATTTTCTGTTGCTTTGGATATATTCAAATTGAAAAGAGGTTCTCAAACTTTATGCTACAGCGTTGAGTTTTAGTTTCTTGTTCTGTTGGAGATGCCACAGATACTCTGTAAAATCCACACGCCCCTGTCTGTGATGACTAGTCATAAAGGGAACTGGTCTTCAGGAAACCACAACTCCCTTAGAAAACAGCAGGACAGCTCAAAGCTCCGGCTACCCAAGCGAGTCACCATAAAGTAACAAGCAGGTTGTCGGCTTTGCCCTGTGGTGTTCTGACACGGATGCAGAAGCACAGACTGTGTTACACGCTGCGTGAAGCAGCATCACCCACCCTCCTCCTCTGAGCATTTCCGAATTGCATATACCAAACATCACCCGCAGGGCTGAAGTCTTGTCTTTACACTCCTCCTGCTTCCTCCCAGAACACAGAATAAAGTTAATCGTGAGAACTCAAGAATACAAAAAACCTCTCGCATATCCACACTGTCTACACTTCCATCTCAGATATAGTAGTGGCTTTATACAAGTCAAATACAGAACTTCAGAGCTACGTCATACAGCTCTGAAAATGTTTCCAGGGGTATTAGGCTATTACAGATGAACTTTAACACTAGAAGAGGGAGTCTGGCTCTAATTTACTATTTTCATGCGGTCTTTCCAAAGTGTAGGGTACATAACCGGCTATTTCAGATCAGACATATAGCAATAAATGCGAATGAGGTGGGTTTGGCCTTTACCCCAGAGTGACTCCGGAGCTCTGCCCTGCCGCAGCCGAATGCCTGGCCCCCGGGAGCAGCGCCGGCTCCGATCAGCGCGGCCGGCGAGCCCTGCAACCTCTGCCCCACACGGGACGCGCTGCGAGGGACGCCCACGACATGCTGCCCGCAACGCCCACGCTCCCTCAGAGCAGCCCCGAGCTCGCCGCGCTCTGGGCAGCTCCAAGATGACTTCCATCACCTATAATATATTACATTCCTTCCCCCTGCGGTTGCTGGCTCTTTGCTACTCAAACCAACTGGAACTCACACACACAGTAGTGTTTTCTCCACCTTTGTTCCTCGTTGCTTCAGCACCAGCCCGTCCTACACATGCACGAACCTAACTGCTGGAGCAAAGCAAGATCCACAGAAACACCTACACAACAGCCACAGCCTTGCAGATGTAACAGTGATCCCACCCGGGGGTGGCTTTGAGCGTGACTGTCTTTGCGCCTCTGGTGCTACTGCCAGCACCAGACAAGATCACAGTACTGGGTCCTGCAAGCACCAGGCATCGGGCAAGCAAGGATGCAAGGCACTGTGCAGCAAGGGAGCACAATCAAGAAGTCATGAACAGCCACTCTACAAGCACAGGTCTACTTAAAGAGAGTAAAATACTGATTTGCAGGCTTAAATCGCATTTTCAAGTACAAAGAGCCACATGCTGAGTGGCTCCTGCTGCAGCACAAAGACAATATGCAACTACACTGAGTTGTGGCAAAGGAGTTTCCTGTCACATTTTCCTCCCCGTACTGAACTCTGACAGGAAAGTACTGAGAATCACTGTGTCACCTTAAGGACCAGTAGGTAAGTAAAAAAAAAAAAAAAAAAATTAAAATTTTAAAAACTTTAATATGTATAAATAAACATTAAAAAGTACACATTTAAAAACGAAATTTTAAAAACTATCAGACCTGTCAGTCAGATTACAAGAACTTCAGAGTCTCCACGAACTGCAGTACTAAACCAGGCTGACTCGCTGGACTAGGACTCTGCATTTCCACGCAGTAAATGAGACAATTGTCCAGCAGCATGGGATAGCAGCAATAATTCCGAGCACACATAAGCAACAAATGCCTCTAGCCCACCTAAGGCAGACCATCACCCGGTTCACACGAGCACGCTACCTTGACCTCAGGACGCCTACTCCCAGTGCCAAAGTCTTACTACAAATCAAACAGGGTTATCTGAGTGACTACCTGATGAAGTGACGATTTCCACACAGCTGAACACTCGGATTTGAGATAAAATGTTTACTCAATTTCAAACCAGTGCAAGGAAATATAATTACTTATGGCAACACCCAGAAATACCGAGCAACTGGAAATAAGTACTGTGGAATTAATATCAGCGCCATCTTCAGACTTTATTGACACGACCAATGTCATGACATATCTGTAATACCGTTAAAAGTGCTTCCATGGTGGCACTGAGCTCAGCCTGAACAAAATTACTGAAGCATTTACCTACTGTCTTTGGTGGGTCTGCAGTCCATGCTGGGTTTCATACCACCCTGGTGAAGGTGCCAGCACAATCTCAGCTCACTAGTTTAAACATAGCTCAGGTGAATTGTCTGTGAAACGCAGTTACTGCAGCAATACATACGTATCAAAACTTCAGCATGGGAATATTTAAAAAACAGGTACTGTTCCACGGGATTTTCATTTCAAGAGGTAGCTAAGACTGTGTGTATTTCTTTATGTATATTAGGTACAGTATACACACACACGCATATGTAAGTACAAACGTATATTCACATACAAAGAGGGCAAGACCTCTAATATTCCACAAAGGATTACCAGCCTCCAAGACAGCACTGTGGCAAGACAGATTCCAGATGAGCTACTCAAAATTCAAGACTGGCAATAAAGCCAAGCGTATCAAAAGCTTACACGTGAAGTTTTGTCATCACGTAGGCCAATGGCTACACTCAGCCAGACGACGCCCTGTACGCAGCGCGGGCCTCGTCACCCCCAGCCACCAGCGCGGCCCTGGGCAGACGGTGCGGGGAAGCCGACTGCTCCTCTCCGCGCTGGCTCCCCTCCCCACCGCAGCCAGCATCACCCACGGCACAGTGAATTCATCAACCCCTGCCCAGCACGCCCATCAGACTGCGGCAACTGGTACGCTACAGTGCTGCAGACTGCTGAGACAGACAAAGCGCAGAATATAAAACTGTGCTGAAAACAATAAAGTTACAGCTTAAATTCTCAAGGCACTCACACTGACGTGAACTGCAACCCAGAGGTCTCCAAATACTGGGAAATACAATGAGCAAGTTGTCGTAACTGTCTACGACACACATTTGCCAATAAACAGAGTACATCCTAAGAAAAATCAACACCGTGAACTCACAAGACTTTCCTCCTCTCTCTGATTAACCACGTACACCTTCACCCGAGACCATCATCATGCCGTCATTCAGCTGACACATGTTCTTGTATCAGAACAATACCTACGTCTCCAAGTAACTCCTCTGACAGTGAAGGGAGGAGGCAGGCGAGGTCATGAGCTCAGCACCGGCCACCCGTGGAAGTTCCCTTCGGCTCCTGGAGCCAGTCCTGCAACTGCTGCCAGCTTCTGCAAGACAGGAGCTGCTCACTGCAGGTCCTGCAAGTGACCTGCACCGCCTCACAACAGCTGACCACCCGCACACATCACCCTGCTCTCTCCATCGCAGAGAAGCCATTCTGAAGCTCTTGACAGCTAACAAAGCAAGCTCTCAGGCTTACAAGATGACTTAAATCAGCCACCTGAGCCTACCTGATGCATTCTGCTACCTCCAAGTCAGCTTCGTTCAAGCACCCTGTAAGTATCCTAGAGGAGACAGGGGCTTGGGACAGTGCTCCAGGACCCAGGGAATCTCCCAGCAAGCTTGGAAAGTCTGCAAACGTTCTCAGCAGTGCCACCTTCCAACAGCCTTCTCCCAACAAGCCTCACTGCAGTGCTTCTGGAGACAACCAGCTGCCTGCGGCTGCTGCGCTGAGAATTACCCTGAACAAGGAAGCAATACCTTTTTTTTTTTTTCTTTTTAACCTTGCAGTTAAATTCTTATGGCCGCCAACTGATAACAGATGAAGTAAAAGGTTCATATTTAGAAGGTGTCCTGTACTTTTAATAGAATAACAGTATTTGTTTGCTTCTAGAGCTGTTGCACATGCGCCTGTCCTCTCCCCATATTCCAATGTAACACCATTTGGACAGGATTTCCACTGGGGTCAGGGAACAGTGGGCAGGTAATGCATGAGAAACAATGCGACGTAAGGACCTTAACTTCCACTGGCACTTGAGCCAAGCTTTGTTACTCTGTACAAGCTACTGTGAGCCTCCACTGTCTCAACTTATTGCAGCCTACCTCTGTCCACTCACTGCTCCTTCATATCCATCTCTCCCCAAACCACTCGTACTCCCTCCTTTGGGTCTACACAGTTGCTTTTTGACAACATACCTCAGGCTATCTTAATCCTTTCACAGCATAGTGAAGGTTGGAAAGGATATTTACAGGCCATCTAGCCCAACCTCCCTGCCACGAGCAGAGACATCTACCACTAGATCAGGTTGCTCAGGGCCCTGTCCAACCTGACCTTGAATGTTTCCTCTCTGGGCAACCTGTGCCAGGGCCTCACCACCCACAGTGTAAAAAATTTCTTCCTTATATCCAATCTAAATCTCCCTCATTTTAGTTTAAAGCCATTACCCCTTGCCCTATCGCATCAGATCCTGCTAAAAAACTTGTCCCTGTCTTTCTTACAAGCCCCTTTATACATTGAAAGGCTGCAATCAGGTCTCCCCGCAGCCTTCTCTTCCCCAGGCTGAGCAGCCCCATCTCCCCCAGCCTTTCCTCCCAGCAGAGGGGTTCCAGCCCTCGCATCATTGCTGGGGCCTCCTCTGGCCCTGCTCCCACAGCTCCAGCTCTGTCCTGTGCTGAGGGCCCCAGAGCTGGACGCAGGACTCCCGGGGGGGTCTCCTTCCTCCAAAGTCTTCCCTCAAATTGTGACTTGCAATAGCTCCCACCAAAAAAAAGCCCTCAGCTGGCTTGGAGGATCCTCAGCCAGCAGTAACCCGGGCTGGCACCAGCCCTACCTGCCTGTGGGGTTCCAGCCTGCCCTTGGGGCTCAGAGGTACTGCAGCAGCAGAATGACTAGCTGTCTTTTCCTGAAGAAGATAAACCCATTGTCCGATGTCAGTACAGAATCCCAGATTTCAATTTAGTGGGAACAGATAAGACACAGAGGAAATAAATGCCTATGATGGGTCAGAACTTCTTCGTGTTTAAACATGTCACCGTTAACAATCCATCCCTGCCAGTGTCTGCAGACATGCCTGAAGGCATCTTCCGTGTTCTCCCATCCGCTTGGGTTCAGAGAGCACAACCTGATGTCCAGAAGTCAGAGAGGACTTCTGAATTGATAAGCACAAGAAATCACACCAACAGATAGGTCCTTAAATTCGGACCTCCTTGCCAAGGAAACACAAAGCAACACTTTGCGCTACGAAACCCCATTGCAGTGGCACCACTTTTCCCAAGCAGAACTGTACTTTGACCAAGTCCTGCTTTGTGAGTGCATTTAACTTGGTAAAGCAAGAGCACCCCTCAATTCTGATCACTTCTTCACTTTCCACACATTTTCCTTCTGTTCCTCAGGTTTTGTCACGAGAAACAGCCACCTAAAAGTACTCACTATCGTTTACTGACACATGGAAAATGCTCAGAGACTTTACAATCCAAAATTTTAACTGAACTGTTTGGTATGAATTATTTCTGATCACAACTCAGAATGTAGCAGCGGATCACTCTTTCTTCTCTATCTCAACAGAAACGACAACAATACTCAGCCACTGCACCCAACATACCAACAACTTCAACACAGGCAGCAAAGCGTCAGGAATCAAAACACTCTGGAGGTGCAGTGTTTGACTGTGCATCCTATGCATTTGTGCGGCAGGTGCTTCACCGTGAATTACCATTTGCTTAACCCCTTCTAAACGCAAGCAAGGGAGGCCCAAATACTTACCGTTGCTAACCATGCGTCTAGCTACTTCCCAAAGGACCAGCCCAAAAGCCCAGATATCGACCCTTTTATACGAGTCAAAGCAGTCTGCCTGGATAGTTTCGTCCAAGACTTCTGGAGCCATGTAGCGCTTGGTACCCACACGGGGATTGTTCCCCACATCCAACTGATTCGTGCTTTGGGAGTGCATTACTGCAAGGCCTGGAGGACAAAAAAACAAAACAACAAACCACTGTTAAGTCTTCTTTAAAACTATAGCAGCATGTGTTCAAAATCACACGTGAGCAGTGACACCCACCAGACAGTTTCTTAAAGAGAAAGAGCTGAGAGTCCAACTGTCCAAAGACTAACTGGGTCAGCTCCAAACCATCTATCAAAACAGCCACTGTGTCCTTAGACTTAGACCAATTATCCCCTCAGGGATTACCATTAAGCATGTTATTGCACTGTTGCAAAATGTTGTCATTAAGTGTTTTGCAGCCACTGGATGTCACCAGCGCTCTAGGCACGTATACACAGAAGGCCAAGCATCTGTTACTTACAAGAAAACAATTTTACACAGCATTCAAATTTATTTATAGAACTTTTGGGTAGGTGGATATATCCGAACTGTGAGGAAGAGAGAAGAAAAACACTGCATGATGGATATAAACAAGTTAAAAAAATAAAGCTGGAGAATAAAAAACACCATATTTGCAGTAGCTTGAAAAACAAACATCCTCAAGCTGATCTAAAATGAGTCAGTCAAAACCACTCTACCTGGTTTCTACTAATTGCTAAACATTTAAGCAAAGAACATTATGTGAGGGACTAAATTATTGTAAATTTGGAAACACACAGAGTACTCGTTCTGCCATGGTAAACAGAGAGCACTGCAAATTGAACAGCAACAGGTGCATGACATAACTAAGCAATAGAAGAGAAGACACAAACTCTCCCTAATTTCTTCAAAAACTCTTGTAAGAATAACATACGCCATTTACATTTAACATGAGTTCATTTTAGAGGAACTTAAAAAGCTTTTTAACTCAGTTCCACAAAAATTAACCTATCACCAGATCATTATTTTTTTCTCTTTCCAAAACAGTCTGTACTCACCGTAACAAAAATTTGGAAAACACTCTCCTACAATTTAATTACTTGAAGTAATTTCAAGCTGCTAAGAAAACGTGTATGGCACCTCTAGAAAGCTAACACCTACTAACCGCATGACTGCTGAGAAGATAATTTGGAAAGCCCTCTCTGCAGATAGAAGTATTTTTTTTATTTATATATATATATACACACACACACAGAGGACATATTTACATACACACTTATACATTTACATATTTGTTTATATTAATTTATATTATATGTGTGGATTATAATATTTAAAAAAAAACAACTTGCACACTGGAAATAAAGGTTAGAAAAGTTTCCTGGCAAACTCTGAAGACATCAAGACTCTGCAGAATGCTTTGATAAAAATCGTAATACTCCATCCAAATTGGGCAAAACAGATTCAACAGATTGACAGGTCAAAGGTTTAAGGCTGAGGGATGCAAGTCAGCATCCCGCACGCTACAAACTCAAAGTGTTGCAATAAGGTCAGGGGCCAGCAGTGTTGTAACCAGGGCCTCATCATGGCGGCGTCGGTGCTGTTTACGAGTTAGGAACCAGATCCTGCACCGCTGCAGTTTCTTTGCACTGCAGGAGATTTAATGCACATTTAACTTAAGGGCACTTACGCGCTCGTCAGAGAAGCTCTTACTGTAAGACACCAATTCTTTGAATTAAAAAAAAAAAAAAAAAAAAAAAAAAAAAAA
>Ga0065711_1051801_pt1 | contig 10226 bp, 7 predicted proteins | sample Hoacrofraction12_FD_59098 | JGI IMG/M metagenome (GOLD analysis project Ga0065711, IMG submission 59098) | Hoatzin crop microbial communities from Cojedes, Venezuela - Epithelial fraction 12 v2 (version 2) | ecosystem: Host-associated > Birds > Digestive system > Esophagus > Crop | place...
CCCTGCCAACCCTGACCAGTCTGTGATTCTGTGATACCTTAACTGTCTTGGTGAGGTGACCAAGCTGGAGGGCCTTTCTAGTAAACTTAGCATATTTGATCTCTAGTAATACTTAGAAAGTGAGTAAAAATGCCGTTGAAACACGACGCTCATTCTGGCGCTGCAGACAGCGTATTTCACTGCCTTATTGCTTTTCCTGACACAGGCTTGTACCAACGCAAGACACACACCAAATGAGACGTACAAATCACAGCCCTTCTGCCATCAGCTTGTCCCTAGAGCTCTCTGGTATTTCCTCTCTCCATGTTTAGCCACAGTAAGTACTTTCATTTTTCAGAATTAAGAGATATCAGCTATCCGGTCATGGCATTATTTTTGTCACCAGCTCTTCCACCTGCCTTGCACCAGCACGAACCACCTCCTCCTCCTCACGCATCAGATGACACCGCAGGCGATTCAGGGTAGAACAAAAAACCGAGCGAGGGTGGGTTTTACCATTAGTTTGTCTCTGTCCCTCTCCACCCTACGGTCGCCGTGCCCAACTCCTCGCCGCACCGTCTACGCGCTCGCTCTGGCGTGGCGACATTTCCCATTGCAATCAGAAAAGGGAAGAAAAAGCAGCCCATCCTGCGAAGGGCTACCTGATGGCCATTCTTCGTACAAGAGCTTCAGCGTCACAACCCCGAATTCCAAGTGTTTGAATGAGCTTCACCAACAAAAGCAACACAAGCTGGGCAGGGCATCCCAGCGCTTTCCCGGGATGGCGGCACTCCCAGCGGACAGCCCAGGGGAGCTCGCTCCAAACGAAGCGAGTCTGCCGGGGGCTCGTGTGCTGCGGGAAGAGCCCACCCTCCCCGAACAGAACCTCAACGAAATACAAAACAGATAAAACACGAGCAGAAAGCTCTACCCCCAACTCAGAAGGCTGCTGCACGGGTCAATCCAGCGGCACCTCGGGAGCCCGTGACCTCCGTGGATACTTTCTATCTATAACATTTACCAACAGTCTGTCTTTCAAAAGTCACCTGGGTGCTTTTGCAAACGTACACGTATAACATTTCACCTTTGAGCTCTCCCACTGCAGCTGCCCAAGCGCAGAGACGTGATTTTTTTAGCCAGGCATGAGCAGAATACTGAGAAGTTTTACAGTCCCAGCTTCCCAGCCCGGAGGACAGACCCAGGCAACGTGGTTTGGTCTGTAAGAGCTGAAACCCCAGCAAAGCGCGCACGGAAGGAAGCCGTGCAACCAACACCCCATTGGGTAAGACGACACAAAACTGGCTTTGCAAATGGTATTTCATCTGAGAGCAATACTATAGTCATCAGAAACAAACCAAGCTCACGCACCGCTGCACTTCCAGTTACCCAGTAATAGGCTGAACTGAGCTGTAGTTGCTAAAGCAATGAAAAGAAAAAGAACTCATCATCCTAGAAATAAATGAGCTTATGTGTATTTAGTAAGTGTTTCTTGTTAACAATTCATTACTTTCCACACATAAGCTCTTCATAAAATGGAAGGTTTTTATTGGGCTGTCTTCAGACTAGACCTATGGATATCTGAAGAAATGTCTGGAAGGCAAACCAAACCATGCTGGAAAAGAAAACCCTCCAGCTCACAATAAAATTTGAAGAGCCTCTGTAGTTGCAAAGCTGGAAGAACAGAAATCTCCAGCGAGCAGCGAGTGGTGACTGCTGGAAAGCCCCCGCCGCCTGCAGCAGAGCCCTCCGCACAGCCCGCTCTCCCGCAGAAGCCTTCCCTCCCCTGGCGATGAGAGATGTGAAACGCAGTATGATATAGCTGTGTCTGTCTACTGTGAAAAATGCACGTACTTAAAATGAAGCAAATGCTTCAATCCATCAACTTAATAGAAATTAAGCGTATGCTTTTTCTCACTGTGACTAAAGGCTCTGATGAATGGAGACCACTCCGTCCATGAGCCGAGACACAGAGACGGGCACAAAGCGACTTGTGCAGAGCCCGTGGCCACAGCCCTTGGCTCTCGGCAAAGCCTCAGGGCCAGCACCAGCTGCCTTGGGAGCACAAGACAGCCCCAGCATACCTCATTAATTACATTTTTCTGTGGCTTGAAAACTCGGTCTCCAGTCCATCCAGGCATTGGGTATCCGTCCCTACAGAAGCTTTGTCCCCAGCCCCTCTGCAGGTTTCCTCCTCCAGGCTTGGCACGTTTTCTGTGCAGCAACCAGCAGAGACAAACACCGCTGTCGAAGTGTGAGCATTGCATCTCTGACTCGGCAGCAGCCAGGTTTGGTACCAGGGAGGTGGCTGTACACCAGGCTCTCTGCGGCGGCGTCTCCTGTGGAAGAACCTTCAGACACCAGAGCGTAACACTCTGTGGGAACACGGTGTGACTACAACGCTGCTTGCGCTTCTCAGCGAGGGCACAGTAAGAGTTAAACTACGCCCAAGTGGACCAAGACCATAAAAAGTGCAGAAATAGCAGAGAAAGAAGATAAATGGGAATTTTTGCGCGTGTACTAACAGCAACCATTTCAAACACAACTGCCACTTGGGATCAGGATCATTGAAGTGGGGCAAAAGAACTTCTCATTAGAAGGGAGGCAAGCTTCCAGATCCAAAAACCCCAGTTAATGGGAGTATCTCGCTCGGGGACAGCATCGCTAACGCAGAGTGACACCAGGGATTACTTCTATCATCCCCAGGATGCCGCTCCATTGCCCTGGGACATCTTCCCTGCTCATCACTCGAACCCTGTGGGCTCAGTTCTCTACCTATTTGCATCGGCTTTCAAGGCTGTCTCACCCCAACTTGCCCTAAGGATTCCCGGCCGGCGCTGGCAGAGCAGAGGCACGAAGCCCCTTGCCATTTCTTCTGATACTGGCTCCACAGCACTGCTTCCAGCCGCTCGGTCCTCTCCAGACAGCGTCTACAAACAACAACAAATGTCCCCGTCCAGCAGCTAAAACTTCATAAGTGTGTTGTCTTATTTCAGTTTTAAGCTCAGACCTGCCATGGGCAAAAGTCAATCTCTAGGGAAAGCAAGCGTTTTGAAGGAAATTTCCTTGCCTTAGAAGCACAGAGAATGTATCTACTTTCCGCATGGGATGTCATCCTTTTAAAATTAATCTCTTTTGGAAAAAAACAAGATGACAACTGATAGACTAAGCACACCAATGTCTTCTTCACCCATCATCGCCCAGCCTACACCCTCTTTCCCCAGGCTGTCCCAGCTCCCTGCATGGATGAGGTCCTCTCCCTTGGACGCTCTTTCTAATACACAAGCCACGTGTTTCACAGCCTGAACCCAGACAGACTCCAATTCTTGGGCTTTCAGTCCATTTGCTCCAGTTTTAGGGCAGAGCAGCGACAGACATTCTATCGAAGAACCAGCCACAGTCAGAACACCTCTATTCTCCATGTTTTCTGTTTTGCTGTTCAGAGGTAATCCTTTTAATGCATGTAAATAAAGGAGTTTTCATTAAAACATCAGAAAGAGTAAATCCTTTTGCCCAAATTTGAAAGAGACAGCTCAGCAGATGCACACAAAGGACTGATCTTAGAAGAGAAAGATCATACTCAGCGTTTTAAGAGAATAGGTCGCATGCATTTAGCTTTGCTCAAAGTCGTGCTAATTCTTACAGTGCTCGGAAAACCTGGAGGAGAAAAGCTACTAAAGCAATGTCTTCAGATGTTGTAAGCCCGCCTGAAGGTGTGCACAGGTTGTTCAGTCAAGTTTGCCATAGTTCTAGGTGTTCGCGGCTGAACAGCCAGCCACCGAGTACCCCATCTAGGGACGTGCAGGAGTACCTGTACTTCATCCCCGTCTCGGCTCGGACAGTCTCCTGCAGCGACAGCCCATGCAGGTGCAGGAACTTCTCCAGCTGCTTCAGCTCAGCGGCCGGGCTCAGCTTCGCCGACCAGCCCGCGGCAGGAGGGCAGGCTCTGGGCACCACGCTTGGCTTCTTCCCCTTCAGGAGCGCCTCGCTCGGCTTCTGCAGGCTCGGCTTGTGGGGTGGGATGTCCGCGCAGGAGGGCTTGTACAAATGCATGGTCGACACGCGGAGCTGCAGGGACCCTCAGTGCCCGGCAGATGCTGGAGCATGGGGTCCTCAGGAGCTTCCACCCCGCAGTCTGCTGAGAGCAGAGCCCAGTGCCACCACGCTCCCACCAGTACAAGACTGTGCGAGTTGGGCTGTGCTGCCCAAGCAGATCACGGGACTACGGAACAGTATTTTTCTCCCAGCCATTCTTTATGTTATTGCAATTGGCTCATTTTAATTGATGCCCAGGGTGGATTCTGGCCAAGATCAGCAATCTCGTTCATCTGCTGAAACCTATAACGCTCAAGTACTCCAAGGGACAAGGACTGCCAGTGGGAATAGAGCACCAGCCCTGTTTCCCAGGTCTTATATTTAGAGAAAGAGAAATATTTGTTTGGGATTCAATCCAGCGCCAATAAATGTAAAACGGATATTCTCACAGGGTTTATTTCAGGCCTTGTGCTGGGCAGATGAACACTGCAAGCATCTCCTATGCAAGTCATGAAAACATTTTGTTTCCTCATCGTCCATAGTGAACTCACAGCTCCGGTTGTGTGGTCTCTAAACTGCCCCAGTATCTGCACCCTCCTGGGGCTTTGGCAGTTAATACGAAAACAAAGACTACGGAGCAGTCAAACACCGAGAGAAAAAAAAAAAAAGAACCTAAAACCAAACAGACAAGGGAAATACTTGAGACGGGAATGAGCTACGGGCATCGGAGCTGGGGCAGGGAACAAGCACCAGCTTCCCTGCAGGACCCTGTGGCCGATGAAGAGGGGCTGCGGGACAGGAGCCGGCAAAGCCCTCGAGATGCCACCAGCCTCTGGAACACCTCCAGCTCCACAGAACCGGCTACATCTCCGCACGGAGCAGCGGCAACACGTCCGACCTCTTTGCCTAAAAATAAACGCACCGAACCAACAAACAGTTATTTCACCACTGCTAAAGAGCAAACAGAAAGCCTCTGGTTCTCAGAATCTTCATCCCAGAGGGGCGATGGGAGAAACAGCTCAGGTTTTGCAGCTTTGCTGAAGCCAGCGCCCGAGGGCATCCAGCACCCTCCGATCAAGGCAATGTCCAGCAGGACCACGGTAACCTCTTCTGGCCCACACCAGCCCACAGCAGACAAATCGTGGCGAGGTCTGATATACGCCATGGAGGCAGGTTTCTGAGGCTCTGCTGTTTTAAAAACTCAACCCACTTTCTGACTGTCATTTCAGTCCCAAATACACCGGGAAAATAAGTTAAATAATCAAGTGATGGATGTATCATGAACCCAGCTAATCCTTAAATCTTTCAAAGCAGATAAACACAGACTGATCCCAAACCCAGAACATATTTTAAAAGCTTATAATTCAATGTCACAGAGGGGAGTTTGGCATGGACATTTGGATTACCAAGCTATTCCTTCTCTGCAACTGTTGTCAGGGCCCCGAGGGCACTGATGGACCTTGATGTCCCCAGCCGAGGCATTGGGAGGGCTCCTGCCCCCCACCCCAGGGCCCCCCTAGCCCCACGGTGCCCTGCCACACTGCTGCCCGAAGATGGGGACCTGCTCCCGTGGTGCTGACCATGGAACCATCGATGATGGGGTGCAGGCGGTGCTTTCAAGCTCTGCTCTACGCAACCGAGTACCCTCAGTGGAGGGAGACGTGCCCCGTGGCTGCAGCTGTGCCTGCCGCGTAGGAGCGCTGGTTTTCCCTCCCAGCAGCGTAACGCCGAGGGCTGTAGCCGTGATCGTGGACAGGTCTGCAGCAAGACGCTTCATCCGAGCACGGTTGGTCCAGCTGGGACTCCTGACTTCTCCCTTTAGTCACTCTCCGCATCTCCTAGAATAAACCCCCCTTTTGTTTTACCTCCTGTCAACTCCAGCTCTCTCCTCATCTATAACGCAAGGTGAGCCAATGGCAGAGAAATATTTCCACAAGCTCTTCCGAATTTTTTAGACAGAAGAGTTTCACTGGTTTGGAGTTCTAGGGGCTCGTACAGAAATTTCGTTAGAAATTTCGTTTTCCCAAGAGTTCTTCCCCAATGATTTGCTTTCATAGCATCGTTTAAGAGCACGGGTGCCTGACCAGGGGCTGGTGCGGCCGACGAGCACCGTGCCCAGGAAACTGCTCAGTCTTGGTCTACAGACCCACTCCTGTTCCCTTCACTGCGCTTGTTCGGCATTTCTGCACTTGGTAGCTACTCGCTCCATCTTTCGTAGTTTTATCTGGTTTTCCTTTCAGTTATCCCATTTCTAATTTTTATTCTAATGATATTTTTATTAAGTTCTAATCCCAACGTATCTGCAAGATCTCGGTTTGTTCTCTCTGGAATGAGGGAAGATGTCACCCGATATCACCCGAGCTCCCTGCTGAAATCCCTGCTGTCACTGGTGCGGATGTTTGCTGGGCAAAGTGCCGAGACCCCCCGGCAGCAGCCCTGTGCCCCCAGCTGGACTGAACACACGGCCTCCGGTGCCAGACCCCAAAGCCCACCGGCCGCCCCGTCCCCGCCACGCTGCTGCCGGGACAGCATCGCCAGGCAGCTCCTCGTTAAGTTCCTGCCTCATCAAGGGGCTTAGTCGGCACAGGAGATTAGGGAGTCGCGCGTCTAATTTCCACTAATACGAAGATCCCCTTGTGTTTTTTCTGAAGGAGTAAGATGAGCTTCTGAAGGCTGCAACATTTAAGATCGATGGAATTAGGAGTTCGGCGGATGCCGGTTTCCCCTCCCGAGTGGCCAGTTCACTGCTGCCGGCTCCGGGGAGGGAGGAAGGGAAGGAAGGGAAGGAAGGGAAGGAAGGGAAGGAAGGGAAGGAAGACAGGGACCCGCGGCCGGCAGCACCCAGACATGGCTCTCCTGCCATTCCCTCCTGTCACCCACATAGTCCCTGCACAACAGCAGCAACGTTTCAGCCAAATTCAAATAAAATTAGAGCCACTTGGACAGCACAGCTCCTGACCAAGAAGGCTGAATAACCACAGTGCTGAAGAAGTTAGGGAAACCAAGCAACAAGTCTGCAGAGTTTTCAGCTCTAACCCACACCCATCGTGGTGCAGGAGAAAAACCCTGAATAATCAGAAAAGTCAGACTCGCGATGCCGAAAAGCTTTCTGTTATTACTCATTATTATTATTATCATCTCCAGCATCATCTCCTGGAGGGCAAACGGCCGCTGCCTGGGCAGCCCGCGGGGTACGTACCTGTGGGGCATGCCGGTGGTGTAGGCGATGGTGTACTCGTGGGAGAGCTCACAGACCCGCAGGTACCAGTTCATCTCCAGCTCCCGCAGCAGAGCCAGCCGCCGGGCACGCTGCTGCGGCTGCCCGCCCCGGCCCCGGCCCTCCTTCCCGCTGCTCTCCGAGGAGCTCTTCGGGGCTCTCTCCCTGCTCCCCAGGGAAAGCACCGACTGCTTCCTCAGCTTCAGGGCTTCCTCGGCGTTTTTGTTCCCCACGGTCCCCGTGCGTGCCGCCAGCATTTTGTGCCCCGCCTCGGCGCAAAGGCAGCAACCCCAGCACTAAGTCGCTGCCCTCAAATCGTTTAAACTGATTTTCAGCACACGCTTTCCTCCTTCTATAACCTTATGCCGGCCACAAAGCTGTAATTAGATATATGTCGGCGGAGCTTAACCAGAAAGAAGAGCTGCAGCCTTCTCATGGAAACATCTGTGGCAGCTTCCCACTTGCCAGTGGGCTTTGTTTTGCAACGAGTAAGGAGGACAGGTCCTAAAACCCAACGTGTAACCGCGTGCAAAGCAGCATGCCTAGACTGGACGCGTACAAAATGAGGGATAGAGATGGACAGGAGTGGGAAAAAAAAGGTCCAGCTCCCTAAAGCTGTAAACAGGGAGGGCTCCAGCTGGTGTAGGTGAAGTCACGCGTCACCTCGACGGCGAACCCGAAGCCACGTGGGCTCGCCTGAGCAAATTGCAGCGCGGTTCCTGCCAGACGCGGCTTCAGAGCATCCGTGTCCTCACCAACCTGGCTGCGTTAGAGCTGAGCTGGGCGCTCCATGCCTCCTCCTCCTCCTCCCACATGTGGTACTCCAGCTCCTCAGGGTACCCCATCTGGCAGGAACCTCTTCTCCAGGGGATTTGTAGAAATTCGGGGGTTTGTCCACCCTTAAGATGAGAACAAAGTTATGATTTGTCCCAATTCATTTGTTTGCTGAGCAAACGGTGTTTTGGGAAAATGTATGAAATTAATTCAGTCCCAGTATCCAGCGGATACTGGAACTGAATTAATTTCCCTCTCTGGTTTGAAACGTAGAAGCTGATACAGAGATTACAGCACTAATCACAGCAGCCACTTTCGGAGTGCAAACATGCCCTTGTTTGGAGAGAGAGGCAGGCGAAGAGGAAAAGCCCTCTAAAGACGAGCAGGATTCGACAGCCACTGCATTGACATGCAGAGCAATTGCCCGCCTGCGCCCCGCGCCGTGGGTGCGCGTGTCCCGTGGGGAAACGCTGGGGGAAGAGCTCCATGGAGTCGGGGCACAAGGACTCTGGAGGTCTCCAGCCCAGGCTCCCACTGACGGCAGCTCTGCCGCCAGCCCTGGAGGAGCGTTCCCACCCACGCCTTGCAGACCCCCAAGGCTGGAGACCCCCAGGCAGCCCCTACCCACACCGCACACCCTCCACTGAAGAAGCTTTTCCCAAGGTCCCTCATGGAGATCCTGGACTCCAAAGCTGTGGTCGGTGTCCCCTGCCTCAGCACCCACCACCTTGCTCTCCTCCCCCAGCACTCCTGGACTGCCGGTGGGTCCTCTCTCGACCAGCCCAGAGCAGTTCTCTGGAACTTCTGCAAAACTCTAGAAAAATGGCTCAAAATTTGAGCCGTTAAGAAATTCTAGTTCTGTGCCACTTCTAAAGCTTTACCTCGTTTTTTGCTCAGCTTTCTAGCACTTCCCAAGAAAGAAAAGGTTTCCAGCAACTCCAGAAGCCTTTAAATCAACCCTGAGCAGCTGATGTAATAAATACTTATTTTACAGATACAGAAGTTTCAAGGCTTATAAGGTTCTTCAAGTTCTTTCGCTTAGAAGTTGGCTGACAAAAGCAAAATACGGTTCTTAAACAGCTGTAGAAAAGGCACCTTGTGCTTTCTCAGCCTTCCGTGTTGATTATATCCTTAACCACAGAAACACTCTGCTGTTCTCGGAGACCGTAAAAGGTATCCATCACCTTAAAAGTAAAGGAAATTAAAAGCAGATGCTGACAATTTGTTCCCCTCTAAATGGGGCATTGTTGGTCGTGCAGCAGGCTATTGTGAGGGTGGATGTTCCCAGAACGTCTCATTTAGGTCGGTAACGCTATCGGATATTGTCTCTTGGATGATTGTATATCCTGGCAGGTAAGGAGACTCTGGCTCACCTTATAAAAAATGCAGAAAGATTGCTTTCCTGAGAGCAACGCTAGCCAGCCGGCGTTAAATATTGATACCTCGTCTCTGCGGCTGCATCGGCACGCTCAGCGTCCTCAGCAGCTCGCCGAGCGAGGGTGGGCACGCCGTGCTGGAGCAGCACGGCTTCCAGCCGGGCTCTGCGGGCAGCCCTGGGGCATCTCTGGGGGGGAACGAGCCCTCTGCCCCACGACCACCTAACCCAGCCCTCCGCGGCACCAGGAACCCTCTCCTGCTCGGGCGCTGACAGCCCAGCGCCCCACCCGTGAGCACTGCTAGACCAAGACCAGTCAGCCCCTATATTATTTCCCAGTTAAGGGCTGGTGATTAATCACTAACCAGGCTACCAGGAGCTGGGGGTCCCGGCCGGTGGCCGCGGGGCTGAGCCGGGTCCCCACCAGCCCCTCGCTGTTCCAGCAGCCGCCCAGACCACACCGGTGGGATAATCTCCGCCGCCGAGTGTAATGCCCTGCACTTATCTGTATTAAACGCGCAATCCCGAGCTGTCTGGGACACAGAGAGGTCACAGCAACAACAAGAAGTGTGGAGGTACTGAACAGCCACGAAAAAACCCCAAACAACTGAGCTGGTGTCGCCAGTTTTAAAGCAGAACATTCCGGTGATACCCAGCACCGTCACCTCCAGGGTCACAGAATCACAGAATCACAGAATGGTAGGGCTGCAGAGGACCTTGTCGAGGCGGGTCTGGAATATCTCCAGAGAAGGAGACTCCACAGCCTCCCTGGGCAGCCTGTTCCAGTGCTCCGTCACCCTCAGAGGGAAGAAGTTCTTCCTCATCTTCAGCTGGAACTTCCTCTGATTC
>Ga0065711_1051802_pt1 | contig 10226 bp, 6 predicted proteins | sample Hoacrofraction12_FD_59098 | JGI IMG/M metagenome (GOLD analysis project Ga0065711, IMG submission 59098) | Hoatzin crop microbial communities from Cojedes, Venezuela - Epithelial fraction 12 v2 (version 2) | ecosystem: Host-associated > Birds > Digestive system > Esophagus > Crop | place...
TGTTCCAGTGCTCCGTCATCCTCAGAGGGAAGAAGTTCTTCCTCATGTTCAGACGGAACTTCCTGTGCCTCAGTTTGTGCCCATTACCCCTTGTCCTATCACTGGGCACCACTGAAAAGAGCTTGGCCCCATCCTCCTAACACCCACCCTTCAGATATTTGTAGGCATTTATAAGGTCCCCTCGCAGCCTTCTCTTCTTCAGGCTGAACAAGCCAATTTGTGAAGGCTTCAATAGGAATACTATATTAAGACTATTCCCTTACTTTAGTGCTCCATGCAGACAAACTTAGGTCATCGCCACTGAGTGTTTGGGTTGGTGCAATTCTGATTCACAACTAGCTCTCTCTGGGCATCAGTTAGGGAGCTTAGCTGCCTGGCTGAGAAGTGGAGATTTCAGGCACCTGAAAGGCAGATGTGGAGCTGCTTGCTGTCATCATGCCCAAGGATATGGCTACACAGACTGATATAAATAAGATTACAAAGCATCCAACCTCCAGCTGTCTTGTATCTGTCTGCTCAATGTATGAGAAATGTAGCTTAGGTCTGTATGTACATTTGTAAGAAGACACTGCCTGTTTTTCTTTGTATGTCAAGCCTAGATTTCATTGCCAAGAAAGAAGACTCACAAAGCTATGATTCCATAATAAGCCTGGGTTTTATTGATCTATGTAAAAGACAACTCCCCTTGAAGCAGAAATATTAGGAAGATAAACATGAGTGAGTTGTTTATGTAAAATTTGTTTAGACCATATAAAAAAACTCCAGCACTGTCAGACTTCAGTTGTATGTAATTGTTTCATATTCAAAATCTGTCAATTCAGTGGAAAGTGGAGAAGGGTTCAGTTGGTATACAACAGAATATGTAACTTACACAAACCTGATTTCCTCAGTGTTAGGAGAAAAAGCCATGTAATATGGCACCTCTATCTTAATTTGTGTGAAATTGTTCATTTGCCAACAGAATTTGTGACTGCATTAGGATACAAATCTGGTGCTTTGTGAAGCAATGTGTAACAGAGAGATAATATGAAAGAAGAAAGGCAGTAAACAGACTTGTGCAAGTTGAATAAGGTCAAAAATACGGGACTGAGCTTTTTCAAAAATGTAAATATCTCTAAACAGAAAGGGCAGGTCTCATCTACAGTCAGCACTTGGGATAAGCTGCAAATAACCAATGTTTCATTGATCATCTTAAAGACACGGATCAGACTCTACATACTGTAGGTTAACTGATGCTGATGTTATTCTATGTGTTAAGACATACATAAAAATCTTTGAAGGGAAACTATTTTGGGCTTTTTTTCCTCTAGATATTTTTTTGCAGGCATCAGAAAAGGGAAAATTACTTTACTCTCTTTTTTTCTTAATTCCCTCTTCCCTGTGTTATATCCCTGTGGGGATTGTATGCAAAGTATCCAGCATGAATGTGTAGATTTCCTTATATATGTTTCAGTAGTGTAAACACCACAAGATATTACGACAACTCATAATATACCAAGTTGGTAAATATAATCATGTTCTCTTCAAGGAGTAGAACTTCTTTACAAGTGTGTTGCAGGTAGGTAGTCTGCATTGATTTAATTGTGAAACAGAGATGCTGAGAGGGGGAGACATTTGGGATGTGAGCAGTGACAGAAAGATTAGCAACCACATGAGTGGTACTCACCATCCATGTCAGGAAACAATCATGGTCTTGCAAAGGCTGTTTTATTCTGAAGGTAAAATGAAAGAGCAATTGTCTTGTATGATTCTCTTTTATACAAAACCAAAAAGAATAAATTCTTCTTGTGCTTTTTTATCATTATAGACATGACTGGACAAATTCACTCACTTATTTAGGCTACCCTTTTTGCTGAATACTGCATCAAGAACCCAGACCAGCTTTTGTCTAAGAAGGGAAGATCCATGGTAATTATGTATTTCTATGTTTGATCTCTAGGGATGTCTCATGAGATACAGCACCTCAAAGTCCTGGACTGACAAATAAGATGCTAATCAATCAGAGGTGCCTAGCAGCTTTTCCAAGCTGTTATTCTACCCTTTTTCCACTTACTGCCAGCAAGACTTTTCCCACAAGGTTAGCAAAACTACAAAAAAGGCAGTCACCAGTTGATTTAACATACAGTATCATGTAGTATTGCCTTGTTTGCTCTGCTGCTTAATACTTAACCTCTGCTTGCTCATCTCTCTCCCCATCCTGAAGGAAGTACTTGTCTTTATATATAAAAGGCTCATGCTATGATGCCACTGCAGTTTGCTTAAAGCAGCATTAATTTCTGAGTCCAAACATTGGTGTTCTTTGAAGTAAGAACTAGTATGCAACCACGAAGACAGCAGCAGAGCATCCACTAAGCCTTCCACAATGCTAAGGGGAGGGATGTCTCGAAGGAGTACTGCAGAGGCTAGGAATTCTGTATCTTCGCACTAGGAATCAAGATTCCCTTCAGATCCTCACTCTTGATGCAATTACAGGGAAGATTATATTCTTTAGACCTTCTATTCTGTCATTTATCCCTCCTGAAAAAGTAGATAATACTCTGGGTTTTCCACAAATCAAGGTTTAATATTGATCTTTCTCAGTGATTTTCCCATTGAAGAGAATGATTTATCTGTAATATAACCTTGATTGAGCTGTGCATGCCCCTGCTGCTATCAGCAATACTGCCAGTGCAGCAGAAAACTAAGCAGTTTTAGGAAACATACAGATTTTATGGAGATGTGGAAGAATGTAAGCAAATGACAGATAGACTGGCAACTATTGGCATTAATTTTGTGATGCTGGAAAGTACTGTAAGAGAGTCCTACAATCAGCCAAAATAATCAGGCAAAGTTTTGATCATGTTTATCATTTCAGAAGCACACAGTGAAGAAGACTAGACATAAATTCCTGAGATTAAAAAAAAAAAAAGCAAAATTTACAGGAAAGAAAAGAGCAATTTTAGGTTCACTCCTAGCTTTACATCACTAGAGAGGTCCCACAGAGTATGTCTGTTGTTGCCTTCTGCAGAAGCTCTCCAACTTTAATTAAAGCAAACTGAAAGAGGTCCTACACTCTCTTTAATCCCCAGTCCTGTTTTTGTTGTGGGAGTGCACACAGGGATGGCAACACAATGAAAACTGTCTGTACTGGTCATAAGCACTTTCATCACTTGGAAAATTCTCTCCATTCTCCTACAATCTCTTTACAAACTTTAAACACGCAACCAGTGTAATACAAGTCACTATTTGTCCAGTATCTGATAAACAGAGATCACAAATAGATGGTATTGTTAACGTTATAAAGTCCTTAGTAAAAAAATGCTTACAGAAGACTGAATAAAATCATAGCCAGTGTTGCACGCTGATAGATCTGCTAATTCATTTGTATGTTGCACATGATCAGACATTAATCTCATATATGTCACGTTCAATATGTTTTATAGCTGTTCTCTTCTTTTGCTTTTTCATGCTTTAATAATATGGAAGAAATAAACTAAGTATTCAACTGGCTTTGCTGTGTTTTGAAATGCAACTTCATCATGCACTTTCTGAATGCAAATGATAATAAACTTCTTACTTCTTATATAACCTATATGGGAAACAGGGATAATTAAAACCTGGGACTTTATATTGAGACAGGGTAATGAGCTTTTACTGATTTGTAACTCTGTATGAATAATGATTACTTTTTGCTTTTAATGTAATATTTTTAATGTACATAGAAAAGAAGTAGTTGGCAACTAATGAACTCTTAATATGGATTTCATTTCAAAATTCCCCTTTAAGTGATATTTCAAGAAAGTATTTTGACTTCGCATGATTTAAGTGCCAGAACTTCAGAATATTTGCACAGAACAAAAACAATACAAAATGGTCTCTCTTGTATCTGTGAACAGGACTATACTTCCAGTGTTCGTCTCAGTCACACAGCTATCAATAGGAGTTCTATTAAGTTGGAAAACTGAGTCTTTGAAAGAAGAGTAATACTAAAAGAAACAACCTTTAAAATCTAGAATAATATCTTCAGAACAGGTGTCTATTATTAAATTTTTGTTACCCCATATGACATTTAAATAATTATTATGGAATTGATAGATTGTTGGTGTTTGGACTGATTAAAAATAACTAACTTCACTTGGGTATTGGTTTAAAATGTGATCTCCTGGCCTTTGGAAATTAGTTAACTTGAAAATTTCAGTCTTCTTTAACAGCAGAGGAAACATAAGCCAATAATTTTGGCATTAGTCTAATACAGGCTATTGAGTATACTTTGTTGGCACAGCTTTCCTGAATAAGTCTGAACTATTTAGGACAAGAGCAAAAGGAAGCTATCAAAGACTTCGGTATTGCATTCCGCACTGCAGAGCTACAAAATTCAGCCACCCACTGGTCCTGAAATCACATTTTACTCCCCAAACTGTCTCTGTCTTCCAGTGTCGAGCAACAAATGTGCATTCTCCTATCTGACTGAGCTCCAGAATCAAAGATTCACCCTGCTGCGTCTTTCATTGGGCAGTCATAACCAGTGTCTAAAGCACATAGAAGAGACTTAATGATTCACTAAATATATTAAAGGCAAAAACATTATTTGCAAACTGCATCTGCTATGGCACTCTATTTTTCCTATTTTACAATACCCTGAAGGTTGGAGCACTTGCCCCATGAGTGGAAAACACCAAGCAGCCTCAATGGAATTTAAAACCACATATCTCTATACTTCTTAAAGCGTCAGTTTTGAATGGTAAAGGGCAGTCTCCTATTTTCTGAAAATATTTGTTGTCAAAAACGTAGTTTAATTTTCCCTCTCTAGTAAAAAAATGAGAATAAGTGCACAGGCAAGCATGATGTTGCAGCCTAGCTGTCAGGGAACGCTTCTGAACTCCCCTTACAACTGCCGGGACTGGGCCTGTCTTCTAGGCAGTGACTGCTCTATGCAGAGTGTAGAAACATTTCCCAGGGCAAGGCTCCAAGTTTGTTACTCTGCTCCAACATTAAGTAGCCTACATTTTACGCACAGGGAAAACCGTGAAAACCCATTTTTTAAAAGCACAGGTAACTGGTATCGTCTCATCTCTTAAGCCTATGTAAAAAGAAAACATTGTTAACTGTGAAGTGCATGGACAATGCAATAATGAAAACATTTAAATGCCAAAGATAAATTAATTTAACAATGCCATTTTTAGTCAAAATACTTCTTATGTGTTTGTTATAAAATATATTCAGCCTGTTTATACATTTTAAGCAATATGACATTATAAAAACTTAGAGAAGCTGTTAATAGGATTGACTAATCAGAAACATATATAGATAAGAAGTTGCCTCATATTTGTGGGATATAGTACCAGTGATAAAAATTCATCTGTCTTGAAGCAATCTCTTTGAAAGCTTACACTTTAAAAAGCCCCAAGCTGTATTTTATGGGCTTTTTAAAGCTGTTCACTTTTCTCTTCCCTCATTTATAGGATCTCTATATAGGTGTGTTATGATAACCAGTAAGAGAGTTCGCTACTGACTCTTTACTCCTGTGTGCTTGGATTACCTTCAAGGAAATTAAGCTCAGGAAATACTATAGTAATATATACAATAGAACTATCATAGGGAAAAGTGAAGCAAGAACCAGAAAAAACATAGCAAGGCTCTGCAGAGGAGACTTTATGTAAGTCTGCAAAATATAACATTTTTCTCATTTATTTAAAAATTAAATTAATACATTTACTGTAAGTATGATGTAGTTCTGTTTTTCTTTTTCTAATACAGCTTTTTAGGCTGAAATATTTATAAAAGCATAAGTCTGAAGATGCCATAGAAAACGTACCTGGTTTCACATGTGAATGCACACACAATAAATCCATTTCCAGAAGCAGTCCTGATCCAGACTTTAGCTGACATCACTAGAAAGCCTGACATAAGTTTCAAGGGCTTTTTTGCCTAGACCTCACTTGGGTCATTTAACCTAACAAGTGTGCAGTTAGAGCCAAAAAATTATGTTTCTATTTTAAGAATCAAACAATTGCATCTGTCCAAGCACCAGTCAAATAAATATTTAAGTACAGAAAAGTTTATGTAAGATTTTAGACAAAATAATTACCAAAAGAATTCGATTTTGAGAAGAAATGCAAGTCAGGTAATCAAAGCATGAATTTTTCAGCAAGTTGTATTCCTGGCCTCTCATTATAATTTAAGTCCCATTCTAGAATATTTTCAAGAATAGCTTTGAAACACCTAGTGTAGGTGAGCTTTCAGGACTGGTAGTTCAGATTCACAGGTGCCTCCCATTTTTTAAATATATGTTGGCTGACAACACAGATTAAACTCGTAATTTTAGAATATCAATTTTACATTCTGCTGTAGAAACAGAGTACAGGCTTCTGGGGGAAGGCAGTCTGATGAGTGAGACTGAAAAACAGTCTGGATAGAATACAGTTGAATCATAGAATCACAAAATCATAGAATACCAGGTTGGAAGGGACCTCAAGGATCATCTAATCCAATCTCTCTTGGCAAAAGCACAGTCTAGACGTGATGGCCCTGCACCCTGTCCAGCTGAATCTTCTAAGTGTCCAGTGTTAGGGAATCCACCACTTCCCTGGGTAGATTATTCCAACTGCTGATTGCCCTCACTGTGAAAATTTTTCCTCTTGTGTCCAGTTCGAATCTTCCGAGTAGTAACTTGTACCCATTACCCCTCATCTTTTCCATGTGACTCCTTGCAAAAAGGGAGTCTCTATCTTCTTTGTAGCCACCTTTTAAATACTGGTATATGTTGATAATGTTTTCCCTAAGCCTTCTTTTCTCAAGGCTGAACAAACCCAGTTCTCTCAGTCTTTCCTCACATGGCAGGCTTCCCAGTTCTTTCATCATATTTGTGGCCCTTTTCTGGACCCTCTCCAGCCTGTCCACATCTTTTTTGTATAGCGGGGACCAAAACTGGACACAATATTCAAGGTGTGGCCTGACAAGCGTTGAGTAGACTGGGATAATGACTGCTTTATCAGTGCTATGATGCACTTGTTGATGCAAGTCATCATCCTGTTGGCTTGCTTTGCCACAGCAGCACACTGTTGTAGATCAGCAGCACTATAGCTGGGTAGATCCCAGCCTGGGCTATGCTCTCGGATTATGTTTTTCCAGGTGCAAGACTGTACATTTGTCCTTGCTAAACTTCATAAAGTTCTTGTTAGCCCATTCTTCCAGCCTATCCAGGTCTTCCTGCAGCATGGCACTCCCTTGTGAAGCATCCGCTTTCCCACTCAATTTGGTAATCATCAGCAAACTTCATCGGGGTACACTTGATCCCACCATCCAGATTATTTATACAATCACAGCATTGGACCCAATGTTGATCCCTGGGCGACCCCACTTGTGCCAGATTGCCAGTTTGAAAAGGAGCTATTTACCTTTGTTGAGAGATTAATGAGCACTAGGACTGGCCTTGTTTTAAGAAAAACTTTTCTTCTATTATGTGGTCTATTCAACTTATTTTACTGGCATTTTTTACCTGTGCAATCTATACAACTCACACATTGGCTTTTATTATCCTGTAATAAAACACACAAGGAACTAATACATGGCATATGAATAAAAAGAGGAGAAAAAGATAAAGAAATTAATATAAAATGTCAGAAATTATATATAAACAAAAGTGATATTTGTAGCTTGGTGCCTAATGTAAAGAATGTGTCTTTTTCTACAAATAATCATTACCAGAATCTCAGAAGAATCATTATAAATGTGCATAAAACAGAAATGTCTGGAAATAATATATAGCACTATGTCCATATCTTTATTAAATTTAAATGCAACAAAATAACTCCTCTCATTTAAGAATTGTACACTTTGGAATTTGGCTTTGTATTATCTGTTTTAAAAACAAATTCTTTTCATCTTCAGTTTCCACCATCTGCAGACAACCATGGCCAAAGATGCTTCAGTTGTTTTAGCTAACCCTCTAGAAGCTATGAGAAATCTGAATTCTCCAGAAGCAGTAAGAGAGCTAATCTTCGAAATCAGTCATCACAGTCACAGGGTCAACAAGCACTGTACAACACACAGAGAGCTAGCAAGGTCCAAGATGAATAGATACAAAGCCTATTCCCCAACACAGTCTGGGTATAATAAGTGGGGAAGGGAAACTGGATTATGATAAAAGGTTAAAGACCAAGATCTGAAGAGGTATAGGGCAAAGAGATCTGGAACAAACAGAAGCTGAAGTGGATTGTGTAGAAGGTGCCCAAAGGAAACCGAAAAATTTTGTACACAGTAGGAAACCCTTAAGCTTAGGAACAGTTTCCCATGTGTCAGTGCTCCTCTGTGAGAAGTCTGTGAAGCTCATAGCCAGAAATTTCTCTTTATTTCAGCAATACTCTACACTGAAGATATCAACCTACTAGTGCCAATAGATACTGCTCTCATTTGTGCAGCACAGTCTACAGTGGATGTAAAGACAGTCCAAGCTCTGAGATTTCATCAGTTCATTCAGTGAGTATGTTTCAGTATTAACAATCTTATCCTAATGGCCGTTATTAAGATGCCTGTGTAAATATAACTGCATGAAGGTGTGAGAATGTTCAAATTAACCAAAGAAGCATTTCACAAAAAGTCTTTGGTTTGATTTCTAATTCCAGAGCAGTTATTTTGCTATTCAGGCAAAAACCTAATAACAAGGGCAGCGCAATGCATGAAGTGTGGCTACTCCTTCCATAGAAGAATGATGTTATTGTGCCAGAAATCTTTAAATGACAAAATACACTGATTTCCCAGTTTAGCACTTTCAGAATGACAAAGCTTCTAAACTTTCCCAGTTTAGCACTTTCAGAATGACAAAGCTTCTAATAAATCAAACAAAGGAATAGCCTCACTGAAGACCTCTATCTGCACTTCCTTGTTTTTACAAAAAGTATTTGTTTTCCTAATAACATGCTTTCTCTATGACATTTTTATTTACTGTCTGAGTTTAATTTAACCTTTATCCCAGTGACTTTATCCCTCAGTACTAATTGAGGGGCATAAAAATAAGTAAAAAGAAGTTTGGGGAGAGCAAAAGTGTGACCAAGCATTCAGGTTTTTCTTAAATATTTTTTCCAGAAATAAGCAAGCGTTTGCATGGCTTCTTATGTTCTCTGAATCGTCCTCTCATCACTAATTCAAATGTTGCACAGCCCTCTGTAGAAATATGTTGATAGGCTGAAGGTAGAGCTCAGCAAATGATTGCCAGCAAATAACATACTCATACTGTAAGCATATTCCTGATCTTATGGAGAAATCATGAATATAAATTTATAAGGCAATTGTTGTCACTCACATCAAATGCTGAAAGATGCAGATCCTTGTTCAAAAGCCAACTACCCTGGACAGTGCTCAGTCCATTCTGTACAGATTTCAAGCCCTCCACTCCAGCTTGGGCATGGACTCCTCTGGCTTCTGAATAAGACCTACAGGGATTCAGAAAATAGATGCTGTAAAGGTGATGCATCTGTTTTTATATGGTTGCCCAATAGTGGGAGAAATGACTAGCCAGAGATCTGTGTTTAATTCTTTGCTTAGTCCGTGGAAATGCTTCCCACATATTTTCCATCTTCCAAGAGAACATTGCTTCTGACTTTACAAAATGAGTATTTAAGTGTGAAATTTAGACTCTATGACAGAAATCAGATCCCTTACTTGTGAAGGTGCTAGGCAGTATTTGGATTGTTCCAGCTTATTCTCTTTTTCACACTGTGAATCTGTAATTTTTTCTAGAGTCATCCACCTTCCAGTGAAGTAGTGCACAGTGCCTGTTCTTTACCTTTGAGATACCATTCTGGTTAAGAAATAATCCTGTGCAGTTAGAAGATACAAACTGGAACACTGTGAGGTGAAGAATGACAGATGACCACAGTTTTCCGTCCCCTAGGGTAACAGTCCTATGAAAAATTGATGGCTTGGCATTATACCACGCTACATGAAAAAACAGAGGTGGGATTTTTAGAAAACAAAAAAACTTTCCTGATTTCTTCTCTGGAGGAAAATAAAAATATAAAAAGGCATTTTAGGATCTAGCTAGGTTCAAAGTGTGGATTGTCTTCCTTGAACATTCCAATTTGTGCTCCTACAATACATAAATAAAGGTTTTCACATCAAAAAAATCACAGAATCACAGAATCACAGAATAGTAGGGGTTGGAAGGGACCTCCGTGGGTCATCTAGTCCAACCCTCCTGCCGAAGCAGGGTCACCTACAGCAGGCTGCACAGGACCTTGTCCAGGCGG
>Ga0065711_1009971_pt1 | contig 10225 bp, 6 predicted proteins | sample Hoacrofraction12_FD_59098 | JGI IMG/M metagenome (GOLD analysis project Ga0065711, IMG submission 59098) | Hoatzin crop microbial communities from Cojedes, Venezuela - Epithelial fraction 12 v2 (version 2) | ecosystem: Host-associated > Birds > Digestive system > Esophagus > Crop | place...
AAAAAAAAAAAAAAAAAAAAAAAATCAAAGTGAGATAGCAATATTATTCCTATTCAAGGAAAAGACATCGCAAATTAAAACTTTCAAATCCATTTTCTGTATGGCAAAGGTGAGGGATTTTTTATTAAGTTGAAAAAAATACAAGTTTAAAAGGAAAATTCATTGTTTCTGGATATCTAGAATGAGCATCTGTATTTTTTTCTTTGTACCGGTTTGGAGTTTCCTTAAGGAAATCAGGAAAAAATGTTAGCTAAATTGCAGCTGCTTTATTTTCATCTCTCCAGTTCTTGCGGTGCAATTTTTCCACAATAATAAAACCATTGTAGCTAAAGCAGACAGACTTGAAAAAATGGAGAATTCCATTAAAAATACACGACAGTATATTTTAAGGAAAACTATATTCCAAAATATTTTTTAAAATGAAAGAAAACAGCAACAGATTTAGAAATAGAAGGATCATTACTTCCAGAACCATTCTAGTCCAGAATGGTTATCTTTAAGAGAAAAAAATAGCGAAAAGCCTTGAGTTTAAGCTTTGTGTCCTCCCAAGTCTTGTCTGCTGTGGAGGCTGACAGCCCTCCAGAATGACATACAGAGCTCAAAAATGTTGTCAAGACTATGATTATAACTCACCATTGCTGCCCTGCTCTTGCCAATCACCAAAATCTCAGGGCTACACGACGAGTTCTAGTAACTCTCCAACGCTTGCATTGATGCATGAAACCCCAGGACAGATGCAAGACTCCAACGGCCCTTCAGTGATACAACTGCCTACAACAGCCACAGGCAAGGAGAAAAGTGCACGTGTAGGGTAGGACTTTCTAACTTAAAACACTCCTAGAGCAGAGACAACTGTAAACAAAAGCCAGAAGAGCACTTTTTTAAAAAAGAAAGGAGTGGCTGTAAGACTGCAATTAAAGAAACTGTTCGCTTACAACTTCTGTCTCACTTTCTTTACTGCCTTCTCTTTGTCAGCAAAATGGGTCAGACAAGATAACCCTAAGGAGAGCAAGATACACAAAAGGAGAGACACACCCCCTCCAAGAGGCAAGGAAAGTCAAAGATTAAAATATAAACAGCTTCCCTCAACAACAGGATTTTATCTCTAAGTCTTCCTGCACAGGACAGTCTAAGAGTGCAAAGAAAAGAATACAAGACCTTGTCTTGATGAAATAATAATAAAAGCAATCGAGACAGAAAGGTAGCATTTGCTGGAAAATGCTCTGAGGAGGCGACTGCTTCCAGCAGGTCAGTCTCTTCCAGTGATAAGACAGCCATTTGCTACAGCACCTGCCCTTCCCCAAAACCAGAGCTCTCGGACACACATATTATGTCTGACGCTTGCTGGAAACATCTCTTCTGTACAACAGCTGTTTGGTGTACGCACCCATTTCCTACTGAAGTCGAGGGAGCGCCTGGGGAAAGGCCATCTAGCAGCAATCTGCCAGAAGCAAAGCATCCAGCTCCTGCAGGCTGCATTTCCCACAGCCCTTCCTCTGTTCACACGACTGGCATGCACTCCTCCTGTGATAGGGGAGAAGATCACGAAATCTGGAAAAGTGGCTACCAGGAGTAAGCTGCTGTCTCGTCTGGACTACTTCCCATCACACTCCCAGAAGGGTTTAGGAAAACAGCCCAAACCAATGGTCCTGATGGGCCACCGAGAGCCCACAGGCAGTCAGTCACAGAATCATAGAACCATTAAGGTTGGAAAAGACCTCTAAGATCACCAAGTCCAATCATCACCCTAACACCACCATGCCTGCTAAACCATGTCCTGCAGTGCCATGTCTACATGTTTTTTGAACACCTCCAGGGATGGGGACTTCACCACCTCCCTGGGCAGCCTGTTCCAATGCCTGACCCCTCTTTCAGTAAAGAAATTTTTCCTAATATCCAATCTAAACCTCCTCTGGCTCAACTTGAGGCCATTTTCTCTTGTCCTATCGCTTGTTACTTGGGAGAAGAGACCAACATCTGCCTCACTACAACCTTCTTTCAGGTAGTTGTGGAGAGCAGTAACGTATCCCCTCAGCCTCCTCTTCTCCAGACTAAACAATCGCACTTCTCTCAGCTGCTCCTCACAAGACTTGTTCTCTAGACCCTTCACCAGCTTCGTTGCTCTTCTCCAGACATGTTCCAGCACCTCAGTGTCCTTCTTGTAGTGAGGGGCCCAAAGCAGCACACAGTACTCCAGGTGTGGCCTCACCAGTGCCGAGTACAGGGGCACGATCACCTCCCTACTCCTGCTGGCCACACCATTCCTGATACAAGCCAGGATGCCGTTGCCCTTCTTGAACACCTGGGCACACTGCTGGCTCATGTTCAGCTGACTGTCGACCAGCACCCCAAAGTCCTTTTCCGCTGGGCAGCTTTGCAGCCACTCCTCCCCAAGCCTGCAGCATTGCATGGGGTTGCTGTGACCCAAATGCAGGACCCAGCCCTTGGCCTTGTTGAACCTCACACAGTTGGCCTCAGCCCATCGATCCAGCCTGTCCAGATCCCTCTGCAGAGCCTTCCTACCTTCAAGCAGATCGACACTCCTGCCCAATTTGGTGTCATCATCCCTGCAATGGCCAAGGCAGGAGAGGACTCCGCTTTTTTTTTTTGTTTCCCCTCTCTACATCCTTCACCACTGGCATATGCACACAACAGAAATTATTCCGTTTGATGGACAAGAAACATGCTGATTTTATACTGGCAGAGAAACACAAGACACTGCATCCTTCCACATTCACACTCAAACATGAGCACATGTAACTTCTTCCCCCAGTTAAAAAGAAATTTTACAGAATGTAATGACTTAGCATCCAACACCGACAATATAAAGTTTACCTCTCACTACTGGTGAGCAGAACTCTTCAGAGCATGTTATCAGATTTTTGAGGAAAAAAGACTGAGGCAGACATTCCAGCTTGTTCAGGAAATGAAACGGGCATCCTTCTCCTTCCCCATACAGCCCCTTCCTTTCCCCATCATCAAAAAATGACAGTGCTTCCAAAAACAGAGATCACAAACATTTGATTTCATTTAAGCACACAGTTCATACAAGCACATTTATTTCCTTGACAGAAAATGTATACTTAATATATTTAAAAGAATGCTATAAATGAACCACTATCATAACCAGATCATTTGACTAACTCCAGTTTGGGCACGGAGAGAGACCTAGTCTAAATACAACTGGGCAAGATAGGTTTGGCATGTGCAAATACTCCTGTACTTGTGTTTGCAAATGTACGAGTGTACATGCCACCACACATGTACAGCACACGTGCAAATATTGCTCATGCATCTTTTTCAAATGATATTTCATCCTGACTTGACGACCTCGAGAGATGGAGACATCCTAATTTCTCTTAATAGTTACAAGCATCTTCCTAATGCCTTCACTGGTTAATCACATTCATTGTTAACAATCTGTGCCTTTTTCCTAATTTGAAATAATCTTTTTAGCTTCCAGGCACTCGCTGCTATCATATCTTTTTCCACTACATTAAAGAGCCCGTTGGTACACAGTTGGTTTTGCCCAAAGAAAATGGAGAAACTTTTGAACACCTCATGATAAGCTAAATCAATTGAGCACTTTAAGAAAAGTTTGATAATGAGTGACTTCATCACCCAGGCAACATTGAACACTACAACATCTCCGTTGCCTCTGAACATCTCTTTAGAAACACTAACTATAAATGTGGTCAATATGTTCCTCAACCTGTTTCACCTCTCTGTCCTTATTCAGTATTTCCTGTTATTATGGATGCACGTTAGTACAAAAAAAGTAATTAGCTTATTATATTAGGAGCTCTCACATCTACACTTTTACTCTGAGGACTCACATACTACCATATATCTGCTCCACTCCTGCCATCTTTTCCAAGGTCACTGGTTTCTGGAAGCACAATTCTTTATTCCAGACCTACACCCTCCAGCCTTTCCCACAACATGTATAACTTTGTGCTCCAGCTCTATAAAAACATATTTTGCCATATCAGACTGACTTATCCAAACAATTCAGAGGACGCTGTACAGCTGCCATTCCTTCTCCATGCTTCACCACCCAGCACAACCTTTACATACTCCACAAATTTGATCAGCTCTAATTTCATGTTTTCTTCCAGGCCACTGATCAAAATACTACAAAGCGCTAGACTACTATAAAACCCTGAAAAATCCTCCATTCATATTCCATTTCCTAAATCTGCTATTTTTAATCTATGTTTTGACTCACTGACGACATACGAAACCGTATCTGTTGAACAAGATTCAGTTTGCAATACCCTCATTGATTAGCGTTACAAAAGGAATGGGAATATAGCTATCCTATAAATCCCATATGTAAGCGTATGGTTGACACAAGAGCATAAATTCCAATTTTTTTATTTTCCAGAGCACTGACACTCATCAGCTATGTACCAGTTTCCTTTATTTCATTAACTTTGAGTAAATCCTACTACCAGCCCTCCTCAATCAATTGCTTTTTGAGCTACATCCTGTTCTCCATGTCAGCTCAGCAGGCTTCCTCAGCACCTCCACCCCACAATCCCTTTCCAGGCTTTGTCAGGTTCCTAGATTTTTGGTTGGTTGGTGGGTGGGTGTTGCATTAGCCTTTGGGTGCAACACACAGCTAGAAAATTCACATGAAATCAATACACTTTAAGAACCTATTTATCTCAGGTTCAACAACTCCAAACACAGTAACACAAACTTAACTGATGCTGATATCCTGGATAAGACTTGAGCTTCTCAGAGATTTGAGAAAACCTTTGATGGATTATCATGTCTCTAAAGCATTATTTCCACAGCTCTAATGGGCTAGAAAAGCTTTCTTTGCATGCAAAAATTTTTGGCAAAAATTTTCATTGGCAATGGAAGAAAGTACAAGTCAAGATTATGGCACGGGTTGGCCAAAGAGGTGGTCGATGTCCCACCCCTGGCAACATTCAAGGTCAGGCTGGACGGGGCTCTGAGCAACCTGATTGAGTTGAAGATGTCCCTGCTAACTGCAGGGGGGTTGGGCTAGATGGCCTTTAAAGGTCCTTCCAACCCAAATTATTCTATGGTTCTATATTACATCCACCACACTTCAATTATTTCCCATACTGTGCTTGCCCTACAAGCTCTTTGCACCTGATCAGCCATATTGGCTAAGTAACAGAAATGTTCTGCAGCTTCTGTTAATCAGTTGTGCCCTGGTATAGCTCCAGTTCTTTGTTAATTAGATCAAGCTACCTTTACACAGAGAATGCCTGAGTAAAGTTATCCCGCCTGTAGTCTGCCAAATCACCACAAAAGCCCTTTCATTGCTTTTATAAGTTTAGTGTCTCTCTTAAGGCTCTCTTGTTATGTAAAGTACATCGGTTTGCTTGTTAGGCCTCGATCAAAGCCCTCCTCATGTTTAGCATAAGTTTCAGTGTATTTGTAACACAATAAAACATGTGGGTATATTGGGCTTTTCCAGCTCCGGTTTTCCACTTATCTACCAGCAAAAGTTCACCAGTGTAGAACCAGTTACAGCGGCAGAAAAGAGCTTCTGTTAATATGCTTAATCCTTGGCTAGAAATTTCAGTCACAGCAGTAGAAACTGTTTTGTGCCAGTGTATTGCATCTAATAAAGCTTCTACCAGTACCACTGCATGTTCACTTGTAGAGGAGGAGGAGAGAGTCACATCAAGTCATCAGCAAGTAGCTGATATGACTTGTGGTTCATCTCATCAACTCTCCTTCTTCCCAAGCAGGTGTTCAGGAAGCTACTGGTAACTGCACTTCACAGCTCAAAAGCTCCTCCTGGGATTTAGGACAGTAGTAGAGGGCACTGTTTATAAGGTTTGAACACTGTGCTCCATGTTTATACTGCAAGCCACACTGATAGCATCTAACAGATTTCTTTAGCCTCATTTTAAAGCAACTGGCTAAAAGTCTTCCCCGTAAGATTTCTGCGTCCTTGAGTGCTATCTTCAGTCATGAAGTTATCCAGCACTTTTCTCGAGCCCAGAATCAATGCTTCCTCCAGAAAGGCGCATACCAGCCTTTGCGTCTTTTCTGATGTTTGAATAATCAGCTCTCATAATACCTAAGTTGGTTCATTCTTCCTTTCTGCACTCCCAGCTGGTAGATACACTTTCCGAATAGCAGCTTTGGGACAAGCTGCCAGGCCACCACAGAGTGCTTCAAATCATTGCTCCTACGTACACATTTTAGTGCATGCTGAAAATCCTGTTACTAAATTTCAATGATGTAATACTTCCCCCCTTCCCCCTTCAAGACAGTCCTAGTTGCCTTCAAAATGCCACCGGATTTTTGGAGGTGTCAGCCTGACCTCAACTCCAGCACTACCACTAAGCAGGAACAAGATTTAAATTATCACAGCTACTCTGAAATTACAATAGCACTGAATCAATCCTGCTTGCAGGACTAAACTGACATTCTGCTATTCCACTTCAGACAAAAAATTGAGTCAATGGTACTTCTGACCTTCAAGAATTTCTAAAAGCCTATTTTCTGTACTTTGAGGTATTTTTCAAAGCAACAACTCTGGATGTTTCATAACTGCATGGTTAAAAGCAGCATATACTTTTCACTCCCTTTTTTTTCCCCAAAAAAAACTTGTTTCAATTTCATACTTACTAATTCCATTAGCAAATGTGCAATTAGCATTTGGTGGTTACCACGTACAAAATATTGATCAGTAACTTGCTTAGTATTACTTAGAATGAGAAGTCACCAGCTAGCTACTTCAACAGAACAATGACTTAAAAAACAAACAACAAAACACCACCACCGTATTCTCAGAAGTCCAACCTGCTTCTAGAGGTGCCTGTTCAACAGTTACTCCCTTCTCTGGCTACATGTACTTCCACCTTCTTCCTTCTCACAGTATGTAATGATGCTTGATTTCATCAACTAATTCTGACCCTTTCTCAGACAACAAATGGTGTTACTTTATCATACCCCTTCATCTTTAAGATTCTGTTTCTTAATAAGCATAAAACCCTAGAAACTAAACTTACAGTTTCTAAAAGTTAACAAGAAATTAAGTTTTAATTCATTGTTTCAAATTACCTGAACATCAGATTCTACATGTGCTATTCTACAAGTCAGAACCCAAATATTGATTTCTACTTCTTCTGTGCTGGTGCAAGTACTTAATAAATGTTGATGTGGGGGGGAAGGGGAAACCACAGATCTTGATAAATTCTTTTATTTTTATATAGCCAAAAATGTTGCTTAAACACAACAAATTCCTGTCTTGCAATGAGCATTCTCTGAAACCAGCCCAGCTGTAATTAACTCAACATACTTGATAATCAGGAAAATATTACGTAGAAATTATTTTGTGTAAACAGAAAACACACATCTCATAATTATACCTGTACCAAGTATCCGGGAATATCAAATGGTATTTAGCCTCTGCAGGAACTAAGTTCTCCAGAATTAAGTTTAAAATAAGAAACTTTGTTAGCAGAGAATATTTATCCTACAGGGTATTATCTCCCAAAAACTTCTAAGTACCTGAAGGGAACAAGTTCAAAGAAATTAGACTAATATAATTGCACAGAAATTAATTTAAATATTGCATCTAGACGTTTCCTTTAACTCACACCCATAAACAACATTATTTGAAACCACTCTTCCTTTGTTATTACAGTCTGGTTTTGAATTTGATCAAATGGGATTCAACTCAGTCCTCATAGGAAAAGTCTCACTCCGCTGCCACTCCCTTCCTAACCTAGTAAAGTGATACGTCTCAAAGAGGTATTTGAAACAACACAATTTTGAGAATTAAAGTCAAGGCAATGCACCAGGCAGAGCTGCTGGCTGGGAGGCACTACCAGTCAGGGTACGTCTGATGGTAGCAGAGCTAGGAAAGGCCAAGTAGCCAACAGTCACCACTAGCAACAACTGGAATATGCAGGAAAGGATGGAAAAACTCTTGTTCAGTGCTGCAGAAGGTGTAACTTGACGCACGTGTGGATACATACACACTAACAAGGCTCTTTGCAGAGATGCACGGCATGAGGATGAGAGGCAACGGTCATGTGCGTGTGTATACAAATACACACACGCATGTGTATGCACACACAAGCACAAAACGCAGCACGTGGTGGACAGCAGGCTCAGCAGGAGTCAGCAGTGACGCAAGCTAGTAGCACGCTGGGCTGCACCAGCAGGAGCACAGCCCACCCAACCCAGGGAAGTGATCACTCCTTTCCACCTGGCACTTTCCAGACCCACCTAAAACACCATGTGCAGCTTCGGGCACCCCCAGCACGAGAAAGACACTGATAAACGAGAGCGAGGTCTGTGGCGGGCTCCCAAGATGCTCAGGGGGATAGAGCACTCGCTGTGTGAAGAGAGGCTCTGAGAGCTGGGGTTGTGCAGAATGGAGAAGAAAAGGGAGCTGACAGCAGATCTCCCATACCTACATGGAGGTTGTCAAGAAGGCTGTGCACAGGCTCTGCACAGAGGTGTGCGGCAGGAGGACACGAGACATGAACTGCAACAGTGGAGGTTGTGACCTGATACAGACAAGGTTTTTCCCTGCAAGGATAGCCAAGCACTGGAACAGGGACGCAGAGACTGATGAATCTTTGTCTTTGGAGGGTTTAAGACCTGAATGAACAAAGCCCTGGTCTGAACTTGGTGTAGATCCCACTTCAAGCAGCAGGTTAGACTAGACACCTCCTGAGGCTCTTTCCAAGCTGAATTATTCTCTGACATCAACTTGGATCCCAGAGAAGACTATAATGGCCTGTTACAATTTTCTACGCCATATTATACCTTTCAAATCTCCACTAAAATGCAACCACTATTGAGCTGAGACAGAAAATATGTTGTTTGGTTCTTCTCCTCAAAAGAGCACATAATGTTCCCATCCAGGATCTGCAACACTCTATAATATCAAAATGGGAATTTCAAGGGATTTTAAGGATGCAGAAGGTATTAGTTACCCAAGTGTAGTATAAGCGGAACACAGCGACTAGACATTCAGCTTTTTGGGGAGAGAAGGTGGTACTTAGTCTGAGGTAGTGTTACCCCAACAAACATCACATGTCCACAACAGCTCTTCCTTAAAGCAGCAAGTGTATTTTTCTTGGAAATGTCGCATTCAGCACCTACTGTTAATGAACAACCCCTACATTCTGATGCTGATAAGGTCACAGGATAAGAAGCTACATCGTTCACTCTGTATATTCAGGATGTACAGCTTCACACCTGGGGAAAGAAACCTCACTTAGCAAACCAAGGCCGGTCAGAGCTCCCAATCAAAAGCACCTGCAGTGGTCTAAGCCGGCTGTTTTGTTTTCATCCCTCCGCTGGGTGCCACTGCCCCTAGAGCAGAACTACCAAAACAAAGGCTGTTTATTCTGAACTAATTGATGTCACTTTGAGGTGGACAGAGGGTGCACACAAGGTCCATTACTCTAATCCGGTAGGGGAGGGGAGTTAGCACCTTCAGCCGGGCAGCAGGAACACCTTAAACCAACACAGAAGTTTCTGCATTTCCTACGGGCTAAGTGATTATTCACTAGGCACGAAGCTTGGATAACTGTACAAAGAATATCCAACAAAGAATATCCAACGTTATGAAAGTTAAAAAGGCAAGCAAATGTGATCATTAGCATCTTATTAGCACAAAAAAGAGGAGAAAAAGAGCTCCATTTTTTGCTTTTAAAGTTGTTGGGTTTTTTTGCAATAAAAATTCCCCAGCTGCACGTAGACTAAAGCGATGTACTAAGAACTTTTCAAAGCACCGGGTTTGTACAAACTGATGAAGGGGCAGGAGGGGAAAACAGCGGAGCTTACGAGCACCTCGCAAACGTGAGCGCCGAAAGAGCCAGTCACAACACACCCACCAGAAAAAGCAGCCCACAAACCGCTCCATGGAGGCAGCAAGTTCAAAAGCAGCGAGAAGGCATCAAGCGACAAGAGGCAAACAGCTCAACGAACCGCGCCTCGTCCCTCCGAAGCTCACCAACAAGTCCCACACAGACACTAAATTACTACTTCGCGTGTCTGTTTACCAGCCCGGCAGACGACTGCGGGAGCGTGACAGCCGCTGCCCCCAGGCCCGCCCGGGCTCCGCCAGGCCCCTCCGGCTCGGTTCCCTCCCTTCAGCACGGCCCCACGCCGCCGGCCCACGGCACCCCACAGGAGGCAGCGGCAGCCCGCATGCGGCCCACAAAATCAGAAACCCGCTTAGGCCCCGGGTGCTTGGGCGGGGGGG
>Ga0065711_1009974_pt1 | contig 10225 bp, 6 predicted proteins | sample Hoacrofraction12_FD_59098 | JGI IMG/M metagenome (GOLD analysis project Ga0065711, IMG submission 59098) | Hoatzin crop microbial communities from Cojedes, Venezuela - Epithelial fraction 12 v2 (version 2) | ecosystem: Host-associated > Birds > Digestive system > Esophagus > Crop | place...
TTTTTTTTTTTTTTTTTTAGGAACAACTTCAACATACTGCTTATGACCTTACCTCAAATTAGCCCCAGTAAGACACTAGTGTCTCGCTCCCTGTCACATCACCAAAGGGAAAAGAAAAAAAGAAGCTTAATGTACCAGAAAACTTCAGGAGCTTTCATGGTTTCCAAGATTTCCAGTCTGTGCTGAGAAGCGGTTCTGCTGCTGCCGCCCCGACCCCGGCCAGGGCAGTGGCGGCCGGTGGTACCGGAGCCCGCTGTTCTCAGTACAGCCACCGCCAGCACCGGCAAACCCCTCCCAACGCTTCTGCTCCTCGTTACCAGCACTCGATACACGACTCGGGCTGAAATACACTGCTTACCCACTGAGGGGAGAGGGTTTCCCTGAATTCCTACCAGCGCAAGAACTGGGAATTCTAAGGACTTCAAACACGGCAGAGCTTGGACACAACCCCCTCCTCCTCACCCCCGCGCCAGGTTTGTGATGGAAACAAACCCGCAGAAAGGCTCCTTCCGCCCCATATGAACACGAGAGACGGGATCCTCGACGGCGACTGCATCAGCAGAGCGACCGCGTCGCTCCCAGCCCTAGCGAAGAACATCCCACCTATGCCTGCCACAAAAACGCTGCGCTCTCAGCTGCAGAAACAGCATTTGTATTTATCTGAAAAGGGATGGCAAGTCTTTAATTATTAAACCAATTGCATTTAGCAGATGGCCAAAGAAAAGTACTTTTAAAAAGTTGCCCAGAGGGTTATAAAAACGAACCAGCTCCAACAGCTGCCAGCTGGTGCGTGAAATCAATAACGAGCAAACGAGCCCGACGGTAGCTTTGTGCTCATTGTCTGGCCGAAGACAGCGAGGACAAGCAGGGGGAACGCCACAACCCCGGTGAATGCATTACGTGTATCTCATTAGGGCAAGACAAACAGCTGAAGCTGGGCTGGAACGAGGGAGCCCGTGCGAGCGCGTCACCGCACCGGGGACGCAGGTGAGGGACAGGGAGCTGCGACGAGCCCTACCCGCACACCGTGTCGGTGCGGCGGCTGATTCATCACTCCCGTCGGAAGCCTGGGAAAATTCAGAACGCCTTTCAGCAACACAAGCACTCCGAGGGCAAAAAAGCCAAGTTAGGCAAACATACGGAATGTTTTAATGATTTTCGTCAGTCGGTATACATCCTAAAAAGTAAACACACAAAATGAGTACACTAAGAAGTCAGGTGAAAGTTTTTCCATAGTCAATCCCTATAAAGTGCGGCTAAGGATATAAACTAAAGTTAACTCTCAGTCTCCCAAGAGCAGCAACCCGGTTATCACAGATTAATATTCTCCAAACTGCACTCCAGACCCCGTGTTCAGATTAGAATTTCTTAAACCACGGGCCTCTCGTCAACTTCACAATAATACTGAATTTCTACAAGAAGATGGCAAGACTTCGAGCGAAACTCTAGAGGATTTTAAACATTACCAAAGAGGTGAAATTCAGATCAATTTCAAAGATTAATTTTTTTAAATCATAAAAAAACCCAAACCTTTTACCATAGGAACCTGACTACCTTGTACATAAAAACAACAGAGATACTTGTTTGGCAGATAATTTCTCAGCTGAATACCTCATTCCATGGCTGAAGTCTTTCCCTAAATCAGCTGAAACTATCAGTTTGGGTCAGCAAGCATTAGGGTTGGGTTTTGGGGTTGTTTGTTTTTGTTTGGGGTGGGTGGTGCTGGGATTTGGTGGTGTTTTGGTTTGTTTTTTTTTTTTAGGTTCACCCTGGAGAATGACGGGTTATTTGATGAAAGAGGGGGTGGAAGAGGGAAGCAGTCACATGCAAAAGCAAACAAAACAGACCCGAGAAAAGCACATTAAGTAAAATGTCAGCTGCAGACAAGAGAAATACTACAGTAGCAGTATGCTTAAAAAAGAGAACACCCTATCAAAGGCCTAAATCACAGCATCTTACTGACTGGTCACAGTGGTTTTTTTCAGTGAAGGTCCATTGATAGAAGGAGAGAAAAACAGATTAAGAAAGGTAGAATAAATTATTAATTGCTGCTCAAGACCACAAAGATAACTCAACACAAAAGCATTCCAAATGTTATTTTTAGCATATAAATAGTACATTCTGTTTTAACTTACATCAGCTGTTTTCTTTATCAGATTTTTATCTTAAGATGGAAACAGTACACAAAACGCTCTAGCTCCCATCAGCTGCTGTATTTTTGTAGAATTTTATCTTAGCAAGAAAATAACGCTCTGTACTTGAACTCACATCAGCTGTTTTTCTAGTTACTCTTGACACAACATATTGAAAACTTTTCTTGGGCACACAAAGACCCCGCATCCGTATTAGCGCATGGAAGTGACACTTCCTGGGGACGTCCGGATGTGGACAACACAATCAGCATTAGGTGACTTGTTTTATGCAACGGAATGCTGCTTTTTGTAAATAAAAAATTGGCTTTCTTCCCACTCACGTGAGTGACACGCGTGTGCAAACCAGCTGCACTCTGTGCCGCTTGGTAGTGGTCTTGCATGCATTGAGTAAATATGATGTGCAACGACATCCATTCTGACATGTACTTGATTAAAAAGAAGAGGGATGGCTTCTGTGATGTTCCTGGATCTGGATTTTCATTGCCATCATGGTTTGGCTTGTGTTTTTTAAAAAAATACCTAGATTTGCAAACAAGGTTTATTTTCAGAAGCTCAATTTACCTTCTGTTATCACATAAATTCTGTATCAATAAAGTACCTCCGTCATTTTTCTGTTCCGCTGTTCAGCAAGGCTTACTTTCAATCACACAATATATAAAACGTAGATTGCTAGCACTGAGCATTAATTTTGTCTGTTCATTTATTTAGGAATCCTGAAATAAGCTCCTGAAACATTGCTTACAGCAGAACTGTAAACTAAAAGGCACTGGAATAATAAAGATAAGGCTGTCCCATTTAGAAAGGGAAATTTCTACATTCTTGGGTAAACAGAGCGCTCTCATAAATCGAGCCATGCCTTTTAGTGCTGTCAGTGGGGCTCGGGTCTAGATGGCCCATTGTGTTCCCTAAGAAACTTAATTAAAATATTTACTGTAGAATTGTTTTAGCAAGAATGACGTATAAATTTAACTCTTTTTAACAAAATATTTTGTTAAAAAAATGCTTTTCATGAAGTTCCTTTTAATATCTGAATAAACACGACTCGTAAAGCAACTGGATCATGGCTTCCAGGCTCTGTATTTAAGTCTGCGTACAGAGATTATTAACACTCTACTACTGTACTCTAAAACTATGAAATTTCTAGGAATCACTATTTTAATCAAAATCCGCAACACGCAACTCCCCATCCTCTTCTCATAACGGAGTCACACAATGTTTTGCCTTTGGTGAGCCTAAAAACATGCACCAGTCCCGGATAAAAACTTTCAATTAAAAAAAAAATTATTGTAGTTGTATTCTATCTTCTTCATTTGCATGTCCAAAAAATTACCCATTTGACACTCATATTCTTATCTGGAGGATCTAAGAAAACAGCATGAAACATCATGTTAAAAAGGGCGCAAAAAGAACAGAAAAATAAACCCAAAACATCGTTTGCACACCAAGCTTCTGACAGTATTGCAGAAGACCCACAAAAAGCAGCAGACAGAAGCAGAGTTTCAGGAATAAGATGAATGTAAGGAGGGAATGGAGAAAGTACTGACCCAAGCAGCAAAAAACAATAGCAAAGATCATGAGACCGCTTGAAGTCAGCTTCAGCTGTAGATATAGCTCTGCGTAACTTCAATTTTTTTTACCATCTGACAGATGTTTGATGACCAACAAAAAAATCCTGAGGGGTGTCAGTCCAGCCCCGAGCGAACAGAGCAGCCCATCAGCAGCACGCCAGCCATGACCAGCACGCTTCTTGGCAGACTCATTAGAGATCAGGCATTGCGGAGGCAGAACAGAAAAAGTCATTCTTCACCCCGGAATGGTTCACACAATCTATCTGGTGTATGGATAAAACACAAGTATTTCGGTATGTTTTGCAGAGGTTTTTCCCCCCCCCCCTCAGAAGCTGAGGACTGAAGTCTACAGTTGTACCTGTTCCATCTCCACAGTCAGTCCGGTCACTTAGCTGAAGAAGCTTGGTTTCATGATGTGAGACACTGGATACACAAGACTAGTGCCTGAAAAATTACACTGTCTAAAAAATTTTACCGATCACTATTACGTTTTTTCTTGACCTCCAAAAAACATGCCTATAAACGTATTCTTTTTAACCAGTCAACTCCTACTCAAACTAGTTGTTTTGCTAAAAAAACACATTAAATTAGTCTTAAATGCACGTGCATAACTTGAGACCTGGTCATCTTCTCCTCTTCTATTATTATTACACAAAACTAAGCACTTTAGCATTTCTGAAAGAAAAAAAAAATCTGTTAAAGGAACTTCCAACTTTAATAACACAAGTTACATTTAGCATAGCTAAATAAAGGTATTTAAAAGTCATTGTCTATAAAATGTCACTTCCAAAAGTGAATTAAAATGGGGGATTTTTTGTAAACGAATTTTCAAAATTATGTAAGCCTTATTAGAAAAAAGTCTCATAAATGGGAAATCCACAACAGTTAGTTATGGCATAATGTTTTATGATTGTCATGGGGTAATCACAAAAGGACACTGACGTACGATGATTTTTTTTAATTCCTTTTCAGAAACTTTCACAGAAAGGAATTTAGATGTGAATAACCTGCTCTGTAATGAACAGAACTACTCTTCTGCATTGTAATTATAAAAATACAAACAGCTTGACACGAACACAATGACCTCTATCACCTTTAGTTCAACAGCAGCCACCCTCTGCGTAATTTCTTACAGACAAAGATAGGCAATTATAGAAATACATCACGAGTACCAGTCAAAATGACACAAAAAATAGTGTAAGATAAAGCTGAAAAATCAGGAATGCTTGTCAATAACTTCAGATTTCTCAAAAGTTACAATTGTCAAATATTTATGCTACAAGTGCTGCAATTTAAGAAATTCAGCGATGAACTGCACCCAAACCCAACAGATTTGAAGTGCACAGCTGAAGTATCTGAACCACCTTAGCTCCGTGCCCCACCAGAAGGGCTTCGCACACAGTGGTCCTCAGGGGACCCTACCCAACAATCCTGCATTTGACAGATGCAGTGAATTTTACGATACTGATATAAAAGAAACTTTTTGAAACGTCGTTATTTTCTCTCACAGAGTAACTACTGGGGCCCCTGGCGGCACACCCAAAAGCTGGCCTTTATCATCATCGCTTGTCCAATCTCTTCAAGGAGCTCAAAAGGGCTTAAAGGCTCAGGAGGTGGGAAACTGAGGTGGAGTTTTGAAAAACACCTGCTGTTGGATTAACTCGTTTCTTAACAAAGCCAAGACTGAACAGCAGCATGTAAATACTGCCGCTGATGCAACGGGAGCAGACCAGATTTCGTTAAAAAATCCAACCCTATCTGTGGCAACTTTTGACTTCTGACTCAAACCTGCATTGACAAGCAAAGACCAAAACTCTTTATTCTGACAACTGTTGAGTGCTGTTGTGAAACCACCAGGAATTCACCCAACCCTACGTCACAATTCCTGCTGCTCTTGTAACTGGTGCTCAACTACTCTTGAGTTGCAGAAGAGGTTCCTTGCTAATATACAAGCAGCAGAGGTCTCGTTCCCTTCTCAAGCACAAGAACCAAGGACACTGGCCCCAACTCTGCAGGGAAACAGAGCAACAACGGCTTGTTTTGGAAGCGTATGGTGTACAGCAGACAGTGTAGGAGGGCCAGAGAGGAAGGAGCTGCCCACGCAAACAGGGAAGTCAAGATGAAGCTAAACACACACCCTAGCAGGCACAGGGAGTAGCACGTAGCTAGCCCTGAGGAACACTCACCCTGACGTGAGTTCATGTTCCACAGCATAACAGCTCCCACGTCTGCCCACAGAGCAGTCCTTGCAGAAAGCTATGCCTGATGTCACGTTCTAGATGACAGCTATACACAGTGAAACCTGAACTGCCCCTCCAAACTGTAAAAGGTAGCATGGTACAGAAATTGCACTTCTCCAAGTTCTCCATGGTTCCACTTCAAAAAAAACCACAACAACACACTAGGATTGCTGGTATTTAGCAAAGATTTAGTTTCTTTCAATCAGTAAATTTCCAAAAGGTATTATGCCTGCAAGAAGGTCCAGAGCTAAGATAATGTTATTTTGTTCTTCAGAAAGGAATTTCAAGGAAGGTAGGAGCTAAAACCAGGAAGGCCAAGAAGAGTAACAAAAATAATGGTAACAATCGCCTCTGTGTTAGTGATCTCACTTGAACAAGGCTACGCAGAAGTCAGCAACAACTAGACCAAGTTTTGGTTTTACCACCACTGATTTACACTGTAATTTAAAACCTCACTAAAACTGGAGGTTCTTGCGAGGTCTCAGAAGAGGTAATTTGCCTGAGACTACATACATGACTTTTTAAACTGATTTTCATGTATTATTATTTTGTTATACTGAAATTCAAGTATTCGGCTTGCCTTTCACGACTTTTCTATCACAATGACATGCACAGTATAGCTCCACTGAAAACTGGCTTGCTAGGCCATTCATGCAAAGTTATGACCTTAAAACCAGTGAATGTTGGACCATGTTCCACGATGAATTTCATGATGAATCAGTACACTTTGAAAATAAACTTGAAATTCCAGCTAAAGTTTTTTACAGCTTACAGCATGGATCTATTGTTCTTGCTGCAGCACTGAATAGGATCTCTACTTCTTTTCCCTATCCAGCTATTTCAGGTGTTTCCAAACTTTGGGCTATTTCCTTCATATACATGCTCTACACAGATATTCACACGATCTACACGTGCTCATGGTTTAATAATTTCTACTTTTTTAACTTCAGGCATCCGTTGTTGACCATCTTCCAACAAATAAATGTATGGGAGCTGCTTCCAGTAACGAGCTCAAGAATCTTTTGTAATAGTGACACCATTAGGGAGAACAGTATAGAGATAGACCAAACTAATTCCTCTGACATGGAGTTAATCTCCTTCGTCCTCTCACCTTCTAGAAGTATCAAGGTCTATACCAACGTAGTATTTAATTTTCTCTTAAATTGCACTCCGATTAGGTGCAAGTAATTTCTACATAATTTGCTCATTTCTCTCAAGAAGGAGTATCCAACAAAGTCCTTGTACAGAGTGGAACTTGGACGGCACTGGAAAATAAATTTTAAGTCATGTGCCTTGTGGAAACCAACCAACATGCCTTTACCTCTAAGTGACATTAAGTTTCCACGTGTCACCTCCACCACCTCGTTACCTGGCTTACCTACACTAGACTGCCAGATGGCACCAAAAACAAATACTCGTCCAAAGGAGGACAAACTGCAATTCAAAATACGGACTTCTGCTAATCAGGGCCAAGATTTCGATTCTCAGAATGAAAAAAAGAGAAGTAGCATCCCGCCCTACAGCAGGGGTAACCGGTAAGAAATTAGTATGCTGCTGTGATTACACGGCTTCTAATACCCAGGTAAATCATGTAAAGATACATGAAAGATCCATCCCTGTGTTGGACTGTTTGCAAAATTGGGCATTAATGAGATTTGACTCACTCGATAACTTTGTCTACCCAAAATATTCTTGACCCACTATGCGAATTGCTGGTACTGTGATCTACATGAAATGGATTAGGCGTTCTCAGGTAGTCTCCAGAATATGATAAATAATTTCTAAAAAAAAGAAAAAAAAAAATCATTTACTGAGTTACAGCCACACCTCATCTTCTGATGTATTGTAACATCTATTACTATGTAATCTGCTCAGTAAAAATCAAGACCTTTCACCCTGCTACTACCAGAACTCTAAGATACACACCTAAACAATAAGCATGATACTAATCGTGGCTACTCCTGCAAAGCAGAGTTGCTTTCTCTGTACCATCAGACCCATTAAACTAAGGGGACGCAGCCAAGAATCCTTCTGAACCCATGGGTCTCACATGTATCACTGAGCTATAAATATTTTCCACGCACAGGGTCCAAGCAGCAGTAGTTCATAATAAAAAGCTGCATTCCCAACGGCATTCTAACGGGATCGCCAAACTTCACTGCTGTTGATGGGCTATCATCGCGTGAAAGTCCCATAACATGAACTCCACGAAGGCGATGGGTTGCCATTGTCCTTGAAACCTGCCTCCTCTTCTGTTCTTTGTCAGCAGGCCGCTCACACAGCCACACACAGCCCTCTATCCATCTACCACCGCATTCAGAGCTCACCAATACTCATATGCAGCAAGGTCAGAATTTTTTTTTAACATTCTTTGATTAATGCTGAGAGCTGCAGCATGTTTAGACAGGGTCATGACCCCAGGCATCCATTTAATCAAATTTCTCTGCTGCTTGTCCCAGTGGAGCCATCTCAACAAGAAACTCTCTCAATGAAAAAAAAAAAAAGGAAAAGAAAAAGAAAAGGAAAAAAATGCACACTTCACATCTCACATTGTTTACACGCTGTTAAGTAATTATTTCACTCTTCGACCCCCACTGGCCATCAACAGACAAGTCACCTCCTTGGAGATTCTGAAAAGCTTATTCAGCTGTATATAATTCATTTTGTCTCTTTCCTTCATTGTGAAGCTAACTGCTTAGCTTAAAGACTTCTTTGTGAATACTTAAGTACATGGTGTCCATGCTAATGATCTCACTAATTATAAGCGTATTTATCATATACAAAGTGTTCTCGGCTATTCTTTCCTAAAGCCACCTCACTCCAGCTATACCACCCCAGCAGTTTCTCACCACTTATTTACCCCAACAAGTGGGCAGCACTCCTGTGCACGTTACCTTTCTGCGAAATTCTGTCATTACCTGAGTGACCAGGCAAGTTGCTCAATATTTGCGCAGGAGTTTTCAATAACACTCTGATCTTTTATGCAGCTCTTCTCCAGGGCAAAGTGCAGAAATGAGCCAGGCAGGTAATAAAGAATTACAGTTTGCCTTTATCTAATAGCTCCATCAGTCAGAGTAATAGAGTTGGATAAAATGGTGACCTGTTCACCCAGTTCTTCTTAATTGCTACCCCAGAATGCAAAAAGAAAAGTAGGGGCAAGAAAAAAGTTTCTTTCTAATTGCAGTTCAGAAACTAGAGGTGAATGACTTGAAAGATAAGCAACAGCATATAATGTCCCCATTTTGGAACTCATGAAAACTGACGGGAGACTGCATTACAACCGCAAAACAAGTGTGGGGGGGAAAAAAAGGAGGGGGGGAGTTGTGTTCATTTGGGGGAACAAAAGGGATTATTTTACATTCTGGTTTCCTTCTTTGGTATCTTCCTCCTTCCAGAACTAAAAAGATATTCACATCATATGGTGGAGTTCTTTTGCTTCACCATGAGAAAGATGGTGACATCAGTTCTGTTTCTTACTGTGGTCTCTCAACATTTCTAAAAATTAAAGCTGAAAATGGGACATGAAGTGTTAAGCTTCACACTCAGGAATTAAGGCTTCCAGATTTATCTCCTCTGGCTCATGTGCGATTTCAGCGCTGTTCCTTTCACCAGCTGCACACATCCCCTGCACAAAACAAGCATGTCGCCACGATCTGCAGAGCGTCCTCGCTGACGAGTTCTACACCCTGTCACTGTGCTCCAAGGACTACACTTTTCACAATCTTCAGCACTTGCTCATTAACTAAAGGACTACCTGGATCAAAGGGGAAAGGAAGAAAGGGAAATGAAAGAAACAAAGTAAGAAAGCAAAAGGAAAGGGGATCCTAGAAGACTAAGGTCGAACGGAAAGGAATGTACGTAACAGATAAAATAAGACGTAAGTAAAACAATGGATATATAATAACATATATAAGAACATGTGAGAGTAAAATAAGGTCATTTTTGTTGGGGTTTTCCCCCCATTACGAGGGAAGCGATATAGTACAAGAATTGCACTGCGTAGATCTATTTGAAATTTCTTTTGTAGAAGGTTCCCCCCACCCCAAACCTCACAAAGAAAATTCCACCTCATCTAAAGCTGATTCATGGGAACACAGCACCACCAATGCCAGGAACACATCAGCTTCAACCAGCAGGAATAGAGGCAAACTGGAGACACAAAAACTAGCTTACATGCAAGAAGGACAATGGTAACAACCAGTAACTTCTCCACAAACATAGGGAAAGTTGATTTTTTTTTTTTTTTTTTTTTTAAAAGGGGGCC
>Ga0065711_1051798_pt1 | contig 10225 bp, 7 predicted proteins | sample Hoacrofraction12_FD_59098 | JGI IMG/M metagenome (GOLD analysis project Ga0065711, IMG submission 59098) | Hoatzin crop microbial communities from Cojedes, Venezuela - Epithelial fraction 12 v2 (version 2) | ecosystem: Host-associated > Birds > Digestive system > Esophagus > Crop | place...
GTTTTTGACATCCCTTGCCAGCTTCAATTCCAGGTGGGCTTTGGCCTTCCTCGTCGCATCCCTGCATGCTCTCACCACGTTTCTGTACTCTTCCCAAGTGGCCTGTCCCTCTTTCCACGTTCCATGGACCTTTCTCTTCTGCCTGATCTTTAAATTCTTTGATGTAATGAGAAAAAGCAGCATTGCTACGCTGGATTTCAAGAGAGCAAACTTTAAGCTACTCAGGGAGCTAGTTAGCAGTGTCGCCTGGAAGACTGCTTTTGAGGTCTTAGAGATCCATAAAAGCTGGTAGGTTTTTAAGAACCGCCTTTTAGAAGCAAAGCAGGTGGCAATCTCATTGTGCTGTAAGTCAAACAAGCAGGGCAGAAGACCAGCTTGGGTGTACAGGGAACTGATCCTGGAACTCGGGAGGAAAAGAAATTATATGGCCTCTGGAAGTGAGGTCAGGCTTCGCAGGAAGATTACAGAGCTGTGGCTTACGTGTAGGGAGAGAACACGAAAGGACAAAGGTCAGCTAGAGAGGAAACTTACCAGTATTGGGTCAGATAACAAAAAATTCTTTTCTGAGTAGGTTAAAAGCAAGAGGAGAGCTAAGGAAAATATTGGACCAATACTTGATGAAGATTGTCATCTGGCAAATAAGGATGAAGAAGAGGCAGAGGCATTTAATGCTCTATTTTTTTGACTCAGACTTCAGTAGTACTGATAGACCTTGGGCTGCCTGGTCCTCTGAGTTGGAGGACATGTGGGAGCAGTGACTTTCCATTTGTGGACACTGAAATTGTAAATCACTGGTTATGTTAGCTGAATCTTTCCAAGTCCATGGGGCCAGATGGGATTCATCCCAAAGTGCTGGAGGAGCTAGCGGACATTACAGCAGGACTCCTCTTAATCATCTACCAAAGGTCTTGGGAGACTGGGGAGGTCCATGCTGACTGGGAGCTAGCCAACATTACCCCAGTTTACCAGAATGGCATGAGGGGGGACCCAAGGAACTACAGACCTGTTCGTCTAACGTCATTACCTGGGAAAAATTATTGAGAAGGTCATACTGGGTTCTATTGAAGGGCATTTATAGGGCAACGCAATCATCAGGCACAGTCAACATGGGTTCACAAAGGGAAAATCCTGTCTAACTAATCTGATAGCCTTCTGTGACAAGATAACATGCGTAGATCACATGATCTAAATGGAGACTGATACTTTGAACAAAGATTTAAGTTACCAGAGGTGTAAAGACTCCGGCAACTTTTTAAGCACCTTTTTGCCTGGCCTACTCATCTGGACTTGCGAGTGTGCAGGCACTGCGCGTACTGCAAGGAAACGAGGATGGGAGTAGCACATGGTGCTGTGGACAAGGCACCTGCTAGTGTTGTTGGGATGTTCCCTGGTCCTCCTCATCTGGCCCTGATGAAGCACTGGGCTGCTGTGAGCACCTATTGTGGGCTTACAAGGGACCCTCTGCATATATGCCCCATGCCTATCATCCAGGGATCCTGAATGCTGACAATCCAGGGCCCAGCACAGTGGCCTGCTGTGGTCACACATGGAAGGCTGATTCACTGGATCTCCAAATTGCCTGCCTCAGGTTACCTCTGCACCAGAAAGATGTGGGGAGGTCTTCTGTGATTACCTTCATGCCTTTTTCTTGCAGTTTAGGTTTGGGGGTCTTCCCCACGGTGACTTTTAAAGAATCCTTCTCCTATTCCAGCCTTTTAGCCAGCTGTAAGAATCACTACAAAGGGAGACCATCACATCCTGATTATTTTTTTTTTTAACATAAACTAATAAACATGGCCTAATAGGTGTATCTGCAGTAGGTTTGACCTTGGCTGGCTGCCAAATGCCCATTCGGCTGCCCCTCTCACTCCACCTCCTCAACAGGACAGGGGGAAAACAGGAGAAAGATCACGGGATAAAGACAAGGAGATCATTTATAATCTGCAGTCACAAAAATAGACTCAACTTGGGGAACAGTAATTTATTGCTAATTAAGAATAGAGTAGGATGGTAAGAAACAATGACAAAACTAAAGCCACCTTCCCCCATCCCTCCCTTCTAGGCTCAGCTTCACTCCTTTGTTCCTGACTCTTCTGTGCCTTCCCCTGCCAAGTGGTTCAGGGTGGGTAGGGAATGGGAATTGTAGTCAGTTCATAAACCATCTCTGTTGGGGTCCCTCCCATGGGATACAGTCCTTCATGAACTGTTCCAACATGGTTCCTCCTCACAGACTGCAGCTCTTCAAGAACTGCTGTAGTATGGGTCCTTTCCATGGGGTACAGTTGATCTGGAGAAGACTGCTCCAGAGTGCGTCCTCAAGGGCCGCTGTTCCTGCCAAGAACTTGCTCCTGTGTGGGCTCTCCACGGGCTGCAGTTTCCTTCAGGGCACATCCACCTGCTGCAGTGTGAAGTCCTCCACAGACTACAGTGTTGATATCTTGTCTGGCGTGGTCCTTCGTGTGCTGCAGAGGGACAACCTGCTCCACCATGGTCTTCTCCATGGGCCACACGGGAATCTGCTGCAGTGCCTGGAGCACCTCCTCCTCTCTTCCCCACTGACCTTGGTGTCTGCAGAGGTGTTTCTCTCACATTTTTCTTGTTCTTTCTCACAGCTGCTGCATGGCATTTTTTACCTTTTCTTTAATATGTTTTCACAGAGGCATCATCAGTTTTGCTGTTTGGCTCAGCAGTGTCCCATAGTGGCTCTGTTTCAGAGCTGATTGGAACCATCTCTGTCTGGCCCTGGCTTCTTCTCCTGGAGGCCATCCCTGCAGCTTCCCCACTGCCAAACCTTGCCATGTAGACCCAATACAATATCATATGTCATGTTTCCTCCTGCAGGGTATGTTAACTCCAGGCAGTTCGATGACAAACACATTAGATTGAATTTTCCAGGGAAAAATGTCCATGTTTCACCTTTAGTGCATTATACAGTGGTTTGATGTGAAGTGTCCTTACTCTGCCGCTCTTCTTCAAAGCTGTCATCCTGTTCGGCTGCTCTATATGTTTCTTCATGTTGTCCACACTTGAATCAGTTTGGGTCAGACAGAAGTCAAAAGTGGAAGTACTTCTGTTTCTCTAATAAGTTCCAAATTTCTATCACTCTTGCATTGCTTCCAAAAATAAAAAAAAATCCAGGGTTGACCCTACACTATTGCATGCATGACCATGTTGCTTATGGTTTGTAAATACTCTAGTGGTGGTAATAGTCTGCAGGCATTGTCTGCCACATACATTAAATAAATAAAAATAATAGTAGGTGACCTTTCATAACAACAGGCCAGCTTCACTCCTTCCTTATATAGCTTCTTAGGCTGCATAGTTTAGAAAGTCATACAGGCAAAAGCCTCTTCATATTGTGATAGTGTTCATTTTCCCTTTAAATGTTATCTTTCTTCTGTTATCTTTCTTGCCTCCCACCGGTGTTCAGTCAAGCTCACAAAAATAGCCTCACTTTTCTCCTGCACCAGCTTGAATTCAAATGTAAGTGATAATCAATATGGATGAAACAGCAGAAAAGCCCCTGCCAGCCTCTAAGCAGTTACTTGTCCATTTTTGCCTGTACAGTCCACTGGGTTGCTGTCCGTATTCTTCATTCCCAGCCTTTGAAGAGACTATGTTCTAGCTGCATTCTCACAGATAGTCCTACAGAAGTATGAGAAGCAACGCACTGGAGTAAAATGGTTAGAATTTTGCACATGGCTCTTGATAGTCATTCACTTCCCTTAAAAGATATATTTGGGGCTGACCACCTCACACTTCTTTTGCCTGTCTGTCTGCTGTTCAGCATGGAAGAAAATCATTGTGGGGAAAAAGATTCTTAATATCTGCCAGACACATAAGTTTTTACTTCTGAACCTAAAATATCCCCTTGAATATGTAGTAGGTGAGTCCTGATCACTTGCCTTTGTGGTTTAACTGAATTTTCCGCAGTCTTGTTTGGAGAAGTGAAGATGGGGCCAGAATGCGAGAGATCCTTTGTGAATGCTGGTGGCTAATCAGCATGTGAATCTTGCAGGTTGCAAAGTTTCCAGCTTCTGCTCCTTGAGAGATAGCAGTTCCAGTTTAGTATTTTGATGTATATGAGGCACATACATGTTGGCCTAATATAAAATAATCTTATGGATTAAATGATATTGTCATTACAGAATATCTGTTGCTAATGAGGCAAGAATTAACACCAAAATAAGGGTTGTTACTGTGATTGTGAGTGGAAGCACTCTGCAATTTTTTTTCAGAGTTCTCTGTTGTATGTTAGAAAAAATACATTCACTTTTAGAACTCCTGCTCTTTGAAGTCAAAACTTTCAAAATTAACTAGTTATTTTGAGCTGCTCCATTTTTGAGGTGCCTTAAGGAGACCTGCCTTTTCTGATATTCTATGCAGCCAGATAACGTACATGCAGACAGGAGTTTTGCATTGAAAATATTTGTCTAATTTCTTTTTAAGCTATGATATGGAGCAATCCACTGGAAATATATTTCTTATTTCCAAGCAAAATACCAACTTAGCTTCTTTTCTTTTTGATGTTGCCCGTCCCTAGGTGTGTCTTCCTTTCGGAGAAGAGGTTCTGGATGATAAAGCACATACCTGAATCAAAACACAAAATGGTGTAAGAACAAGAGAGTAGAGTCCAAAGTGTTCTTCAGTTCATTTAGAAGGAACAGTATGAGCCTTCACCTGGCAGCCTTGCACAGTTCCTTCCATGAACTTAGGAACAGAACACTGCATCACAAAGATGGTATCCTTCAAATTAGCATTAAAGCTAATGACAGTATGAAAAAATGGCTGTAATGCAGCCAAATTCAGATGAAATTTTTCAAAAGTATTTTGTTGAGAAGGAGAGTGTATTTACATGCAGTTTTTAGGGTGGGCTCTTTTGTTTATCCCTAGGATTATCAAGCTGTAAGAGTCTTAATTCAAATATAACCTCTCATACTGGCTAGGAGGATCGAGTGAGGAGGGGTTGCACAGAATGAGAGTATGATCAAATGGGAACTGATCTAAAAAAAAAAAGAAGAAAGCAAACTGTTAAGTGGCTGTAAAGCCAGGATCATTGAAGAAATTTATATTTTTGTTTTGTATTTTTATGCCTCGCACACACTGTCTCTTCCAAATTCAATTATTTGTATTTGAAAGACATTAGAAATGAAACCAGTTGGTGATGAGCTTCCTGTAGTGGTCTGCTGGAGATGTGGCAGAGACAGTTAAAGTTTGTGAAAGGAGCTATACTGACTTGATTTTTTCTTGCCATAGGCATCCCAATTGTGTTGAGACCCAGCTTTCTGGAAGATGAGATACTTACCTATGAACAGCACTAGCAGGTACATTTTCAGAATGTAGGGGAAGTAGATTGAGAAGGCGAATGGAAATGGTAGCTTGATGGAGTATGTGCCAAAGGATTCAAAATAAGGCAGTGATACACAAATTGCAAATGCTGTAAAATGACATGGTAAATCTTTAGTTAAAAGGAGGTGGAAAATCATCAGAAAGCTTCATGCAAAGTCAGTTACCTTTCAGGCACAGATAGCTATATTATATGCTGAATTTAGCACGTTATTTGTATGCATATGCACATTTGCTCCTTGAGTTCGGTTTTGTAGGTCTGAGGTGCTAATTGCTCTTAATACTAGCATTAGCAAGTATTTCCTATTCAATAACAAGTTCTGTCACTCCTGTAGTTGCTCTGCTTTCGATATAATCTCAATGGGCACATTTCCTCGTGTAAGTATGACAAACTGCCAAGTATGGCCTGAGTAAGTAAGGTCAGCCTCTTCTGGGGAGAAGGCAGCTTTAGGACTTGCTGTCTAATGAGGTCAGTCGGGAATGGGGGAATTTGTGTGTCTTTTGTGGGGGTATTTTCCTGCTTTACCCAGAAAAATGTACATTTTCCCATACTGTTAAAATAAAAACCAGACACACAAACCCCAGATAACCTCTATTAAGGAAAAAGGAAAGAAAACATAGGTGACATACAGTTAATATGACAGTACACAAACGTTTATGGCTGCTTTGGCAACACAAAAAGAAATATCTTAAACACAACTGACAATTGAACTGGTCAAATTTTTGTAAAGAAGATTAAGGAAGCAAGTCGTTGGTACGTTTCCCATCTCATTACCTTTAGCCAGAACTGAAAGGGGATAGAGAGGGATGCACAGTGAGAAGTTGAGCCATGTCAGTGGCAGGTAGTATATTCCCGTCCTTGCTAACATGTTGTAAGTGTACCTGCAGTAAGAGGAACAGCAGATAAGCTCAGAGGGAATGATCATGTCTTTAAAATAAAGATATCCAAGGGAACTGCAGAAGAGCTTGGAGCTGCCTATCAGCAGCCATACTATTCAGAGCGATACTGCAACAGTTATGCTCAGACTCTAGCTGATGTCTGGAAGTAGATGGTTCGTTGTTCTGCAAGGGTTGTCTGTGGGGCTGCTCTAGAGCAGGCAGACAGCAATACGGCCCTCCAGCCTGAGGGCTGTCAAAAACCAGCATGATTTCATATTAATCCATCAGAAAATGGATTTCAGACAGGGATGTTACAACTGAGATGGGCAGGCAGAATATGGCTGTTGCTTGGGATTGTGAAAATGCTGATTTCTGACTGCTGAACTAGCTAAACCACTGCTGGAGGAGGCTAAACAGCAAGGTAATTGCAAGTACTTAATCTGTAGTATGGCTGCCCCTCCCTTGGACCTCAGAAGGGGTAGTAGGTACAAAAAAGTGGTTGCACTCCAATGTGTTGCAGCATTTTATTCTTACTGTGGCTGTTACTGTTTCTCACTGGGAGACCAAAATGCCTAGGACTTCAGCCTCCAGAGGTGAGCTAATCCTAGCTAGTTTGATCTAAAAGTGGTACAGCAGCTTTCCACTCACAGAAGAAACAGGTCTGATTGCATTTTTGGTCGGCTGAAAGGCATTTTGCCCTGTGGTCTTGCTAGAGATATGAAAATAAGGATTTTTAAGCCACTGTTATCCAGGACTCTTGACAGATGGAACCAGCATTAAATAAACTTTCTGCATTCCCTTCTTATTAATTCATTAGACTAATTTTGCATCATTCCTGGACTGCAGAAGAGTTTGATAGGCTCTAAATGTACCATCTTCTCTCATGTTTGCTGTCTGCAACCTCAGGATTGTCTCAATTTTTTATTATTACTGCTTTTAACGCATCATCTCAACCCAATACAAAAAGGAAACATCTACTCCCTCGCTATACACCTTCTTGGGCTGTTTATGGTATAAGCAGGAAAGATCAGATATAGAAAACCTGCACAATTTGCTCTCAGTATATCATTAGCCATAATGCACAGCATATTTATGTCCCTGAAGAACTATGTGAAAGAACGTCTAATACTTCAAGACTAGGTGGCTAAGGGATGGGATAGATTCTTGTGCACTTTTAGACATGACTGCTTCTTTGAGATGCTAGCACATGGCACAGATGCTATAAAATAAAACAGGTAAGAATTCTAAATCTGTATGAGTTGTACTATGTGCTATTATTTGAATTGGTCATTTGCTGCTGTAGACCACAGTATCTTGCCTATTAAACGGCCATCGTTATTGCTATGACTGTGTTCTTTAGCAGTGACAGAAAATAACAGTGTGTTGATAGGCTATTATGCACTGACAGGACTTTACAGCCAATATTGTTCACACTTTTGGTGCCTCTCCAGCTGCACAGAACCCTTTCATTTGAAATTTTCTGCTATTTTAGCTTTACAAACTTCAAAAAGAAATGGGATGGAGCAATAATCCACATAATTAATACAAGTAGCAGTTTATTAACACATAGAATTATAGAATAGTTTGGGTTGGAAGGGACCTTTAGAGGTCATCTAGTCCAATACCCTTGCAATAAGCAGCGGCACCTCCCGCTAGACCAGGTTGCCGAGATCCCCATCCAACCTGGGCTTGACTGTTTCCAAGGATGGTGCATCCACAGCTTCCCTGGGCAACCTGTTCTAGTGCCTCAACACCCTCATTGTAAAAAATTTCTTTCTTGTATCCAGCCTAAACCTACCCTGTTTTAGTTTAAAACCATTACCCCTTGTCCTCTGTCTATAGACCCTGCTAAAAGTCTGTCCCATCCTTCTTATAAGCCCCCTTTAAGTACTGATAGGCCGCAATAACATCTCCCCAGAGCCTCCTCTTCTCCAGGCTGAACAACCCCAACTCTCTCAGCCTTTCCTCACAGGAGAGGTGCTCCATCCCTCGTATCATCTTTGTGGCCTCCTCTGAACCGGCTCCAACAGCTCCATGTCTTTCCTGTGCTGAGGGCTCCAGATCTGGACGTAGGACTCCAGGTGAGGTCTCACCACAGCAGAGCAGAGGGGCAGAATCACCTCCCTCAACCTGCTGGCCACGCTGCTTTTGATGTAGTACAAATACTCTGAAGCTGACTTAGGATCTTTCTTATCAATCCTACATGACACTTAGGTTTTTCAGATCTCTTTTATAACATACATTCTCTTTGTTGCCTAAATCCATATTCCCCAGTCAGTGCCCAAAGCAACTGTAGTTGCTTGTACATTGCCCAAAGCAATGTAGTTAAAATAGCAGAAAGAAAAAAGATAAAGAAAAAAATTTTGCTCCCATACAGAGGTTGCCATAAGGCTATGTATTGTTAAAATGCTTCTTAATTCTGTACGTCTCCCATGATGTAAGTCTACAAACTGAGGTCCATAGAGGCTTAAGTGAAATTTGAGAAATGTTACTCATGTTACTGATGCAAAAGTCATTAATGTGGAATTTTCACCATTAAACTTTTACCACAGGGAGGTACTGATAACCTTCCACCACAGAAAATTTTGGGGATAAAAATCCCGATTTGTATTCCTATCCATTTTGCCTGATGCACGTTGTCCCTGCGGTGTGATATATGCCGTACTACACCAAAATTCTCAGTCTGTGCAGCAGGAGCTTCTGGTCTTTTGGAAAGCACAATGCAATTAACCCCGAATAGTCTTTCTGTCTTAGTAAGAAGTTCTGCCAGTGCTGCCTTACTGTGCTGTCAGTCTTGGATCGAAGTGAGGTGTTTTTTAAAATAAAAAATAAAGCAATAGCATTGTAAGTCAGTTTCCCAGGGAAATTGCTGTTCCCTGGGAGGTAGCTGTGATTTCCTTCTAAATTTTTGTTAAAACGGTCAAATCTTTTGAACTACAAATGTTAATGCAACGATTTACTTCTATAAGTCACTCTGCCTCTGAACTATGCAGATTTTTGTAGAAATCAGTACGTAGCTTGCAAGGTCCAAGCTTTTATTTAAAATGGATAATACGCTTTTCTACCAATTTTGAAATAGAGAAATAAGCCTGCAGCACAGTGGGGGTGGGTTTCTGCTCGTAAGAATGACCCATTTTCCCCCTGTGGTTTCACCATTGACTGCTTACCTGACCACATCTAATAAATTCCAAAGGAAAAATAAAACACACACGACATATTTCCCTTGAACTTCTTCCTGACTGTTGATCACGACAAATAAAACAATGATTCTCTCAGTGATCTGAAAAGAAAAAAAGAATTGTTGTGAGTTCAAGTAGCACCTCCTATAGCTCTCATTTCTGTGCCATTTTGGCAAAATAGGAAGCCACAGGTGAATCTAGTTTGCTTTGCACAAATGCTCCAGTGGCCATTTTGCTTCTTGGCCTGCTTTTGTTTAAGTCCCCATTGGCCCCCAGCTCCGGGAACTGGAAACTGTTGGCTGCAGCTTCACAGATCTGCTACGGTAAGGGCAGTGGTTTGCTTGCCGATGGGGATGGCTTGGGCTTGTAGCCCAGGAAACCTGTGGATGAGCTAGGTGAGGCCGTGGGAGCAAAGGCTTCTCCAACTGCGCCCCGGTGCCTGGAGGGCTGGCAGGGCTGAGCTTCTTTGCTTGTCGGCCGCATGGAAGCTGTGCGATGCAGAGGGCCCTCGGGTGACAGGGTGCCAGACAGTGCTAATCCCACAGTCCCAGCTCCGCTCTCCATAGCTGGGAGATCTGCGTCCCAAGGGATCTCTCTCACGTGAGATGACACCAAACTGGGAGGTGTGGTAGACACACTGGAAGGCTGTGCTGCCATTCAGCGTGACCTGGATAGGCTGGAGAGTTGGGCAGAGGGGAACCTGATGAGGTTTAACAAAGGCAAATGCAGGGTCCTGCACCTGGGGAGGAATAACCCCATGCATCAGTACAGGCTTGGGGTGGACCTGCTGGAGAGCAGCTCTGTGGAGAGGGACCTGGGTG
>Ga0065711_1051800_pt1 | contig 10225 bp, 2 predicted proteins | sample Hoacrofraction12_FD_59098 | JGI IMG/M metagenome (GOLD analysis project Ga0065711, IMG submission 59098) | Hoatzin crop microbial communities from Cojedes, Venezuela - Epithelial fraction 12 v2 (version 2) | ecosystem: Host-associated > Birds > Digestive system > Esophagus > Crop | place...
CTCTGGAGATATTCAAGACCCGCCTGGACAAGGTCCTGTGCAGCCTGCTGTAGGTGACCCTGCTTTGGCAGGGGGATTGGACTAGATGACCCACAGAGGTCCCTTCCAACCCCTAACATTCTGTGATTCTGTAATTATGCACAGTGTGCCAACAATGTCTTCACATATATTTTTTAAAAATTTTTAAACAGAATAAAATTAGAACTAGTTCATCAATCCAAAACAAACATATGCACTGAAGTACATATGCACACATATAAATAAGAAGAAGCAACACACTTCATGTTTAGGCAGTATAGTCCTGTCCCATCCTATACTACAGAAAATTTTCAGCACCATGTGCAGCCACAAAACAGCAGTCTCTTTCCAGTGATAGGTTTAGAATAAGAGTGAGTGGAAAAATCCAAGGTCAAAGCAGAAAGGTTTTAATGATACCCGGTTTGCAGTAGATATTCTGCCTGCTGAAGGTATTTCCACAGGTTTCTTTATGCCTAAGAAAAAAGAGACAGCACACCTCTACAAAGGCTCACCCCAGTCCCGAGACTTCTGTCCAAGGAGGGAGACAAACTGAAGTTTGATTGTATCCATACAGATTCTCAAACAGATTTACAGAACTTTTACTCACATTGTAAAGTTTTATCTAATGTGCTGTTTCAGAAAGTACAGGAGTGGGGTGACTGCTATAGTTGAAAATAATTTTTAAAAAGCAAGGAGAAAAAAGGAGTCTCATTTGTAAAGCTACATCAGTTGATGATTTTCCTTACAGAAGATCTACATAGAACTTTCTTTCCACAAGTTTCTTGTGGTCCTTCTGTTGTAATTTTGGAATGTTAGTAGTCCTATTCTGTAACATTTACAATAAATTCCACACAAAAAGTTTGTCATAAAGCTTTGCAGTCCATTGGTTGTTTTGGACCTCAACAGAACTGATCAAAACCAATAATCATTTAAGCAGGCAGCCAGCCACAGCCAGAAATAATGGCCAATTGGTGCAAGCTCCCAAGTCCCTCTGTATTGAGTTGTGGGGGGGAGAGGAGAGTTTGTCACTGCTTATTGTCATCACTACCTTAGGTAAGAAACAAGGTATTTAGCATTAAAATTGCACTTCCCCCCTGAATTCTAAAACAAAGTAAAGAATGGGAAAGAGGAAAAAACAGTTCCGTTTGCCTTCACTGCTTGACGCGTCTGTGCTCACACACACTCTCTTTAACCAGACTGGATGTTCTGGAAGAATATGTTGCTGAACTCCAAAGAATATACTGTCTCATATTTCAATGAATATTGCTACTGCTATTGTTATGCCATGTGAATTCTACTGAAGCTGGTTATGGCAGATTTCCCTTCTTATCTTAGCTGTAGTGCAAAGTACAGAAAAAAGCAGTACTGTACTACATAGGCACTACCCCAGCAGTCAGCAAGAACATGTTGAGCCCTATCCAGCACTTAGCAGGCTTGAATCACACCGTTTGCAAACTAGCTGGCTTTACCACAGCTACTGGGAAACAATTCATGTCACAGCTGTATGTAGGTACTTTGAACTGGGATAAAACCTGGGGTTTCCAAGTTCCATAGAACAGCTACTAGTGTCCATTTTTTCTGTCCTAAAGTTTGAAGTTGCACACACTATCCGAACACAATTCAACCAGACAAACTTGTAAATAAGTTTCCGCATCCACTTAAACATTCCTTTTCCAAAGCAAAAAGTCTCCATCAAAGCAAATTTAATCCACAAGAAAATTCCAACATACCCTGACCTTATTGAAAGGTCACTTGACTTCCTTTTTCCTGAAAGGCACTATTAACACTCTCATCCCAAAATGTGACATGCCTGTGACTTCCTTCTTTTCCATACCTGAGTTGCTTTTAAACCAGACAATTCTTAAATCAGTTCTTAACGTGTAAGAGTGCACAGTGGTATCTTACAGAAGTTCACCAGTAACACATTTTATCAGATATGCTACATAAATCTCTGAAAAGAGGTGGTCTCAAAAGATGCCATAGGCTAGGCAATGTATAGCTCTATATTTGGCTCACATACTGAGGAGGTAGTTCACTTGCTTTCATTTTTACATCAACATACAAGGTCTCTAAGACTTGACATTGGGGAGTGCTTGTGAAAGTGCTACACATCTCAGTGCTTATAGAATTGTAATTCAGTAGTCACAGATCTGATTCATTATAATTTAGACCTATAATTAGCAGCTTTATAGATGAGCATAATAATATGCATATAATGGCAAATTGATTCGATAGCCTACCATTGACTATTTTACTGCTCTACCAATTTCCTAATAATGTGTTCATTAATTAATAAACTTCTTAATTGCTTTGCATTAATTATGCCTGAAGTCTCCAGTCGCAAGGGGTGAACTCAAATCCTGTCAGCGAGGCAGACATGGTGCAGTAGACATCAATGCCATGTATCTCCACGTGTCCCTTCCTTTGAATGTGCTTGTAGCTCTGCAGTATCTTAGGATACCAGTTCGCAGTAGCCCAAAACTACAAGCTGACAAATATTGTTTCAGATTTCATGATATCTGGGGTTTCACTTAAACATCTATCTTCTGCAGTAATGCTGTAAACATCTCAGAACATTCTGGTTTAAAATTTACAGAAAATATACTTGTGAAGAAAAGCATAAAAGAAATTGAATGCAATCATTTTTGGGGGGAAAAACACATGAGAGAAAAAAAAAAAAGATTATACCCACAGACACACGTTTATTTAAGTTCTGATTTTAAAGGAACCTCCTGGCTTTTTAGTGGCCAACCTCATTTTGCAGAAATTTTGAGCTGTCTGTAGAGTCAATTCAATGCAAAAGCATTCAAAAAAAGAGCTTTTAGATACTTTAGTAGAGATTTCTATTAGATGCATAACAGATTGTGTAAATCCATCATAAACAATACATGTATATGTAAAACATATGTGTGTATATACACACACTATGTATATGTACAGGTATATATGTAAATATGAATTTATATATACACATACATGCAGAATACAATTTATTATTCTATTATATTCTGTTATTTCCAGAAAAGATTCTATCATTTATAAATAGCTACTATTTAGACTTGTTCACTCTTGCAGTCAGAGCATTCAAAATATTATGGGGTGAAAGGATAGTGGGTTATGAAAGAGTAGTACCCTTTACCATTCGGACATTAGAAGACAACATTTCTGGAAGAAGCCTTACTTTGCTTTATGCCTTTGTGCAAGAAAAAAACACTAGCAAATTTATCTCAAATTTGTGAAAACACAACCAGCTCACAGTAACTTCCCTATATTTACTTTTCTCATCATTAAGTCAAATATTCTCTACTTTTTTCCACAGTGGGCATCACAACACTAAGCATAACTATTTTGAGCCTCCCCCTAATGCCACTCAAAAATAACAGAGCTAACAATGCCATTTTGCAAGTGAAGATAAATAGGAAAACTAACACTAAAAAAACCTGCATGCCTCTACAGCAAAACTAAATTTTGCAGTGTATATGCACAGTCAACAGCAGAAAATTACAATGAACTTCCTTTTTGCCATGTGTTCTGAGAAGAGATTTTGTTGCAGAACAAAGGGCAGCTGCAGAAAGTTTGGCATTGCTGTGTTAAAAACTGCTCCACAGCGGACAGGAAGCTCCGGACAGCAGCAGAAGCACATTCCTCTGTGGTCCCTAACACAGTTAGGCAGTCACAGCGAAGAGATATTCTCACAGCTCCCCTGTCACTACGATTGCTTTTTTAGCCCCTCTTCCTTTAGCAAGACTGGCTTTGAGGGTCTGTTATTCAATGTTCTCAGGGGGAAATCTAACATTCAGCACTGACAATTCTGCTTACTTAAGAAAGTTTAAAATCCAGGATGAGGAAAACTAAATCCCTTCTAGCTTGGTCTGCAAAGGTGTCTTTGCTGTTTTTGTTTACAGATGCATGTTTGCTAGCAAATGGAGCAGCCGTAACATACTGAGTTACTGAACTGAACAGAACTAATTCCTTTGGTTTGTTGGGTTTTTGTTTTCTTTCGTTTTTTTAAATTGGAAGCTTTAAAAGATGTCAGACAATGTTTATAACAAAGTAAAGTCTTTGTTTCAGGAATTCACTTCCACCTACTATTTACTACTGTGTTGTGTAACTACACACACTGCCAACTATATGCTCCATGTGTGTATACATACATATATACTTCCATGCATGTACACACATATAGGTGTATAAAAGAATGTGTACATACGCATGCACACATGTGTTTTACCTATGAATATACACATATATTTTATTTTTTATTACGGATTTCTACAATCCATCATTCAGTTACAGCATCACAAACAGTTACTAGGAAGGTAATTATGGACTGCATTAAGGACCAGACAGCAGAAGATGAAAAACTGAGAAAGCCTGTTTTTAGTCCACAGTTACATAATAATCCTGAGAAATACAGTAAATGTGATTCCTGAGCAAAATGGTCTTCAAACTTAACTTGCAAGCTGACAAAGACTCTATAAGCAAGATGTTCCCAAGATGGAAACTGAGTTTTATTCAGAGTTGTTAGGGTTATAAAAACAAACAAAAAAAAACCCCAAACCTCCTTATTTACCATTGCTGTTCAAGAAACAAATATCAGAAATACACTTGGGGGAAAAGAGAGAGTGTACTATAACAGTCAGAGCTTCTCCACCTGCTTTACTGTAGAGGCTAAGAAGACAAGCACATCTTAAATCATTCCCCTAGCATGTCCTTGTAAGACGTAAATAACCACACCCAACATCTACAGTACCATTAAACCTACACAATATCCATTACGCATTTTGTTTAAACCTTTGCTGAAGATCATGATACAGGAAAACCATAATTTTTTTGTTGTTTAAACTTTTTAAATTTTGTTTAAATTTTTGCTGGAGATCACCATGCAGCAAAACTCTGGCTTCTGAGAATTCACCTGCACTACTGCACTATTCTGCACTTCTGAGAAGCCAGACTTACCTTAAAGCCACCAAGTAAGTTTAAGAAATTATGCACTGAGAAGAAAAAGAAATAATAAACTGAATCCTGCAGAAGAAAAATAAACAACAGTCAGCCTGAAGGCCTTTTCTGATTGTAACAACCAACAAGACGCATAAAAACATGAAACTGATTTAGTTCTTTTTATAGTTCTTCGGCAAACATGAAAAGCGATTTAATTCTTTTCATTTGGGGGGCGGGAGAATTAAAAAAATCACTTAACCTCAAACTGGTAATTTTGGACAAAACACTACTTCCACTCTGCAAATTTATCAGTATATAGTCCAAGACACAATCAAGATTTTTTTCACCAAATTACATAAGGAATGCCAGTTAGGTTCCTCGTTGAAACTTTTATCAATGCAGATGTAAAGATTGACTAAGATATGTTAAAGACATAAGTTCATGAGTTCCTAGTGAGTTAGCTGGCTAGCCGGCCTCTTCAGACAGCGCTCAAAATTGGAGGGAGGGAGGGGGAGAGAAGTAAGCTGATTTTTAGACAGTTTTTCTTTTGGAAAAAAGTTTCCCCCAAACACAGAGCTTCATAAAATTAGCTTCTTTCTGACTTACAACTTCAGGAAGAAAAAGTTATTTTGCAGTAGGAGTCATTGATTCTGTCTGTACTGACTTGAACAGCAGAGGGGCAGGCTCATACTGTGTACTGTTACAAGATGAGAGAGCAAAGAAGAAATCACTATACAGTTGAAGTTACAAGGTGGAAAGGGAAAAAAGGACCAGTTGTAAACTGTGCAAAACATGCAAAGTTCCCTTCCCATTTGATCTGGACTTACAGAAAATACAAGTGTTTTCACTAGGAACACTCTATATGCTTTCTAGAAATTTGGAATCAATTCAAGCTCAAAGGCAAGCTGAAAAACCCAAAGAGAACATAGTGTTAAGGATAAGGCTTAACAGCTTTCTGCCCATTACCCCAGAGGCAGAACTAAAGTAAAATAGGACCTCTTGGATTAGTCTAAGATTAAAAAAAAGATTTGCAGCAAATAAAAAAAAATAGTTCAGTTCTGCCAAATTACAAACAAACACATACAAACTTGTTCTGGGCATCTATGCATTTGGATAATGAAAGAAATTTCCAAAGTTGGTGCAGAGCCTACACCTAGCCTCAGCATCACCTAAAACTCATTCTCTACCAAATTAAACTCTTAAATGTGGACCCTGCATTAGAGGCTACATTATAAGGCTTTACAGACAGGCTTTTCAAAAACAGCTACACTATCACAATGGTAAGTTGGCTTTGTTGGATACCAGCAGTAGCAACACAGCTGCAATAGTACAGCTTTCAGTTAGTAAACACAAAGTAGGACACCTGGGCAGCCCATGAGGTTTCATGTTGCCATAGCTTCAATTCTAACAATATCCACACCACCAAGAAAAAAGTTAGCCTGGGTTTTATCTACATGTTTCAATCACACTCAACTGTTCTATGAACAGAGCCATATACAACCAAATGCAGTTAGGAGAAGGTACAGCAATGCCTTCTTTTAATTTTTTTTTTTTTTTTTAAACACGGTCTTTCATGGTCTTCACACCTTATTTTTTCACTTCTGGTCAACTACTTACTAATACTCTACTGTAGAACAGCTGGATACAAGACATGATACCTCAACTGTCAACAGTAAAGATTTTACAGATGTCCTGTAAGTGCACCAATTAGCTCACCAACAGCCTCACTAAAAGCAGCCTTTGAAAAGGGTTTCTTCCAAAGACAGCACTGATAATGCAGCCCCTCGAATGATGCCAGCAGACATAGCAGATCTGGGGACACCGACACAGAGAATTACCAGCTAAAGGCTCTGCTCCACAATAGTGCAATCTATAATAGTTAGGCAGCCAGAAAATCCTGTAGGATTTTGCTTGGTTGGTTTTTTTTTCTTAATGGGCTGTTCTTAATAATTGAGTTCTCATGTTTTCAAAGCATTTTCTTTCCAAGAAACAGATTATACTGGTGGGAGTTAAATCCTTTTAATTCAGTCATTTCAGAGCTACCAGAAGTATCTTATTGCTTAAACGAATTATACCAATTACTACACTGATTGCCTCCCCTCCCCAGCACCAGTCTGATTAGGAAAACATTTATATATGCCACCTGTACTATTATACTTACTTTATCTAGAGTGATGCTGTTGAGCCTCACTAACTTGCATGAATCAGATGAGTTCTGTGTAAGTGTTAGATTTGCAGACTGGAGTTTGCAAAGTGTCAAATGCATTGAAACAAAGTCCGAATTGGACCAAGTTTACCTCTTAGTCAACTGCTCCCTTTAAAAACCCCGCGAGTTGACTGCAGTATATATATTCTCATGAGATACAGCCATGGGTGACCAGTCTGCTTGAAAAGATGCAAGGAAGAGAATCAAGACATTAAATTAAATTTTGTGTGATCTAGGAGCCTCAACTTCCAAAAAAAGTGATACAAACCACTTCTGAAGATGTCTATCGTCTGCTAGTCAATGATACTCTGTTTGCGACACACTATTTAGATTTTAGATGTGCCTTCTAATTCATGAGCCTTTCAAACTGCAGTGAAGGAGTTACTTAATGAGTAAACAGAATATTTTGCTATTACAATAAAAAAGTTATAGGTGAGTTCAAGAAATGATACAGCTACTTAGGCTGGTCAAGTAAGAGATGGCTACAAATCAACTGTATGATAGCACTTACTGATTTCTTTTACCTATGCATGCAAATCTGACTATGAAGAAGAAACATGTTACATCTTGCCTGGGGGCTGCAGTCATGCTAGCTGCATACAATGAATATCAGGATTGCCATTCTTCCCTCTTTTCCTCCACCCTTCTTTTTATAAACTCCAACAAATTGAAATTCCACAGGTTTCCCAGAGGTTTGCATTTATATTAACTTCTGTTGTGGAAAAAATTTATTACACGCTGGGAAGGGCTTAACATTTTTCAGTTGTGTGGTATGGCACACCCTGGGTAACTTTTAAGCAACCCCTGAGCATAAAGTATACATATCTAAGATGCTGTGGTAAAACTCTGGATGACATCCGAGCCAGGAAGCTGCCTAAAGTCACTAGAGATGAAAAAAAGTAAAATGCCTCCTGAACTTCTCTCCTTCCCTTCCTCCTGCTTCCTCTACTTGCCAAGAAATCCATGGTCCTGTTCAAATGCAGACAGCATAGGTCTGCTGGTGTTTTCTGATTTCTGGTCTGCCATTCCACATCCCCACCTCAGTCAGCACCACTGGTAAACCTATTAGCCCCCTTTCCCCACCACAATGTCCAGCTAAGGAATGTTGTCCTCAATCCCACATAGCCAGTGAAACCTTGTATTTTGTAAGGATGGGAAAGCATGGTAAGAGTCTGCAAGAAAAGTTCCCTCAGCTTTTCCTTTTCCTGCAGCTATTACAGAAACACACTGCTTAATAATCAGCAGGAAATAGGATGAAAATGACACAACCATAAGCTCACAATGAAAAGTTTATTTCGTGGAAGTTAAGCACACCTTTCAGTCACACTTCTGACTGAATGACACCTCTCAGATATTTGAGGAGAAAAGGAGAGGAACCTAAAAGAAAGACTTTGTATTTTGAAAACTTAAAGCCTGATAGATTTTAACAATGCCAGAGCTTAATAAAGGAACAAAGAAAGTTACTTCAATCCAGCAAAAGGCAAGAACACTGAGAGAGGCCTCTAATCTTCATAAACAGAGCTCATCTATAAATCAGTACTGAATAAAGACCTTTTTACATGAGGTTTCTGCTGCATCTCTGCAATTCTGCATAAATAGTTTTACTTAAAAAAAAAGAACATTTGATTTGAATATAGCAACTTAAATTTACAAATACAAACCAGACTGCTTACTCCAGGAACTGTCCAAAAATGGCCCTCGCAGTAGCGGTCTGAATATAACCCCATCTACATACTGTTTTCCTGTGCTTGCAAACAAGCTTATAGTAACGGCACCCGCACCTCATAGAGCAAACCACTATGGTCTAGCGGTTGTCCTCCTTCTGCATTAACTTGAGCAGCTCTATCTTTTCTAGTGAAGAGCGGAAATGAGTGCATTTCAGATGCACTGGTACCACACAGGCTCAACCACTTTGTTTCACTCCCTTCCTAGCAGTCTCCCACAGGGAGAGGCCACTGCTTTGGTAGTCACCCAACTTTAGTCTGCAAGGCCCAAATTATGAAAGGATTTTCAGATTGCTTATTTTGAAGTTAAGCATGTATCTGTGTGGAAATCTGAGTCACTTCCACATTAAAGCGTCTGAGGGATCCAACCCAACAGCAACACGCTTCCACATCTACCCTAGATTTGCAGCTGAAGGCAGATATCAAGTACAACATCATTTTTCCTCAATTAACAATGCAGTATTACTGCACAAGCTAAGTCTTTCAATGAGCATCTAGTTTTATTGCCAAATTATTAAAATAATTTCCATACAAGATTCATATGCATAAACTATACTAACCAGCATGCTAGGGCAAATAATCAGGTTGTCAGGCTTCAGATAAAATGAACTCCCCTTTCAACATTTAAAGAATTCTTAAAATCAAAGGTATTATGGAAGCTTGTTTACTTTTATGAATTCTGTCAGTATGCACTGTAAAAATACCTACAAAAATGAATATAGTATATGAGAAGCAGACTTTTGGAACAACCTCCAACATTCAACTTTGTTATTTAAAAAAAATATCAAAACACATCGGAAGCAAGACCTTACTGTTAAGTTTTTTTCATCTCAAGCATGACTCAAATTCTATTTTGGATTTCATGGAAGTGCAAAACTAGTATTTTAAAGTTTGTGTTTTCATATCTTTACACTGCACATCCAAAGGTCAGGAAATGTGGGCTAGATGAGTGGACAGTGAGGTGAATTAAGAACTGTCTCAACAGCCGAGCTCAGAGGGTTGTCATCAGCAGCGCTGAGTCTAGTTGGAGGCCTGTAACTAGTGGTATCTCCCAGGGGTCACCACTCAGCCCAGTCTTGTTCAACTCATTTATCAGTGACCTAGATGAAGGGACAGAGTGTACCCTCAGCAAGTTTGCTGATGACACAAAACTGGGAGGAGTGGCTGATACACCAGAAGGCTGTGCTGCCATTCAGCGAGACCTGGATAGGCTGGAGAGTTGGGCACAGAGGAATCTGATGAAGTTCAAACAAGGGCAAGTGCAGGGTCCTGCACCTGGGGAGGAACAACCCCATGCACCAGTACAGGCTTGGGGCTGACCTGCTGGAGAGCAGCT
>Ga0065711_1051803_pt1 | contig 10225 bp, 3 predicted proteins | sample Hoacrofraction12_FD_59098 | JGI IMG/M metagenome (GOLD analysis project Ga0065711, IMG submission 59098) | Hoatzin crop microbial communities from Cojedes, Venezuela - Epithelial fraction 12 v2 (version 2) | ecosystem: Host-associated > Birds > Digestive system > Esophagus > Crop | place...
AGGGGGGGGGGGAATGGGAAGGGGCAAATGACAAGCAAATAAACACCCTGAGAAAATTGATTGATTTTCATGCTACATTTTTCTCTGAGGGAAAAAAGGGCATTTTTCAACTGGAAAATTTTTCTAGTCCCAATCTCTTAAGAACAAGGTCTCCCCACCTCTATATAGTTCTCTCTGTATTCGTTATATAATAATCCTATGCTGTCTGCCATCATTTTATAGTCCTTCAATTAAATCACAACATCAAGCGTAACTTTGTTTCATTATCAGATTCTTTATAAACAGACTGAGATTTTCTGCACCAGTTTGCTAGAAAGCCATGATTTTATAGTAAATTCTTAATTGTAAAAAGCAAAGTAGAATTTGAAGGTCTTTCTGATATCCAAGAGGGGAATGTGGAACAAAAAGTATGAAGACTTTGCACTGTTTTTTCATTTTCAGAAGTGAATTTCACCGCTAATTCCTCAGGTTTGGAATTTGGAAGAGCAAAGACTTACGTACAATTTGGCATAGTAAGACAATTGTTTAACTTATTTAAGTATCCATTTCACAAAACGGGAAAAGAAATATGTTTTTCTGCAAAAATTGATGTTTTAAAAATTGAATATCATCATGAACTCTGAGCTGACTTTTGTCTGCTGTGAAAACAGTGTTTAGATTCCAACATGCTAGGTGCTTGACAGTGATCCCAATATACTAAAATTCTAAATGTGGGTATAAGAAAATAGAAAAAATCTGATGAAGTCTGGTAGATGTTTATGGAAAGCTTTATCCAGAGAGCATGGATCAATCTATGGTGCATCAGGGAGAAAACAGATGTAGCTAGAATGAAAAGGTAAAAGAAAACAAAATTTATGTTTAGGAAACCAAGCTACAGATTTAGGTTAGACACTGTTTTTCTGACAGCTGTGGAATTTTTAATACAATTTCTTAAGATCATCACATAGATAGTGATCAAAGAGAAAAGGAGTATACATTAATAGGTAATGAACAAAGAATTTTTTTAATCTTGTACACTGCCACGCAGGATGAGACTTCATGTACTCAAGCACAGCAGCAAAATAAAGGTATCAACTTTCCTTTGTAATGGCTGTCTGGATGCATTTGTTTAAGAAATTTATTCAGGAATTTCTTTGCCTGCTTGGATTGTTTGATCCATTGTGTGACATGCTGCATGGAACTCTTGACTTTCAGAGCTTTGAGGGCATTTACATTAAATATTCGATGACAGGGTAAGAAGCGATGGGCACAAACAGAAATACAAAAAATTCTGTTTAAATAGAAGAAGAAAAAAAATTACCGTGAAGGTGACAGAAGACTGGAACAGGTTGCCCAGAGTATTTGTGGAGCTTCCATCCTTCGAGATAGTCAAAACGTGAGTTTTGAGTAACCTGCTCTAGATGACTGTGCTTAGAGAAGGGAGTTCGACTAGACACTCCAGAGGTGCCTTTAAACCTCAACTGTGCTGTGACTATTTGGTCAAGTGACTCTGTGAAATAGCATGGTCATTGTGAAGCTTCTGGTAAAACCCCAGAGGAAAAAAATTCAATGTTAGAAGAAGTACAGACACGTTTCTACATACTTTGCCCCTTTTCCCAGCGACTAAGGCTTGTATTTGTTTTTAAATCCTAGATCAGCTGGAACAAAACACTTCTTTAAATTTGTATCTAAAATATTCATAAATCCACAGTGAAAAAAAAACCAGTTCACAGTATTAAGAGTGAGGTCATGAAAGCTTGTAGACAGTGCTTGTTTCTATGATATTTTCCATCTTTTTCTAGCTTTTGGTTTAAATCTACTGCCAAGTCATCCCAGGAAAACAGAAATATCCTTCCCTCTCTGAATAATTCAACAAAAAATATTTTTAAAAGACAAATTGTCACAGAAGTGTGAACGGCTGGAAAAGATGCAGTTTAAAAGACCAAAAAAACCTCACCAAAATCCAGTCTCCCACACACACCTGTGATCCACCTCCAGGACAGAAAAAAGCAGACAGGTGAATGACTGTTAGGGTGGTAATGACAGCACAAGATGATAAAAATTTTCTCCATATTAATCAGAATTTGGCTTGCTTTTGAGTTTAAAGTTATGCAGCTAAATTTAATCTGATTTTCAGATGTTGTAAGTGCTGCAGGTTCATTAACATCAATATGGATTCTCAACCTCCTACGAGAGTAAGGTCACCTTTCGTTAGGTGCTTAAGTATGCGTTTCATGGCCTGACTTGCAGAGTTACTACACACCCATAACATCCACTGAACTCTGAGGAATTTCAACACCTGTGAAAAATAGGATGTTAATGTCTACTTCTAAGTGTGGAACTTTGTGACTGATTCTGATTAAAGAAATTACTAACACAGTTGTGGAAGAACAGAGTTGATTGTATGCAAGAAGAGCACTTGTAGAAAATTTTATATTCTCATTTCGCTGTGAAAACAAGGAACAATAATCTTTAAGATCATTCTTCATTTCAAGTGACATTAAATTTCTCTGATCAGCCATACTTCTTCCAAGAAACTTTGTGAAGTGTTTTATTTTTCTTATATTTCCATATATATTTATACATTTTATATATATATATTTCTTATATTTCCATATATATTTATATTTCCTGGCATAACATACTGAAAAATATTGAAATAAAACATTACTCAGTTTGGACTTAAAATAGGACTATTCCTACATGCACAAGTTACCAAAGTTCATAAACTGCACTGGAGATTAGACAAAGAAGTTTCTATTACTCAGTGAAGCCAATGGCAGATTGCAGATGTAGGTGATGCAATATATATACATGTAAAGAATACTGTATATTAAAAACTGATATTACTGGCTTCCTAGGTGCTAGTGGTGGCTAAGCAAAAAATATATTACCAGTTTTGAAGACTGTGTTTTGAATAGCTTTCAACTAAAGACTTCAAACCTTTTCTAATAGGAAGTGCTTTATTTGAACTTCCTTGTAACCCAAAGTGGAAATAAACTGATAATAAAAGGAGGGAGAGTAATTACGAAGAATCATCTTACCATTTGTGGTTATGTACTGCCATGCTAAGGCTCCAAATATATTCATTTGGATAGCACAATCTCCATCATGGTTCTGTGTATTTCATGTAGACCATTAAAAATGCGTGTACCTGAATTGGCAGAGAAGAATCATAATATAAAAAGTTGAAAATTTATTCCAGTCTTATCTATGAACAGTTGTAGGAGTTCATTGAGTTTTGAGTATGCATCATAATGAACTTATCATACCTATAATGCTGTAAATTATTGCAGAATAGATGCGCTGTTAAGGGGAAAAATAGTAGATCAGTTTCAAATTTAATTTTATCATTCAGGTGGGACTTACTTCCAGACTAAGAAACTTCTATATCAGTGTCAACATATATGGGCAGGAGTGTAAGTTCCCATTATGTGTGCAGTGGAGAGGTATCTAATTCTGAGCTGGAGCTAGACTGGAGCTATGGAGTGATTTGACTCGTACTGGAGCACATGGTTAGGAATCAATCCATTTGTTAACATATATGTCCAGTGCCACTGGAGAAGCTGTGGGGCATTCAAGAAATCTGCAAAGGAATGGTAAATATAACACAAGACATTTCAAACATCTGTGCAATTCCAGACCACAAGCTGAAGGCCAGATATGATACCCCATAGAAACGGATGGCTCTAGATGTCATTTTTAGACAACTGAATCAAGATTTTTTCCAGGAGAGGATTCAGTTACCTAACCATAGGAGTCTAGCATATAATGTATAATTTCTGCACAGTATCTACTAGTCCTGGTTGGCTGAATAGCCAAGAAGGCACCAGTGACTATATTGACTAAATCTTTTTTGACCATAGACACCTAAATTTTATTCTCTTCATCTGAAAAATGGGTCATGCCTCCTTTTCTGGAAATTTTTCAATTCCAGATGTAGGTGAAAAACAACAGAGATTTTAAAGAAAAAGTTAAACAGAGACTAATCTTCATAAGAAGATTAGTGATGTAGTGGTATAAGCACACAACTGACCATTAAATGGCTCTCCTTATTGCTTACAAGTAATATAAATACAAGTCCTAATAGAAGTTCTGCCAAGTTCCAATCATTTTACACTAATACGGAAGACCATTAGCAGTCCCTGCAATATAAAAATGCAGACTCTGTCAGTATTGTGTTAAACAAAATATTATTTTTTTTTCCCCAAGTGAGACTATTTTTTCCCAAAGTGAGCTTAGCTTTGCCATAGAAATTTATTCCCAAGACTGTTCAGCAATAGTCTTGTAAAGGGTGGTTCTTACTACTTTGCGATGGGAAGTCAGAAGCTGCACCAGCATTTTCTCTCAAGCCTGCAATGCTGCCTTACTCATTTATTGACTAGTCACACATTTAGCATTTGTTGTTGATGCTTACTTTTAAAGAAACAGAATAGTTTTTTAGAGAAAAGCTATTTAAGACAGTGAAGTTCTGCAGTGATCAATGCCCAGAACACTTAGCTTTCCTAAGCAGAGTAATAAATATATTGTCATAAGCAGAGAGCTTGCATGCAATAGCATTTATTTCATTAGATATGCAGTTCTTATTGCATGCACTTCTACAAATACATTTTAGCATTGGCATAATTCCGCAGTAATTTATGTGTGACTCTTAGCGAGACTACTTCTTTATGATGGAGTTTCCAAGAAAATACTCTAATGTTTTCTTGTAATTCCTGAAATGGCTTATGGCTTCCTATTCCAGTAGAGTATAGAATTGGGAATCTTTATTTAGAGAAATTATTTATCTTTCTTTAATGGCCTTTATAGGAAATGGATGCTAGAAAGCAAATAACTTTAGGAAAGCAATATTTTTCTTGATATATATCATAACAGATAGACAAAGAACAGAAATCCACCAAAAGTTCTGTCTAAATGCTCTCTTTCCCCTAGTTACTGTTTGGGGTTTTTTTTTTCTTCTTTTTTTTTTTCTTGTTTTTTTTTTTAATATGTATATAAATTGGGCTAAGGCAGAAACTTAAAAGAAAGATATTTGAAACAAAGTGACTTATCAAAACTCAATAGTTACCAGGGGGATCCATATTTTCATGGTAAAAATAACTTCTTAGCATAGATATACAAACACTATCATTCTCAGCAGCCATAGACAATCAGAGGAAGGTTAGACACTGCCACCTCCTCTAATAAGAGGTGACCTTTAACGCTTATAAACAGCTACAGTAACAGCTCCATTTGATACCAACTGAAAAGATTCTGTATACTAGTTGTCTTCAGAAGAGAACTGCAAATATTTTCATGATGTACAGGGCAATTGTGAACATACAGAGAAAACTTCAATTTGCATGGTATCAAGCACCACTGAGATTATTTGTATTTATCAGCCTCTCACACGCACAAATGAATTCCAGTCTTGAATGATCCATGGTTGCTTACGTTGCAGCCTTACAAGAGGCAAGTTCTTATTCCTGCAAACTAATAGACTACGAATACAAAAATAAGGAGATGAAACAAAGAAATGCAATGAAGTGAATGTAGATGTATGTGTGGAGCAGGGAAAACAGCATAAATGGTAACAAAGTAAGTACGAACACCATTTGTTCATGAACTGAGAGAAATAGGCACAGTTTATGAAAGGGCTTGAAGTAGAAGAATGTTTTTTAATAAGCTTGTTTTTATAGTGTTTCTTTACAGAATCTTTTGGGAAGCATCTCTAAAATACAGTGAGATGGACAGAAGGAGGTGTTAAAGAACAAGTCTGGGTTAATCAGTGGTGAATTCTGCCTCTGAGGGCACATGTTGTGTGATAATTGTTGACAGAAAGCATAGCTCTGTGAAGGAAGGCTGTATCTGTTGAATGGTTGATACTGAGGAAATTCACAGCCAGTGCTGGATAAAAAGTAGAACACATGATGCCAAAGAGATGCTATTTGTAGCATCAATAGTAGGGTTGCTAAATGTTGGGCTTTTAACCACCTCATATCCAAATTATCAGAGCTGTTAAGCACCTCAACACTAATCTTCATGTACATTGTCTTCATATTCACGTCCAAGGAGACTTTTTCTTTTACATTTCCAATTAAAATGTATATTTGCTAGCCTTAAATTTACAGCCTATCTATGTGACACTCTGAAATTTTCCTGTACTGCTTCTTGTTTCATGTAGGAAAAAGACATGCTAATTTCTTGCATTGATACTACATCCTTGCATTTTCTTCTTATAGAAGGGGGTGAAAGACACCCTTCTAGCTTGTGTAGAACTCTATATTTTCGTTGAAACCTCATCATTTTCTCCATCAAACGATCCGTGAAAAAAACCCACAAATATAAGCAGTCTTGATTTTAGAAGAGTTTGATCTAAATCTAAGCTTCAGATCTTTGGTTCATGTATAGTCTGCACATTACCAGATATTTAAGATCTAACTGAGCTTGACTGTAACAGGATTCAGAGAACAAATGCTCTGACTGTTGCTGGAAGTAATCTATCTGAAATTTTATATCCAAGAGTTAGGCATGCTACTTGCACACAACAAAAGCTGATTGGAGTGGCAAGCTATTACTGTGGTTTAATTAAAGGGGGGAAAAAAACCCATAAAAAAGGAATCTATGAATCACAGTTAGATATAAAATAATTTTTAAGAAGACAAAGTTTATTCACTCTGTAGCTGTCATATTAGAATCTTTTATCTAATATTTCTGTTGCTTATGCTATTCTGTTGATAACATAATATTTCAGAATACTCCTTTGGTGTTGATAAGACATTGAAAAGTTTTATGGTTACTTTTGAATGATCAATGGGAACATTTAATCATATTTTCCACATATACAACATGTTGGATTTAAAATTTACAGCACATTGTAATGGTCATGTTTACTAGTATTATAGCCTAGACTTGCTTAGCATAAGAAGTTATTTATCCTGTTCAAAAAAGTAAAAAGCTGTAATATTCTTCATTCAAAATGTTGTCACCTCTTCTTCTAAGGGAGATGGCTTAAATTAATTGTCCAAATCTTCTGTTTATTAGAGTAAAAATTGTGTGTCTTTGTGAAATTCAGTATGATTTATTGTGAAGTAAATTCCTGTACTCGTGATATATATTTCAAAAAATCATGAATAATTTTCAATGAGTCTAAAAAAGAAATTACTAATTTTAAAGGAAGTGTGTATGTGTTTAAGAAGACCCCAGAATCCAAGAAAATGTCTTCAAATATTTTAAAGTTAAAGACCCAGATTAAGTTTTTAGAACTTGCATTTTGTTTCTTGGTAACGTTTTAATAATTTTGTTATAAGTCAAGATGCATTACCTGTGCATCTTGAAGTCTGGATGTTTATAAATAGACATACACTTAATCTCTTTGGTGTTTTTTTCTGAATGTACTAGCTTCAATGTATAAAGAAAATGCAGTAGGACAATAACATCTGTGAGGGAGGGACTCTCACAAATGCTTAAGTTCCTTCTGGTTTCAGAGAAGTCCCAAGCTCCATTTAGGAGTATTTATGACAAAACAAACCTGAAAGTTTGAAGTTTTGAGGACAATGAATCTGTGATTCGATTACTCTGACTCTTCCTTTCAGAAAGAGGGTTAAACGTACAACACAAAGTCAAAAACCTGAGTGTGCTGCCTTGTGGAGTTGTCCTGTAACTCTCCAAATCTAACTTTAAAAATATAAAAAATATTTGACTTTTTTTTTGATTTATTGGAAAGATCTTTAAAATATCCCCAAACAAAATATTTTGTGCAATTTTAGATAAAAATATATTTGCTTACTGAATTCTAACCTCCCTAAGGAAGCCTTAACAGCAATATGAACAGAGAAAAAGAGTAGATTTGATTTTTCATACAGTGGTACCATTTGTTGAGCACAGAAACAGAGGCAAACATAGCTTTTGAGAATCCTGTTGTTGCCTGAGAGAAGTACCTCATCCACGGAGGATACAAAGAAAGCGGTCATTGGTAAATGCTATGACAATGACAGGGAAGAGGAATGCTTGATGAACTGTTCAAAAACAGAATCGGTACAAAAGGTAATGAATATTTATAAGTAACCTCTTAAATACATAATCTGGTTGTCAGAAGTGTTTAACATCCAGAAAGTCTAATTTATGTCAATAGTTCCTTTCAAAATCCCCATGAGGAGGAGGAACTTTTTCGAAAATCACCATGTATATCTGAAATTTTATTTATTGTGCATTCTTGTGTTTCTCTTTTCACAATTTTCTTAGTTCAGCTCCCTGTAAGATTCATTAAGACTATTCATATGGTAATTTGCAAAAACTTTATAAGATTTATTTTTAATGGCTATATTCTAATATAATTATTTGCACTGTGTATGTCTCTATTTGGAAGGTACAAAGCTGCTGCTTTGAATCAGTTAGCTAATTTTAAGGCTTTTTTTGGGGTTTTTTTTGTGAAAAGACAGAATAGCTGAATAAACCAAGTAAAATACAAGAATGAGAAAGATAATGTAAGCTATTAACTGCAAAGAAGTGGAGAGTTGCCATTTTCCCAGGAGACCAGAGCTCTCATCAGGGACCTTATGATAGTGCAAAGTTTTGAGAAAATAGTGAGTGAGATTCATCTCGTCTAACTATAAACACTGAAATAAAATAGATCATACCCAGAAAGTCCTACTGTATTTATTCATTTTAAGGGAATCTAAGATGTATTATTCAAATACATATTCTTGCAAGAATCATACCAATTTTGTAGATATTGTTTTAATTCAGTATTTCCTTCCAGCTGCTATGTTCTAATAGGGAAATAGTTTCGGAAGAAAAAAAAAAAAAAGAAAAAAATCATCATAGGTATTGCTTTTCATATTCTTCCCAGTTTCCAGGAGTTCTAAACACAACTTAATTGGCTGGAGAAATTTCATTTTTAGAGAGATGCCGTAAAAATAAACCACTTTCTACAAGTGGGATGGAACATGTGATACTATTCAAAGATGTGCAGGTGCTAGACACATTACTTGGAAGGATACTCACAAAGACACAGACAGAAGCTGAAGATATCGCTAGTCCTGAAACTATGCCATTTTCTTTGAGAGAGCTTCCTGTATTTCTTTGCCACCCAGATTACACCTTTTCCTTCAATAGGAAAGACAATTATTGGCAGCCTTCCCAACTTCCCTCAGTGCCCTTCCTAGTCATTTTCAAGTTAGCAAGTGCTATTCTTAGTAATATATTTCCTTTGTCAGGAATGAATAAGCTTAGTTTCTCTCCTGATGTCCCTCTGCATATTCCATATGAGTTAAGCATGGACACGAAAACTCACAAATAAGAGATCTGACCATGATATCTTATACAGTAATTATTGAATGAAGTCGCTGAAATTCCAAAGACTAGTCAACAGTATTATTTCAATGCAGTATTAAATGAAACTTAAGCACGATTCTCTCTGTTTTATCTTTGTCGTATTCTGTTATAAATTTATTTGCATTTGCAATGCAGGCTTTGAAGACACTGTCATCTGAGGATGAAACTTAGCCTGGTGTAAGTTTAGTGAAGACACAGATGTATTTATTTTTATCGATCTGGTCTGTGACATCAAAAGGATCCTTCCTAAGTGTTTACACAGCTTTAACAACTGAAATTTTGAAATCCCTTACAATTAGTAGTGTATTTTCAAATTTTCATATATCCTCTAAGATAGAAAAAAGATTTTTCTATAAATCAAATTTGTTTGGAAGGTTGTCAAAACAGAACATAAATAGGTTACAAAATTTGCATGAAGTCTGTAAACTCTCAGTGTGAATCGGAAACTGACTCCCAGAGTAATGTTCAGTTGCTTAAATTTAAAAACTTACTGCCATTTGATTTATCTGATTATACCTGATATCTGCAAGGGCCCAGAAGATATGACAGAAGACCTGCTGGAGACTTCTAACCTCTTGAACTGGCTGCAGAAAGCAAAGAAGATGTCTGTCCTGGGTTTGGCCTGGACAAGGGTAATTTTCATCAGAATCCAGGAAGGGGCACAGCCGGGTGGGCTGACCCCACCTGGCCAAACAGAACAGGATATTCCATACCATGTGCCATCACGCTAGGTTCTGGGTGGGGGGGAGCTGGGGGGCGGGAACTCACTTGTGGCTCGGGAGCGCACGGAGCCGGTCCGGTCCGGGAGAGTGGCTCTCTGGGTTGTGCGGTTTGTGTTGTGTTTTCTCCTTATCTGTATCGTTGTTGTTCCTGTTCCCTTTGTTTGCTGTTCTGTTAAACTGCCCTTATCCCGACTCACCAGTTTCTGCCT
>Ga0065711_1051805_pt1 | contig 10225 bp, 10 predicted proteins | sample Hoacrofraction12_FD_59098 | JGI IMG/M metagenome (GOLD analysis project Ga0065711, IMG submission 59098) | Hoatzin crop microbial communities from Cojedes, Venezuela - Epithelial fraction 12 v2 (version 2) | ecosystem: Host-associated > Birds > Digestive system > Esophagus > Crop | place...
CTGCAGATATTTAGAGGCATTTCTAAGGTCCCCTCTCAGCCTTCTCTTCTCCAGGCTGAACAAGCCCAGCTCCCTCAGCCTCTCCTCGTAGCAGAGATGCTCCAGTCCCCTCCTCATCCTCATATCCCTGTGCTGGACTCTCTCCAGTAGCTTCTCATCTTTCTTGAACTGGGGAGCCCAGCACTGGACACAGTACTCCAGATGAGGCCTCACCAGGGCAGTGTAGAGGGGAGGAGAACCTCCCTCGCCCTGCTGTCCACACTCCTCTGGATGCACCCCAGGATCCCATTGGCCTTCTTGGCACCCAGGGCACACTGCTGGCTCATGGTCACCCTGTCGTCCACCAGGACACCCAGATCCCTCTCCACAGAGCTGCTCTCCAGCAGGTCAGCCCCAAGACCCTGCCTGGCTGGGCTCCGGGGCACGGCACGACACGGCCAGCAGTCTTCCTCGGCTCCACCCGGTCTTTAAACCCCCAGTAAAGACCAGCTTCTTGTTGAGAGCCAGGGTCTGCCTCTGCACCAAACCACGTGCTGCGGTAAGTGTCTGGGCTGGAAAATTCAAGGTATGAAAACACAACAGGAAAACACAGCTCAGCCAAAGAAACAACCCCCTCCTCTCATGCAGCCCCAGGGAGACTGAACACTGGACATGCTTTAGAAAGGCAAACTTTAAAAATTTATTACAAAATAAAGGAATATTCCAGCTGCCGTACCTGGTAGAGCAGCTGGAGGGAGGAGGCTCACAACGGCGTCTCCTCCTGCCGGGACGCATCAGCCAGCCTCATGTTTTGCCACATGAAGTCAATGAACATGGAGGCCTGCAGCAACCGGCTCAGTCTCTGAAAATGGCGCTCTGCAAAGGGAGAAACGCGACGCGTAGCGTCACAGGGGAGAAAGCTCACCAGAACGGGGCGCAGAAAGCTCCCTTTAGCCCAAGGCAGAGGGGGAATATTGACAACGCGGGAGGAGAGCTCGGGCTCAGAGCCCGTCCCCGCAGCGTGGCTCACCGGTGTAAGGCAGCAGGGACTCCACGGCAGCTTTAATGCCCGCGTACTGCAGGAGGCTGTCCGGCGCTTCGTGCTTCAGGAGGGTTTCGATGACAGCTTGGGCCTCGTGGCAGTTCCGAGAGTTCGTATTCCACGTCACCAGGAACGTCAGCACGGCCTCTGGGGAGGAAGGCTGTTGGTGGGCGCCGGCACGCAGCAGACGCCAAGTTAGGCAGAGCGGTTCAGCTCCCGCGAGCCCGGAGGGGCAGAACAGCCACGCCAGAATCCTTTCCTGACACCCTGAACAGGGGGGTAAGGCCAGGCAAAGCCACTCGCACCAGCTCAGAGCAGCTGTGGATCATGAGCAGCCCCGTAGCAAAGCAGCCGGCCCTGGCTGCAGTCCTGCGTGAGCGCGGGGGGAGCTCAGTGGTGAACGCTGAGTCTGGGGAGATCCTTCTCCTTTTAAATTCAATTAAGAAAGCAAGCCCCTAAACCTGAAAGGTTTTAGCACTTAAACCATGCTGCAACAAACCTTTCTGGTCCTTCCGGAGCCGGACAATGTTCTCTTCCAAGTGCCTTCTCCCGTCGGTTTCCTTGAGGATGGCTGCAGGGAAGAGAAACGAAGAGTCCATGGGAGTCCAGCCCACACGCCCGCAGGCCGAGAGCAGGGAGACCGTTTGTTAGCTGGGGTGATCTCACTTCGGGAAACAGCAGTTTTAAGAGCAAGGGAAAAGCGAGGCTTTCAGACAGACTTTGTCGTCTTCATCTACCTGGAAAGCAGTGAGGGCAGAAAAATGCCTTCAGAGCACAACGCGGACTCACCTTTCACCACCATCAACACCGTGTGCGGACGATCCAGAGAGATTGCCAAGCCTAAGGCTTTGAGATACCTCTTCTCGTGAAGCAGGTTAGAAAGCTCTTGCTCTCTGGAAAACAAATCAGTGTTGAGAGAGAGACAAACGTGGAAAAAACGCTATACAGAAAGCAGCAGCTTTGGCAAGAAGAGCGTGCAGAGGTTTAACGCCAAGCAGTTCATGCTGCTTGCCAGGGAACGCCTCAGTGCCCTCACTGTGCAGATAATCACCCTGGCACGTTCAAGGGCTCCCTGGACTACTCAGTGCTGGCTGAAGCAGGAGAAAGTGAAAGGTGGTTTCCTCAGTTTGACTTTGCTTATCTTAGCAGCGCATAAACATGAAATTAATCACTTGTCAAGCTGACAGTATCACAGCAAGGCTCTGCGGCAGGAACCGAAGATAAACGACAGGCTGGAAGAGACTACTGTGCCTTGACAGCCCCTAAACAGCTCAGTGATGGAGCGTTCGGATCAGATGGAGCCGGACGGCTCTCGGCGTAGACAGTTTGCCTTCCACAGCTCCTTACTGCACGGGATCAACTTACTTTATAATCCGCTCCTCCTGTTTAGCTTGAGCCTCCTTCTCTTCAATTTCAGTGACATCCTATAAAAAACAGAATAGAACTTTGTCAAATCTTGCTTTAACACAGACGAATTTTTTAGCCCCCAAGTGATTAGGAGACCAGTTTCTACAGCAGGATCTCTAGGCCAAGTAGTTTACACATTAAATCCAGCAACTCGCAGCTTCCCTCCAACACACCCTTAGCAGACCAGTGCTGGGCAGGCTGCTGAGGCCCCTCTGCTGCTCCCTTCACATCATCACCCGGGGAAATACAGGCTGGCCAAAAGCCCCTCCCAAACCCCGAGGCACGCCTTACTGACCCCATTTCAAAGTGCAGAAAATGAGGAGAGCACGCGCTGTGCTGGGAAGGTGAGGAACAAGCCACGGGGATCCTGAGCTCTCCAACCGCCTTCTCATGACTAACCCTGAGAGGAACCACAAAGACCCCGTACCGTACCTTCCACAGCGTGATGCAGGAGTCACTGGATGCTGTCACAACCATATCATCTTGCTTGTTAGAGTGAAGACCCCAGATTTTATCTTCATGAGCATCTAAAGTTTTCACGCACTCGTTTGTTTTAATTGTCCAGAGTTTTAAAAGACCATCAGAACCGCTTTTGGAAGAAAGACAAACACAACAGAAAGAACCACTGGATAGATCCATTCTTGCTCTGCCCCTCCTCAAATATCAGATAAACTTGTCCCATTCCAATGCCTTTTGAACAGGAGCAGAGTTCGCCAAAAACGTTAAGGGTGAGATGCACCCTTAGCTCTGCCCAGCTGCAGTGTGCGTCACCGACCCAGCAGGGTCACAGCACCTAACTGGAATCCACGGCGCAACTGGAGAAAGGGAAGGCAAGTCAGCCCCTGCAGAAAGCTTGGCATAAACACAGCATCTTCCCATCAGCCTTTCCAAAGCCAAATCCACTGCACCAGACTCCCCTCTCGCTGCGGATACCAGCTAAGAGCTTCCTCCTCTGATGACTTTTGGCATCTCCCTCTCGACTCCCGGTGTAGGCACTTACCTGCTGAGCAGCTGCGTTCCTCGGCTTACAAAAATGATCTTCAGTACAGAGGCATCATGGCCTTCGAAGGTCTGGAAAACAGCAAGGAAGCTCAAAAGCGTCAGAGTTATTGCCAGGCCTCTTGAGAGCGTCCTCTTTCAGGAGGAGATTTACTCCTAAACCCCAAACAGATAAAAGTTCTAAAAACCAGGCTCCATCCCTGGGGTTTTCACCACAGGTTAAAAGGGCAGTAGGAAATGACTCGGCCCCGCAGCATTTCTTCAAACCTGCTTGCTTAAAACTTGTTGCCCAGGGTCATACTGCAAACAGTCTGAGTGGCAGGGCCAACAGGCCCATCCCCCACCACTGCACGAAGCACCCAGGCAGCGAGGTAACGCTGCTGGGCAGGCCACGGCGCAGAGCAGCAACTGCCTTCTCGTCGGCTTAGTGAGACACCACTGCACTGGACAGACAGTTCTGCTGTGCAGAGCGAGCCTGAAATTTCAACTTGTGTGTTCTCCTTCAAGCCCACAGCTGCGTCGGGCAAAGCCAGCTTCCTTTCAACAGCATCAATGTGCTTTTCCCCTACGATCAACCACGCTGCTCACCAGTTAGCCAGAACAGACAGACCAGTCGAGCACTGGGCACACGCTCGTGCCTTGGAGCTCTGCATGCAGCTCGCACCCCCAAGATCCTGAAGAACAAGGCCAGACCTAGGTAGCTCTTCCTTCAGCACAGCCACGTTGCTGCATTCTGGCTGCCCTAACCAGCCTATACTTTTTTTCAAACAGCCTTACTCCATCCCCGTAACACGCACGGGCTGCGTCGAGCAAGGGGCAGCCTGAGCTCTCGTTACCTTCAGACAGCTGAAGTCCCGAAGACCCCAGAGCTTCAGGGTCCCATCTGCTGAAGAGGTGGCCAAGATCTGATCCACCGGGGAGAACTGCACGCACCAGATGCCACGCTTGTGTCCAGTGAAGACACCCAGCAAAGAGCAATCGGAGCAGGACCACAGCTTGGCCAGCCGATCCTGCGAGCCCGTGGCAATGAGCTTGTCGTTCGGGGAAACCGCCACGCTGTTTATGTCCTGGAGAAGCCACGCGAGTACAGAGAGTGCAAAGCAGGTTAAGTCTTTGCTCTTGCTGTCGGGCAGGTAATAAATGTAGGGTACAACACAGGAGAGAAGGATTTAAGATCTAAAAGCATGTTCTAGCAGCAGGTGGAGCTTTACCTTGTTATGACCCCTCTCAGTCACTTTTGCATGAAGGTTTTCTGGACTGGAGATCAAGGCTGCTTTTGCTTTGGAAGTGAGGGACTCCGGGATATTCCAGATCTTGATTGTGCAGTCCTGGCTGCTGGTCACTACGAAGCTTTCTTTCAGTCTGAAAGGAATAACAAAGTCAAGGGTAAGGAAGAAAAACAGTGGCTTCCCCTGCAGAGGAAAAAAGGCCTTCTCTTCCCCTGCTGGGATCTACACACAGTCACTCACGCTGCCAGGATCTCAAACAGAGTGCTTTAATGTTTTTTTCACATTGTCTTTCATTTCACTTGGGTCCCTGGGAGAGCCTCCAGCAACTCAGACACTGGGCAAGAGCACTGCTAGCTCTCTGCGTCTGCAGACAAAGGTGTACTGCAGCTCTCCAACCGGCAAGCTGGGCTTCCAGGCTGTCAGGCAGCAGGAAGACAGGAGCAGAACTGACAAACACACACGCTATTCCAGCAAGCACCTTTGGAGACACGTTCCCTTCACTCCTCAACCCTTGTTTCCACATCACTCAAGCTACAACTACCCAGCTGCTGCTCTTAAAGGCAAGCAGGAGTTAGACTGCTGAAGGAATGCAGACTTCACAATTTATGCATGGACAGATCTACATCCAAAATAAAAACCCCACCCTTCCTTCGAACTCGGAGCACCAGGACAAGCTGGGACGCAGAATGAGAAACAGCACGGCTCAGAGGCAGGCACCCACCAACACGCTCACTGAGGACCAGCAGAGTGGCCATGACTCACGCTTGCAAAGGCAAACCCCTGTCTGATTTTTATTACCTTGAGCAAGAGACAGCGCCTACCCCGTGCGCGTGACCCAGTCCCTGGGCAACACAGACCACCCTTCCGTCTTTGCTCATCCGCCAGACTCGAAGGCTTTTGTCCTGCAACGGGAAAGGACATAAAGTGCAGGGTTTTTTTGACAAACGATCAGTTCCCCACGTGCTCACCACATCTGTGAGCCTCACTATTCACCTCCTGCCACGCCTGAACCTCCGCCTGCATCTGCAGGTGAGGGCAGACACAGCCACGCACAGAGCGCTGCCGCCCGCGACTGCAGTGTGGAGGTTTATTTGGGCAGCCAGCACCTTTTTTCCCCACGTTTTTTACACCCAACTGCCCATCAGTCTCAGGCTAATGACATCTCTGAATGCTAAAGCAAGAGCAAGATGCTTGGAGAATGAGACTTCTCCTTTCAAGCTAATAAAATACAATCACATTTCCCCAGGGACAATGTGCAGCAGGGACAGTGGAAGCACCTTCTGTTTGGGGGACGTAGCAGACAGGAATTCTGCCTGAGCAAAAGCCCTTTCTGGATCGCCAAAAAGGAATACAGCTCTGCCCATAAAGAAATGAAGAGTTTCATTACATGAAGAAAACCAACACACCTTAGCACAGCTGACGAACATCAGGCCTTTTCTGAAGACATCCAAAGCAAGAATTGTTTCTAAACAGAAGAAGAAAAAACAGCTGGATGCAAAGCAACACTGAAATCAGACAACAGAATTAACGGGTGAATTAACGAGTCCACCGCTCACTGACTGAGGGCCAGGTGTGGGACGCCTGGGACAACGCGCCCGCGCTCCCTGCGCAGTGACTGCCGGCTCACGGCACTGTGCGAGCCCGTCACCGGCAGCCACGAGACTGCAGTCAGGGCTCGTGCTCACGTACCAACTGAAACTGAGCTCACTGCTAAAGGGACTCAGCTGACAGAGCTGGGGAAAGAAAACTAGTGCTTCCAAAGTCAGGGCAGCGTAATACCTACTTCACACAACTAAACCTGTTGTGGTGCTGTTCAGTGAGAACTCCAGGACTCCATTTTCCACAGAAGAGTGGCAAGAGGAGCTGGACAAAGAAATAATTGTAAATCTCCCACCCAGAGCCGACCACACCCACCTGTGTGGCCATAGAGGATCTGGCAGTGGGATGTTGCCAGTTCAAACACTTTCAGCTGAGGGCTGTTGGTAGCCACAACAATGTGAGAATCACCAGGACCGAGGAACTTCACATCCAGAACCTCATCGTTGTAACCCGCAAGCTGAGGATGGCAGAACAGAAACAGTTTAACAGGGAGAAAAATCGTAAAAATCTTTTTAGACATAAGCTGGGGCACGGGAAGGATTTCTGGCCAGGCCTCTTCTGCTTTCCTTTTCCTACGTTTGTGCAACATCCCTCCAAGCAACCCCACCAGTGAGACTGGTTTTCCAGCTTGTAGCCAAGGAACAGTCCCAGCAGAGGCAGGAGAGGAGGGCAGCCCTGGGCAAAGCCTTCACCGTACGCAGAGCCGGTCCTCAGGTACAGATAAAGGGAGCGGGAGGCTGAGGGTTGTTACCTGCTTCCTGAGCTGCAGAGTCTGCGCATCGTAGAAAACGATGTTGTGTTCCACGGACACCGTGACAATCTCGTTTCTCTCGGGCACCAGCATGCACTGGGTGAGGCTGCGCTCGCTGGCCTCCTCCTTCGACTTAAAGGGCACGGGCTGGGTATATACACAAGCAGCTGTGGCAGCTTCCCAGACTTTCAGGATGCCTGACAAAAATAACACCACAAATTATGTCAGAAACCACTGTTTTAGGCAGCGATTGCCTGAAGAATATAAAACAAACCCTGGCCTCGCCTACTGGAAAAAGCCACGCAGCTTTAAGGCAGGACCATGAAGAGATCCAGTCACACTGGTACGAAGGGCCACAGAGTTTTTGTTCTTCAGTCCAAATCAAACCTTTTTGCAGTTTGCAAACAGCTCCACAGCACAGCTGCTCCATCCTGCTCATCCTCTGCCTTTGGAGGAACACAGGAGCAGGCTCTGTGCCCCAGGCCTCTGAGGTCAGCCCAAAGCTTGCCACACATGGAACGCATGTCCCAGGAGTAACGGCCACGCAGCGCCTCGAGCACCGTCCTTCCTCAGCAAAAACCCAGCAGCAACGTGCCAGGACACCCACCTTTGCTGCCAGCTGTGACAAAGTGCAGCCCTTGTTTCTTCACGCCCAGCTGAGAGAAATCGCCCTTCTCAGGTAACAAGACAGCAGCTTCCACGCTCTGCAAGAGAGGTGGCCAAGCACCAGCTGAGCGCAAAGCAACCGAGTCCCACTGCAGCAACCAGAGCTGCTAGCACGGACAGACACACTCCCACCACGTGGCTGCCGAGGGCAGGCAGGCACAACAACAGAGCAAGGCTTTTACAGGACTGCCCTTCCTTCCTCCTCCAGCCCCGGGGCAGCGGTGCCGTATATTTATGTATTTCCTCAAACTGCCCAGGCACGACCGTGCCAGGCAAGGAGAGAAAGCAAACAGACACAGACTTTTAAGACCTCTGGAAAGTACAAAGGAGAGAAACCCGATTTCATAATATATGGGAACGTAAAGAGGGAGGGCTACCATACGAACAGCAACCTAGGAGATGCAAAGGAGCTCACGGGAACAAATGAAACGCAGTTTCACCTCGTAGACAGGGACGGTTCGTTTGCTTTCTCTGGTTTCCAGGTCCCACACCATGCAGATTTTGTCACGGCCAGAACTGCAAGTTAAAAGAGCAGTTTCAGTGCTGAATCCACTCAACCTCTGCTCCGAGTGCAAATTTGGAATTGTAGGAGCCCAACACCTCTCTGAAGAGGCCAAACGTGGAAGAAAGCACCAGCCCTCCACATGGCAGCACAGCACAGAGCCAGAAACACAGCTGCCGACCCCCTCAGCTACTGGCTTGTGTGGTCAAGCAGAGACTGCACGCCTGTCACAGCCCTTCCCCTCGCAGGGGAACCTTCCCAGCGCCTGCCGAAACACCCCGTCTCTGGCAGCAGGCAGGGCGAACGGGAGAGGAAGGCTCAGCCCCTGATGGGTTTTTACCTAACGAGCGTGTTCCCATCAGCAAACGCCAGCGAGGTGACGGCACTGAAGTGGCCGTCCAGCACGGCAACGCACTTGCCGGCGCTCAGGTCCCAGATGCGGATCTTGTAGTCCATTGAGGAGGAGAAGAGCTGCAGACGGGAGGTATCGGGGTGGAACTCGACAAGGCTGGACAGAGAGAGACAGACTTGAAGGGGACAGAATAAACTGCCCGGCGTGAGCCCAGTGCTTCAGTAAACACAAATTCACACAAAGAGCTTGGCAGATCAAGCGATGTGAATTTGTACCAGGACTTTCCTTGTAGGACTTCATTCCTCTGCCACCCGCCAGGAAAATTTACAGCTGCTCTCTGTCAGCCTTGCACGTTCCTGAAGTGCATCAGTGTGCAAGCACAGATGTTCCATTCAGATCCCAACACGTTTCTTCACCAAACTCTTTCCCCTCTGGGTTAAACGCAGTCATAGCCTTGCTCCTTCACTAGACACCCCAAAAACCGGGAAACAGGGGAGCCCAGAGCCTGCTCGGATCGGGCCTTTACATTCTGCTAAGTCAGGACCCGTCACATCAACCCCAGCGGCCAAGCATTACGCCCACACCAGTGACTGACAAACACGACTCGTCCTTACTGTACAACTCCCGAGGACCCTCTGAGGTTGTGCGTGCAGTACTGTTTGATCATATCCCAGATCTTAATGGTGCTGTCACAGCCACCTGCCGAAGAAGGGCATGTAAGAACGGACTACGGAGGAGAGACACAAGAGGTCCAACGCGTCAGCAACTCTAAAATTTCATGGCTTGCTAAGGCAGCAGAAAGAAAAATGAATCTGATTGACAACCACCCACACCGAGAGAAGCTCGCAGAGCACTTTGCGCTTTCAGAGAGCTGGGCAAAACCTGACTGCTCCCAGACAAGAATCCTGAAGTACAATCAAGATACAGCTCATGCCTGGCCACCTCCAGGAGCCCCAGTTCTGCACTGGGATAACTACACCACACTGTCCCATAGATGCCTGGCTTTTAATCATCATTTTACTGAGAGTATTTCAGACAGAACTTGAAGAGGTGCCCTCACTGTCTATCACAACGCCACTTCTACTTTAGTAAAACCTCTGCTGATGGTGTCTGAGTTCCAGAGCTCACTGCCTCGGGCTGCGTCCAGCTGCGCTAAGTTACCCAAAAGCAGAAGGGCCCCTCAGTATCGCTCCCGCCGCGTGACACTGAAGCAGGACCGTAGTACCTGTGGCTAACAACGTGGAAGTAGAGTCAAAGGCCATGCTAGCAACCGGTGCCGTGTGCACGGCTTTCCACGTGCGAACACATTTGCTCTCTCGCCAGTTCCACTGCTTCAGCAGCAGGGCTCGGCTCCCTGTCACGAGGATCTGCGCAAAAGCAAGGCGAAGGAAAGCATCATTAGCTACCGACCAGATCTTCATTTCTTTCAGCGCCCAGATGCAAAGCACAGAAATGCCAGCTGCTACGACACTCACACGATGGCAGGGGTTGGCAAGGCCCTCTGGGGATGCCCCAGCCCAACCTTCTGCCCAAGCAGGGTCACCCAGAGCAGGCTGCACAGCACCACGTCCAGGTGGGTTTGGAATATCTCCAGAGAAGGAGACTCCACAGCCTCCCTGGGCAGCCTGGGCCAGGGCTCCGTCACCCTCAGAGGGAAGAAGTTCTTCCTCGGGTTCAGCTGGAGCTTCCTCTGCTTCAG
>Ga0065711_1051806_pt1 | contig 10225 bp, 6 predicted proteins | sample Hoacrofraction12_FD_59098 | JGI IMG/M metagenome (GOLD analysis project Ga0065711, IMG submission 59098) | Hoatzin crop microbial communities from Cojedes, Venezuela - Epithelial fraction 12 v2 (version 2) | ecosystem: Host-associated > Birds > Digestive system > Esophagus > Crop | place...
CTTCCCTCTGAGGGTGATGGAGCACTGGAACAGGCTGCCCAGGGAGGTTGTGGAGTCTCCTTCTCTGGAGATATTCAAGACCTGCCTGGACAAGGTCCTGTGCAGCCTGCTGTAGGTGACCCTGCTTCAGCATGGGTGTTGGACTAGATGACCCACAGTGGTCCCTTCCAACCCCGAACATTCTGTGATTCTGTGATTCTGTGATGGGAAATATTCAAAAGACTTAGTACTACTAATGGTTGTCTCTGACCATAACCATTTAGGATATAGTAATTTACATTAATTGTTACGAGGATTTAAAGTATCTGTTACTCAGCAGTAAAAGGGTGGGATGTGTTCTCATGTAATAAATACAAGGCTCACTTCATTAAGAACATGGCAGAAGCTACATCACTGTTGTAATAGGTGAGTTTGCAAACACGTACAGACAGAACATAAATGTCTTTAAACAGAATGACAAGCCTCCGTTAATCCACACCTCACATTGCTCACAGAAAGAAATGCTTGGCAGTTTTATAATACACCTTTGGGCTGGTAGATGACTGGTTCTGGGAGAGACTGAAGTCTTTTCCCTTGCATTGGTATAGAAAGTGGTATTAAACGCAAGCTAGTTTCTGAATGTTGTTGAATTATGCAAATTAAAGAAAAAACACAATATAGCGAGAGCAATCTGAAGTGCTGTGTTTGTGCTGTAAAGTTCATGTATTACATACAAAGATCTTAGGGTTTGTTCCTCTTTTGAGGAGGCTGCCCTCTTCAATTTATTTTCTGGCAGGAAAATCCTTCAGAGTTGATGAAATAACTTTGCTGTGTGTTTTTGCTGTATTTCAGAGCAGATAACAATAGCCTTCACAGTGTCCATGGTGGTTGGACTGGTGATTGGAGGGATCATCTGGGCATTGTTCACTTGCTTGTCCCGTCGCAGAGCTAGTGCCCACATTTCCCAGGGGAGCTCCTCAGCCTTCAGCCGTCGGTCCAGACCCCCCTCCCATGGCCACACTGCCGGCAGGACTGGATTTTACCGGAACAGCAGCTGTGAACGTCGGAGCAACCTCAGCCTGGCCAGCCTCACCTTCCAGCGGCAAGCCTCCTTGGAGCAAGCCAACTCTTTCCCCAGGAAGTCAAGCTTCCGCGCATCCACCTTCCACCCTTTCCTGCAGTGTCCTCCCCTCCCCGTGGAGACGAACAGTCAGCTGATCACCCTCACTCCCACAAACACCACCACCACCCTTGTGGGAAGCACCACTAACAGCCTGAGTCGACCCGAATTTCACTGGTCTAACAACAGCCTCCGCATCTGCCACTCCACACAAACCCCTCCTCCCGCCTATGAAACCATCATAAAGGCCTTCCCAGACTCCTGAGCTAGGTCCTCACTGCAAACACACAGGTGCATTTTGGGAGGAACCTCGATCATCTCACCAATTTTCTGAGCGTGAGATCTCTGAGAAGTCTGTGGCTGATGTTGCAGAGCGGACATACAATGCCAAGAGGCGAGCAGCGGTGGTTTCTTAGAGCACAATATCCCACTGTCCGAGGGAATTACTTGTCTTTGCACTGCTGGCTCCAATTTACTGCTCTGCTGTATGCCTGAGTATTTATAGTGTTGTATCTTTAATTTTAACCATTGTATCTTTACTTTAGAGGAAAGAAAATGCTGCCACATAAAAAACAGGTCATTTCTTGAAGAAACAGATAATGTTAGGAATTACTGATATATACATTTCTGCAAATTTCACTATTCTGTTTCTTTAAAAAGAAAAAAAAGGTTGTTCTGGTTTTATGTATTTTCGCAAAGATGTTAAACTTTCAGAGAACACCTCCCATTACCCACATTCTTCCTATAGCCACAGAACAGTTTCTTCTGAGGAATCCTTGCAGAGGATTTAATACCACAGTCCTGGCTGTGGTCATAAACATCCTGTTCTGCTGATTTTAGAGGACCTAAAAGACTCCACATCAGGGCTGCTTGTATAAAATTCCCCACAGCGTGGGAAAAATCTTGACCTATACAAAGCTTCACGCAGAGAGAAGTTTCGAACAGCATACTAAATGCATGGTAACAATTATGAAGAACCTTCTCTCTGTAGCCAAAGGAACAGGTAGTCACATTTTAATACCTAGTAAGGCTGTATGGGAGCAGAACTCCTCATGTTTCATTTTTCCAGTTCTGGCTATCAAGATAAGCAGCATGAAAGACAAGTATTTTTTTAATTAAGTTTCCTGTTTTGCTATGGGATTACTCATTTCCTTATTTCAATTGTATTTCTCAAATTGTAACAACGTTTAATTCTTCCTGGCAAATTATTCACTGAAATCTTGTCTTTCAGTAAAGCAAGATTTTAGACATCTCTGGCTGAATACTGGGATTGTCCAATTAGTTGGAATATGAAGATAAAGATGGAATATTTAGTTGAGGTTAACATATACTATTGACTGTTATACTTGTATCGTGCCAGGCTAACCCCTAGCTTAGCAGAGACTGATTACACTGATGTGAGAGAAGTCCAGGATTTGGAAATATCACAGACAGATGATCTAAGTCTTATTGTATCAGCTTCCTGTTAAATATTTCATATTCAAATAAAGGGTAAAGGATTTCCACAAGTAGAGGAGCAGGCCTACTCCTCACTTGCAAATAAGCCCGTTGCTCCTAGAAGGGCTGGGGAACTACCAGCAGCAGGACTCCTGCTCCTGAGCGGCTGGCCCTGTGCTTCTGTAGAGAGAATAAGTCCTCATCTGTCTTCTGAAAGGGACAAAGATTTAGCAGCTTTTGAGAAAGGGCAAAATGCTTAACATCTTCCTTTCCAGTGTTTTGGAGACTGGCAGCATGCACCCCTTTGTCAAGCTCAGCATCCCTCAGGAAGCACTGGTATTAATCTCTGAACTGCAATCTTCCAGTCCAGTATCACCCCATTTGCAAATATTACTGCAGACACTGAGCTTACAATCATTATTTACTGTAAACCACAAGTATTCCTTATTCTAAAGGCAAATTATTTTGCATGCATTTACTGACTGGCTTTCATTTTTTTATTTTTAGTGTGCAACATTTTCCCTTCTAGAGGGATATGTCATTGCTAGAAGAACAACCATTTACAAAGTTTACAGAGCGTTTCACTGCAGACACCATGGGTTCTAGTACACTGAGGACTTGCTGATAAAACTGCAAAACTGCATTTGGCTGGTCGCAGGCTACAGACTTCAAACAATAGTCCTCTGGAGAAAGGAAGTTGTGTTATTTCATTCATTAATAATATTTTTTTCATTTAGAGTATTATTGAGTTTGGTGAACTTCATTGCATGCAAAAGTGTGTTCACTGTGTCCTAGCTCTAGAATAGGTGGTGCCACCTATTCTAATGTGCCTACGAAAAGAACTCATGCCTGCTCCCTTTGCTTCATGAGTTTGGCAGACTGTTTGAAGAGGCAACTTGGTCTACAGCATGTACTCTGCTGGCCAAAACTGCTTGTTCCTTGACAATGAAATTGTTTTAGATGACTAAATTTTTACTCCTGGATTGTAAATGCACATTACATTACAGCAGAACTTTCCACAGCATATTATTACTTGTATTACACTATATTTAGTAAACAATGTAGACAGGGAAGACTAAGTGTACTGTATTTTTTCCCTCCTGAAATCTACACCAGATATCAAAACACTTTTTTATGTCTCCTGGATTAGGGACTTTAAAAAAACAGATTGTTGGTGCATAATCAGTATGGCTGTCTGATACCTAACTACTGGTTTAAACAATGTCTGAAATGAATGTTTTGCAAGCTGCAGAATGTGAAATAAAGTTAGATGTTATAGTCTTGAGCTCATGTTTTTCCTTAAAGATAAATGTGCTGGTGTCTATAAAATGGAAGTGTATCATTTTTAATTACACAAGTTGATACAGCTGGAAGTGCAAATGAGTACCTGGTCCTTCCTCCACTCCTGTGGGGAGACACTCCAAAGCTGAAGAGCTTATCTGAAGTCCGCATCAGTATTTGCTATATGAGAACACCTTCCAAGGATTACAAGTGAGAATGCCTCTCACAGATAAAGGCGCTTCCAGATTTTTAAATCCACTGGTTTCCGGGTACTCAGACTTCAATCCACAACATGTTTGACCAAATGCTTGCTGTAAGCAGATGGGCAGTCCCTGTAAGGTTCATGCTTAACTGGACTCTTGCACATTTTATTGAATTAGAACCAAAGCACGTTGCACAGGATCAACCCCCAAACTGAACTGCAGGATTCATCGTGTGTTTGATATGCAAAAGATTGTATTTGCTCATTGTAATGGTCTTTTCTAGCCTTTTATTTCAATCTAAAATACCAGGAAGAAAATATGAATTAAAAAATATGTATTACTGGAGATTTCAAGGTTTCAAAGCATTCACAAGCAATGAATTAAGCTTCACAATAATTTTGCATGTAATACACTTTCACAGTGAGAGGCAGTGATTGAAGGCTGCTCCCAGAATCACACAGGGAGTGATAGGCAGAGCTTTGATCAACCTCCAGATATCCTGACACTTTGTTCTGAAGTGAGCAGAGCTATTTCTCCTCTTCATAAAGAGAAACACTATTCTATTATTGTCCATGTGCACAAAAACAATTGCTCCAGTTCTGGTTTCATACAGAAGACAAAACTTGACAGCTCTCTGTCTGAGAATAGTTATGTTCCAGTATATTTACAAAAGTAGCTTGTGCTATATTCCTTGACCTTTCCCTGCTGAAGAACTGTTGATCACCTCTTCAGACAGCTGCTGATTATCATACTATAATACACTGAACATGCAGGATCTTTGCTAAATCAAATTTTTAAAGTTCACTTGTAATTTACCATGAAGTTTTTGAGTCATCTCAACGTCCATTCTTAAGCAGAAACTGAAAACTACATTTACTGGAAGTATCCTCTCAGAGGTGAAATGACACATGCCAGATCCCTGACCTATAGGCACTTGATAAAATTAGGTGATGTCTATGATGCAGTACAGCTTCTGGAAAAAAAAAGAAAGAAAACACTAATTGGAAATTTACCACAGCCAAGTCCAGAGCAGATTAAAGAAAAGAGAGTTGATATAACTTCACAAAGCAGAGAACAGACATCAGCCTTACAAAGTGCTTTAAAACCCAGGTAAAAGACCTGTATCTTCATTTGGGTCTCTGGATACAAGTGAGTTTTCAAAGGGGTTGAGTGTTTGGAGTTTATGTATGACTTTGTGAGGAATTATTTATTTACCTTTTTAAATGCTGTGAAGGATGACAAGACCCTGATATCTTTTTGAGTCGAGTGTTAATAGTGACTGTAATTGAATCAATATTTTTCATCCAGTTGGCTAGAGAGTTTTGAGACAACTAATGCAGCTGTCCACAGGTGAGCTGCTGCTGCCAGCAGCTCTTCTTGAAGCACACAGGGCAAAAATAGCAGACTTTCCCAGCTTGGTTTTCAGCCTCACACTGTAGCAGCACCAGTGACTCCACTGAGGATTTCTGGTATCACTGTGCTAGGTGGGGGCAGTATGTTATTCCGTGCTTTTGCCCCCAAACAGAAGTCTAGTTTGCATGTCTTGGTTTTGCTTTTAATTTTTATGGAAGTTTTTGGCTCCCATCAGATTACTGCATGAGGTTGGCAGCGTCTGCTGGGTATGCACTGGATCACGGAGCTATTTCAGTAAACATGTTTCCTGTCTGCTTTCCAGGTGACATTCTGCATCAGAGACATGTTTTCATCTATTTAGCAGCAGAATCAAGTGATTGTGTGCTGAGGGCTGTGAAAGAGCAGTTGCACTATTTTAGAGCAAGTTCTTCTAAACAAGGGTAGCTTAATCATGAAAGGGATTATGCAGAGTGATGGGACCGAGATAGCAGGAAATTGGATTTGCTGATTTAGGACGCAACTGTCTGATGTGCCTATGACTAGGGACAGTATGGAAAGGCAGTGGAATGCAAAATTATCATATCTAGTTTAGGACAGACCTGTATCAATATCGATCCACTTTATTTTATGGCAGCACATTGATGACTACACAGGAAAGGTGATGCTGCTCTCTTGTTCCAACTTGACAAGAACACAAATCACAACTGGCAGCAGTTTGCATTCATTTGGACATGTATGGAGGAGTTGCCGATGCCTAGCTGCGCACTGAAATGGGATGAATCTTCAGCCTCTAGACTGACCGGTCTAGGGCTTGAGTTGAAGCACACTGAAGAGGCAAGAAGGAGACCCATGCACTGCTCATGCTCTCTTCCCGTGCTGTATAACCTGATGATCTTTTAGAGTTATTTTTGTAGGAGGGAAAAATTCCCTTTAAACCTTTTCTAGAGAGATTGTAGATTTTTTTTCTCTTTTAGTGTTTTTCTGTTTAGTTCCACAGTAAGTTCCATCTTTTTCCCTCTGTGAACAAGTATGATGATGAAAATACAAACATCTTCACTCTATCCCATTCTTTTGTTGTTCGGCCAAGTAACAGAGACGATGACTTTGTTATCCAGAGAATCACTTTGAGGAATTGATTGGGTTGCATGTGATAAGCTCTCCAGCACTAGTTTGCAAGCATCAAAGCACTGATTTTTTCTTTTTTTTTTTTTTTCCCTGTAACCCCTTGGGCAGATGTCATGGAGAGACACAGACACCTTTTTGTCAGTACGACATGACAGACATTTAGTAAAACTTTGAATTGCCTTGCAAAATTCTTATAACTGCATGCACTAGTTCACGATGTAGTTATTTTTGAACATTTTGAGTAACATAAAACTGACTCCTGTAAAAATTCCTGTGTGCTCAAAAAACATATTTTTGGGTGCTTGTATATACGCTAAATAAAATCCTTCAAAGCATCTAAATGCTTTTAGGCATTGAATCATTTCTGAAATGGAAATTGAACATTAAATATGATCCCACATCATTCAACCATGTTTCAAATGTATTAGCTCAAAAAAAATTAAACTATCCCTGAGACACCAAAGTTAAGCATTTGCCGATTTTCATCTCATCCACCAACCCAGGAAACCTGATCTAGGCCAAAGATATCCCCAGTAAAACCAAAAATATTGAGGAGAGAAACAGGGACTGAGAAAGCTCGGTATGGGTTAAGACGGACTTCAACTAATCCTGATAGGTTAGAGAATGGCAGATTTACCATGACTTTGCAAAGTAAGTGAAAGTGTGACTGTGTTTCACGTCCTGATAGTGTTCCTGAAAGATGCCTGAAAGGATTTCTCCTGATTCAGTCACACCTAATCCATAACAAGACACATGCATCTGCATGCCTTCTCAGAGACCCTTTATGGGTACTGAAATCTCGAAATCATCACATGCATTTAAATGCATTTGCCAGGTTCACAGAGGTGTAAATAGGTGTCCCTGCTTCTTTCAAGGCACCTGTAAGACATTGAATGATTAGGGGATTTAAAAGCTTCTTCAAGTGTTGGGCATTACAAAGATTTAAAAACAGACTGCGAATGTTTCAGACAAATTAGTTGAGCTTGACATCGTACTCAAAATATGAGTCATTAGTGACCAAAAACTTTCAAGGCTAACTGTTCATTTATCAGTACAACAGAACAGTGAATCAAAAGAAAGTAAGAAATATACTGTATTATATATAGCTGTTCTTCAGGAGTAGATTTGCAAATAGGGTGTGCTAGACACATAACTGAGGGCCTCGCTACACAAGCCCAATCCAGCAAAAGAGATTGTTTCCACTTAATCCTTAACCCTCCAAATGCTCTGACTGACCACTGATGATTTAATCTGTGTTCCTCCATTATTGCCTGTAGTGAGATTACCCATATATTTAAAAACTCTGCTGAATCAGAATATAATTCCATAAACCACGTCATTCGAGTTCCTGATTTAAGAGCATAATTTGTATCTGCCAAGTGATTTCCGTTTGCTGAAAGTTTCTTCACTGTGAAAACAGGTATCTGCTCTGCTCATCTCACCTGCCTGGTCACTCTTTGAGCGTGTAACATGTTCTGTGAGAATGTAAGGGTGATCCCTACATCCTTATGAAGACACATGAGGGGCTGACAAGGGAGGTCATGGTGAATCAGTCTCTCTACACAAGAGCAAGGAAGAATAGCTGTGACAGATGAAATTTTGCTGCTCTTTCCACACCCAGTGTTGTGTGACATAATTTTCTGTTGTGATTCCACATCTACGGAATATTTTTCTGTTAAACCAGAAAGCGTCCTCAGGTAAGACTAAAAATTATCTGTGACTTGTAGAGATAGAATTTCACTTAAAGCTTGTACAAAATAATTATCTACTACCATGAAATAATAATAAAAAATCCTCTAGTTACATGCCTGAAAAGTTATAGTTATTTTTATTGTGTAGCTATTAATGTAACTGCATGATTGACACAGAGTCACCAGAAGCAAGATTCCAATCTAGGCTGATAATTTATAAATTCATGCTTTGTTACAAATTGAGCACAAAGCTTAGCAAATTTCAAGGTGCTAAGGTCTATGGCTTAGGTTCAGCAGTTAGTAACATTTTAATATCAACATTCAATAGAAATGAAATGCCTCATTAGTTGTTTTAGCACTGGTGCTGAATGTTTCATTTGTTGCTGCAGAAAGCACTTTCATTTATCTGTCAAATTCAAAAACTCAAACAAATTGCAGAATATAATTAGACACATACAGGATGACAGCACATACGATGGCTATGAAAGGTGTTGCTGTGCTGATGAATCTCCTTTATCTCTGTGACAATCTTTGCCTCCCAAAATCCCTTAGAATCCTACTAGTATTGGATCTATTTACGTGTACTTGAAAAAGTGGAATATATTGACTGTGGTGCCATGTTCTCTGGAATGTTCTTAACACTTCAGGTAGGATGAAAAGAATCATGAGCCACTGATGTGTTGCCAAGAAGCCAATTAAAGAAGATGTGGGAGTTTACTGCTTGTTCAGGTGACCTGTGGAATTGAACTAAACGATAAACTAGGTTGGAACTGTATCTCTCTTGTCCATGAACACTACAAAGATTCTTCCATAACTAATTTCAAAACCAGTTATGTCCAAATTATATAAATTACTAGGGATGGTAAACTAACAAATTGATACTTTCTTCTATATGGCTTCTTCATGGAAACTAAACGTGAGTATAGATTTTTCACAGCCATAATAATGTACGGCTTAGAGGAATGCTAAGAGACAGCACGTTACACTATGCCCTTTATACACATGGACAGTTTTAGAAAACCTCTCTCAGCTCTTTTCCCATGAAGACAATAGTGGTAATTGCTTGAGACTGAAGCATTTTTAGCTTGTTTCTGCGGTAGCTTTTAGATGGTTGCTTTTTTCAGCTTGGCAAACAAAGAGCTTGTGATGATTAGGTCAGTTCAAGGGATAAAGTTATCTTGGCAAAATTAGCATCTTAAGATGTTCCTTCCAGTCCGAGTGACGTGGGTTTTTCTATATCCTGAGATGATACGTCTGCTCTCACAAGCTTCCAGACAGTGCAATGTTCACTGGGGAACACAAAAAAAATTTGTCCACACAATCTAGAACCAGGACCTTGTACTACACACAGGGAAAAGGATCTATGCAAAGTTGGAGAAGTATCACAGTCCTTTCAGCACAGATGTGATGGTATACATCCCGTGAAAGATTCCAATCATACGGTTACAAAAGTATAAATGGACTAAATTCTCTGGTACTTCAAAGGTTTTTTGCAGTCTGTATAGGAAGGAGGAAGGAAGGCAAAGGGACATCTGCAGATGTGCTCCTAGCCGTTAGCATCATTAGTTTCTTGGATTTCCTAAGCTTCTCATAAACTTGCAGCGAGACTCCATAGGGTGAGTGTCAACAGTGAATCGGAGTAGGATAAGGTGCCCCAGGGATGTTTGCTCTCAGGCTTTTCTTCTGCCTTGCGAGCTCCACTGCAGCACTGTTGTGCGGCTTTTGCTTTTAATGGGTAATCTGAAGGGATTCTGGAGGTTATTTCCATTTTGTATTCCTTTTGTACAGGTAGAGGCAAAAGGACGTCCATAAGCTATCACATGGTACAGGTGACAGACCCGAAAGCACAAAGAAAATGTAGGGACACAGATTTGAAAGGTCATTCTTGATATCTGTTTAGATAATTCACAGAATCACAGAGTCACCGAATCACAGAATGTTCGGGGTTGGAAGGGACCTCTGTGGGTCATCTAGTCCAACCCCCCTGCCAAAGCAGGGTCACCTACAGCAGGCTGCACAGGACCTTGTCCAGGCGG
>Ga0065711_1051807_pt1 | contig 10225 bp, 6 predicted proteins | sample Hoacrofraction12_FD_59098 | JGI IMG/M metagenome (GOLD analysis project Ga0065711, IMG submission 59098) | Hoatzin crop microbial communities from Cojedes, Venezuela - Epithelial fraction 12 v2 (version 2) | ecosystem: Host-associated > Birds > Digestive system > Esophagus > Crop | place...
GGGTGAGGCGGAGCGCGGGGGGGGACACGCGGACGGGACGGGACACGCGCGGCGGAGGACTGTCCGTGACCTTAAAAAGGTTCCCGCCCGTGGGTAGTCCCGGTGCGTCGCGCGGGGCGGGCTGTGACCGCGGCACGCCCGCTTGTGTCGTCCCGTGGGGAGCGAGCAGGTGAATGAAGCGGTTGCGGCGGCGGAGGGCAGAGTCACCCGGCTGCTGCTGGCCGCAGGCTGCTGGCAGAGAAGCTGCGTTTGTCGAGGGCGTGCTCTCGCAGAGAGGTGCTGTGCGTGGGCCGAGTTCTGCGTTTGTGGAGATAAATCAATGCTAATTCTTTTCAGGTCGGGACTTTCAACCCTGACCATAGACGGTACCAGTTTCTCTGCCGGGTTGGCTGTATGAAAACAGCGCAAGGAGATCTGCAGAGAAGGTTTCAGCGGCAGTGTGCAGTTTTAAAACTTCTGTATAAACACAGCTGATGGTCTGCTTTAGTTTACACCACCATAAATGCAGAATAAATCTTACTGGCAGTACAAACTGGAGTTGATTGTGACAATGTTGGACAACCCTTCTTCCCGCTGAAGCCGGCTTTGGCAGAACCAAGCCTTTAGGTTAGAACTGCATTTTACAGACGGGAACGGAATCGGACTGGCAGGGATTTTTCAGTTTGTTTGGTTTCAATGTCTGTAGCCCAAACGTTCATCCTGAAGGAGGCTGAAGCTGGGCCCCTGGACCCAACCCCTGCCAGAGTTACCGAGTAGGAAGCGCTGGGCGTAGGGACCCAGATGGGATTTAGGCTACGTCGATCTTGGCTTACGCAGCTGTATTGCAGCACTCTCAAACACTCCAGTCTGCTTTTTCAAGGTGTCCTGTAGTTACGGGCTCTTAGCCCTTAGTGACTCTGCATTAGCTGTGTAATCCTGTTCTGATTCTGGGTCCTCCCTTGAAGATAGCTGAGTCTCAGCATCCATTGCTTCCTAAATTATTTTCCAGTCCTGTCTGATACCTGTGTAGGAACCCAGTCTTGTTTCCGCAAGGTATTTAGTAGTATAGCTCGCCTTTAGCAGGTGAATGGTATCGATGATTATGCATAGACAAATGTTTTAGTGTCGTGCTGAACTAAGGCCTGGTTTCCTTGATATGATGTTTGAAAACAGAGTAGGGCTTCCATAAGCCTTTAGTAGGGGTGTTAGGATATGTGTGTAAGAATATGGCCTGGGAACAAAGCTTTGCTGGTGGGTTAGAGTATATATTCGGGGCGGGGGGGGAGGGAATTAAATACGCAGTAAGGGCAAAATGAATGCCTATTGTCCCAGCATTCTTGATGCTATGCTAACAAGTAGGCCAGACTTGGATGTCTCCAGCACTCCAGTTTGGAATGGCGCCCAGCTTTGGAATATAACATGCTTACGTTTGTATCTGGAATACAAGTGGGATTCTCATGTTCAATAATCAGGAGGGCGTGTGAGTGAGGGAAACAGCTGCATGTCTCTGGCAGTGGGCTTTGCTGCTGACCCTGGTTGTGTAACCTCCGCGCTCCAGAAGTTTGAATCCATTTCAGGAGGTGGGCATTTATTTAGCTGGGAAAAGCGTTAGCTAGTGAATTATTCCAAGTATATAAATAGAGTAAGGGAGTCCATCGCTTGTCTGATATGAGAATGATCTTAAGCAATAAGTAGCTCTCACCCACAGCAAATGCAAGTACATTTCGGACTGTTCTGTGCTGTCCTTCCCCTTCCCCATAAGTGGGTTTGGCCAATGCCTGTGTCTAGAAAAATGGTGAACATGGGTGGTTGTGTTTGCTGGGAGAAATCATTACAATGTGGGGAGAGAAGAGGCTTTAATAAAAAGAACTTGGAGATGAACTAGCCAATGGCTGGGAAAGAGTAAGAAGCTGTTGCAGGGCCAAAGAGGAGTGGAAAAGAATGCAGGTCAGTTATGCTGATACCATTTCTGAAAAGTCATAAACTGGGTGAGAACCAATCGTAAGGCTTTGTTTTGTGGCCACTGGCTGCACGGGGTTCCTGAAAGCTGGACTCCCACGGCTTGCGTTTTCTAGTGAGCTGCTGATGCTCGCAGGAGCCAGGTGGGGAAAATCTCCCCATAGAAAATAATTTGGTAAGCGATTCTACTTTGTGCAAGCTGGAGCATTGCAGCAGCAGCTGCAATATCGTTCTTCGGAGAAGTTTTTATTCCATCAAAGTTGTTCTAATGCCTTTAAATCATATTTCATAAGGGCTTTAGCCATAGCCACCAGATGGGAGGGAGCATTTTGCTGTTAATGAGATGAGCAAACCTTTTTGGTTTTGTAAGTGAATGCAGAATTCAGCACACATAAGACACTGTCCTTAGTAGGTGACTGATCTTACACCTAGTCTTATAGAGTTTTGCTCAGTTAAAAACTGTAGTGCTTGATCACTCCTGAGCATAACAGGTGCCAAAACATTCTGAATGCTACGAGGCTTCCCTGGGTATGTTTGGTGGGAATTTTTCTGATGTTGAAGATGCCTGTGCCTTCTTTTTTTCAAGCGTACAGGCCAGCATGCTCCCAGCTGACTGCTGACCTTTAAAACAAACCAACCAACCAACCTTGCAAGCAGGCACTGGAAGGAATAGGGAGGTAGGGAACTTGGATTTTCTGCATGTGGCACAGTTGGCGTGATGGAGAGTGTAAGCTTTACCTGACGATGTTGTATTTAGACTTGTATTCTGCTCTGAGCTTTTGGGTAGCAATCCTGCCGGCTAGAGATGTAGTATAGGTAGTATGTATGAGTGGTACTTGTAGCAATGTGGGGGAAAGAGTGTGCGGTTCATGCCCATACTGGTTAGGAAGCCTGAGCCTCTGTAGCCTACTTGGGCTCGCTGTTAACAGCTGTTAACTGTGGGTTTTGGAATGATGCCTGTATGAACCTGCTCTTGTGGATATTGGGGTAAATAGTAGTAGTAGTGCTGCTAAAGTCAGTAGGCCCATACTAGTAATACACAGGAAAGATGAGAATCGGGCCCTGTGTATATGCCTGGTAAATCCTGCGCTAGGCAGTCTTTCTTGGAATGGCACAAGGACTCGAAAGGGTAGTCCTGGAAATAGCCTAGAAGCAGCATCCGTGGTAGGAAAAATACGGCCCTTGCATCAAGCAATATCCCATCGGCCTTTTTCTTGGCTTGGAATTTCGTAATAAACTTTGACAAGTTCCTCTTGGCTGCTTTCTCTCGAGGCAGCACAGAGTAACAGTGTCAGCAAAGGCCCGTCACCTCAAGCTGAAGCCTGCGCTTTTGTAGAAGACGTGACACACAGGCCTAAGTGATCTTGGCTGGAGTAAGAGCTGTACGGCAGTGCTTCCTGCTGCAGAGGCGGCCTCTGCCTTGGAAGGAGATGTCCTAACAGCCAAGCTGCTCCACCCTCGCTTAAAAAAAAAAACAAACAAACAAGAAAAGAAACAAAAAACCCCCAACAAATAATGCACTGCCCTTGGCAACACTCTTTCTATGTCAGGGATTTTACCAATGTGGCCATGTCTGTTGAAAAGTACCAGCGAAATTATTCTGAAGGGAGAATTCTGGCCTGAGAGCCTGTTTGGGCTCGGGAAATGTCTGTCAGATTAGCTCCACAGGCGCGAGTTGTTGGGGAGATCTGGGGGCAAGTAGATCGGGGCTGGCTCCACTGTGACACTGACTGCAATAACTTACGCTAATAGATTCCCAGGATCAGTTTTGTGTTAGACCAGTACCGCATGTGTCCACTGAGATTTGCAGTCGTCAATTTATAAAGTTAGGCTTGACCTAAACTGGTATTTCAGGCAGGTCAGTCCATACCTTTCTGTTGTTTCCCTCCTCTACCAAAGTAAAGCTGGATGGGAAATGGAAAAACAATTTTGTGACACTTTTAAAGCTGTTTCTGTTTAGCAGGATTTAAAGAATAGCTGAACAAAAGGAGTCTCATTTCCCCCTTACTTGCGTTTTCCTCTGGTGTTTGGCCAATCAAGGCAATAAAATGAGCTAGTGTCTGCTTATCCCCTCACTAATTCCAAACTGCTGCTTAGATGGATGTTTGCCTTTCCACCTCAACCACCCCATCAGGTTTTATTTTTCTTACTGTGAACTTTTAGAAAGTGGAAGATATTTTAAATTACGCATTGTTTGGAAAATAATGGAACAAAACAGAAGGAAAGAAAAAAATTAAAAGCTGCAATACTGGTATTCTTTTGTATTCATATGGAGGAGGGGGTGAAACCCTTGAAAGTGTTATTTAAATAATAGTCAAAAAGAAAAATTCACAAATAATATTAAAAATATTTAAAAATATATTAAAAAGTTAGCAGGTGAGACATTTTCTGGCTGAATCTAATTTTCAATGTACTTAAAAAAAAGACTGGTTTTGTTGTAAGCTGTACAATTCCTGTATGCGCTACAAAAGCAGCCTACTTATAATAGTGTTTGTTCCCTTGGTCTTACAAAGACCAAAATACTCTTTATAAACAAGGAAGCTTGAATACTGAAAGAAAACAAGTTGTTACTCTCAAGCTGTGTCTGGACAGCTCACTTCTGCCTACTCTAGAAAAAAAAATTCTCCATAGTGGAGTCAGCAGATAGTCACAGTGAAATAAATATTCATTCCTTTCTTTGAGGTTGTCTCATCAGCAGTGAAGGAAAGGTGAAGCTGTTCAAAGCAACAGCAAAATTCAAAGTTAACACTCTCTTTGGGCGATTGTGGCAATTCATGTTTTTCTCAGAGCTGTTAATTTTCTCAGGTAGAGTGCTATTCGTTGTGCTCAATCCAAATGTTAAACCTGTCTTAGAATCATAATTACAGTGTGTGCTCTGTGCTTATTAGAGATAAGATTGATTAGCAAGGTATTACATTCTGTTTTCTACTCATGGGCAAGAGGAAGTCATGTTGCAGCACTCTTAGGCCACATTTGAAATCTGTGTTTAAAGGCGGTTAGAACTGTAGGTAGGCAGAATCCCCAGATTCCATCCTCAGTGGTGATAAGGAATGTTTTTGGAGGGCCAGATCTGTCCTAATCTACACAGTCTGCTCCCTCCAAGAGTCAAGGCACCTTAGAAACTCTCTTTCAGCCCCGCCCTAGGAATAGATGGAGAGAAGAGACATAGCATTATCTCGGATGAATCAGGGTAGCGCCTCTGTATCCCACTGATGGATGCAGATGTAAAAATACTTTTCCCTACCTTTAATGCAGGGAAGAGTGAAAAGGAGTCCTAAAGGGTTCTCTTTTTTCTTTTTTTTATTCTGTCTTTTTCCCCCAGCTAGTTACTTAAGAAATAAGGCAGGCAGACCTGTGGCTCTGGATGTGTAAATCTTGTGCTTGTGATGGGAACTCAGTTTTGTCCCATCTGAACACTCACAGTGACTCCCCTCGTCGAGACGACAACCACAGTTACTGTATGTGTGTTCTTCAGATATGTGTCTATCTGTATTATTAGATTTCTTTTCCTACTATTACCGCAGTACTGCAGTGGAAACCATAACAATTTGTATTCTCCTTTTGAAGCAGTTTGTTCAACATGTTATTTTCTATCGTTGGGGAAATTTAAGAACAGTCCATGATAACATGAATAATTTTCTAGCAACCACACTAAATAGATTTTCAGCAGTTTGTTAAATTTGGGACAGACTTGAACCAGAATGTGGAACCTTAAACAACTTATGTCTCCCTGTCGTAGTTTAACCCGGCAGCTGGCCACCAAGCTCTAGACAGCCACTCTCTCACCCCTCACCTTCCCCCCCAGTGGGATGGGAGGAGAAATGGACAAAAGGTGAAACTCGTGGGTTGAGATGAAGACAGTTTACTAGGGCAACAAAGGAAACACTAATGCTAATGATAATAATAATAATGAACATGCAGAATATACTATATACAATATAATTGTTTTCACCATTCGACAACTGATTCGCAGCCAGTCCCCGAGCAGCAATCTCAGAACCCCCAAATCACGATTTTGTGAAATTCCTGAAAAAGTTTGAACTCCTGAGCAAGAGAGGATTCGAACTCATGGAAAACAGAAGAGAAGATAGCCTCCTGCTCCCCAGCCAGCTCCCATTCCTAAACTGAGCACGATGTCTATGGTGTGGAATATTTCTACTGGCCAGCTTGGGCTGGCTGTCTGGCTGTGCTCCTTCCCAGCTCCTGCACACCTGCTCATTAGCTGAATATGAAAAATTGGGAAAAAAGTCCTTGATTTGATGGCAACAACTGAAAACATCAGCATTATGAACATTCTTCTTGTACAAAATCCAGAACAGAGCAGCTACTGAGAGGAAAATTAACTCTATCCCAGCCGAAACCAGGTCACTCCCCAAACTTTTGAAAACTTCAGAATGAGGCCTCAGTGTACCGCCTAATAGTAGAGACTCCTCTGTAGTGTTAAAGTATATTTATTTTATCAAAACATCCCATTAAAAAAATAGAGGCTTGAGTCCAGACCTCAGCATAGATGTAATTCAGGTGTAATGTGATAGAAAACTGAACACTGAATACAAAAATTAAAATTTTGGGAAATCAGAATCAGGCCTGAAAGCAAGATAGGCTAAAGGCATCCAAAAATTGTTGCTATAGCTATAGAGGGGAAATTTTGCTTAAAAATTAAAAAAAAAATCAAAAAAAATGAGGTCACCTTTTAAGAATGTGATTTCCGAAGTTGCAAAGAATGAATCGTTGGCGCCAGTTTTTACGCTGTGTAGCTCCCGAGTTATCTCTGTTATGCTGACTGCATAAGATTTTTGGTGATGTGTCTGTAGAAGGCTGGTGTTGAGTCTGTAACATTGACACGCTGATATCTTTCCCTCCTCTTTCAGCTAACCAACTATTGGTAAAGATCAAAGAAAGTGAGGAGGAGGGCTGACAAGAAACAGTGTATGAGAGATGCCTGCAGAGCTTTCAATAAATAAAAACGGGTTAAGACTTCAAATCTGTTGCAGGATATCTGTGCATGTGGGGCCCTCTTTAGCTGTAACAAGCTACGTTACAGCACACAGAGCATGCTGTCGTGTTTAGACCTATATGAATCCGGTCCTTTGAATATTAATGTATTTGACGAAAATAACGTTCTATATCACTGGAAACATCTGGGAATATTAAAGCTGACAAAACCACGCGGCTTCTGGTAGACTAACAACTGTTTGTCTTTTAATGTTTCCCTCCGTAGTGAAGTTAGATTTGTGGCTTTCAATGTCAGTGTCTTGTTTCACTTTCCAATTGCAAGAGCTGGGGAATGTATAAGTAAGAACCTAACTTTCCCTCCCTCCAGAAAAGAACAACTCTACATTAAAACTTAACAAGATAAAAAGGAGAGCAGGAGACTATGAGGTAAAAACTCTTTCACAGTGAAAGGTCATCAGCCAAAATAAGGCTCTGCAGGGTGAGCAGGAATATTTTTGACACCTTGCAGAAAGTATCAGTGCACTTGGATTATGTAAATAGTAAAAATGTTTGAAATAGGGTTGGGTCAGGAGGGCAGCAGTATGATATACAAGACATGACACTTCCCAATGCAGTGGAAGGAAACAACACCATTTCTCTTCTACTTGGGTAGAGACCAGCTACAGTTCTGTATCGGGGGCTGGAGGTGAGGCGGTGGATTCTGCCTTCTGAAGCCCTGCTCACTCTAACCCCACAGAGGCAGCACGCTTAGGCCTTGTGTCAACACTATAGATTTTACCCCAATAGTTTTATGGCAAAACTTGCCTTCCTTTTTAAAATTTAAATGTTGGCTGTCCAAACAGTTGGCAACCTCTCGTTAGAAATAAGCCTACCTAGGTTTTCTATGCCAAGTACTTCTAAAGTATTTGTATTTTCTTGCAGCCTCCTTGTTATGTTTCAGGTGGGTGTGAGTAAAGCTATCAGTAGCTAAGTAGGAATGTAAAAGTCCTGAAGCTGGAACTTGGTGCATATGTAACTGAGTGAGTTTCAGATGTGTTGGTCTTGTGTTGGAGTGTAAAATAGCAGAAGCGCTATTTATGGGTGACTTATGGTAGCCTAAATCCAGAAGAAAAACGAATCTAAAAATTTAGTTCATAAAGGATTGGTTGAGGATGGACTGGTGTGTATGTGAAAATGGAGGTAACTACAGCATGGCATAGAAGTTTTATTGACATAGGTTTGTGATGGTCCCCTTACTTGCAAATAGGCATTATATGAACAAGTTATGTAGTTTGTTACAAGTGAAATGTCACTCACTGCCTCGTGCCTTTTTTCCCAGCTAAAATGGTAATCTAACCATTGTGGAATTCTACATGAAACACACTATAGGAGAACTGTGTGGACACGTGAGCGAAGCCTGGTATCTTTGTTACCATGGCTGAGACTTCCCACCGTTCTGAGATGGCAGCTCTGTCCTTGGGCGTCCCGGAGGCTCCTCCGAGTGAGGCAGTGCTGTTGACTGATTCTCCAGGCCAGGAACGTGGGGTCTGGCTGGGAAAAGGGCTATCAGCAACCCAAGGTCATCTGTGGCTGTTCTCACTGTTAGTTGCTGTTGCTGGTAGCTGATAAAGGCCCAACGTCTGAATAACAGGAGCAGCAAGGGAAGCACATGTGCAGCTTCATCCTGATTTTGCAGTACGCTCCCTGCCAAGCTGTGCCAAGAGCTCTTTGCCTGCAGAACAGGAATGGGCCTATATATCCAACCCAACAGGACCAGAGGGACTCATTAAACTCCTAAAAATGACCTCAAACGTTTTTTTTTAATGCTCTGAAAATGTCACCAGTTTGCATTAGAATGTCTCAGAGCTTTCTAGAGCTCAGCTCAGTTTTGGTGTCTGCTCTCAGCAGCGCAGGTCTGCCTCTGGTTCTGCAGTGTGAGATGGTCCTAGGCTATTTTTTCTTTCATGTGGAGCAAAGTTGTTGTTATCCCACAAGTGAATATTGCCCATCCTAGGGTAAACGCTAAAGTTTGGTTGATGTTTGCCATTAGGTAACTATCATGGCAGTAAGAGAAGTCAAACCAGAAGTCCCCACAGTGCAAGATGTGACACAGGGTTCCCTGCTAGCTCGGGCTCGCCGGTTCAGGTGCATGCTGAGCCGTGCATTTCTTTGCAGCATGCACACCAACCGCGTGCTTGTGAAAACTCGGCAGTTTGTGGTTAGCTTTTCCTGTGAACAGCGAGAGAGTGGCGAACAGGAGGGTCTGAAGTCACATCCAGTGTCACCTGGACTACTACTGTATCAAATAATATAATGCAGTATGATAATGGAAACATTCTTAAAGATTGCTTCCCAGAACTGTTTTGGGATAGATCTCAGCATCTTGGCAGCTCTCCAGCTGACAAAAAGCTTATTTCTCCTAAGTGGTGCCTGTAACCAAATGGCTTAGATTGCTTTGATGGAGGAGACAATCATTCCCTCCAGGGTGGATGCTTGGCATGGTACCTAGGTTGGCCTAGCAGCTGGAGCGGGCAGTGTTTGGGGAAGAGGGACTCTAGACAGATCTTGGAAGGTTTAACTTATTGCAGACTTCTGAGGACTCCCTGATGAATGGGAAACTGCTGCACTGCTCTCTCATCCCCTTTTCTCTGTAGGTGATCATTTATCTCTCTTCCTTCTCTCCATCCCTCTGCTTTTCTCTTCTGACCCGGTATTAGAAAGTTTTATTTTGTCAAACAGTTGAGAGATTTTGGTTGTCTACACCTTTTAAATTTCAGCCCATTAGCTCAGAAAGTTTGCCATTTCTGCTTCTGTTAACACCTGGATATCTCACAAACATTGTTACTTCCATTCTTCTGTGAAGTTTGTGAGTGAAGTTGGCTCTGCAGTCTCTTCTCTCTTGCTGGTTTTACGGCAGTGCGTTTTAACTGTCTTTAGCTGAGTTTGTTCTGGTTATATAAATGCGAAGGGTGGAGAAGTGGGCTCGGTTTTGGTAGCGGTTGTGTTTTTGGGAGGCAGAGAAGGTGCCTGCAGGGAGGCAAGACCTCTGAGCGAGAGGACTGCGAGATGACAAAGCTTACGCCGGTATCAGCCAAGGGGAAAACCTGGCGGTCTGACTCTGATGCTGCCGACACCCGGTTTGCGCGGGTGCAAATTCGTGAACTTCAGTGGATTCGCTTTCGCTCGGGTCGCGCTCCGTCAGTCATTAGCGAGCTCCTTTAATGAGCTGCAGGTAAGCCCGGGCTTCCCGGAGTCCGCTGCCCGCCCGGCGGGACGCGGGCCGGGGCGCTCCCCGCGCCGAGAGCCGGAGCCGCTCTGCGGGAGGGCCGGCCCGGGGCGGGCGGTCGGTCGG
>Ga0065711_1051808_pt1 | contig 10225 bp, 6 predicted proteins | sample Hoacrofraction12_FD_59098 | JGI IMG/M metagenome (GOLD analysis project Ga0065711, IMG submission 59098) | Hoatzin crop microbial communities from Cojedes, Venezuela - Epithelial fraction 12 v2 (version 2) | ecosystem: Host-associated > Birds > Digestive system > Esophagus > Crop | place...
CCCTCTCCGCAGAGCTGCTCTCCAGCAGGTCTACCCCAAGCCTGTACTGGTGCATGAGGTTGTTCCTCCCCAGGTGCAGGACCCTGCATTTGGCTTTGTTGAACCTCATCCGGTTCCTCTCTGCCCAGCTTTCCAGCCTATCCAGGTCACGCTGAATGGCAGCACAGCCTTCTGAAAGTAAACGTCCTTCTGAGAAAGTTTACTGCAAAGTACACTAACTAAACTACTGCAAATAAAGATGTGGTCACAAGGACAAGTAAAGTAGGAAGTAGATTAAAATTTATATCTGTAAATAGAAGATAAATCCTTGAAAAGTATTTTTGAGTAGCATAAAAAAATTCAAAAGTGAGTTCAGGAATTATATGATCCTCAAGTGATAGATAACTGCTATTTTCATACAAACTTTCTGTTTACATGTACTGTTGATGCATAAAGAGATTTTGCCTTACTGGTATGATGATGCACTCCTTGCTGCATGGTGAACTTCAGTCACAGTGATTCTTTTCAGTGACAATGAAGTCAAAATAATCAGAAGACAGTCATTTGTCATAAACTAGAACAGAGGGGATAGCACCATTCTGGATGCAAAAAAGAGGATTACATCAAGGAGTAGAGAGATTTCAGAAAGTCTTTATTTGATAATAACATAATAAAATAAAACTGAATTTGGATTCAGTTTTCTGAATACCAAAAATCAAAGAAGATAAAAATTGGACAGGTTTCAAAAAGACATGAGAAGAAGGAATCATGTTTCAATTGTATTGTATTAAAGGCCAGATTAAATGATCAAAAAAATTTCTTCTGACATTATGTGCTAAGCCTCCATGAACGTAAACAATTGTTTTTCTCATAACTCTCTAAGAATTTCTACGATACACAGCAAGTATATCATCTCCAAAGAAATTTTTTTATTAGGGATGTCAAGATAACAGATTTTCTAAAGCACATTTGCAAGTGTTCTACTTGCAAAGTTTATGTATATTAATTTTCTAACGCATAAGTTGCATCACAAACTTAAACCTTCCTCACATGATAAAAGATTATTGTCTACTGTTTCTACATGTGGAATTAACATTGTAGCTTTTCTGTTTTGTTTTAGTGTTTAAAATGTACAACTAACACTTGAATAAAAACCCACTTATTCTATACAAATACAGTCATGGACAAATTTATTGATAGAAATTTTTATATTTGGTTGTCCTGATCTATACCTTTTCTTTTCACATTTGGACATGAAATAATTAGTTGACTTATTCCTGTGAGCTGTATTATATTTCAACTACAAAGATATTACTAGAAGTGACAACAATAAATTCCACCTTTCAAATTATTTTAATTTTAAGGGGTTTTTATAATTATCAAATATATGGATTGTTCATTAGTATTTTCAAGATAGGCACACGCATTTTTAAAGATTTTTTTAAAGAATTTTAAAGAATTTAAAGAACTTTTGTATTACTATCAGTATTAAAAAAAGAAAAAAAAACAACAAAAAAAGTGGAAGCCCTGATGATGAAAAGAGGAAAAACATCTTCAAAATTTGCCATTTTTAGAAGAGAGAGAATTTTAATCATTAACTTCTGTTCACTGGGGATACAGTAGTTAAAATGCCACCATATCCAATTAACATTTATGTCAGATGTAAGGAATATACAATAGGCTTTCACAGTTGGCAGTCAAAATTCAACTGGGAGACGTGAAGCAATTCACTAGTTACAATCAATCAAAACAACATAATATATTAGACATCTTACTAGTCATTTGAGCCAGGATATTCTAATAGAAGAAACTAAGGCCAGACACAAGAAAACACGAAAGTCGCTATCCTGGTTTCAGCTGGGATAGAGTTAATTTTCCTCCCAGTAGCTGCTGTGTTTTGGATTTAGTATGAGAAGAATGTTGATAACACTGACATTGTTTTCAGTTGCTGCCATGAAATCAAGGACTTTTTCTGGTTTCTCATATTCATCTAATGAGCAGGTGTGCAGGAGCTTGGGGAGAACATAGCCAGACAGATAGCCAAGCTGGTCAAAAGAAATATTCCATACCATAAACGTCATGCTCAGTTTATGAACAGGGTTGGGCAGGGGGGCAGGAGGCTATCAGCTCTTTTTGATTGCTGTGAGTTTTTCAATTGGCTCTTGGCTGGGAGTTTAAACCTTTTTTTGGGGGTGTGAATCAATTGTCGGGTGGTGAGAAAAATATTATTGCATATGATGTTTTTTGCATATTCATTATTATCATTGTTATCAGTATTACTATTATTAGTATTATTAGTAGTACTAGTATTTCCTTTGCTGCCTTATTAAGCTGTCTTTATCTCAACCCATGAGTTTTGCCTTTTGTCCATTTCTCCTCCCAGTCCTGCTGAGTGGGAAAGGGAGGAGTAAACGAGCGGCTGTCTAATACGTAGTTGCCAGCTGCCAGGTTAAAATATGACAGTTGCCTTCCTCCACTCTACTATCTATAACAGAAATTAACTATGATTATCCTTATTTGATATATTTTAAGAGATTTCCAGAAAGATTTCCTAGTATGACTTCTTGAGTCATGAAATTTGCAGTCATAACTGTGCTTTGATAAATCACAGCCTAAAGAACTCGTCATAGTTGTTCTCTTCTGCAGTTTCACTGCTCATTTTGTCACTCTCCTAAAAAAAATAGTTTTCTTTATTTCCCCACAATTTACTCTTAACTTTGGCCAGACTAAATTAATTCAGCTGCATCCCCAGAATTTGTACTAAGTTTCCATTCCAGTAAAGCAAAATAGATATGAGTGAATGCCTATTTTAAGCAAAACCCCTTGACTCAGTAAACTACCCTATGTGAAATCAAACTGTTGCAACACTGCAGACTGTACTAATCTATTTTTCAACTGAACTGAATCATACTGTCTTCATGATACATGAAGTATCTCAAAGTCTTTATTAGGTCTTACTACAATGTAAACCGAAACATTATTTTCTTATGATGTATCTTAAGTTTTTAAAAGACTCTGGGGAGAAACAAACAAAAATTGCAAACCCAAGACATCCAACAAATACAGCAAGTATTTTCCTAGACTGATGGCCCTTGGTGTTCTTCAGTGCAAATCCTGAAATGGAGTTATAAACTGATGCTTGCCACTATGTAAAAGTATATTTTTATTACTAACATTTTAATAGAAGAGAATTGAAGGACTAGAGAATTTATTGAGAGAAGTTGTTTGGGATGATGCTGTAAACCTAGAATGCAAGGAAAGTACTTCTCAGCCATTATCCAGAGATATGAATACATTGCCATCCTACCTTCTGCTTGGACCCAGCCAGCAGAAAAATAGCTTCATTGACCTTTTTCTAATAGGTCAAACTTTAACTTGTGCTGAACCCACTGCACTCATTCATATACTAAGATACATTATCACATTTTTCTGATAAGATTCACTTACTTCTATGTATGAAATACAAACAAGCCCTGTGGCCAAGCTTATATCTGCATACCTTTCAAGTCCGGAGGGCTCAAAGGTTATTAGAAGTGCACAGACATTTTGCTAGATCTCAGGACAAGGGTAATTTTCAACTTATAACTGCTTTGTATTTTGAGCACTGTAAACCATAAAGCAAGCTAGTTTACCTTTCTCAGTGGAAAAATTACTGAAACATATTAGTTCGCTTCACATTTTGTTTCTACATGTTCAAGAAATCAGTCAGTTAACAGTCTGCACTGGTGGTTGAAGACAGATGAATGGAATTGAGGCAGGAGTGGAATGAGGTTCAGGAAGGAGAGGGTGCAGACTCTGGATGTTGAACTGAATATGACAAGTCTGGGAGAGGCTTTTAGGCACACACTGATCATGGCAGGAATTTATATAAAAAGGGGATAAGAAAAGTACTAAAACTGGAAAGTAAGAAATTGTATATTCCTTTAGCTTCCAAAGAAAATAATTATCATATCTCAGTAAACTAAAAACAGAAAAACACCAACTTCTTTTCTGCTAGACAAAATCAGATTCAACTATTTCATGGCAGCACAAAAAATTCAAATAGATTTATGAGACAGAAATAATTATCTACGGCTATAACATCAGCAGGAACCAAATATTATAGAATTATTATCTCAAAACCTAGGTATTCCAGAATGATATAACAGTAAGAAATAAAAAAAATGTCTGTATCAGATATCTTTCTTCAAAATATACCATAAAAATGAAAAAAATAAAAAATTTGCTATTCTATGTACAAGAGATGAGTAACCCATTTTTATAAAAATAAAAAGTAAAGTTATTATTTTCTTATACATAGATTTAAAAGTTGGCCCTTAAAACCTCATGCTTTAAATATCCTTTGGGTCCAAAAAAAAAGCAGGAGAAAGTACACAAAATAATTAGATATCTAAAAAAAAAATTTAAGATGCTAAAACCTTGATCTTTGCTTCATTTTATACCTTTATTTTGAAAAGAAGGTGGCATTTATCTGACCTCATATTTCTACCCATAGAAAAGCAGCATTTATAAATAAAACACGGTGTGGTGATGTTATGATTTTGTGTGGCAAGGATTTGGTAGCGGGGGGCTATAGGGGTGGCTTCTGTGAGAAGCTGTCAGAAGCTTCCCCCCTATCTGATAAAGCCAGTGCTAGCTCGCTCAAAGAGGGACCAACTGCTGCCCAAGGCCAAGCCAATCAGCAATGGTGGTAGCGCCTCTGTGATAACATGTTTAAGAAAGCGAAGGAAAAAAAAACTCTGGGTGAGATGGCCGTGAGGGAAGAGGAGTGAGACTATGTGAGAGAAACAACTCTACAGACACCAAGGTCAGGGAAGAAGGAGGAGGGAGGAGGTGCCCAAAATGCCGAAGCAGAGAGACTTCCCTTACAACTTGTGATGAAGACCATGGTGAGGCAGGTTGTGTCCTGCAGTCCATGGAGGTCCATGGTGGAGCAGATATCCACCTGTAGCCCGTGGAAGCTACCCCATGCTGGAGCAGGTGGATGCCTGAAGGAGGCTGTGAACCCATGGGGAGCCCCTTGCTGGAGCAGGCTCCTGCCAGGACCTGCAGACCCTTGGAGAGAGGAGCCCACACTGGAGCAGGTTTGCTGGCAGGGCTTGTGACCCTGTGGGGGATCCACGCTGGAGTAGCCTGTTTCTGAAGGATGGTGCCACGTGGGAAGGACCCACGCTGGGGCAGTTTGTGAAGAGCTGCAGCTCGTGGGAGGGACTCACATTGGAGAAGATTGTGGAGAACTGTCTCCCGTGAGAAGAACCTTCACGCTGGAGCAGGGGAAGAGTGTGAGGAGTCCTCCCCTTGAGGGACAAAGAGCAGCAGCGACAACGTGTGATGAACTGACCGTAACCTCCATTCCCCATCCCCCTGTGCCACTCGGCGGGGAGGAGGGAGAGAAGTGGGAGTGAAGTTGAGCCCAGGAAAAAGGGAGGGGTGGGGGAAGGTGTTTTAAGATCCGGATTTATTTCTTATTACTCTACTATGATTTGATTGGTGATGAATTAAACTCCCTTTTCTGCCCAAGTTCAGTCTGTCTTGTCTGTGACAGTAATGGGTGAGTGATCTCTCCCTGTCCTTGTCTCGATCCTCGAGCCTTTCATCATATTTCCTCTCCCCTGTCCAGTTGAGGAGGGGGAGTGATAAAGTGGTTTTGGTGGGCACCTGGCATTTATCCAGGCTAAACCAAAACAGGGGATATTACATTTTGAACTAAATGAAACTGTTTTGAAAATGCATTATAATTATTGCTTCTTCTAAAATATTCAAAGAGATGTTTTCAGGGAAGTTTAGTAAAAAAAGTAATTTCACATTTCAAAAATGAAGTAATAAAAAACTGCTAAAATTGAGATTATCACACATATGTCACAACTTTCACATATTTCTTTAAAAAAATAAACTTGACATCTATGAGCTTTTCAGAGCTTTGATGTAATCAGATACAGAAAAGAACACAAAATCTATAAGGGAAAGGAAAGGAGCATCTATTTCATCGGAAATGAACCTGTATGAGAAGCTGTACAGGCTGCTATGCAATTTAGCATAAACAAACAAACACCGTGTACATAGATTTATAAATATGAAAATTGAATTCCAAAGTTAAAAAGATTGCAAAGTAAAGGTAGAACAAAAATATTTAGATACTTCTGTATAAAACCTCCAGGAAAAAAAAAAAATCACAGTTCTGATAGGTGGCATAACAAAGTAAATTCAGGAGAATCAAATTATAAGAAAACTTTATGAATGAACTTGAAATTATTTTTGTTGTGTTTTTTTCAATATAGAATATTTAGAAGGTAGAATTATAACTGTAGAAGAAATTCTGAAGATACAACGCAGATGGCATTAAAACAAAATAAAGAAATCATGTCAAAAAGATTGAGATATCCAAAGCTATGCTTATAAAAGATGCTAGCAGCATTTTCTGTTATTATTATTATTATTACTATTTTTCAGATGTTCCCCCTCTAAAAAGCTGACCATTGCTCCATCAGACACGTTCAGCTGGTACTTTGGGCTGCTGTGGAACCAGAACCTGGAAACCAGACATGCTTCTGCACTGAAACTAGATGCCAGTAGACTTCTGAAAAATGATGGAGTCCTGGGAACCCTGACCCCTTTTCGTAACAGAGCTAATGAATTGTTCATAAACCAAGGACTAATCTGTCAGGTGTTTACCTATAGCGTGTACTATGAGGAATTCAAGACAAAAAAGATCACATATTTTCTTCCTTACTTGCAGCAGATGAATTTGTAAACTGTAGTTCATTTATTATTGTTTTACCTGTCAAAATATTTCCATCTTCAGTAGACTCAGCCGCCACTGAAAAAGCAGGGTATACCCACAGTTGTAAGAACTTAATGATTACAAAGTAAATGAGGAAAAAGATATCATTCAGAATTTCAGAAGACAGAATTAAATTAAAAGAAAGACTGATATCTTTAAAAGAAAAGTGAGAGTTTAAGCAAATTACAGAGAAAACTGATCAAGATTCCATAGCTGGAAGTATACCATAGACTACTGTAGGGAATTGTTAAAATGAAAAAAACAGCAAAGAAAAATCACATGAAAAGCTTAAATGAAAGAATTGCCTGTTTTCAAAGCAGTATTTTCCAGTCTGAAAAAATGAGATAAAAGGAAAGTGATGAAGAACAAAATATGTTTCTAGGAGTTGTAGTATTTCATATCATTCCCTTCCATTGCTATAAAATGAATATTCAGCAATATGCTTTCTGTCCAACAGAAATGGATTTATTAAGTACAGAAAGATAGTGATACAGAAAAAAGCTAGTACATTTGCTTTCTACACGAGAACAGTTTTAGGTTCATTTCATTATCCTGAGTACCACTCTTCTAACGACTTCATAGCTGAATACAGTTATTGCAATTATCAAAAGTTTCACTGAAGCATAATTGAAATATAAAAGGCAGTTGCAAGTGAGCAACTCTTAACACCAATTTTAAGCCCTCATATTTCTTTTATTTATTATTTTATTTAGATATATGCAAAGAGGACAGATGCTTATAAAACAGCCCTAGCCATAAATTGTCCCTTGAGAAAGAGTATCCTTGATTACAGAAAGAAGCTGCTGTCATAACTCTTGGGAATCTACTAGTGTGAGCTCTACCAGTCCAAAATCAGTGCTCACTGACAGTGCTGCTGTTCACATTTGTGCAGCTTATCTTTTCTTGAGATCATTATTTCAAACAAAATCATTCACGTGTAAGTAACACTATATAAAATCAATGATACATACAGTGTATCAACTCAAACCTCATAAACAGATAGATGTTAAAACATAAACAAACATGAAACACTCTAAGTTATTGAGTGTTTCCTATGCAATGATGCAGGGATTTATCCTTGTCCCAGTATTGTGGGAATCAAGTATACAACGATTAAAAATGAAGAGTGTAGATGAGACAAAGGCTGGATGAGTACTGAGTAATGAAGGGAACAGGTCACTACAGAGATAGGACTATATTCTAGAAAGCAGTAATTGTAGAAACCAATTAGAGAAAATGTGAAATAAGGTTATACTATCAATGGAAAGCTTCAAGAAAAATCCTTGTCAGGATATCTGTACGCAATGTAACAGGAGCATAGGGGAGTCTAATTACTAAGAAATGTTATTCAGTAATGCAGTAGCTCATATATATCACATAATCACACAATGGTAGGGGTTGGAAAGGAACTCTGAAGATCATCTAGTCCAACCCCCCTGCCAAAGCGGGTTCACCTAGGGCAGGTTGCACCAGACCTCAACCAGGAGAGTCTTGAATATCTCCAGAGAAGGAGACTCCACAACCTCCCTGGGCAGCCTGTTTCAGTGCTCTGTCACCCTCAAAGTAAAGAAGTTCTTCCTCATGTTCAGACAGAACTTCCTATACTTCAGTTTGTGCCCGTTGTCCCTTCTCCTGTCGCTGGGCACCACTGAAAAGAGTTTGGCCCCATCCTCTTGGCACCCACCCTTCAGATATTTGTAAGCATTTATAAGGTCCCCTTTCAGCCTTCTCCAGGCTAAACAAGCCCAGCTCCCTCAGCCTTTCCTCATAGGAGAGATGCTCCAGTCCCCTAATCATCTTCGTAGCCCTCCGTTGGACTCTCTCCAGTAGCTCCTCATCTTTCTTGAAGTGGGGAGCCCAGAACTGGATGCAGTACTACAGATGGGGCCTCACTAGGGAAGAGAGAGGGGAGGGAGAACCTTCCTTGACCTGCTGGCCACACTTCTTAATGCACCCCAGGATACTATTCGCCTTCTTAGCAATAAGAACAATATATACAAAACTTGAAAACTTGTGAAGGTTAGTGGGAAGTAAAAAGACAGCCTAACACTCTAGAAAACGTGCTTTTACTTTAAGGGACTAAGACATTCATTTACGTTATATAGAAGAGAAATCCAAGAGATTATGTGTCTATACTCTGTAATTAACAGTTCAAGAGAAAGTTGTGGTAAATCTGTGCTGGTCTGAGCATAACAAGAACTTACATCTGACAGTGAGTCAGCCATGTTCCAATTATGTATCAAGTATATATTTTTCAATTAGTGGAATAAATGAAACAAAATATCTCAGAAGATTTTCTATAATTTGTAAATCTTCAAACAAAATTAGACCTTATAAGTAAGCAAAAAGTTATCCACTGAATGAAATTATATGACATATTATATAAAATGTTAGAAGCACACTGGCATTTGTATGTATGTACCTATGAAACTTCATTCTAGCTTGAGATGTCAAAATATACCTTGTTAGGTAAAATCTTCTTATTAAAGAATAACACTGTTGGGAAGTGAATTATTTTTTGATATCTGCAAATTCACGGTAATAGTGGCAGCAGACAAATACAACAGACGCTTCTGGAAAGTTTTGATTTGTGTTGAAATTAAAATTTTGATTTCAATATTTTGGTGTGGAAATTAGTGAATATTTATTTCTGATAAGTAAATATTTGTGATTACAAGTAAAAAACACCCTGTTCACCACTGTGAATTTGTCAGCAAAGGCAATGAAAAAAGTTACGTCTGATCTAGTTCAAGTGATAGCTCAATTAAATTTCTGTATAATTAAAAATCTCAACTTAATAATCAAGCAATAATGATAATGAAAATAAATGTTAAATACTTCATACTGCCCTTAGAGGTAATACCATGGTGTTAGATTAGCAAATGAAAGCAATAAATTTTGCTGGCTAAAAATGTTGGGCTAATAGCCAAACCACTTTTAAAAAAACAACTTTTATCCTTTCATATGGTGCTGAACTAAACAGCTTTGTGAAGGAACCAAACATTTTAGTCAATAATAAGGAAAGTGCAATTACTAATCAGCTGACATAACTCTAAAATTGGGACTATTTATTTACAATTTAGATGAAAGTAAATATCCATGACTTGCTTAACAACTGGAGTTCATTCGTGACAGTAATTTCTAAGTGAGCGTACTGTATACGACAAACTGTTCATTACTGTTGTAATTAGTATAGCATATTCTATTAGCTTTCCTGTACAATTATATTTCTCAAAATGCAAATATAATTGCTTACCAAGATGGTGGTAACTATTAAAGAGCGATTGGACAGGGAATCTGTGATGTTTGTTGGTTTTCCTTTCTGATTCTCTGTCATGTTAAGGCCACTCAATGGATCCCAAGTTCCAACCTATAAAACAGTAAATTACTGTGTAAATTGTCCATTAGTTACATTTCAGCACCTAGAAAAGAACACTGTAAGGAAAAACAGATTGTTGGGGGGGG
>Ga0065711_1013862_pt1 | contig 10224 bp, 9 predicted proteins | sample Hoacrofraction12_FD_59098 | JGI IMG/M metagenome (GOLD analysis project Ga0065711, IMG submission 59098) | Hoatzin crop microbial communities from Cojedes, Venezuela - Epithelial fraction 12 v2 (version 2) | ecosystem: Host-associated > Birds > Digestive system > Esophagus > Crop | place...
CTGGCCCAGGCTGCCCAGGGAGGCTGTGGAGTCTCCTTCTCTGGAGATATTCAAGACCCGCCTGGACACGGTGCTGTGCAGCCTGCTGTGGGTGACCCTGCTTCGGCAGGAGGTTGGGCTGGGTGACCCACAGAGGTCCCTTCCAACCCCGACCATGGTGTGATTACAGATTCTGTGATTCTGATCTTGACCTGCAGCCCCTGTGTGACAGCGTGTCCCAGGGCACTGGCTCACAGCAGCCCTCGCAGGAAGGTGCCAGAAGAAGAGATGCAGCTCCGTCTGTACCCATGGCTATGGAGATGCTGCCCAGAAACGTTCCTGGGCGCTGCGTGCTCGGGAGCGGGGTGGTTTTCATGCGGTTCATGTGTACAGTCCTTTATGCCCAACGCTTTATAATACCCAGTTTAGTAGTGTTGGGGCAGATATATTTATTCTCTGTGTTATTTAATACCCAGGTAACTACTGCTGGGGCATTAAATGAGTTCTTTAAAAACAAATCCACTGTGAGCCACACGTTCTCGCATGCCTCCAGCCTTATTTCATGCACTTAATGGACTTCAGCCTATGCTCTGGTAGTTAAAAATCTTCCATTACTATCACTCCAGCATTTTTACTGCTTTTTTTTATTTGCTCAATCATTTCACAGTCCAGTTGTTCGGTTTTGGTCAGGTGGGCTATAAAATATTCCTGTAACAAGTTCAATCTCTGCAACATCTCCGGCCTCCATCGATAATGACTTTGCACTGTTGCTAGTTTCTCCCAAATCACCGCTTTTGAGAACTAACAAATCTTCTGCACAGAAAAACACACATCCCAAACACACACCCCTCTTCCCTAGCAGCAGCTCCCAAGCAGCGATGGTGTTCAATACGCTTGGTTATTCTGTCCCCATTGGAAAGATTTCATTTTAAATTACCTGAATTTGAATAAATGCAAACTTGCAGTGGCTGAGCACCGATTTACCCTGCTACCTACCCGTGCTTTTGGGCTCCTGTTGGGGCTGTGGTTCCACAATCCTATTTTCCTTGGCTCTGGGGGGTTTTTGTGTGTGTGGTTTTGCCCTTCAGTTTGTTTCTGGAGGTCCTTGCTTGCTCTGCAGGCTCTCAGCCTTTCAGTGGACACAGATTCGCATGTGAAATATGAAACAGGAAATTTAATAAACGATATATTAGGGATTTGTGGTGGAGTCGTGACTCCGGGTTACTCTCCTGAAGCCTGTGATGGGAGGGAGGAGGTGCAGCGTCCGCGGAGGCTGCTGTGCGGCTCGTGGCGTAGCACGGCGCTCGCTCCTGCCCTGCGGCACCATTTTGCACGCTCACCAGAAGGAAGATGCCAGCGTCTCTCTCCAACATGCCGCGGTTCTGTTCTTGGTGAGGGGAGGCAGTGGAGAGGTTTAGTCCAGGAGCCTGCAGAAATTTTAAATGAAGAAAGTTACTTTGCTCCGTGTCTCGCCTTCAAATAGTCGCGCGTTCCCACGAGCCAGAGCCTGCATCACCAGCCTGCCGAGTTGGCAGCTCCGGTTGGATTGGCTCACTGATTTACTCCGTGTTGTAACTCAGTGGAGTGGTTACAATATCTGTGGGGTTTACGCTGCAGCCTTCCTCTGCCTGACTCACCTGGCTGGCTCCGATTAGCTCCTTCCCCTTCTATCGTACCAGGCAAAATCGCTTTCCAGCCCGTTCCCCCAGGTAAACATCATCTCCAGCCCGTGATGCATTTTGTATCTCTCCAGAAAGTAATACCTATAGAAGTCAGCACTGCAGTGATTTATGTAATTAAAATATGATGGATCAAGTCATTAAAATTCACTAGCGCTGGTACACGTGTTCACAAGTACACAACTTGTCTCCAACTGTGCCTGCCCCGTCATCCCACGATGACCTTGTTTTATTACTTAAGCTTTTACTCTGTGTCAGAAAATTATGAATAGCAGAACAAACAGAAGACTGGAATTAAAACCAGGAGTGCCTGGTATATTTTTCTGCTTGTATTTACTTTGTCACTTCAAAATGACAGCCTTGAAATTCCTGCATGATCTTCAGCATGTTCTGAAAATGACAGGTACTATAATTCAAATTTACTGCTGTATTTTTTTTACTAGTAATGAAGTTGTAAATGCAGCATTTCTTTCATTACCTATTCATTAAAGATATGACATGAAAACAGAGTTACCATGGAAATGGCTCTGTGAATTCTGAGTACATAATAAGAATTTCATTGTTTACACTACAGCACAGATAACTGATGGGTGTTGTTGTTGCCGGTAAAGTCTTATTTAGCCTCAGGAATGCTTGTAAGGGGAAAAAGGTTACGCAATTGGTCTTCCACTAAGTGCCTGCATACAGGCAAAGCTCTGTAAAATCATCAGTGCAAAAGAGTTTTACGATGAAAAGGTCTGAATATGTTTTGAGCTTTAAATCTTTGAGCATCGTTTGGAGTTGAATATTTAAACATTCAAAACAGAGATAGCCTAGTTGGTGTGTTACTAATAGTCTCGTGGCAGATCTAATGCGTACACATCTCATATAAATAAATTAGCATACAGAAAATTTAGGAGTTTTTACGCTTAAACTGAAAACAATAGGTTTTAGTAGCATGAAAGCGTCAGGTTGAATAACAATGCCAACAGCTTTGTGAAAAGATAAAGGTGGTAGAAGCCTTATTTTTTGCAGCAGGGCTTGCAATTTCAAATGAAATAATGAAAATTGGGAGCAGTGTCCTCTACCTGCGTAACAAGGACTGCACTTCTGTGCTGTACTGCACCTGTGAAAAGGATCTGGGTTTCTACATAATGGGACCAGGAGTATTTTTAAATACCCCAATGACACGGTGACCCTTTGACAGCCAAAGTCAAAGTGACAGTCAACAGCACTTCTTCTAGTAAAAAGGTTTTAATCCGATTCTGCGCAGCTCTACAAAACCCACGGAAAAGGCTTGGGCCCTGTTAGGAATAAATGAGTCAGGATTGACATTTATGCCACAAAACCCTGAATGCCTGTTCCTCGTTTGCAAACCAGTTCATTCTAGGGAATGAGCCATAAAGAGAAGCATTATAGATACTGTGTTATAAAACAGAGTGCTAATGATAGCTGTTCTGTGCCTTAAATAAACATTTAACTGTTCCTAGTTTTAAATGATAAAATATATACATCTGCGCAAAGATGAGGAGTCTGAATGTGACCGGGCATGTCCCGAGACCTTTGATGTCCCTGACACGATTCTTGTTGATAATAAAGGTGCTGAATTGGGTGTTGATTTACATCAGTACTCTCCTGTTCCAGAGTCACTTGCACTAGGCAGCACTAATCACTCCTAATTGCAGTTGATTGGCAGAATTAAAACAGCCTGCACGTTCATCTTCCTAGGTCCTTTGCAGGAGGATTGTTTCCTCCCACATCTTCCAGTTGGCGAGATAACGCGTGGATGGAGGGGGCCAGCCCGGTGACACGCACAGCAGTGACAGGTACAGCCCTGGAAACCACATCTTCCCATTCCCAGCCCCGTGCCGGGAGCTCACGCTGACTTTCATTTTACTAGAATTTGGTAAGTTTGGGGAAAAATGAGACATGGCAGCCATCAGATAGAATAGCTTAAAACAATGAGAATGTAAAGAGCGTTGGATGGGTCACCTACATGCAAATAGCAGCGAGGACTTCCTCCCATGAGCTAATGTGCCACAGCGCAGTGATAACCGCATGAAATCTGTCTTTAGGAATAATTTGATGCTTCCAGTATTCTGACGGACAACCACAGACCAGTTACAGCATAGTATGAATAATAATTTTGTAGGAAAGGATTAGAGCGTTATTCCTCAACCTATCTGGAGCTCCTTTAGGAAAGAGATTTAGGCGGTGGGGGGACTAGATGCTGCTGCCACACCTCCGCCAGTAATTTATAGTTTTCTTTGGAGATTTTGTTTCATTGCCTTGAGTGGGAAAGCATGGTTAAAATACTAGATTCTCTCCTGCTCCTGGTAAGAATCGTCTCCCACCTTCAGCTATTAGAAGGGATACTGCTGTCCACGCCTCATGTTGGTGTGCATCACACCGCTCTCTTGCGCGTATTCCACTGGCGTGTAGGGTTGGATGCGCTTTGGCTTCGGCGAAGCTCGGTCAAGTTACACAGCAGCTGATGGGCAGCCAGCAGCACGTGGCACGAGAGGGAGAACAGTTTTCACATCTTGCTGTTGATTACCAAATGCAATGTAACTCAGATTGTTGGAGCTGCTCAGATTAATGATCTTGATAGTGTTTTAACTTTGCAGAGCATCTGCACCATGTGTGATCCCACCAGTGTTTTGTTGGTTGAGTCACTGCTGTGACAGAGCAAAGAAAGTGTTTAAATCGTATTTTCTGTTGGAACCAGTGGGCGATGTTTTGCTTCTGATAAATTTTCATCAGAGACAAAGAGAATAATTAAATGAAAAAAGAAAGCCGTTTGAGTAATGAGTGCACTGGCCATCATATTAAATACAAAGACTTACTCAGTAAGTTACATTTTGGACCTAAATTGTTTGTCTGAGTCTGTTTTGGTTAAAAATGTCATTATTGTATTCTTTTGCAGTGTTGTAAACTATTTTTATTGATTTTATATGTAAAGTCAAATTTTCCTGATTAGATAGAAGAGCACAGAAACAAAAACGTTCTTTAGGTGCCTCCTAAATGGACCGATGTTTGGTCAGGCACCGGAACAGGCTGCCCAGGCCAGTGGTGGAGTCCCCATCCCTGGAGGTGTTCAAAAAACGTGTAGATGTAGCACTTCAGGACATGGTTTAGCAGGCACGGTGGTGTTGGGTTGACGGTTGGACTTGATGACCTTAGAGGTCTTTTCCAACCTATGATTCTATGATTCTATGATTCTATGTGCCATACATCAAAAAGTAGAGGAGCTATGTCTTGGTCTGAAGCGTTTACCTAGCTCCTTGCATGGAGTTTTGCTCTGCGTGGTTCTGCAGGGAGAGAACCAGGAGGAATTTCAGCCCTCCCTAAAACCTCTTTGAGGGTTTGGGGATCCCAGCTGCTGCTGGTGTGCCATTGCTGAAGGGTGGAGAGATATTTGTACTACGCCCAGCATCAGCTCAGTCCACACCGAGCTTTCACATGGGATCCACATCAGTCTCTGGGATCCCTGCACGCTCCTCATCACAGAAAACTTTCTACGGGGTGTATAGATGAGACTGGGTCTGTATAAATAACAGAGGTATTTCACATTTTACCGTATTTCACAGTTTCGGTTCTCTGGGCTGATTTTCTACACAGCAGGGGCAATTTGCACAGAATATCTTTGTTGCTGGACTGTGAACATTTATGGTACATGAAGTTAAGCAGCTGGTATAAAGCCCTCAGAAATAGAGTTTCATAAAAGAAGTGCTGACACACTTTTAATTGGAGTGCTGGATGCCACAGGAGCACTGTGTTATAAGCCTCGGTAGTTAGTGTATCTTATTTTGCAGCTTGCAATGTCCAAGCTATTGGGCATGACTGGCTTTATTTTTAATGCAAATTATAGCTTATTTCCAACTGTTGAGTTTCAGGTACTGGGAGCCCTGCTTGTTCTGAAAACTGCTATTAGGAATTCAAATAAATTGATTATCTGAAGAGCAGGCAGATCCTTGCAGGCAGGGGCTAAACACAAGTGTTTGCTGTCAGGGTGGTTTGTTTTTTGAAAACATTTATTAAAACTGCTAGAAGCCATGCTGACTAAAAGTGTAGTTTGCAATTTTCTGAGTGCTTTATGTCTTTTTCAGAAAAATTCATTGTAATAACAGAGTACCCGGGCTGACTCTGTTTGTGTAAAACAACAGACTCTCTGGAGATACTAGAGGGGTAACAAAACGAATGTACAACATCCTGATAGAAATAAAAGTATTGATCTGATGAATATTGCAGCCTAAAGACTACATGTTATTAGGGTGCAATGAAATGTTGTTGTTTTGGCTTCAGAGCTGTAGCACTGCTGCTGATCACTACAGCACTGAATTATTCAGAAATCACATCTTCAGTAATACTCCGATGTTTTGGAAGATGCCATCAGCCTCCTTGTTTGTTTTAGCTCTTCTCTCCCATCCAAATATTCTTTTCTGTCTCTAAATATCCCAGAGATGCTTGAAATAAAGCCTTTCCCTCCTGGTGTTGCCCTGTTTGACAGAAGCTGAGGTTGTGGTTCATCGATACAGTAAATCTGGTACTAGGACTCTTGGTCTTGGATCCAAAACGCCACAGGCAAGTGATGCAAAGTGCTGATTCAATGCAAACCGACTCTCGTAGTTCAAATTTATCTGAAAATTTTTTGATAGATTATAGCATAAGTTTTTCTGCTGAATCAGGGGTTGTCTGTACTCCCACTGCTGCGATAAAGTTGGCGTAAAACCAGCATGAACTTCATCTCATCTGCTTTGGCTCCTTCAACAGAAACGCGACCACGTGCCCGCTCCTATCGCAGATCAAGCATGTGTGCTGGGAAGCCCAGGACTACGCAGGCTGGGTGCTACTGGCAGCAGAACCTCTGCCTGAAACAAAACCCATTCTATCAAGGAGAAAAGAGGGGGTGGAGGTATTTGAGGTGCCATATGCAATGTCAGAGAGAACTTATCCATGGAGCAGCCATCCTTTTGTCGCCCTCCTGGGTTATATCAGATAGACTGTGAGTTAAACGGTGATCGGCCCTTCTCACTGACCGGTCTTTCCTCAGTGATTTCTACGGTCTGCAATTGATCCTCGGTGGATTTGCTACTGGCCCTGCACTCGCACTGCTCATCAGTAGCCTGGTTCAGCAGCAGTGCTGGGGTTTGGAGCTGGTGCCTCCAGCGCGGCGTATGCAGCAGCCGGTGCACCAGCCCGTTGCCCGTGACCATGCTGCAGTGGGATCACTGGCCCCAGAGAGCTCTTCCCAGTGCTTCGGGGACTCGGGTGATGCTCTCATGGCTCCTGCTCGTGGACAACCTGCTCGCAGTGGAGCACACCTCCCCAGTATTCCAAGCAGCACCACCTCCACTGGCTTCCCCCCCTTGCTCCTAGTCATGAAGTTGGGTTTATATATAGCTCTATCCATAGCTATGCCTAATTTCGTGTTTTGGACGTAGATGAAAGACCTCCTGAATGTTTCAGAGGGAAACAGACCATCTTTTGCTGCGCACGATGTCTTCCTACCCTTCCAGCTTTGCTTTATTAGCACAAGTGTCCTTCACTGCTATTTCACTTAAAATCAATCTCTCCAGCACTGATTGGTATGTCAGATTCCCTCTGTAGGCAAGCTTGCTGAACACTTTTATTGTACTGCCCGCAGGCAAAGCGGTCCCACAAAGAGTCCTCTAAACTGAACTCAAGGTCGCAGGTCCTAATAGCTTCCTTAGGGTGGCTGCATACCCTGTTACAAATTCGCTTTCACCCTGATCTTGCTGTGGAATGAAATCCCACTCGGCTTGAGCGCTGGTGAAAGATGTCCAAAACAGACCGTCGCTTACAAAGAACTTACCTGTGGGTTTCTCTGGAGCTCTGGTTCTTCCCTACAGAGAGCAGGTTCTGGCATCAGGGAAGCTGCTGAACTCAGGCACCTGTCTCAGTCTTCTGAAGACAAACACACAAATTCAGTGATTAAGTGCAATCAGTTCAACATGTAAGCAAGCATTTCTTTCACCGAGTCGTCGGTTTGATCCCTCTTACCGCTGCAGATGGTGATGAATCCTCTGCATTTCACTTTGCTGCTTAACTACAGTTGGTCTCAGTTCAGCTCCGAATAGTTAATCTTGGTTGCTAATTACATCAAGCCTCGCGGGCTTCGTTTAGGAGCAGTACGCAGGCTGCTGTTCCTGTGCCGTCAGCAGCGGTGTGGAGGAGAGGTCCGTCCCGTACCAGACACCAGAGCTTGTGTGCAGAGGATGAGGACATCCCTGTTGGGGGGGCACCGAGAGAACTTGGAGCAGCTTTGGGCCAAAGTACAGCCCTTGCAGCAAGAGACAAAAAAATGAAACTCCATGCAAAAGCTGCACCGTGTTTGAGATACCGGAATGGCATTTGTGTCCCTAAGAGAGGGATGGGTCCACCTGTCTGCCTAAGATGCAGATGCTAATACAGCCTGTGGGCCCTAACTCTTCCCAAGACAGGACTTTGGAGCCAGTGGTGCGGGCCTGGGGACAGGCGGTCTGGTTTCCCTCCTCCATCCCAGGCTCACCTGAGCTGTTGGTGCACGTGGCTCCACACACGCATCCGATAAGGCAGTCATTATATGGGTGTAAATTAACGCTGTGCTCCGTTTGTTCATAGCATTTGAATGTCTTTGGGCCAGTTCATCCATTTCTAGAGATCTGTCTTTCTTTGGAGAATCACAGAATCATAGAATGGTTTGAGTTGGAAGGGACCTTAAAGATCATCTGGTTCCAACCCCACTGCCATGAGCAGGGACATCTTCCACCAGACCAGGTTGCTCAGAGCTCCGTCCAACCTGGCCTTGAGCACTGCCAGGGAGGGGGCAGCCACAGCTTCTCTGGGCAGCCTGGGCCAGTGTCTCACCACCCTCATGGTGAAGAATTTCTTCCTGATATCTAATCTAAATCTGCCCTCTTTTAGTTTAGAGCCGTTCCCCCTTGTCCTATCACTGCACACCCTTGTGAAAAGCCCCTCTCCCCTACAGACATCCTGGAGGGGATTCAAAGATCGAGGCCTGGTGCAGGAGGTCAATGAGCTATGTAAGGATGAGGTACAGTACTGAAGCCGAGCTTTTTACGTGACCCCTGATAGTACCCGTGTAGCATCAGAGGTAGCAGGTCTGAGCAGACCTTGCCCATGGAGCGAGTGAGTTCTGGGCAGCCGTGTTGGGTGCTCGCATGTCCAAGGAAATCAGTGGCATATTGGGACAGCCGCCTGCTGCCACGCTTTGCCCCTCGGCCTCTTGTCTAATTTGGTGCAATTTGTTTATTTGTCTTAGATTCCTGCACTCAATCCCACTTGTGGTTATCTCTCAATACACATAACAATAGGTTGTCAATCTGTTTTATCATACATCTTTGTTATTACTTTTTTTTTTTGTTTGTGTAACTGTCAGATAAAGGAAAATAGCTAACATTTATCTCTGGAGGCCTTTAGGATATTATTATTGTTTTATTATACGTATAGCATTATCTTCTTGTTGTTTAGGGTCGTTTTAAGATACAGTGCACTTCACCTTTATGTTCTGCACATTACGTGCTTTTGTGTGTGACCTTTCAACAGTAATAAAGAGAGAGGTTTCAAGAACACATCCACTTCTGCTGTATATTGTTCACCTTGAGCCATGCTCTTCCCGTTTATGACATGATAATTTTCATAGCAACCACTTTTCATACAACATAATGCAAATGAATGTGGTACTGCATCATCCCCGTACCACTCTCGCAAAGTTAAGTAGTTGCTTTAATGGAAATGTTGCAAGAAGAAGGTGTGAGATAGAAACAACAGGAAAGGAGAGGCTGCCAGGATTTGATGGGTGAGAGGTACTGCATGTCGAGGTAGAGGAACGACTGATGTAGGACGGCAGTGTGGAAAACAAGAGGTGAACAGAGCCTCTGAATATTGGATTTTTCTAGTTTGATGACCAAGGAACAGGAAACACTATATTAGTTTAAGTAATTACCAAGTAATTTAATGTTAGATTTTTGTCAAAATGAGAACAAGCAGAAAAAATTGTTCAGATTAACCAAATGTTTTGGTCAAGATACAGCAAAGAGGTTGTGTATTTTCCAAATTTAACGCCAATGTGGTTTGGAGTCCCTTTCCACTGTGCCAGACATGGTGCCAATGGTGCCATTCCCTTGGGATTTTTTTTTTTAAATACGAACTCAGTGAGGCCAAGGAAGGTGGATTAAAATATCGAATGTGCAGTGTAGGCTTACATGGCAACCAAGATTTTCTTCCAGACAGGAGAAGGAAAAGCATCCATTTTAAGATTGCTACCATGAGCACTTATAGACACAAAAGCCCATGAGAAGACTCCTGTTACCTTCCATTACCTTTTTGCTCCAACTCTTGGAGAATTGCTCCAGGATATTAATACCCATGGTAAAAATTCTCACAGAGAAAACATAGGAGCTCCAAGCCCTGAAGCAAACCACTTCGGACACCCAGTAGACCCACATGTAAAGAATCTGTGTTAAAAGAATGCCACAGTGGGAAAGTTTGCACGAGGAGACAGGTAGTGCCAGACCTGCAAGCACAATATAGCGCCTTTGTGCACATGGAGTAAGATTTTTCA
>Ga0065711_1051809_pt1 | contig 10224 bp, 6 predicted proteins | sample Hoacrofraction12_FD_59098 | JGI IMG/M metagenome (GOLD analysis project Ga0065711, IMG submission 59098) | Hoatzin crop microbial communities from Cojedes, Venezuela - Epithelial fraction 12 v2 (version 2) | ecosystem: Host-associated > Birds > Digestive system > Esophagus > Crop | place...
ACCAGGACACCCAGGTCCCTCTCCACAGAGCTGCACTCCAGCAGGTCCGCCCCAAGCCTGTACTGGTGCATGGGGTTGTTCCTCCCCAGGTGCAGGACCCTGCACTTCCCCTTGTTGAATTTCATCAGGTTCCTCTGCACCCAACTCTCTGGCCCACGGGTGGTTCCCAGGAACTGAACAGGGCAGTTTCCACAGATCTTGAGCTGCTTTTTACTAGCTGTTCCCTGACTGCAGCTCAAGAGAACGGTTTTGCAGGTGGCACATGGATTCTGCATCATTAGCCCTGATGTGTTACCAGGATTTGAGCTTCAAAGCACAGTGAAGTTGGTGCTTGTTAACTTAGTGAAGAACTTTGTCTCCTTGCTTCAGAAGGACAAAGATGAGACCAAGCACAGTTCATGAAGTGGTTCACAACGTTCACATACAAATCACTGAATGCTCCTGCTCCTCCCCACTCACCCGCCCCCCACCATTGTAATATTCACCAGCAAGCACCACCTCTTGGTTAGGACCATCCCTTGCTAGACATTTTTCACTGCATAAAACAGCTCCTGGAAGGCGCTGTAAAGAGCACAGCCAATCTCTGTGCCAAACACAGTGCCAAGGAGGGTCAGTCTGTGGCTGGACAAACCTATGGACAAGGCTGTAAGGGAAGGGTGAGTTGCGCCTGGTCCCAGTGTTGCTGTTTTCTCATTGCATTTTCCCATCACGTCACACGCATTTGCATATGTGGTGCCGGGGTTCACGTATCATCCTCATGTCTTCACCACCCGCTCATGCCGATGGCTTGTAGCCTTATCTTAACAACCAGGTGAGCCACTGGCAAGCTGACAAACAAATCCAAGGTGAAGGAAACCTAGCGGTTTACTACAGGTACTGCTAGCACTGCTAGCAGAAACCTCCAGCCAGAATATTCCTGAGGGATCCATGTGTCCTAAGGGCATCATACACAACCTTGCATCAGAAGAGCATTGCAGTGATTCTAAGCTGAACACTGACAAGTCAGGAAAAGCCTGAGGTAAGGTTGCCTGTGCAACCTTAATTTGGCCTCCTTGTGTGCCTATGTCATACAAAAGTCTTTAATTACAGTCACACGCTGTCTTTAACCACTAGCCTTTTGTTTCACCCAGTGCACAGCATGGACAATACTCACTTAATAAGCAGCTAGTCACTATTTTCTTTTTCACTTGCTGCTTAGCATGTGGCCCCATCCTTTGTTTACCGCATGCTTCTCAAATCCTGCTGTGAAAACCTAATGATTAAGTCCCTTGTTGGGTGCTTCCATCCTGCCCATCATTAGAGCATTTGATTGTTTCATGACCATTAATGGCATTTATTTCCCTAACTCTATGGCATACTTATTATTTGGTGAGTGTGTGTATGGTACAACAAAGCTGAATACAGTAACACTGAAAAAGATAAAAACAAGCATGCAAGGAAAAATTGCCCATGAGAGGGCCATGTGTGAACTGCCGAATACCTTCAAGTTAGAAGAGTGTGGTCTAGAAGACATCCTCAACCAATCTGCGTGAAAAGGGCTGCTACTTAGTAGATGCATTATCCCAACCAGTGACAGCTCTAATTCTTATCTAGTGGGTATCTCAACAGAAAATTTGGTATCTGCATGCAAGTGTATATGTATAACACAAGGGAGATTGAAGAGAAAAATATTGTACAAAATGATATTTAAAAATTAATCCTTAGAGCACTGAAGCCTACAGTTATACTGTAAATTCTCCATACCAGTTTCATGGCCAAAATCAGGGGCCAGCAGACAGAAGCCTGTGTCCTTCTCCTGTGTGCCCCTTTCCACAGTTAGAGTTGTCACATGCTCATCCCTGCAAGCTTGGGGACAGCCACTGAAACCCTCACTGATGGCTACTGCACAGACACATTTTCATTTGTTGTCACAATTACACTGGTGTAAAAGTTAGCCAAGAAACGCAGCTCTTGTGAATGGGTGTCTCATCTCCACATGCTAACATGTGCACATTCTTCTCAGCATTAGAAAAAAATCTGACTCAGATATGCAGTCACAAATGGGCAAGAACACTGTCAGGTATTTAAGAGCTAGGAAACTTGTCACAAGTCATTATTAAAACAGAATGACAAAGGAAGGTATTAACAAAGCTTATATATTTCTCATTGGGATGGGTGCCACTGTCCCGAAGGTAAGAGCTGCCCCAGCTTCAACACACACTCTGACTTCTTTGAGAGCAGTTTCTGAATGCCCAGAAGTAGTCACTGCTGGAATTACCTCCCCCTGAATCTGAAATGGTTAGGCCAGCCCCAAAAAAGGCTGAGTAACTCAGAAATGATGTTTTGCTAGACTGCATGACCAAGCAAGCCATCACAGGAAGGAAGATCCCTTTCTATTCACCGATTGCTTAAAACATGAATAATAACACTGTCCAGTTTTCTGATGAGCTGGTGAAAAACTGCGTCCAGAACCTCTGAGAACTGGCAGTTGTAGAGCATCTTAGATTGCCTCAGGGAAGAGGTCAGCTGCACTGTGACACCGAGCGTTAGAAAGAATCAGGACTCCTGCCATTGGGATTTCCCAAATAGAATATGTACATATGTCACATGGAACACAGGCAAGATAAAATTCAAAACTTCATGGGCATCTCAAATTTTCTGGAAGGCTGCAACAGACTCTGCGTTGCCTAGAGGTGTTAGAGGCGTTATGTGTCCTGCATCACTGAGCTGCCCGGGTGCTGGATATAGCTGACTGACCCCAAGAAGAGATGTTTTGTTCAGCTCAGATCAGTGCGTGTTTGCTCATGTTAGTCCAGTTTCCTAACCATAATTCTACTCATCTCCCCAAATGCATGCTGTAATTTATTTTCAATATGCACTTTTTCACTTCTGTGGGAAGCTAAAGAGGGTGCTTTTCTTCTGGAGAGGAGGAAGCTTTCCAGGAAGGAACTGCAGTGAATTGCTCGGTGAAGCCACTGGCTTGCCAATTGGCTTGCCAACGTGAGGATTTCAAAAAGGAAAGAGATATGGATTTCTCCTCCTCATTTTTCTTTACTACGAAGTCTAAAAAAAGAAACTTCTAACCACAGTGAGACATTGATTTTAAGTCTATCACTGAGTCATTCTCCAGTATTTCAGCTGTAAGAGCTACCTAACTAGCAATGACATAGGAAAAACACCTTATTTCTCCAGGTACCACTTGGTGTGGTTAAAGAATACAGTAAAACAGAGACTAATTTGCTGTGAATGCTGGTGCACTAGACCATGAGGTTGCGTGTCAGTAGAAAGCTGCATGTGACATGCAGATTACAGGCTATTTTTTATTGTCAAACTCAATCCTTCATTCAAATGAATACATTGTCAGAACCCTAATTATTTCTGCTAGAAATGCTGCAGCTTGTTAGGAAAGGGCATAAAGTCTTTCTCTCTAAATTCTTGATCATTGCATTACAATTCCAAGCCATTTGTGAAATATTTCATCATTTAATTTACGGCCTGTTTCTCTCTATGTGGGCTCTGATTACAGAATCATCAGTCATTATACAGTATTAGCCCTATGATGAAGCATGCACTGTTTTTTTTAGCTCTGGCACCAAAATAATGCCATTAGTTTCTTCCTCATTCTCTCCTGTTCCCCGTAACTACTGACAGGCAAACTGGAAAATCTTGCCTTCTATTCAATCTCTTGCTCTTTTTCAGCAGTGGAAATTTTTGGCAGACTCAGTAACAATCCTTCTGGCTTCATTTAGTGCTACCACGTTTCATGGACAGGTTTTAAAAATCTTCATTACCAAGCAAATGTTCTGTGCATGCTTTGGAATCTGCTTCCCTGGCTGTAACCCTGAATGGAATTCAAGTTTGATCAATGAAAAGATTTCAACAGGGCCAGGCCCTGCTGGTACACGTCTATATGCAAAACTTATAGCTTAATTATGCTTTGAGGGAACAAACACACCAAAATAATAATATCTCTTGCCATCGCTCGTTATGTTCAGGCCATGTCAGCTTACCAGAATCAAGGTGGCTGGAGCATAATTAGAACTCAAGGACTAGAGATCTGTGGGGTTTTTTACCTCGAATGGAAATGCTGGTAGCTGAAAGATGTTTTAGCTACAATGTGCCTTGTACTGGAAGCTACATAGATCTGTAAGGTGATGCGATCCCAGTGGACCACAGCACAAAACAAGTATGTGGAAACACTGGGTCTGGTAGGAAGAGCTGGAAGTGGCTACTTCACTAGCAAAGACCAGGGTCATGCTGCAGGAAAATGTCTATTTGAGTACAAAAACAAAAGCCAGGTTTTTTAACACTTGATAACGATATGGTTATAAATCCCACTGAGCAAGATTTGCCCCACCCCTGGAAACATTCGAGGTCAGGTTAGATGGGGCTCTGAGCAACCTAATCTACTTGAAGATGTCCCTGCTCGTTGCAGGGGGTGTTGGACTACATGACCTTTAAAGGTCTCTTCCAACCCAAAGCACTCTGCATTTCTATGAGAAGTTTTAGTCTATCCCTGGGCAAGTAATGACGCCAGGGCAACCTCACATTGCTGGGAGGTAGTTCAGACACTGCCTTCAGCGAAACCTTGCCCTAGAATTAACAGCCCACAGGTACGGTATCTTTCCTGCTCAACATCAAGACCACCAGGTGGAAGTGCTCAGTGGCCCACAGCTCAGGCTGATCTGGCACTTGGAGCCAGACAAGTGACAGTAATTCTCCCAGGCAGGCTGCTACCGGTGAACACATTCTTCGTGGCTTATTGCTGTGAGTGTAGCACAACACTGACACAGCTTTCTTGCAAGGTTTTTACACCACCACCTTTGGTTTTGTGCTGCTGATGTCAGAGTGTGTGTTCTGTACAGAAGCGAACGCTGATCCAGTGGATTCATCAGCGGGAAAGTGCACCTCAGAGGACACTACACGCCTTTGGAATGCAGGTAAAGACACTGACTAGGACAGGTCTTCAAAGATTTGCCTAGAAGAAGCCTCTGAAATACTATGAATAAATTATATCCTCTGTCATGCATGGACTGGGAGTACAACAGCCAAATCCCCAACTGGGCACAACTTCCCTGCAGAGAAACTACCACAAAGGTCTATTGGGGGGTTTTTTCAGCATTACTTAATACTTCCTACCTCTCTTACCTATTTTATGTCTGTGTTGGTGGATCAGGATTTTCTGTAAACTAAGAGCTCGGAACACTTTCGCTTTTATTCTTTTGAGAAAGTCAGTTTAGTAAATTTCTTTAGCTTAAATAGGAATTCACTGTGCTCATCCATATTCTGAAACCAAACACAGCTTTGAAGATTAATTGCTGTTCTCCCGCAGCAATTAAAAGAGAAGTGTACAGCTCGACCTGGCAGCAACACAAGGCTTTTGGAGTCTGCTTGCTTCCAGAAATGTAACCTAGTATTTTTGAAGAGTTTATAATTTTCTGTCTCATATATCAAGATAAAATAATACTCCCTGTCTTGAGAAATTTTCAGGAAGGAGAAAGAGGCTGATCACCCCAAATTGCAAATACTCCTGTAACTAAAGCTTAACTCCTAGTTTTACTTCTCTATTGCTGCCTAGTTCTATTCATTGAAATAAATGAGCACCATAAGGCCCTGTTTCCATGACGGTTTTCTCTAAATGAACATATTTGCATGATTTAGGCGATCATAATAGTGATGCCCTGCTCCAGCTGGAGTAAGAGAAATACACAAATGGAAGATCTAGATCTATCTATGGACCTAAACCACTATACCACACCATATCATACCACACCATACCATCATTACCCATTAGAAAATCTTACCTGTGTGACTGTTCTGAGTGAGTAGTATAAAACAGGGATGAGTTTGCTAATAGTTGTTTTATTTTTAAATGTAAATTATTCAGAACCACTGAGCTCTGACTACACAAGAGCACTTTACTTGTTAAGCATCTCCATTTCAGAAAAGAAATACATCTTAAAAATAGGGGCAAGAAGAGATTTAAAATCCAAATGTTCTAGCGGTCAGGAGTCCCTAGAGAAGACTAGGGATTCCTGACCACTAGACAAGTATAAAAGAAGACACTGGACAGGTATAAAAGAAAGCCTCTGTAAGTGGCAACATACAATGTGGCTCATGCCCATGACCCTAACTGGAAAATCAGAAATTAAGATGATGGATATCGCTAATGTTTCTAGATTTCACTGCATGTATTTTGCAATTACATCGTAAAAATAAATACCCATCTATTTCTAATATCTCTCTTTCTCAGTAACTCAGACAAAGCTGAGCCATGTCTCTGGGGCAGGAAGAAGATGATTTTGCCATGTTGCACTGGAATTGAGAGAAACCTTTACAAGAAAACAATACTGAACAGATGATTTGAAGAGAAACCATAGAATGATTTGGGTTGGAAGGGACCTTAAATATCACCTAGTTCCAAACCCCCTGCCATGGGCAGGGACATCTTCCACCAGACCAGGTTGCCTAAAGCCCCATCCAACCTGGCCTTGAACACCGCCAGGGAGGGGGCAGCCACAGCTTCTCTGGGCAACCTGTGCCAGTGCCTCACCACCCTCAGAGTGAAGAATTTCTTCCTTTTATCTAATCTAAATCTACCCTCTTTCAGTTTAAAGCCATTACCCCTTGTCCTGTCACTAGAGGACGTTGTAAAAAGTCCCTCTCCAGCTTTCTCGTAGGCCCCTTCAGGTACCGGAAGGCTGCAATAAGGTCTCCCTGGAGCCTTCCCTTCTCCAGGGTGAAGAGCCCCAACTGTCTCAGCCTTTCCTCACAGGAGAGGTGCTCCAGCCCTCGGATCATTTTTGTGGCCCTCCTCCAATAGGTCCTTGTCTTTCCTGTGCTGAGGGCTCCAGAGCTGGACTCAGGACTCCAGGTGGGCTCTCACCAGAGTGGAGTAGAGGGGCAGAATCCCCTCCCTCAACCTGCTGGCCATGCTGCTTTTGATGCAGCCCAGGATACAGTTGGCTTTCTGGGCTGTGAGCACACATTGCTGGGTCATGTTGAGCTTCTCGTCAACCAGCACCCCCAAGTCCTTCTCGACGGGGCTGCTCTCAGTCCATTCTCTGCCCAGCCTGTATTTGTGCTTGGGATTGCCCCGACCCACTGCAGGACCTTGCACTTGGCCTTGTTGAACCTCATGAGGTTCACACAGGCCCACCTCTCAAGCCTGTCAAGGTCCCTCTGGATGGCATCCCTTCCCTCCAGCATGTCAACCACACCACACAGCTTGGTATCATTGGAAAACTTGCTGAGGGTGCACTCAGTGATCCCAGTTTACAAACCATACTTGTCACAGATACTGGTCAGACTTAACAGCTAAATGAGGTCTGTATGTGTTACCTGCTAAGTGATGAAGAGGCTAATGGAGACATTGGTATGAAAAAACACAAGGAGCTCCTGATGCAATGTCGTGTAAGGTTTTACTGTTGCCCATTCTCTAATTCTTGTGGCCAAATGAGACATATGGCCCTATCAGGACATGTAACTGAAACCCTCCTACTTTAAAACTACCAGCCTCTTCCTGCTCAATTAAGAACAGTATCTGTTAATCTTACCTTGGGAGAGAAAGTTTTATTTGTTTCTACCATGAAGAGGGAGGTAATACGTAGACATTTGCAATGTATACACCCAAAATAAAATCAAAAAGGGGGGGGTTGCATTCAAGGATTAAAACCACAAACAGATGTGTTTGTGTATCTCAAAGAAACAACTTAAGAAGAAACAGAAGTTTTGAATTTAAACCCTTTTGCATGAGATGGAGAATCAAACAGCAATGGAAAGCAGAACTACTAAGGTATTATCCATTCAAAGGCAAGAACAGGCATGAAAATGACTACTAAATCCATTGTCACAAATGTCTTTGGGATCAGTGAAGCAGAGATATTTAGTGAGTTGGCATTGCTCAAAACCCTCTAATCTCCATGAGCAGACTGAGATTCAAAGCAGACCAGAGAGCAACCCTTTGTTAATCATAATAAAGAATTTGCTTTATTCAAATGAAGTCACAGCAAAGTGGATGCGTGCCAGTGCAGCACCAGTGTTCCAAGAGAAAGGCAAGCTAGGAAATTATAGACCCTTCATCTCAATGTCTGCAATTTGCAAAATAAAGAGTACAATCGAGGAGCAAGTTTGCAAAATGCACGTGCAAACGGAGTATCATTCTCTGTAATCCAGTTGCAGATAACTAGCAGGGATAGATGGTGTCGGTTAACTAATTTCATTTTTGAAAGAACTATGCTACACTTTAGTTATTAAACTTAAAATATTCAAAATAATAATTCATGTGACAGGCTGCTCACCTAATGCTCTGTGGCAGAAAAGGTTAATTCTCCTCTCAAATCAATGTTTATTATTCTGTGAGAAAAACTTCATGCTACTATAGGAAAATGGTAGTCTAGGTCCCAAGTCGCCTAAGTCTGGGGTTTGTAGACAGCTGAACTTGTGAGCAGCACGAGGGGCAATGTGGCCACAGGAATAGAGACACAGAAACTAAATGATCGAAATTTTTAACAAGAGCTGTACCAGGTATCTTCAGGACACTCACCTGTGTCATGCCTAATTATCCCAAGTCTCTTGCACAATGGCATAACGTCAGCTTGATTACCAATTTCTCTTCTCCTCTGTCCCAGTAAACTGCCTATGAAGAGTTGTGTTCAAGGGAAAATTGCGAGGAAATAAATATTATGGACGAAATTCTTGGTTCCATCAACATCTCTGCTATCATTCACTGCCCCGGGACTAGTCTCCCATCCCTACTACTTGATCCCCTGGCCCCTCACTCCTCTTTTACTGTCCTTCCTCTGTGACAGTAGCCGTCCTCTGCCGCTCCTGTTGCTCCTTCTCTACGCAGTGTTTCCCTGAGACGCATTGCTCTGCCTTTGTTTTCTGCTTTGAGACTGTGTTGATCTAAGTAACACGTTCCAAATGACTAACTCAGACAAGACAGTAGATGCTTCATTAAACTGTAGCTCAAGTGGAACTCATTATCTTGCCATCTACACTAAACTTTCACTTTCGCATTGTGTTAACACCTTTTGACCAGATCTCTTTAACACCAAGAGGAGGGAAAGACTCCAGGAGCACTCGGGTTGGCTTCTCGCTGTGCTCCTGTCTTCCCTCCACCACCCTGCTGCTCCATTCCTCTGACAACAAAGCCTGGAGTAGCAGTTAATTCATTTTGAAAAAAAAATGTTTATACACAAATAAGTTTGTTCTGTAAACACTGGAAGAGAACCCTTTGTATTTAGTAACACTTTCAGTACCCACAAGGTTTCCTTTTTGCTTACACAAATCATAGATTAAAATACAAACACACCACTGCCAAAGGAAGCCGGCAAAACAGAATAGTATTTCTAAACACAACACGACCATTTAGAAACCAAAAATTAATTAAAAGAACTTATAAGTTCTAGCCAAAACATTACACTTGAAAAAATGATCACAACAAAGTGCTTAAAACACAGCCACTTCAAAATTCACCTTTTCCATTTTACTAGCTCTTCCCTTTCAAAACAAAACCAAAGCCCCAAACACTAGCCTGAGAAGTAAATGAGATTTAGTACATGAAACCTAAGGGCTTTTTTGTCTCCTGCAGGGGCTGCTGCAGCTGAAGCACTGAACTGGCCACAGCAATTAGCTGCAACCTTGACTGCATTTTATACGAAGTCTATTCCACCCGCAGCCCACGAGGTGTTTAATCTTACGTGCTTGCAGTTGTGCCATGTCCGTGAACAGGCAACTGCTGGAGCACGAACTGCCGCAACCCAGCTCCAGCCACAGGTGCTCAACAACGATGGGGTGCGCTGGAGCCCAGTTTTGTCGTTTTAGGCATTTCCCCGTTTCTGAGCTGTTTACTTGCATTAAGTTTCCAAACTTCTTTTCCCCGCAGAGGTCGATCACAAAGGTTTTATTGGGCTATTTTTCTCCTAAGGAAGCTCGAAGTCTCACGCAACGCTCCGATCTCCGTGATGGGGGCTTTAAGCCGTTCGTTTATAGCCGACTGCAGAACTGACCGCGGCGGAGGCCACCTCAGGCGGGGATCGCTAAGGGGCTAAAGGCCCGCGGAGGAGGGGAGGGGCGGCCCGGCCCTGCCCGGCCCGCCATGGCGCAGGCCACACGCAGACACCCCCGGCGCCGGGACGGCACCCCGACAGCCCGCGGCGCCCATCGCGTGTCCTCCCGGGGACCCCAGGCCTTAACGCCTCCTCCGCCGAGCGCCGGGGCGGCGCCGGGGGCGGCCCGCTG
>Ga0065711_1009975_pt1 | contig 10223 bp, 8 predicted proteins | sample Hoacrofraction12_FD_59098 | JGI IMG/M metagenome (GOLD analysis project Ga0065711, IMG submission 59098) | Hoatzin crop microbial communities from Cojedes, Venezuela - Epithelial fraction 12 v2 (version 2) | ecosystem: Host-associated > Birds > Digestive system > Esophagus > Crop | place...
CTGAGGGTGACGGAGCACTGGAACAGGTTGCCCAGGGAGGTTGTGGAGTCTCCTTCTCTGGAGATATTCAAGACCCGCCTGGACAAGGTCCTCTACAACCTACTGTAGGTGACCCTGCTTCAGCAGGAGGGCTGGACTGGATGACCCACAGAGGTCCCTTCCAACCCCTACCATTCTGTGATTCTGTGATTCTGTAAATTGGAGAGATATGGATTTGACGGGTGAACTGCTCGGTGGGTGAGGAATTGGTTGGATGGTCGCACCCAGAGAGTAGCAGTTGACGGCTCACTGTCTGGATGGAGATCAGTGACAAGTGGTGTCCTTTAGGGATCTGTTTTGGGACCAGTACTGGTTAGTATCTTCATCAATGATGTAGTGGGATCAAGTGCACCCTCATCAAGTTCGCAGATGACACCAAGCTGAGTGGTATAGTCAACATGCCTGAGAGATGGGCTGCCATCCAGAGGAACCTGGACAAGCTCAAGAAGTGGGCCTGTGTGAATCTCATGAGGTTCAACAGGGCCAAGTGCAGGGTCCTGCACCTGGGCTAACGCAACCCCTGATATCAATACAGGCTGGGGGATGAGGGTATTGAGAGCAGCCCTGCCAAGAAGGACTTGGCGGTACTCGTGCATGAAAAGCTAGACATGAGCCAGCAGCGTGCGCTTGCAGCCCAGAAGGCCAACCATATCCTGGGCTGCATCAAAAGGAGCATGGTCAGCAGGTCGAGTGAGGTGATTCTGCCCCTCTGCTCCGCTCTGGTGAGAGCCCACCTGGAGTCCTGTGTCCAGTTCGGGAGCCCTCAGCACAAGAAGGACATGGAGCTGTTGGAGCGGGTCCAGAGGAGGGCCACAAATTGGTCAGAGGGCTGGAGCACCTCTCCTGTGAGGAAAGCCTGAGAAGTTGGGGTTGTTGAGCCTGGAGAGGAGAAGGCTCTGGGCATACCTTATTGCAACCTTCCAATACTTTTTCATTAAATGTAAGTTTTACAGAAGTTCTACAAGCAGTTTTATATGATTCTATGATAATACTTAAAGTGTGAACATAAGAAAGATGAGGACAGACTTTTTAATAGGGCCTGATAGGACAAGGGGTAATGGCTTTAAACTAAAAGAGCACAGATACAGATTAGGTGTGAGGAAGACACTTTCTATGATGAGGGTGGTGAAACACTGGAACAGAGAGGTGGTAGATGCCCCATCACTGGAAACACTCAAGGCCAGGTTGGACAGGGCTCTGAGCAACCTGGTCTAGTTGAAGATGTCCCTGCTCATTGCAGGAGGGTTGGACTAGAAGAACTTTAAAGTTCCCTTCCAATCCAAACCATTATATGATTCTATGATTCACATTTCTCACCTCCAATTCAGTTGCCTCCTGACCTATCCTGGGTTCACATGCCATTAGTGTCCCCATAATGCAACCATTCTTCTACCTGATGGCAAGATCCACACTGCCTGGCCTCATTCAGTTTAGGAGCTGCCTGTTTTGAACCCTCTTCCATGCTTCTAAGGTCCAGAGCTTCCCTGCTTCACTGTACTCTGAAGGCCTCAGGAGCAGCAGTTCTCTGCAAAAGCCCTTCTCCCTCAAGGGCATGATGACATCATTGTTCGTATTTTCCTTTATCAAGCTCCAGTGGGCTATCTATATTTAAACAAAGGTATTGTCATAAAGAGATATCCTGGTCAGATAGTAAATCTCAACTCTTAATGTAATCTGAACCTTCTGAAGCCATTCATTAACTGTTATTTCCAGGGCAAGTCCAAACGCTCTCCCTTGAAACAGTCTGGCCCAAGTGGGCTTGGTTTTGGTTCAATAGTGTAGAAAGATGGTAATTCTTCACCCTGTACTGAATAACACAGTAGTCCCTTGAACATGCTGGCGTGCGTTGTGTGAATTACAGCTACTTCACCTCCCAGACTCCTTCTTTTGACAGAGCGGGGAGCTATTTCTCCCTGCTTTGCAGAGCTTGCTACCTCCCTGCATTTGTCCGGATAAGGCTTCTTTCATTTCCTGCTGCTTCATCCCCTCTTGCTCACAGGAGAAGAGCATCTGGCATTTCTCTAGGTATGCTGCTGTAATGTTCCTGCTTCTCCTCCCCGTGACATGAGCACAAGGCTTGCTGAGAAGAAGGGATGCTACAAAAACAGACTTACTCTCCTTCACCCATCTGCTTACCCAAGTAAAGACTAAGACTGGCTGTCCTGTTAGGCTTAATTTTAGCATGATTGGGACAGCCCCTGTAATAAATGACAAGCTTCCTTTTCATTTTTGTGTGGTGTATTGCACACTGAAATAATTCAAATTTAGTATTCTTTTTTAGCCATCCTTTTTAAAGAGAAACATTTACCAACTTCTTACTCCCATCTCTTCCTGCCCAACCCCCAGATTCCTGTACAATTACACTGCAGCAAAGTTAAAAATGTAAAGCAAGGCACCTTCACAAGAGGTCCTGAGATGGACTGGTATGGTACAAAACATCATTCTGGCATGTAGCCGTCCAACTGCTTTCCATCAGTGGGAGTTCTTGGATGTATCTGAAGGAGAATCTGACCTCTAACAAGAGGCATATGCCCATTTCTGTGTGAAACACACAGCACACCCTATGAGCAAAAAAGGTAGACTAAACTGTGAGCCGCTGGCACGCCATAGCTGGAGCCCCCAGCCAGCGCGGGGGTTAACTCGGCACTGCCAGCCAAGCTGCTCTCAAAGGGAGTAACGCTGGGCTTTGGACCCTTCCTCCTAAGAACCACAGTGGAAACTCTCCCAGTTTCTAACGCGCTGGCAGAACTCGCTCCTCTTTTCTCTTCCAGACACTTAAAAGGAATTGTGTTTAATTCTGTGAAATTCAGGAAAGCGGGGATACGTCTTTTCTTGCCAGCAGAAAAAGCGAGGGCTGTCAAGACACCTAAATCTGATCATCTTCACTGCACTAGCAGGGCAGGGTTCTGTTGGGTGGCTGCAGTAACACTGTGTAAAAACCACGTCAAAAGGAGCCATTTAAACCCACATAAATCACGTTCACTGACGTATAGCCAGATCCATCACTCCTAAATGATATGCCAATCCAAAAAGTGGGGCACCAGATCCTTCCGCCGTGCTCGAAATGAATACTAACTCACCCTCTCGGCATCTTCAGGGAGATGTATGCCTCAGTTTCACAGAGGTTACAGAACGTGACTCTTCGGTATCAAGCAGCACCCAGCACAGCACCGCAGCAGCAGAGTTTGCAACGTTGTTCAAATGTTCCTCACTTGACAGTGCCCTTCATTTATAGTTAACGATAATGTGACAGCCTATTCTCCTGGCGTACCATCTAACCACACGCAAAATTCTGCATGTGCCTCAGACTGGAATCCTATTTTTATCGGAATAGACATGTGCACTGAGGCTTTAACCAACAGCTGAGATGGGGTTTTAGCGTGAGATTTTCAAACCTGTCTCAGGTATTTAGAAGCACAAATTGCAATGAAAGACTAATTGAACTGTGCTTCTAAATCCCCCAGGTGCTACGGAAAATCTCTTCTTTAATAACTTGGAATCTCCTAAAGAATAAACCTCATTGAACTTAGATGGGTATGCAGATCTTAGGGTTAAGATTTTGAAAAACGCTCTGTACTGGCTTAACTCCCATTGACTTCAGTGGGAACAGAATTAAGTTGACATTGAGCCTTTTTGAAAATTCCCCTCCAGGTATGTTTTCCCCATTTGAATTTGAATAATCTGTTAACTCCTGGGATTGCTTTTTGATTTATCAGTATGAAGAATTTTAGAGGTCTATTCCCTTAATTTTTGATTAAATGAGACTCAAAAAACTGTAGCGTACTGTCACAAAAACTCTATCTGCTAAATCTACAGAAGGAACTATGTTTATTTTCTGTATGTGTTTACTGTTATTATTATTATTTGTACTTCAGCAGCAACACAAGAACTGAAACGACAGACATCATTGTGGGAGGTGCTGCGCAGTCTGTTAAAATATTTGTACGATACACAGGCAAGCTGTCTAACTTAATACTAATAGTCAGACTCTAGAGTAACCCAAGAATCATAATGAATATCCCCAGTAGGTGTAATTATACCGCAGCATTTCAGTTACTACTTCACCTCCTTGCAGACGTTTTCAGGAGGCAGGGATTTCCTTCAACTCCCCTGAATGTTTTAGTTTACCTTTTAAATTAGCCCTTACTTACAAGAATGAGGAAGGATATTTTTTAATGTTCGTGTGTCCCTCACTGCAGTTTTGCAGGCTGCACTCTACTCTCTGAGATGCACAAACCACAAACTTTCAGAGGTACAAACTGGATTCACTTTCAAATTGAAAAACATACTAGGGCCCAAACTTTGCTTCTGGGATGCAGGTTTTAGTAACACGAATAAAAGGAAATAGACAGTAAGGAGCCCTCTCTTTTGCAACAGCATCACTGAGGATAGACTCTCCATGTCCCAGATTCCTTGTGAGAAAAAATAGCTGCGCTGATACTGCTCACAAACAGCATGATAACCACTTCTTTGTTCCCACCAAAGATACAACAGCAGAATCCTGTCAGAGAAGTCATCTGATATGTCAGCTCATTAAATTAGTCAGAATGGGTGAATGGGGAAGAGGAATATACCACTGTAAATGTATGTTAATTAACAAATGCTCTAAGAGAGGCATTTAAATGTATGAAAATGAATATTAATGAGATGAAAACACCTAATTATTGTGCATCTAATGGTATTATCCAGAGCATCCAACAGAAAATGCCTGATTGTCATGAATCTAAGGCAACAGCGCAAACCTTCAGACACAAAGATTCAGTGTACATATAGATCATATCATGATTTTAATTACAGACATTGCAAAATATCTGCACTGAAACTTGAATTTGGAAGTTTATTTTAATTTATCAAAAGATGTTAGATTTCATCAATTCCTTGTACCATTGTTGCACTTCAAAACTGCATGTTTCTTCCAAGCGCTTCTGAAACATTACACTGAAGTGCTTCTATGTTTCTGCACGCACATCTCCATTTTGCAAGAATCTCATTAGAAACAGCGGGCTGCAAAGTAACCTGGAACGAAGTTCTGAGGGATTTTTCATGAAATTGCATGAAACAAAACTCAGTCTGCTTGAAATTCCTTCCCATGCAGAGGGCTACCGAATGAGAATCCCGAGTTAAAAATAGTATGGATTCCTGGAATTACAGACTGCCTCATGATACATATGCATTAGGAAGCTGAAATAAAATTATACAGCCCACTTGAATTCTATTATTTCTAATTACTCAGTGGTTGGCTTTACAACCTTAATGTTCTTTTAATGTCAGTTTTTCAAGGTTTTTTTTCTTAAATGTAATTGCAGATATAGAGCAAATCTCTTGACCCCAGCTAGAAGGACACAGGCAGTTTTACTTTATAGAGAAAGTCCAAAGTGGCCCAGCTATGTACATATGCCATGTCTGAGGCTCTAAGGCATATGCCAGGGACACGTCCAGAGAAGGATATATTTTAATGACTACTCTCTGCATGGTATTTGCAGTCCCAACAAGACTAATACCATTCACACATATGATCAATGAAGTCTTAATCCTACCATGAAAGCAATTAATGAAAATAGAGCACATTAACTTAGTATTGGAGCCAGAACTGATTCCTGAAAGACAGCTCTCTCCTCTCTCAAAACTGAGTTATTAATATATATATATAAGTACCAATGTGACGAGCACTTTAGATATACCTTGACATATATATTTATTGTCACTCAAAATGACTTACAATCCATCATATTTTATAAAAATCATATCTTATCCATGCTTCTAATTTTCTTACGAGACTGTTGTATGGAACAGTAAGAAAAATGTCCATGAAACAGAGATACATTATTCTGGTGGATTTACCTTATCCACTAAGCTTTTCATCCTATCAGAGAAAGAAATTAAGTTAGTTCATATGATTTACTTTTAGTAAATCCATGCTGCCATCTATTTATCACCCGAATTGCTGTAGTTGCTTCCGAACTGACTGCTTTACTAATAACTCCGACAATGTGCTTGGTACCGAATTCAAGTTAAATGCACTGGTTTGAAATCACCGGATATTCTCCTGTTCCCATTTGCAGATAACTGCTGTTCACCTCAACAAACCTAACAATCCAAGTAACAGCAGCAGCGCGCTTTGCATTACTGCATGTGTAAAGGTCCTCAGAGCGATTTCCCAACCCCATATGCACAAACCATCAAAGCACTTCTGCTACCACAATTAGCAGAGGGCAGAACCAATCTGTCAGCAGTATTTTGCACTGCCTGGGACACAGCTGGAATTTCTAACAGAAAAAAAAGTTTCCCAGCAGTTACATACCCTTGAGTTAATCACCCTTAAGTAAGGACTACTACAGGGAGGACAGCCATGTTGTAGTGTTGTGGTTAAGCTATACAGGGGAGTCATATTAGCATCTGGTATGTGGTATTAACCCAAGTTTTTGCCTATACTCTCCAACCGTGCAGACTACTTCAGTAAAACTCACCAGTGTAGTTCAGTTAAGCCAGCTCAAGTTAAAACAATGAATAATAGTGTACTTGCTTGAAAATAGCGACACTTCTCACTATTTTTCTCTCCTGCCTGTTTGAATCTATAGCAATAAATTGTATCAATATGGGTTGTGAAGTCTCTTGGTTTATTTCTTACACGTGACTTTTTTGCAAGAAACTAGAGTATCCCTACAGTGAGGGCAAGTCCTCTAAAAAAACACGAGCAAATCCTTGCATCTGCTGGACTGTAAAATCTGTATACCGCATGGGACAGAGACAACTGCCCACAAAAGGATAAGCAACAACACCAACTCTGCCAAAATTAAAATTTTGGGTCCAGGGAAATTATCTGTTTCTGACACAGGAAACAGTCCTGCATGGTGGTTAGCACCTCGACCTGAATGGAAGTCAGTCATAAGCGGTGGTAGCCCAGATTTTATAGTAGACACTTGGTCCCTCATTCCCCAAAAGAAAGCAAAGAACCATAAAAACACACCCTCTATACTAAAATATCACATAAATTCAATGTGACAAAAATAGAAACATATTTGTAAATGCCCAATTCACAAAAAAACTAAAAAGTTCACCCCTGTTCAGAAGGTTTACATAGTCAATATTAAACTACTGTGCAGAAGAGCTGAAGATATTGATAGCCAGTAATGCAAACGAGATTGCAGTTAATTGTTAACATCTCCTGGGCTACGCTTCCTACGTCCCTGCACAGATGATGAATAAAATTATTTACCTATTCAAGTAATGAGAGCTACGCATTTTGATATCCACATACACTGTAACTCAGACCTCCTTTGAGACCCCTACCTGTAATTAGGAACAGATGTAGGATCTTGTTCCTGCATTGATAAAAACAAATTTCAGCCCTCCTATGATATATGGCTTAGAGGCACAGCTAATGGGAAGAACACCTCCACGTAAGGATCCCCCTCCAGGCACTGGACCTGCAGCTTCCCCCTGCACAAGAACCCTACTACTCTAGTTATCTCTCAGTGCTTTCGCATCACTGATCTGGGACACTCGCCAACACATTCATAGGTGACACCGCAAGTACACAGCAACAAAGTGACAAGCAGCGTTTATACGGCTTTACCTCTGATGAAGGAAACCATAGATCTGTACCATTTTAAACCACAGTAATTCTAGAACACGTACAGACTTCTCCATGGAGGAGTCATTTAAAATTAAGCATACACAGCGTTATGTGCTTTCAGCAACAATCCCCACAGCTCAGCACATGCAGCTGGGGAATGCTCTTCAAATTATTTCATGGGGGAAACCCCAGATGACATTCAGTATAACACTTATTTTATTCTCCAAATGTCACACTACTGCAGAAAAACATGCCTACTGCAAACGTTTCCTGAACTGAAAGAAGTCACATTTCCTACTTATCAGCTGGCTGAAATGACCCAAGGGGACACCTTGGGTTACATATAACCCAAGACACCTGCCCATCTTCTTGCTCTCACACACAGTTACCAATACCAATGCCCAGCAGAGAGGAGTGAAAGCTCTAAAGGGAATTTGTCATCTAAAGGTGCTGCAGGCTGACCCTACCCTAGTCAGAGGCATCACTTGGACTGCCCCATACGGGCTAGTCCTGTGGGAAAGGCTGACAGCACCAACGAGACACTGAGGATCGCTGGCAGACCCAACCTATTCACAGCACTAGGCCTCACGACGTTCCAAGGTGCTGCTGTGATCATTTTCACCGAGTGACTCAGGTAAAGCTGCCTTCTTTCACGTTTCTTCCTCAACCACTAAATGCCCGTCACTCGATTGACCCTGATCCAGCAGAGCTTATAATTCCCACTGGCTCCTAGCATAGGTGACTAAAATTATGCCCTGTGAAAAGCCAGAAGAGCTGCAGCCCCTCAGGTCTGTAAAAGAGAGACAGAAATTTGTATTTACTGAGGTCATTTCAATACAAGAAAGTTCCACCAGTTTCATTTAAATCTGACTGAAACAATTCAAGTTAAACTGATGCAAGCGCCTTCACACACCTTCATTTAAAGATGTTAAATGGGGATTTACTTGATTTCAAACCTAATCCAAATCTAAAAGAAGCGACCAGATGAAATAAGACTGTCCATGTCACATTTTACATTGGTTTAACTAAGCAGGTTTACCAGTAATCTTAGGGCAACTCCCTCATGCATACAAGGTCTCCAGCATTACCCTGCTTCACGCCAGGAGAATTTGCAGCTGGAAGGGGCTCAGGGGAACCTCAATGCCTAGAAATAAAAGAACTGGGGAGGGGGGAATCATAGCTGCTGTGCTTATGGGCCCTCCACGGATGCTGACTAAATTAGGGTAATTAATACAGGGGAATGTGTCTGTGCTCCTCAGTAGTTTATAAATGTTACAAAAAGAGGAACGTTTTATATGTCCCCTGATGGGTTTTAAATGTTAATAAATTATGTGCAAGGAGGTATTTTACATCTCTCCATTTAACAGTGATCTGACAGCTGAAATTATAGGCCAGTCTCTGACCCCAGCAATCCTTCCAGGCACCTGAGGAGTAAATGGAGTAACTTTCTTCCAGAATAACAAAGTGCATTGGGATACTGGCTCAGCCTTTCAACATCCAGACAGAGGACTAAGGTGAGACATTTCTGACACCCTGCGATCCCCCTTTCGCTGCAGCATGCACTTGCCAGGCAGTGGTACCTGCTTACCGTGTCACCAGAAACCCACCACTACTCATCCTGTGGTAGCAACAGCTCTTCATCTTACAGGTAAGGAAAGTGAATGGAACTATGTTGCTTCTCTGCTGTGGACTAGAAAAAGAACTGGACTCTACTTGGCACATCCAGGGCAGCACAGGTTGACAGGGGTATCGCATGTGTCACTGCATGCTCTTCCAATCTGTTTGGCCAAAAAATCTGTTACCACTGAATCACTGCAGCATCCTCTCTGGTACCAGGTTTCTGTGCCTGCACACCTATCTTCACCAGCACGGACAGTCTAGGAGGGGTATGCCTACCCTTTCAAAAGGTAGCAAAATGACTGCCCATTAACGTGTGCCTGCAGAAAGCTCCGCTAGATTTTAGTAAGCCCTGGCTACACCGGTAGAACAGAGCCTCTGTAAAGTTTAAGTAAGCTTGGAGCAGTGTTTTAGGTAGGCATGTTTCAGGTTGCAACCTGTGTTGCAAAGTAACAGCAGAGGGAGAAGAATCTTCGCTTTGTGGCAAGGCCCCAAATCTGCTCACAACACTGTATTCCAGCATGCCTGTACATTTTCACCTTCTCCTTTCTCTTATCTGAGAATAACCTTTGGTCTTGATCCTTCAACTGGCTGCTGTTCACTGTTGTCAGTGTGCACATTCATTAGTCCTATTAACTGTTGAAGTACTGCCCGAGGCACCACACAGCTGTTTCGAGGCACTTTAGTCAATGCTCTGCACGTTGTTTCACTCCACAGGAATTGCACCCCACTGACGACAAAAGGCAACTCAGACACTGAATGAAACCAAGCAGAACTGTGAGTAACACCTTGCGTTTTCACTACATCATCCCAAAGGCAGGGGAATGGGTTTTACAATTCTATTAAAATCCCACAGGGTAGCATTTTTGCCACCGACAATATCTTGCTTCCTTTTATTTTAGAAGGGCATAAGCCTACAGCCTAATACATCTGATTTATTAGAAAAACTACTTTTTTTATTATTTCCCACCTTTTTTTTTTTTTTTTTTTT
>Ga0065711_1013011_pt1 | contig 10223 bp, 3 predicted proteins | sample Hoacrofraction12_FD_59098 | JGI IMG/M metagenome (GOLD analysis project Ga0065711, IMG submission 59098) | Hoatzin crop microbial communities from Cojedes, Venezuela - Epithelial fraction 12 v2 (version 2) | ecosystem: Host-associated > Birds > Digestive system > Esophagus > Crop | place...
TGCAACTCAGCACAAATTTTCTTTTTTTTTTTTTTTTGGTTCGTCCCAGTTTCTGAAAGTGAAACTGTGTTTCCAGCTAGTTTCATGGCTAGCTACTCCCTTAGCGTTGGTCTCTAAAATGGAACATGAAGCTGCTTGTTTTGAGAGACAATATTGCCAGTATCCTCTTCAGGCCTGTCTCATTACGCCCTGCTTCACAAGTCAATAAAGCCTTTCTTTTTGATAGAAGTAAGCCTTTCTAATTTTCCTTCCCCAAAAGAAAAAAGGCTAGCAATATTTACAAAGAACTAAGAATAACCAAAAAAAAGCAGTCATCAAAGTACCAGTTTAGCATTTAAAAAGACACTGGGTAGATTCAGACTTACCTGTTCACCTGGGCGAGTAAGGCAAGAGAAGTGGATGGCAGAGTCGTGTGTTGTATAGGCTTTTATACCTTGTTCCAGACTGCCTGCAGACCAGGGACATATATTATCCATGAAATTAGTTAATGATCCATGCTTTTGCATGCAAAATCCACCAAACCAATCAACCTTATTTTTTTTCCTTTCAGAATCTCTTTTAGTATTGCTCCATGTTTTTCCCCTCCCCATATTACATTCACATTCCAATATAAAGCTTTCATCTTCACCAGTGTGCACCCACTTAATTGCTTGGAAGACTGCGGTGACTCGTTTGAATTACAGCAGTAATTATGTTGCCTCCTAAGGCAAATACACGCTTTATGTTTTATTTTAGTCATCAAGACACTGCTTAAGGGGAGCGTATGTGATGCACAGTCCTTATTCAAGACTTCGCTCCTTTAGGTGAATGATCAGTTAGCTCTGAGGTGTGGGCCTGGGCTCAATTCACAAGCATTTCCATTTCAAGGACTTAGCTTTATGACAAGACAAGATGTAGAATAGATATTCCCAAATTTTGCACTTCTGCACTATTTCAATCCCACACAAACACAGCTGAGAACAGCACCAAATTTCCATAAGTATTGCAAAGATTAAAGAAAATTAAGACCAGTGAGAACTGCTGACCAGAGACAGCAAAATGCATTTTAAAACTGCTTGGGCTAACCCATAGTTTTCCCAGTTTGTAAGAATACAGCTAATATAAACATATATATAGACTATAGACTACATTTCTTTATCCAGTCATAAATTTTAACTTTAATTTCTGTGTGAAAGTCAAACAATCACACTTTTAATGGAAGAGATTGAATGCTTGATCTTCTTACTTTGTGACATTTATTGACTGCCTCTAGTTCTCGATAGGATTTCTGTGCAGACTCTCATCTGAGGAACCACCATTATTCTTCCCTGAAATCTCAGCAAGTCACCAGGATGTGCAGCAATTTGCACGTCAAATGAAGTATGAGTGTACATGTCAAAAGTTGCTTTCAAGTATTGGTTCTGAGAGGCAGTGCTCTGCCTGAGCCAAACTGCAGCCTCAAGAAAAAATTACACCCAACAGTTCTCCATTATGTTTATCATTACATGATTGGTTTCACCTCTGCAGCCTGCAGTGGCCTGCCCTGGCTGCACTCCAACCTGCTGGAATTACTGGCACAGACAGAAAGTATGCAAAAAGCAGGGATCAGGTCTCTCCTCTTAGCAGCACTGTCCCTCAACAAGAGGTACAAGTTAACTCTAAATGAAGAGTGTCTCTGTACATAGGCTGGTCTTGGTCCTCAGAAGAACAAAGGACTTCAAAGTTCAGAACAGCTTCTCACTAATGGCTCAAACATGCAAACTTTCATGCTGCCTAATGTCCAAGGTACACGACAAGATCTCAGCATCACCTGGCTAATCACCTAATTTCAAAGTGTGTGAGTCAAGATCACTCAAAGGACTTTGCAAACTAATTCATAGTAAACACCTTCAGAAACTTTAATTATTTTATTCAAAATTTTCATAACTGAGTTTAAAAAATAAGCCAAACCTTCATCTTCCCTAAAATCTTATGACTCTGTATATTTTAATGATTCTCCACAAGAAAATTCTCCTCTCCTTTTCCATAAAAAAACAGTCTTTTTTCTTCCCTTTCCTCAAAATCTCTACTATCCAACATACTACCTATCAGGTTCTTACATATTTAAAAAAATTATTTCCCTATGGTAGGTGAAGGCTATCATTCACCTGTAGAATTCATTTCCCCTTGATCTGTAAAATGAGATAGCCAAGGAATGCCAACTTTATCTCCTTCTTCCCTCTAGGGAGGTAAATATTTTTTCTTGGAGGGTATATAATATTTTAGAAACAGACTCATTAGCCTGGAAATATTTTAATTGATATTCTGCAATTTAGTCTCATTAGGGCCTAGAGTTCACCCAAAAGGTTGAGAGCCTTTGGATCTTGCTTTTTGAGATTACTAAGGCTGGTGAACCAGGACATCACACCTCTCCCTCATGGGTTGGTAATGGAGTTTCACATTCCACACACTCATTTGATACCCTTTGCGTAACAACAGAGTGCTCCCATGACAGGCTGCTGAACTGCCAAGTTGCCAAAGAGCTGACAAATTATTTACATGAACTGAAATTTGTATCATCTTTATGTCGACTTCAGAGGCTGGAGTGTAATAGTAGAAGGCATTCAAAGGATCCATAGGTCTCCGAGATGAAAGCAGCTTTGAGGAAGGCTTTTCATCTTAGGCTAGGAAGAGACTAGACTGGTACATAAACTACAAGCAATTTAACTACTGGGGACATTTTAACTATTGGGGACAATTTAACCAGCTGCAACAGAATTTATAGAACTGGGATCATCTGAATGCTACAAACCTTCCCAGCATGAGAATCTCTTCTGTTTTCCCCTGATATCTATTTTTTTGGTAGCTGTTGCAAACCTGGTTTAAATCTCAGGTCCTTACTTTTAGTAAAAACAAGTGTGAATCAGAACAGGATTCCTTAAAACAAATATCATTACATGCTAAATTAGATACCCTGCCATTCTGTTAGATCATAAAATGCTTCCAACCTGGAGAATAATTTCTTGGCAGAGATGCAGAAAGCCAAGTATTACGATGAGTCGGTGTGGAATCAATATGCATTTCAGCTGCAAAATTAAAAAATTTTTTGATCTGGAGCGCTAAACGTATGTTCTTCTCTTCTTAGTGGCCCTGGTAGTACTCACACCATGTTTCTGCCTGTAGTGATGATCTAGGCCATGATGAATTTCACCCAGAAAAAGTTTCAAAAGAAGGTATGCAGGACGGGAAAAAATAGCAGAAGACTGCAGATATGATAACAGCATAAATTTAATCATACCAAAGAGTGGGCTAAAATACTGCAAAGCAACAGGTTTCAGTAAGGGAAGAAAAGCATGTCTCACAGTGATGTATTCCACATACAGAACTCTGCTTTCAGTGTAGCATTGCACCTTGACAATCAAGTCCCTTCTACCGTCTAAATTAGAAGTTTTACACCAGGAGGTATCAAATACAGTGATGCGCGGTAGACCTACATACTTGAATAGAAATATAAAGTAGTATAACAGGAGTAGGGGCCTCCTTTTAAGGAATGACAAACTCCCACATCTTCACTAACTTCAGGTGGAGTAGTGGGTGTCTAAGATCACATCTGAAAACCATGGCCATGAGCTCAGTCCTGTGTCAGGTCGTGCTGCAACGTTCCCGGTCGTTTCTTCCTGCTTGCTCCTCACGCTTTAGCATAGCCCATGGAAACCACTGCAGTAGGAGTTTTAGCAATGGTAGGGCCAGCTGTACCCACTACCCAGGCCTGGGTAGCCAAAGCTCCCAAGTCCTGAGGAGCTACCAGAGGAGATGGGCACTCCCTTGGCACTGAGTGCACTCCCAATGACTGCAGATGCGGAGGATCCCACAGTGGTGTTCTGAGGGAAGGAGCTGAGGATGGGTCCGGGCAGGGTCACCACCACGGGAGACGGCTGGATCACCACTGTCGAGTCCTGGCACTGCCTGACACAGGGCTCGTTGCAGCTGTTTGCCAGGGGGGTTGGGCCACAGGAGGTGGGAGGACACAGATCGTAGCAGGACATGTTTGTGGGATGGAGGTAAATCTGCAAAACAAAAAAATAAATAAATATAATAGATGAATTTAAATAAAACCCTTTTTGTACAGCTGATATTCTCTGATAAAGGAAAATTATAACTAACAAACAAGAGATTCTGTGGGAGCAAGATGACATTTTCCACCAGATCTAGAGGAAGTACTTTGAAAACCGGGTTGAGCTTGCATTTTCTTTAAGGAGACTGCTAGGGAAGGTGGCACTGGTGCATCTCAGTTGGGAACTTACCCTGAAGCCTCCATGGTTGGTCAATTCACCCAGGAGCCGGGGTACATGCTGGTGTTGAAAGCCTCTTTGTTCACACTGCAGAGAGTGCCCTAACCACATGGCCATAACCCTACCCAGGAAAAGGCACTTTCAACACTTCCCCGTGCAGTTGTGGCTGCACACAAGCAGACTATTAGGGCTTTGTGTGTCCTGGGGAATTGGAGGTTGACCCTGTAGCCTTCAGGTGAAGGTGCTCTGCTGGAATGGGTAAGACTTAGCTTACTATTTCTGATCCAAGGCTTGCCTCTTCTCTAAGGAGTCAAAGATGACAAACACCCTACCTAATGCTAAAACCACAAGGAACCATTTCCATTTCATTTCTATTGCTTCCCTTCATGCATGTTCCATCTTGGAGGACCCTTGTTCCAGTTTTAGAGAGTGGAAAATAGAAGCTTAAGCACTTAAAATTTGTTCAACAAGAAATAGAAAGACAGGCATCTGAACTCAGGAACACTTCTATTTTTATGTATTGCTATTTATATTAAAATTATCGACAGATCTCAGAAGCTACAGTGCAAATCTCTTCGTAGTTTTTTTGGACGATGGAGAAGCAAGTGGCTGAAGTCAATTCTTGACTGTGGAAGAACTACAAATTGAGTTTCAAAAGCAGGCATGGACTGATGATTGCTTTCTATGTGGAGAGCTGGTGACCCAGGACTGCCGGTATTGGCCGGTATCGCTGTGTTCTTCTGATCTTCTGGCCTTTGCTGAATTTCCCACAGACAAACACACTACTCTGAACAGACCCAAGAATTCACTACAAATATTTTATATTCAGCTGCAGGACCTGCAAACGTATTTGGATCCCAAAGCTGAATAGACAGACCTCACTCGCTAACTTGTGGCTACTTACCCCATTCAATGACTTTTACAACTGACCACCAACAGAAACCTTCCACTTTCATATGAAAACCCCTTCCTTCCTCAGAGAAAAAAGCTGAATGTAGTGCAACATTAGTGAGAAAAAACTACAAAATCAGCAAGGTAATAGTTCAACATATAAAGAAAGAAGAAATGGCTTCAGACTTACCTTACCCACCAAGGCAAAGAAGGTAAGAGAAATGGATGGAAGAGCCTTGAGTTGCTCAGGTTTTTATACCGAGTCCCAGGTTGCCCAACAACTTGGGACTTTCTTTGTGCATGATTATTTATGAGCCACTACTGATTACATGGTTTTTTGCCTCAGTATTTGTGTTTATTACTGCTTCACTTCCTTATCTTGTGGCATGTATATCTGACCACAAGCTTCTTTCATCTTAAAATATTCTGGGCCAAGTTAATTTCTGGGAACACTAGAATGATTAATTCAGCAGAATTTATTCTTCCTTCAAAACTCTTTTGGATCTGCCTGGTGTCATTAAAGGAGATTAAGCATAATTTACATAACGCAGTCCCTTGTACCCTCTGGCTGAGATATAACTAGAAAAACACTGAAGATACTGCTACTTTGACATTGAAGAGGAAACAAAAAAAGTATTAGAATCCAGTCTAACAAAATTAGATCAAATGATAGCACTTCTGTGGAAGAGTCTGAAGCACAAATCTTGTTGATATAGGATCTTTGCTGGCTGTCTCTAATTCTGTGGCTGATCTCTTAGGAGTTCTTTAGCTAAAGAATCCACAAATCCACTTTTATTCTTCTCTCAGACCTCAAAATATCAGCAGCTGCTTTTAGGTTAACTTCCACATGTAGAAATATGATGCATTGCTCGGTGACATTTGTTCTCGGTGAAGAGGGGTGCAGAAGATAAGGCTGTGCAAAACTCAGCTGTGGAGGTGGAAGTCACGTACAAGAATAAAAACATTCATTTCTCCAACTGTCCCTGCAGTGTCTGGTACAGACTTGTTATATATATCTCAATGGTAGCCAGATGGAAAAGTGTCACAACTATACAAAATGTCAATAATTTCTTCGCCTGCAGTCAAATTTTCTGTCACTTTACAGCAGTCTCTGGGTTGCACAATGAAACTGAGCCTCTTCTGTAGAGGGTCTTGCAGGAGAAATAGTAAAGGGGTGAAATACCCAAGCAATCCTAGACACAGGGATTAGTACTGAGGCTTTTGCTCTCCTAGCACTTTAACTACTGAGACATGTAAATCACCTCTAAATTAGTGTCTTTGTGAAGATCCCCTGGGAACAGAAACTTGTTTGGCTTGGTCGTAGGTTCCTGAGAACTTCAAAGTTTATCAGAAGCATTTATTAAAGTGCTAGGCACGCAAAGTAGCATATTATGTGCAAATTTAAGATATATGACCCATATTTGAATTCCCCTATCACTTCTGTAACGACATGTTATTAAGATTTGGGAGTGCAGGTCAGTCACTGGGTTCTAAATTTTATGTCACTGTTCCTGGCTGCAGGAATTGCAGCTCTTTTATTTTTAATTAAAAAATAGCTCAAGGTTTTGGTTTAAGCCATCTCATATTTCAAGTAGATTCTCCAATAAATTGCCCTAGCGTTTTTTAGTTTCACCAACCCCGTCCATTCCACAGTACTTCTCCATCTTTTAAGGGCCTAGCAGGCTTTTTGAAAAATCACGTTCTCCATAGCGACTGGCATCTATCAGCTATTTGAGGAATTAGTTTGGATAACAGTATCAATAGATTATTTTCATCAATTTTTTTTATTCTTCCTTCATCCAAGCTCTTCTTGGAAAACACAAAATACTTTTAAAAATCAGGCTATGAGGTTAAAAAAAGGATCTAGCAACATTTTCAGAGATACCTGCAGCCTTCCTTGAAAATAATCGTTGTTCTAACTCCAGCCACTTGATTCTACAGTCAGGATGACTTCACGGCCTGATCTTTGAGACAAATTAGAGTGCATGAATCAGAAGTTCACAGCTTTCTTTGTATAATCAAAGACAGACCTAGACATTCAGATTATAATTAAAACTTTTTGTATAACACAAGAACATACTCCCAAGACAACTGTGAGTGACTAAATGCCTGGAAAAAAAAACTTGATCAAGATGGAACTGGAAGCTTACTCACTGTAATCCCCATATAATGGCTCCAGATACTAAAAGTGGCCCCCAAATCTGTACACAGAGAAGCAGACATACAGAAAATGGAAGTTTCCCTAGCAAGCAGAGTGCCATCTGCAATAAATTTTGTATTGTAATTAATTCGCTCACTATAAAGAAATGGATGCCTCAGAGGCTTTAAACAGTTGAATCAACCTGTAAAAATCCTTGCAGCTCAGAGCCCCCCTGTACTATCCCCTTCTCTCACCATTCACAACAGCTCTGACAATTCTTGCTTTTATCTCAGACCTCATGCTTAGCTAATTGGTGTTTATTGGCAGCATTAGCAACAGCCTGGATATCCTACACAGCTTGTTGAATTTTGAACAATAATCGCAGGCACCTGGTGCCAGGCCACTGAGAGTGAACAGTGCTGATGCCCTGGCAGTGTTCCCAGTGTCTGGCTTGTTGTTTAAAAGAGAAGACGTAGCTATAGCTTAAGCTGCTTTAGTCCAGGCAGACTGAATGCTTCTGCATGGCATTGCTGTTTCTGTTGTAACCCACCACTCACAATTTGCTGTGATTTGTTGTTTGGCCCACACAATACACGCGGTGTGTATGATCTGAGCTGTCATTTGTTGTAGGCAGAGCCTGTGACTTGAGCTTTACAACTTCAGCTTTGGCTGCTCAGACAGCTCCCCTGAAGGCAAAGGTGTTCAAATATAAGTAGATATGTAGTCCTCAAAGTTCATACCTTACATAGCTATTTTCACTGTTAATGTTATTCAAATTCTGCTAAGAAGAACTCTAAAATGATTAAGGTTTGAGGTTAGGTTTGCATCTTACTGTGGTCTAATAAGCTTAAACAACTTATGTTACAATTTCCCTTTCTGTCAAAAAATAAATGTAACTAACTACTGCATGCAGCTCTGCAGAGTATTTCTGCAAAGAGTCAGGTGTAGTGTGGTGGTTATGCTGGAATTCAATGGGGAACAGTACAACAAAACAACAAGAAAAATTAATTTACTCCGGAGGGAAGAAAATATTTACTCACCAGAAGCTCTGCAAAACACCACACCCACAATGGGTGGACTTTAGCTAGTTTGCAGATAAGTTTGAAGAATTATTCAAATGCAGATTTGAAGTACGCTACAGATTGTAAGAGCTCAATGAATATTTCTCTACCCATGGCTCTATATGTCAGATCCACCTTCCTTGCAGAATGAGGTCTTGGTGCCACCAAGGCTGACGGAGGTGTACTTGTAGTCCATCACCTCAGGGCAAGGGGTTACCTACAATCGTTGGTATAAGCCCTTTTTACAAGACATGTTTTCTTTCTGACAAGGCTTACATGAGATATCACTGACATGATTTTGCTGCAGCTACTTACCAGGTCCCTGATACTACATTTAGTTCCACTAGCCATTTAGGGAGGAAACTGTCACAGCCTACTTTGGAGCTGCAGACCCAGGACTAACACACATTAATTTAAAGCCTTTCCATCCCAGTAAGAACAGAAAGTTTTGCATGCTTAGAATAAACTTTGAAATTACAGACTTCTGCGTGGGGTGAAGATTCAGCCTGTTATTTAACTCCACAAACGCCTGCAACCAGTAAGTGTACACAAGTACCTCTGCCAACCCCATCTATTCAAGCACCAGCCCATGAAGATCCACAGAGGCACCAGGAGCTCAGTTTACAATGAGTTACAAATCCGTGTTTAAGTAGCCTGAGACAGATTGGCATTAATCACAAAACCCACACAATCTGATTTGCAGGGGGAGCATATCTCCTCTTCAAGAATTCCTCTTTAAACTCCCTGTTGCCTTTTCTCTCTGGGGTCTCGCTTTGCTCAGAGCGTGGCCAGCAGAAATGCTTTCAGACGAACAAGAGGAATTTGTTAACAAGCAGTTTAAGTGCGTGGTCTCATCCCCATGCTGAAAGCCAGAGTTGGGGAATGAAATGTAGCAAATCTAGGGTACTTGTAGACAAAGTATCTAGTCTGTATCTAGTGTCCCCTTTACTACAATGTATCCAATTTGTTTCCATTACCTGGCTCTGCCACAAAGTATCTACCATGTGTATACAATGTTTCCAAAGTTTCCTGGCTGCAAAATGCTTTCTTGGCACTGAGGTCAGCAGTCAAATGAGCCAAATCATTATTTCTAGTCAGCAAGAAAAAGTAGCTTTCGATTAACAAAACAGAGGAACAGTAAGAAATTTTACAAGAGGTGAGGTGCTAAAAGTTTTTCAAACAAACACCAGAAGACTTGGATTGTGATGCAGCATAACTTTAATGAGAGCAAAAAGCAGAATACAAAAGTACAAAGTGTAAGTACATATTTCTAGGAATCAGTAAGACAACAGCTAATATGGCTTTTCATCCTGGCTTTCTTTTCTTAGGGCTGCTGTGAACTGAGACAATAAAGTCCCATCTACAGAAACAGGAAAAAACTTGTTTCATCAGAAATACGAAGTATTCAAAGAATAAGACAAGCAGAGGCCTGATTTTAGCAGATGCCAAGCTCCCACAGCTCCATTAACTTCAGGTGGATTTGTGGGTGTCTAACATCACATCTGAAAATCATGGCCATGAGCTCAGTCTTGCGCCGGGTCGTGCTTCAGTGTTCCTGGTCATTTCTTCCTGCTTGCTCCTCACGCTTTAGCATGGCTCACTAAAGCCACTGCGGTAGGTGTTGTAGCGACCGTAGGGCCGGCTGTACCCACTGCCCAGGCCTGGATAGCCAAGGCTCCCCAATCCCAAGGAGCTGCCGGAGGAGATGGGAACTCCCTCGGAGCTGAGGGTGCTGCCAACAGCTGCAGAGGTGGTGGATCCCACAGCGGTGTTCTGAGGGAAGGAGCTGAGGATGGGTCCGGGCAGGGTCACCACCACGGGAGACGGCTGGATCACCACTGTCGAGTCCTGGCACTGCCTGACACAGGGCTCGTTGCAGCT
>Ga0065711_1051810_pt1 | contig 10223 bp, 5 predicted proteins | sample Hoacrofraction12_FD_59098 | JGI IMG/M metagenome (GOLD analysis project Ga0065711, IMG submission 59098) | Hoatzin crop microbial communities from Cojedes, Venezuela - Epithelial fraction 12 v2 (version 2) | ecosystem: Host-associated > Birds > Digestive system > Esophagus > Crop | place...
TGCACCGGGCGCAGCCCCAGCCGCGGCGCCGGGACCGCGGCCGCAGGAATGCTGCCTACGTGCGGCACCGGCGCGGCCCCCGCCGCCCGGCCCGGGCCCTTTTGAACCTGTCAATGGGAGAGGTCTGTCACCGCATTCCAGCCCTCGGGAGCTCTGGCAGCGCCGGCTCGGAAGCGCCGGCAGGCCCCGAGCCCCCGCACCCCGGGGGACGGGGGTCTCGGGAGGGCTGCGGGGGGCTGCTGTGGCGGGTGACACCGCCACGAATGTCAGCCCAAACGGTTTGGAGACGTCCAGTGCCGTCAGGCCAAGGGGCTCCAGCAACGTGGGCTGTGAAGGTGTCACCTAGGCGCGATACGGCCAGGGAGCAGAGCCAGGCACCCCGGGGTTTTCCGCTCCCGAAGCTGCACATGCAGAAGCATCAGTGAGCGCTGCGGAGCTGTACACACAGGAGCATCACTGAGCGCTGCAAACGTGTCGTAAATTAATGGATGCTGCTTATAAACCGCATGGTAAAAGAAGAAGCAAAAAAACCAATTACAGTAATTAATGTTCTTAAGCTACACGTGATCAAAAATACTATTAGATTCCCCAACGGCTATTCAGTGGTTGCACTGTTTATTTTTCCTACTATTAACCCATTAACATGAAGAAGCTGGAAGCAGAGACTGCAGGGAGGAAGGGGGGAAAAACAAAGGCAGGGGGGAGGGGAGCAGTCTGGCTGGTTGGAACAAACAATCTTTTTCACAAAGGGGCAAAGAGTTGTGGGTTTAAGGACAGGGATTCACAGTCCCTCATCCAGTGACAGAAAGCAAACAACGCGACTACTGTAAGACAGAATGAGAAATGCAGCTCCCATATTGCATCCAGTATCGCTGGGGAGAGGTGGTGTCCTGCTGTGGCCTCTGCTCAGAGGAGGGGACCAAGAGGCCAGAGGAGGTAACTTGTGACTACGTTGAGGAGTTACTTGGTTAAAATACAGATTGCAGCCTGCTATTGCTTTGCCTCAACCTGCCCTCAGAGCTAGATCTTCCCAGAGATGTGATCTAGTTTGATTTTAGGCAGTTTGTGCTACAGTAGAAGAGATTAAAAAGCACAGATCATCTATAGCCACTAAACATCTCTGCGATGTTTTAGACTCGTTACTGCCCTCAGCCCCCTTCCCCAGCTGTAAGGGGGAGTGGTTGCAGCCGGTCTCATGTAAGTGTAATACTTTCAGTGCACAGTTTTCCCCTCACTTCTTGTCCAAATGTCCTTGCATGGTGATAGGAACCATGTTGGCTTTGCAAAGAGGTAATGTATCAGAAATTAATGGAAAATTCCCTTCAACAAGGCTGGGAAAATTTTCAGGCTGAACTAGTCTCCCAGGCGTTACTGTGCTTTCAACACCTTGAACAAAAGTACTTTACATTTTGCTAGCATCTATCATCAGTATTATCTGGCAGTAGTGACCACAGACACACATTTTGTTTTCCAGAATGGAGGAGGTTGTAATCTGGGCTCTAAAATACAGCCCAAGGTTTGCCCAGATTCTCCTGATGTCTAAGATGAGTTGAGCACAATGACGTTTAGTAAGAGCTGTGAGCTGAGGTGGCTTGGTCCATGCTTCTTGCACTCTCTTGAAGGTCAGTCTGAAGTTTGATTGAAATAAAGGGCAGAGATTTAGCAGCATTTTTTGTGTGTTTCAGAATTTAACTAAGTCTTAAGGTGTATTTGATTCGTTTGTTGAAAGATAAGCATGATGACTAAATACTAATACTTGACACTTTATATTGTTTCTTCTGCTGGTAATAATCAAATTGTGCAAGAATAGTAACAAAGTGAAATAGTGCTTTGTGGCCTTCCAGCATGAGAAGGCTTTTCTGCTTACTCGGTCCTTCAGTGTCCCAGTGTGTTTGTTGTACAGAGCCAGACACCGTTTGTCAAGACTATATTGTTTGCACAGCTGAAAGCACAAAAACAGAGCATGAGGCTCGGCCATTGTGTCTAATGGTACAGCACAACATGTAAATCACCGCAAGTAAATAATTCCAAACTGTATCAACAACGTGTCTGCGTTGTTTATTGTAGGGCAAGTCCCCTCTGCTTGCAGCTCACAGCAGCGGTGCCAAGCACTGGGGTCAGTCAACGGACAGTCCCCTGAAGGGTGTCAGTGAGGCGTGGGTGTAAGATGAGAAGTGGAGCAGTCACCAATGGAGTCCTATCCTGGCCAAGCGTAGGAAACCCATTGGCTTTTTCAGCAAGGTGGCAGCTAAACAAAGCTGTAAAGGCTTTCCTGCCACTGTGAGGAGGTTAGGGAATAGGGTCTGGGAATCAGGTTCCCCCCAGATACTGGCTCCATCGCCAAAACAAAACTGAGAAGAGAATTTGGATTCGGTCTTTTTGCCGATCTCGGTACTTTCAAGGTGGTGCAGATGGTTGTCTGTAAACCATGCATCTGTTGGGACGAATTCCTACTTAGTTTACCTAATACCATCACTGGAATTCACTGGTTCCTAACAAGACACAGAGATCAAAAACTGCACACGAAAGTAAGAGAAAGCAGATTTTTGGGGCAGAAGCGGGAAGTATTTACCTCATTGACAGTATGGGGACACTTACCCATCACAGTCCGTGTTAAGGCACAAGGAGAACCAACAAAGGGAGCCTGCCGGAGCCCCGGCTGCTGCCGGCTTCGCAGGGAGGGCTGCCACCAGCCTGCCAGCTGCACAGCGAGGCTGATGCTGCTGAAGCATTTGCTGTAGAGGTGGAGGCAGAGGAGCTGCACCTTTGCTGCGCAGGGAGTTGAACATGGGTGGTGCATTTGCCAGGGATAATCCCTCCCGTCTAGGGGATTAGTGACCAGTTACTCAGCAGTTCCCAGCCCAGTGTATTGAAAAGCAGCAACAGCAGCCATGGAACCATTCTTCTCTTAACCTTGCTGTTCATTGTCACTTCAGATTTATTAGAAGCCTTTTTTCCCCCATGGTATTTAAAAATTAAAATGGGACTGGCCCATAGTCCTCTGTCTGCCAGGAGAGAGTGGCACCTAATCCAGCAGCTGTGTCGCAGCCATTACCAGTGCTAGCCCTGCAGCCAAAATTTGCAGCCTGTTCCTCTGGTTCCCTGAACCTTTAGTGATTGCTGAGCGTGGAATAAACCCAGCGAGGAAGGCGCTCCAAGATGCCCCTCAGACCTGAAACCTACCCAGTTTTCCAGGACAGCTCTCCTGACTGTCATGAGGTGCGGCAGTGGCCCGGATGGCGACCCTGCAAACCCCAGCCCCGCACCGCACATGGCTCTCCATTCTGGCCCCGGCACCTCCACGCTGCTCTCCCACCCCTGCATGCCTGCAGAGGGACCACCCGTCTCCCCAGAAACGCGGTGGCTGACAGCAGCGCAGACAGCACGCTTGTTTTTCCCCTTGGATCAAACAACTTCAAACGGGGGACTTCAGAGAGCCGAGAAGTCTAGTTAGCGCATCTGCTGTTCTGCAGGAGCCTTTGATTATCCTTCAGATATTTTTAGAGCCCCTTGTAAATGAGCTGTGGCTCCGTTTGTGTGGCAACAGCTCTGTGAGAAGCAGCTGCTGATCTCCTGTGCCCACTGCTCTGTGCCACCGTGGAGCCGTCCCTGTCCCTGTCCCCGTCCTGATGCCTGCCCCAGCCCTCCAATTTAATCACCTTGGGGGGACACCTGCTGAAACCCTCCGATGTTCTCGGCTGCCCGTGCTTTGCCTCCTGCCTCAGAAGAGGCAGACAGGGAAGACAGCCCCCAGGAAGCACTGCAAACCCCCTCCTGTTATGCCTGTGAGCCCTCAGCATTGCAGGCACCACAGCCCTCCTGTCTCCAGGAAGAAACTACACCTTGGGGTTTTTTCCTAAATCAAGTTTTAAAAACAGCCATCTCCGTGGAGCATGTCCAGGACACCAGCAGAGCTGGGGAAGAGCATGCCAGGCTTTAATGCGATGACAACCATCACGGCGGAATTTTTCTGTTTCCTTTTCACTCCTATTGACATGAGAATCAGTGGTCCTAAAAATGAAGGGCACCTTTAGCCCTAGATCAGATAAATTTGTGCAAGCTTCCCTTCCTGACACTGGCTCAGATCGTTCACTTTGCTTGAAGGGATCGTGCTTTTAAGTCCTTGGTTTGAAGTTATCAGCTAGGAGGCTGATTGCTGCCAACGGTGGCGGCGGTCAAGTGTTCACAGCACAAAACCACTTCTAGGATATTAATTACAAATCAGCAATGCATTTCACACGCTGCTCTTACTCTTCACACATGGTCGAGCTGCTGAAAGTGGAGCACCATCCCACTTTGTGTGCTGCTAACTGACTAGCAGAGGCAAAACCCAGAGATGAGGCTTCCACCGCTGGCTGCCAGGTGCCCAGCAAACCCGGAGCCTGTCCAGTTGGAGCTAAGCCCTGACAACCACCAGGATTTTGCTCGGCTTGCTTGCTGTTCAAAACAAAGCAGTTTTAAATCACTACAGTGAAAGCTGTCAGAAAACGGCAAATTGTTTGTAATACTTGGACTGCTCAATGACTTCGAGGAAGTCACTAAAAGCAGCCTTTTCTACTGGATCACTAATTTTGGCCTATTTTAATTTCTGAGTCTGTAAACTGCCTCTTACTTCCAGCCCCAGTGGCTACCATCCCTCGTTAAAATTGTGGGGCATTCACGCTGAAACCAAAGCCTCTGCACAGCCCACGACCTGCGGGGTGACGTGTCTGCATGCACGCTTCCCCAGGGCCCAGAGCCCTCTCAGCCCAAAACTCCCTCAAGGCCAGAATTTCCACCCAAATTTGCTCTCCTTCAGGAGGACCAGCCCGCTGCATAGCACTGGCACCTTGCAACCAGAAGAGCTACCAGGGGGACAGAGCTGGGCATCAGGTTAAAGCCCAAGACTATGAGCATCCATATAACAGTGGACCCTCAAAGAGGGAGCAGAAACCTTGTTACACCGTACACATCCATTGCATTAAACATTTGCTAGAGGACTAAGCTGCTTGTCCACTTCATGTAACACTGGCTTATCTGCTGGTATCCATTCCCAAGTATCCACACCCAGGACTGATTGGAAAAGACCCAGTTAAATTAAAGAGCCAGCCCTGTTTCGGAGAGCTTTCACCTCAACATGCTGAAGCTCGGCAATACGATCAGTATCAACACTTGCAGCACGTGGTGCCACATTGCAGGATCTATACAGCTGGCTGCACAGCTTCCTCCTGTGTCTTCTGGTTCCCCCCACTGACCCACAGACACATTTACAGCTGAGCGAGCAACTGAGCTGGAAGGTTTTTTTTTTTTCTGCCTTTTTTCTCTCTAGCTGCCGTTGGCACCCTGTAGCAGGGTTGGCTTAAAGCTTTGCAACATCCTCCCTGCTTGCACTGCCATGCAGACAGGTCCCTGCTGTGCCTTCGCCACGGGGTGCATCTCCTGCAGCAGCCAGGCTGAGCCCAAGGAGGCAACGTTCACAGCTCTGACAGCTGTTTGGTCAGAAAACACAACGCACAGCCCAGCGCTAATCCACGGGCACTTGCACTTGTTTCAGAGGTTGGCTGTCTTGCCCGTGCTGATTTAGCAGCTGTAAGAACCTCCACGTACAAAATTACTCCTATTTCATTGAACTGTTTTAAAAGTCGCACTTTTAGTTAACCCACCATGGACCCAGCCTCAACCTAAACTTTCACGTCAAAGAAGAAGAATCCAAAGTTAAACCAGCCCTTTCTTTTACGGGTAGAAAAAGTCCAGCTTCCCCTGGCTTTGGAGCATATAGAGCTCAGGAGAAGAGTCTCCGTCCTTCAAACCAAACCAACGTGCGTTACAAGCACAGCCCACCGCAGTGAAGCCAACGATACCACCACTGTACCTGCCTAGAACGGCTGCCTTGGCACAGCACCGGTATGACCCAGCCCGTGGTGAAACGATGCAGCTCCATCACAGGACATGCTGGACCTGCTCCCGGTGGTGAGGATGTCGAGGGGTGGCAGCTACGCCCAGCACGTGAGGGAGTGAGTCGCCCAGGAGGGAGAGCTACCAGCACCTCGGGGGGCTGCTGCTGACCCTTCTGGGTGACTTAGCATTGTACCCGCTCCCTACAGTCGTGGACTGGGGAAGAGGGAGTGCATCAGCTGAGATGCCCTTGCCCTGAGAAAATCTCCAAGAACGATGTCAAGAATTAGTGGCCCAACTCGATAAATTTAAATGTTTTTTTATTAACAATCATTTTACATTACAAGGATAATATGACAAAAGGAAGGTTCTCGTGTACATACTATGATATATCAACATAGCTCTATTCGTATCCAGTGTCCTAGGTCCTTTCACACAGGTACTATAAAGCATAGTCTGTAAAGTAATAACATTTTAATGTTCTCCAAAAGAGTGATATTAACATATTAATACATATGTAGTAATAGACTTCTAGATATTTTTCTCTCATTTCATGGGTGGGTGTGTGTGGTGGGTGGGTGGGTGAGAGATGGCTTGAAACAGTTCAGCAGGGCTGTGCTTGGATGTGGATGGAGAGGTTTGAGACAAAACCTCTCGTTCTCTGGAAGTAGAAAATGCATTTTTGCCAACAGTCGGGTGAGTCTATGAGGATGCCATGACTGGCAGAAAACTCCGTAGCCCTCCTATAGCATTCGGGACATTACAGCATATGAGACACGGTTCCCCCACGTAGCCCAGCGAGCTTATTCGACATGAGGTGCAGTGCATGGGAGCCCCTCGCCGGGCGGCAGCACCGCCGGCACGGGCGGGCAGGCCGCGGGCTGAGCCGACGCGAGTGCCAGTGGCATCCGAAGGTGGGGGCCGGGGGCGAGGAAACCGTCTCTGAGGTTCGTGAGGAACACGTGCCAGGGGAGTCCCCGCCGGCGCTGGGTTGCGGCTGAGGTGGATTACCAGTTGTGTGGAGGAGAGGGGTCGGGGAGAGGGTGCTGAGGTGTGCGGCAGGGCTCGGGGAGAGCGTGCGCAGCGGCTGCTCAGGCAATACCAGTGTAAGGAGTCACTCGGCCGTCGGAATTACAACCCACCCTCCGACCGACCGACGCCAACTATTAAAACAAACGGCAAGGAGCACAGCGGGTGCCAGGCCCGCCATGGAGCTGCAAGGCCTGCCCTTCGCCCCTGGTGGGAAGCAGCCCAAGGACCCACCGCCCACCGCCAGCCCGGCCACCAGGTCACACACCGGTGTCCCCAGCTGCCAGCCAAAGGCCTCGCCCTGCAGCGGGGTCAGGCTCCTGCCAGCGGCTGCGGGAAGGGACGGATAGAGGGATGGGGTGGCTGTCCATCCTGCCGGCATCGGCAGACACTCGGGGAAGGGTGATCCATCGCCCGGATCCACCCCAGTCCCAACACGGAAATGCCGGTCACGCGAAAACCGGTGTCCGCTCGCACGGGCAGGGTCGCAACCTCTGGTGCCGCAGCCTGGCAAGGTCAGCACGCTGCGTGCTGGGGCCCAAAGGCATGCGTGCGCAACCAACCACGTCTGCCATGCAAGCACATTGTTCCCTTTCCTCCAGCACAAGCACCCGGGCCCCAGCCAGGCCGGCTGCTCACCGGCCGAGGGGCGGCTGCGAGCCCGAGGGAGCAGAGCGGCTCCTGCAGCCAAGCAGCGGCCGCCTGACCCGACAGACCTGCATGTGCCTCCCCAGTGGGGCTTGCATGCTCCCATCCTATCATCCTGAATTCACAGTCCTTTCTCCTTCGTGCTGCTCCAGCTCCGTACGCCGTCCCTGCCACCTCTGGCCGCGCGGCAGCGACCCTCCCTCCATTCAGTAACACCTTTGCTCTCCTGCTGCCTTTATCCCAGCAGGACAAAGTGCCTTTTCACGGCACCGGTACCCGCAGTTGCCAACCGCATCCGTGCAGAGAGAGAAAAGTGCATGTGAGGGTGGTATATGTATCTGTCCAAGTGTGAACACACAGGACCTCAGCCAGAGGCTTACTCAGGAGAAGACAAGGACACTCGAGCATTTTCCCCCACCAAGACATTCCCCTATTACACAAACCCTATTTAGCACTTGGTTAACATGCCAGCAAGGAAACCCCTTGCCCTAACCACAGCAAAGCCCCTCTCCATAGAGTGCTATACACGTAAATGTAGGCCACCGTGTATGGCTAAAACTATCCCAAAGTCCAAAGTCTTCAGTGTTACGTGACTTGTGCCAGAACACAGGGCCGGCCTTACACAAGGGTGGTTGAGTCTATCTCTATATTATATCTTTATATCTATTGAAAACATAGAAATATATAAATATATAGGATTTTATTTATAGATATATAAGCATGTGATTTTAATCTTTTGTACTGTGTGTATATGTACTGGGATGTGCGTATATACAATATATAGACCATACGCATATGTACTGTATACATACACTAGCTTACATGCACACACATCATACGTGTCTCCAAGGGAGACAGGAATTGCATAGGCATTACTGCATTGAATACAATGGCTGGGGGAGCAACGTACCATTTCTCTGCTTTTAAGACCTCTTTCAACAGGGCTGAGAGGGGAATCTGCAAAAGCAGAGGCTGTTGCTGCTTATTTGCAAGCCGGCTGTCTCGGTTGTCTTACCCACTGGTCAAACAAGCAGCAATAGTCATGAGATAAGAAAGAAAGGGGACCCCGAAGACCCTGCGGGCCACCTGGTTGAGTTTGTGCTGTGAGAAAGAGATGGACCGAGCCTGAATTGCATCTGAGGAGTTGCATCAGCAAAAGCGCGACCAGCACGGGGAACATCGCTGCGGTCAGCTCGAGACCCCAGGCAGATGACACGCCGGGACCCTGCCCACCACGTCGCCTCGCAACCCCCGATGGCTCCTGCGTGCTTTTGCTGGTAGGGGAAGAGCTTTGGTCTCTTGTGAGGATTATCCCTGCTGAGTTCGGTCTCGTGGCTGGAGGGCCCGGACCCCTGCGGCCACTGGCAAGCCCTGCAGAAGGACAGGTCTGCATGTGCTTCACGGATTTCTGCTTCATAGCAGGGTAAAAGAGGCAAGGAGCCTGAGAAAAAAGTGGAGAGGGGAAACTGGCAACCAAAAAGCCCACAGGCTAGAAACACAAACCCAAGGGTCTGGAGGAGTGTGCATTATTCAGTCAGATGCCATAGCCAAGATGCCAGGGGAAGGAGAGAATAAAGAGATCATTTGAGAAAATCTAAACCCTCTCTCTTTGCAGCCGAAGCAGTTCAAGACACTGTGAGCAACACACTGAAAACAACCTCCTGTTGCTCACTCGGCGCAGCAGGAAAGGCATTGATTAAACCCGACGGACAGTGATCTCCGAGCCAAGGCGGCCTCCCTCCGCGCCACGCCGGGCCCTCCCCGAGCCTGTCGCTGCCCCCGGGGTCTGCACACAGGGCACAGACATGCGCCCGCTCCCGGGACAGGCTGGGCCGGCGGGGCACTGGGGAGCCAGGGGCACTTTGCATTGGTATTCCCCCCCCACCCTGCCTTGCTCCTGCGGGCAGTCACGTTTCCATCCACAGACTATCCATGGGAGTAACAGCTACAGATCGCAGATAGGCGGGCAGACCCAGGGGGAAAGCTCGCAAAGCACCTGCGTTTGCCTAGGACAAAGGCCCGGTTTATTTTCTGACGTGGGCACGACAGGGAATTGTTTGTGTTGGGGGAGCTGGGCTCTGGCACGGGCTATTGCCCCCCATCACCAACGCAGGGGGTCTCTGGCCCTTCCCATCGCGGGTATCCGCAGCATCCCGTGGCAGGGAATCCCGCTTCCTACCGGCACCGCTCACAGGCACGCGCAAAGTTATTCGCAGAAGAAACAAGCACTTTCCCTTCGCCAGCTGACTGCCTGGAGAAAAAAACACCACTTGTGGCACGTTTTGCTCTGCCATCAGGAACAAGAGCAGCCGGTGAAAGATGTCACTGACAAGAGCGGGATTTGCACAGGAACCAAAGGAGCGACAAATTGGAGGAACCATTTCTGAACAGGCCTCTGGGCAGCTCTTACCTCGCCGACGAGGCAAGGCACCATTTTCTCCCCAGTGGCAGAAGTAAAGCGGCTCAGAGCAGGAGCAGTAACGGGGCCTCTAGGGTGGCTCAGCACGGCCCCAGGGACTGCTCAGCCCGCACAGGTGGCTGCAGACTGCCCGCGAGCGTCCCTTCCCTCCGCGCAGCCCGGGCGCCGCCAGGGTCTCCGCGACAGAGCCACGTCCCTAGAAGCTTTCGCTGCTGCCAGCCGAAAGGCAGGCGATTTTCTTCCCCCCCCCCCC
>Ga0065711_1051811_pt1 | contig 10223 bp, 9 predicted proteins | sample Hoacrofraction12_FD_59098 | JGI IMG/M metagenome (GOLD analysis project Ga0065711, IMG submission 59098) | Hoatzin crop microbial communities from Cojedes, Venezuela - Epithelial fraction 12 v2 (version 2) | ecosystem: Host-associated > Birds > Digestive system > Esophagus > Crop | place...
TCATGGAGAGTGGCTTGGCAACTATGTCAGCCAGTTCCCTCAGGACTCTGGAATGCATCTCATCAGGTCCCATGGACTTCTGTACGTTTAGGTTCCTCAGGAGGTCCCAAACCTGATCTTCACTTACAGCTGGAGGCCCTGGTGGGTCTTCTTCTATCTCTCTCTCATATGAAGAGAGATATGTGGGAATACCACAGCTGAACCCTGGGGTAGATGTTCTGCAGAGCCCATCAGTACTCATAGCCCTCACAGGGACCTTCTGTGGCAACAACAAGAAGCTAATGGGCAACAAGTAGTTTTTATGGGAAGGAAGTGCTTAGCTGACTGCATACACTTTGTCATTAGAAATATTCTATATACTCTCTCAGACTTGAATAGTTTCTCATTGTAGTTACTATTTTTACGTGTAGGGAAAAACCTATCTCTAAATGTAATTCATTCTGAAGACTTCTTCAGCCTCTCAATACCAAGAAACAAATCCTTGTCCAATGAATGAATGGTCAGTGGCATCATACAATGACTTTTCAAATTAACGTCTAGGTCCAAGAAGAAAAGAAAGAAAAAGGCAAAGGATATTTATTTGCTTATTTGTTTTCTAAACACCTTCCTTTACGGAATTACTTTTCCATATGAGTCAGTTCACTAGTTTTTACTTGAGATCCTTCCCTGACATCCTCATTTTCTTGGTACCACCATAGATGAACAGTGGTTCAGCAGCAGTCAAGGTAAATTATTTTATTCTGCAATTATTTTGTGATTTTTTTTTACATATTTTACAGAAGTTACTTACAACCCTCAGCTATATAGCAGCTGACTTCATCTAATAAAATTATTTCCACTGATATTTTTTGCCATTTTTACTTACCTTGATTCAAATGTGACTGTAAACTCTTCAGGACAAGACATAAGATCTTTTCCATTCTTAAGATGGTAATATATAGCTATTATAATAATTCAGAATTTCATTAGCTGAAGATTATTCATAGTTCTTCTGGAGGCTTGTAACAATAACTACAAAATATAAAATACCAGGCCAAAGTAAAAATTTTCAGAAATATATTGTTACACAACATGAATAAAATTGGAAAAAAGGTTTGATGCAAGCATCAAAAGAACTTATCATCTCATTGATTTTAGAAATTAAGAACAGGAAAGACTGAAAACAATACAAACACAAGATATTTAATAGCCCAGTTATAACAGTGTAATAAGAATAAAGTATCTGAGCCAAAAACTTATATTTAAATGCCAGTAAAATAAACCGTCAGAAATTCCCAGAAGATTAATTCTGTCTGGTTATGTTTTGAATCCAAGTCTCATTCTACTGGGGAATACTGCAATTGTTACTGCATAAGCTTCGTAATTTTGCAAACTTACAAACAACATAGTTGACTATATTAAGCCTCCCCAAATAATACTACATATGGAATTAATTACATTTTCACTTACCCGTCCAGGAGAAAAAGCTATTCATCACTGTAAGAAAGAAAAACATATCACAATCTTATCACACCTCATTAGTGACTCAAAATTCTTTCTGTTCTTCAGAATAAATTCATAAAATCCTGTGCACGGAAATAAAAAAAGCACACCATTTCTTCCATCTCCATCCTTGCTTTGGAGACCTTACTGCAGCCTTTCAATACTTAGAGGACTAAGGGGGACATAATAAAGAATTTTTTTACAATGAGGATGGTAACACACTGGAACAGATTGCCCAGAGAAGTTACAGATGCTCTATCTCTGGAAGTGTTCAAGGTCAAGTTGAATGAGGCTTTGAGCAACCTGATCCTGTGGAAGATGTTCCTGCCTATGGCAAGGGGGTTGAAACTAGAAGATCTTTAAAGGTCCCTTCCAAACCAAACCATTCTATGATTCTATGATTCTATGATTCTGTAGTATCGATAAAACACTAGAACTTCTTCCTTCATTGGAAAATAGATGGAAAATGGAGAATAAAGTAACATGCATGATAAATGTGACCTTCATGATTTATTGTATTGCTAGAAAACTTTCATTTTATTATTGTCAAAGTTATAAAGTACTATCTATATAAAACGGAAAACTTCAGTCAATATGACCTAAAAACTCGTCTTCACTAATAAGGGTTATTACTGAAAGTCAACTGCACATTATTTGAAAATTGTATTGAATAGAATGTGAAATAATCTATGAAATTCTGTAAAAATGATGATGAATAAGTACAAGTTTCTGTGATATATGTTTTCATTAAACATTTGCCTCATGCTATTTGGATTTTTTTGACAAAATTGAATCCCTTGCTACTCATTTACAAACAAAAAAGTCACGAAAAGTATTAAGTTGTCTTCTTTAATAGTATCTTTACTGGGATGATCTACAGTGATATACTGCTGCAAAGTTCTGAGGTTTTCAGTACATCTCACAAAAAAATTTGCTTAGTATAATTATGCAAACATGTTTTACAGGAACCACATAGATGCTACAGTCAATCATTACCTACATTTATGTCCCTATATAATATTTGTCTACAGATGCTGTGCTCAGTGTTGATCCAAATCAACCTCATTACAATATTACTTTTTTTAATGAACCTCTGTTGCTTAGGTGAAGTAGTGTGAACAAAAATTTTATAAAATTCCGTCCCTTTTTCTACAAGGAAAAAGTCTGGAGGCACACTAGAAATAATATTTTCTTTTTAAGAAGAGTTTGGGATAAAAGGCAGAACAACTAATCACTTCTTCATGAATTAGAAATAGGTTATGAACAGGTCAGCTGAGAACAGCTCTCCGAAGCTGAAAGCTGTAGAAAAGAAAAGAAATATCAATAGACCTTGACCAGGAAAACTATGCAAACATAATGAGACTGTTCTTTTGCAATAGGAAACTGTGAGAAAGCTATGTTACTAAAATTTGCTAGCTAGAGTTTAAAAATTTTGGTCCAGCCTAATTCAAAGTTCACATTTCAGAGGACACTAATTTCTGTTACAGAAACCTTATAAAATTTTAGTATCTTAAAAAACATTTACTGGAAATAATTATTAAGAACAATCAAATGAAGAGCTATAAGGATCTATGCAATACTTTTGCTTAAAAAATTCCAACAGAAAAATAAAACTCGTATTAAATGCGGAACTCTTTTTCCAAGAGTTTACTCTAGCTGATAGTTGTAACCACTCGAATCTTTTAGTTAAGAATTATTTACTCGTAACAACCGAGTTTTCTTGGGGCAAAAAACAAGGAATATTAAATGTTTGTGAACATTTTATTTCTAGAAATGCATTTCTTGCATTTTGTCTGCAGATGGCAGCAATTATTCACTGAACAGCAAAGTTTTTCCATTAAGATTTATTAAACTACATGTACTACATGATTCTTTTAGGAAGATCGAGTTAACTGTCATACATTTTATTTAGAGAACAGTAACAATATTAAGAAAATGTTTCAAATACACATCCAAAGGAATTCATTGATGTGTTTTCCTCTAATGATTAAAACAGCAAAATAATAATTTGTAGGAGCAAATGTATGTAGCTATGTAGCTTTGTAGGAGTAAAATAGGTAGGGCTTTACTTGAAGAGAGAAATTGAAAACACAGTATTGCAGTTCTTAATCAACTGATTAATTTTCTTGGGTCATAGACGCCAGCTTTTCTTTTGTCTGTCATTTATATTATTTCCATATTTAGAAGTCTCCCTTGGTCATAAACCCATTCTAACAGATACCATGTAAAAAATACCAAAAAAAGATACTACTGTTCAGGCTCATTCAGAGAAGAAATATATTTGTGAATCAGTTGAGACACTTCTGTTCTTAACAAAGACTTTTTTCTCGAGTGGAGATTGGATTTTAGTGTATCTTCCAAAAAGCAGATACAATTTTTAAAGGCGAATTCTGAAGAGTCTAAGAATACGTAGACCTGCAATTAGAGTTATCATTTCCCTGTCAGTTAATCGAATTTATTCCTATGGCTATTTTTTTTCTGTGACTGAGCATCTGAAATTCACAAATGTCTTTTGGAAAGAAAGTGTATAGTCTGGGTATAATACTAGCCTCAGGTTTTTAAGGCTGATGCAGAAAAATAAGGAAGATATGGGATTTTCATATACATAGGAATAATTTTTCTTTTCGTAAAGATCCAGGTCCATCTGTCAAATCTATGTCCTTCCAATTTAGAGACAAGGACATCATACGGGACAGTGTTGAATGCCTTGCACAAGTCCAGGTAGACGATGTCAGATGCCCACCCTTTGTCCACCAATGCTGTAACCGCATCATTGAAGGATACCGTCTTGGTCAGGAATGATTTGCCCTTGGTGAAGCCATGTTGACTGTCCCCAGTCACCTCCTTGTTATCCATGTGCCTTAACATGGTTTCGAGGAGCATATGCTCCGTCACCTTGCCAGGCACAGAGGTGAGACTGACTGGCCTGTAATTCCCCAGGTCTTCCTTTTTTCCCTTTTTAAAAAATGGGGGTGATGTTGCCCCTTCTCCAGTTGGTGGGGACCCCCCCAGACTGCCACGACCTCTCAAATATGATGGAGAGTGATTTGACAACTTCATCCGCCAGTTCCCTCAGGATCCACGGATGCATCTTATCAGGCCCCATGGACTTGTACACCTTCAGGTTCCTTAGGCAGCCTCGAACCTGGTCTTCTCCTACAGTGGGTGGTTCTTCATTCTCCCAGTCCCTGACTTTGCCTTCTGCAACTTGGGCGCTGTAGCTAGAGCACTTGCTGTTGAAGACTGAGGCAAAAAAGTCATTAAGCACCTCAGCTTTCTCCACATCCTGGGTAGCCAGGTCTCCAGCTTCCTTCCGGAGAGGACCCACATTTTCCCTAGTCTGCCTTCTGTCACTGATGTACCTGTAAAAGGCTTCCTTGTTCCCTTTGACATCCCTGGCCAGATATAATTCTGTCAGGGCTTTATCTTTCCTAACTTGCTCCCTGATGTTGTGTTAAAAAGGGTGAGTCTAATAAAGTGGCAAAAGGAGAGCCCTCCCATTGAGTCACAAGGTTCAGAGCAGAACCCCATGTCTTCTAAACTCTCTCTCAGAGAAGAGTCTAGGTGTGGCTGGATCTACTCCTGGTCCCAAACTTGGTCAACTGTTTATGTCTAATGGGTTAAGTGTGTAGCCACTTAACAGATTCCACTTGCCTGTCAGAGCCCTTCCAAGGACTTTCACTGAGACTGTTTCACAAAGTTGAAACAATAGGTAATTTATTGAAGCAACTGGTATCACAGATTTGGCATTGCTGTTGATAAACGCACAGTCCACAAAAACTGAGCTCAAAGTAATGGTTTAGTGCTTCAGTTAACAATGTGTTCCTGGGATACATCTGACCAGGTGAGAGACGCGACTCTTACCAAAAAGGCATCCTTTCCTGGGGGGGGGAAGAGAGGTTCAGGCTCATCAACCCATCCTTCAGGTGAAGTTCTCGCTTGATTCCTCCACCCAAAGAGAGCTTTTGAGGTGCAAATTTTTATGTTTGAAAATCTTTTTGCGAGGTGGGACTACATCAATTATTATGTGTCAGTTGGCTCTTGGCCACGAGAAATGGGACTCAGCAGTTAGACACTCCTATGGAGTGGGCATCGTGGTATGCCCTTCTGGGGGCCATCTGTTCTTTATCCGAAGCAATCTCTGGCTGCACGGCCTCTGCATGCCCCACAGGTCACTTGGTTTACAGTGATGGGCTATCCCCCCTTACTTCTGTCTGATAAGATTAGCACAAGTCAATTGCTCCCTTTGTTAACTCTTGGGCTCTTGGCACCTGAGTCCGAGCATGTCTTTCCTCTTGCACTGAGAAGTCCAGCAAGACCATCAATTACACCTGGCTACTTGGACTATTTCTCTGTATTTCTCCCAAGCTACCTGTCCTTGCTTCCATCCTCTGCAGGCCTCCTTTTTCTGCTTGAGTTTGGCCAGGAGCTCGTTGTTGATCCATGTGGGCCTCCTGGTGTTTCTGCCTAACTTCCTCTTGGTCAGGATGCATCGCTCCTGAGCTTCAGGGAGGTGATCCTTGAATACTGACCAGCTTTCTTGGGCCCCTTTTCCCTCTAGGGTTTTATCTCATGGTATTCTACCAAGAAGATACCTGAGGAGGCCAAAGTCTGCTCTGCTGAATTCCGGGGTAGCAAGCTTGCTGTGTGCTCTCCCTGCTGCCCTCAGGATCTTAAATTCCACCATTTTGTGGTCACTGCAGCCAAGGCCCTTGAGCATCACATTCCCCACCAGCCCCTCCTTGTTGGTGAGAATAAGGTCCAGCATCTCACCTCTCCTCATGGGCTCCTCTATCACTTGGAGGAGGAAGTTGTCCTTAACGCATTCCAGGAACCTCCTGGATTGCCTGTGCCCTTCTGTGTTTTCCCTCCAACGGAAGTTGGGTGGATGAAGTCCCCCATGAGGACCGTGGCTTTTGAAGGTGAGGCTTCTCCTATCTACCTATAGAAGGCCTTATCCGCTCGCTCGTCCTGGTCAGGTGGCCTGTAGCAGACTCCCACTGTAATGTCGCCAGTCCCTACCCTGCATTTAGTCTTGACAAATAAGCTCACCTTGGGCTCCTCATCCAATCCCAGGTGGAGCTCCATGCACTCCAGATGATCTTTGACATAGAGAGTGACACCTCCTCCTCGTCTCCCTTGCCTGTCTTTCCTAAAGAGCCTGTATTCTCCCACGTCAATAGTCCAGTCATGGGAGCTGTCCCACCATGCCTCCATGATGCCGATGATATCATAGCTCCGCAGATGTGTGCACATCTCTAGCTTCTGTTCTTTATTCCCCATGCTATGTGCATTTGCATAAAGGCATTTGAGCTGAGCCCTCAATGAAGCTGCACCATTGCTGCCACACAGTTCCCTGTTCCGTACCCTCACAGACTCAGCAGAGTGAAGGTCCTCGCTAGAACACCGTCCAGTAACAGCTGAGTTGCCACCCCCAGGCTTTTCACTGGCTAACCTGGTTTTAGCCCCTTCCCCCTTCCAATCTAGTTTAAAGCCCTATAGATGAGCACTGCTAACTCCTGAGCTAGGATCCTTTTCCCCTTTTGCGAGAGGTGCAGCCCATCTGTTGCTAGTAGGCCTGGTGCCATGTAAACTGACCCATGATCAAAGAACCCCAAATTTTGCCTATGACACCAGGCTTGGAGCCAGGTATTGATCTGTTGACTCTTCCTGTTTCTTCCCTCATCTTTCTGGGCAACTGGCGGGATAGAGGAAAATACTACTTGTGCTCTTGATTCCTTAACCTGTCACTCAAGAGCCCTGAAGTCCCTTTTGATTGCCCGTGAGCTGTCGTATGCATATTCAATATGATATACGTCATGCTCAATTTAAAATGAGGGTTAGCTAGGGGGCCAGATTCTTTTTTCCAGGGGCTCAAGTCTCTGTTTTCCAGGAGTCTGAACTTTTCTGGGAGAGCAGTCTTTCTCCATGAGTTTGGCATTCTGTGAAATTCATAAGCTCAGCAAAATTCACTAAATATGTGAACTCTGGGAAACCCCTGGGTTCTGCAGTGACTGCTCAGGGACTGGCTACACAATTTGTCATCAGGTAGTGAGAAAAATTGTATTGTGTATAGCATGTTTTGCATATTCAGTAGTATTAGCATTAGTATTCCCTTTGTAATCTTATTAAACTGTCTTTATCTCAACCCACAAGTTTTATCTTTTGTCCATTCTCCTCCCCATCCCGACAGGGAGGAAGTGGAGAGGTTTGCAGGTGGCTGTCTGGTGCTTAGTTGCTGGCTGCTGGGTTAAACTACAACAGCTTTTTTTGTTTTTATCTATCATCTGAGGCTAAAATTCTTGCATGATCTTGGTGCAGGATGGACAGTGCAGGATCTTAAATGACGTGATAGCTTATCACAGAGGAGATGGTGTATCTTGGGAAAGAGGCAGCATTAGGTCGCTGTGCAACAGTCACAGAGTCACCAGCTATGTGCAGCTAATGGAAATTGTTGATAGAGATAATACTCCACTGTTAAAGAAAATGGGATCAGAGATTGATCCATGAACTTGAAGCAAAGTTTTATGGGTCAGTTTGTGTATCAATTAGGGATAATTTCCACTAGAGTGGGTCAGTCAAGTCAATATTACCTGGTATTTGTCCTTTCTTTCCTTCTGAATTCCACATGATGCCCTTCTGGCACCAAGGTGCAGTTTGTTAGGGTTTCCCCATTCAAAATATACAAAACAGTGGAAGTCAGTGTTTCAATCTGTCAGAGAAGTGTATTTTTAGCAGGAAAATGAGGATATGTGTCATGGCCTGGAGTGCAGCAAGGGGCATACAAACAAATGGCCTCCCAGGAATTTCCAAAGAAGTACTGTACCAGAATAAATGACACTATTCTAGGAAAGTTTGAGTGTTTGGGTTTGGGATTTTCTTTTGTTTGTTTGTTTTTCTAGGGGTCTGTTATCATTTGTTAAAGTGAAGATGTATTCAGATGATCAAAAGTCCTTTTGTAACTGTATGAGCATTTATGACTTCATGTTATATACCTCCTGAAATGCCACAAAACACTGAGTTTACAGATGCACTGACATTTTTGGGGAAAGACTAAGGATGGGATTCCTGCTGTCCTGTCTTTTAGAAGATGATACATAATACTAGAAAGAGATCTGTACTCTTACTTAGTTGTTCTTAGACCAGAAGCTCTGAAGGATCAGTGCATTCAGTAGATCCCAATAGCAAAGTGCTGAGGGAGTGACAAGCAACTTTTGTGCTGGTTTTGGTTAAAACAGAACTGATTCTCTTTCAGTGAATCTTCCTTACAGCGAAGTTCCTCTAAGTAAGTGCATTTTTCTGAAGTTAACTACATCTTTTACACACAGTGTCTGCTCCAAAGCTGATAACACCTGATGTTTGTAGTTATACTGAGCCAGCGGTAGGAATGGAAGGCAGAAAAAGCTCATGTTTATAATTACGACTATAGCAGCCAAGGTCACTGATAGACCTTTTAAGTCCTGCAAGTGAGGAGTCAGAAGGGGTCGTACTTGCAGGGAGGGGTGGACAGAACAGGTTACCCAATATTAACAGACTAGGTATTCCATGCCATGCATGTCATACTCAGTTTAAAGCTGGAGGATCATGAGGGTCTCGCTGTCTTTGTCCATGGCCAGCTTCTGAAGAGGACTCGGCTTATTGTCCTGCCTGAGATCCTGATCCGGATCCCGACCCATGCATTCCTGAGTCCAGTTCCTGTCTACTGCTGAAGCCAGTCCAGGACTTCCTGGTGCCTGCCTGGCAGCTGCTGGCAGGACTCCAGCACCGGCAGCACTCAACTATGGGAAATTCAGTATTGGTTTTGTATATTTTGTGTTATTTCTCTAGTTACTAATATTAGTATTTTTAGTGTTATTAGTAATGCTCGTCTAATATTAAATTTTTAAGTCTCTTTCCCTTTTCGTCCTTTTTCCCTTCCTGTGTTGGGGGAGGGCTGGGGTTAATAGAGAGCATCTGCCACTCTGTTTATTGCTGTCCTGCTCTAAATGGTGACAACTTTTAACCAGATCCTATCACACATTGTCCAAATAAATGTAATTCTAGTTTTGAGGCTTCTTGCACTGTTGCCATCTAGATACACCTGCTCACAACTAGACTTTGTAATCATGGGAAGGAGAAGATAAGAAAACTATAATTTAAACATAAAAAGCAGATGAAATTTCTGCCTTTTTTTTTCTCAGAAAGGTGCTTATTAAAATTCTATGCAGCAGAATATTGAAACAGTAACATAGTCTCTGAGTAGGGATGTTACGTAACATCTTAACCTACTTAAAAAACTTGATCAGCTCTGAGTTTCTAATTCATTTGGAGGAAAGAATGTGTACATTTTATAAATCTGTGCTTTAACCCAGGTTCATCGTGAAGAACTGAACACATATCATCAATATAAGCCTCTATATTTACACCAGAAACAGAAGTAAAGTAAATTTAATGCTTTGTCCATACCGTGAAGGAGAAAAAGAAGGTATTCTATACATGTAACTCAAACTTCCCTAAGGAAATTTTGCCCCATACATCTCAAAACTAAGTGTATCAAAATCTCACAGAATCACAGAATGGTGGGGGTTGGAAGGGACCTCTGTGGGTCACCTAGTCCAGCCCTCCTGCCGAAGCAGGGTCACCTACAGCAGGATGCACAGGAGCTTGTCCAGGCGGGTCTTGAATATCTCCAGAGAAGGAGACTCCACAACCTCCCTGGGCAGCCTGTTCCAGTGCTCCGTCACCCTTAGAGAGAAGAAGTT
>Ga0065711_1051812_pt1 | contig 10223 bp, 5 predicted proteins | sample Hoacrofraction12_FD_59098 | JGI IMG/M metagenome (GOLD analysis project Ga0065711, IMG submission 59098) | Hoatzin crop microbial communities from Cojedes, Venezuela - Epithelial fraction 12 v2 (version 2) | ecosystem: Host-associated > Birds > Digestive system > Esophagus > Crop | place...
CGCAGCCTTCTCTTCTTCAGGCTGAACAAGCCCAGCTCCCTCAGCCTTTCCTCGTAGGAGAGATGCTCCAGTCCCCTCATCATCCTCGTAGCCCTCCGCTGGACTCTCTCCAGTAGTTCCTACATCTGCACTACATCTTCCAGATCCACACTGAGGGCTTAACCTGAAACTATCCAGATCTACAGATGCATGTTATGAGTTCCTCTCTCTAATGCTGTCTAGTGGATCAGGTCTACACAGGACCAAAAGTAAACTGTGTCCCATGAACCAGATAAGAGAATATAAAGGAAGAAATTATCTCTACAAATCACTCCATTAATAAGATTGCAAGATTTGGCCAGATCTGCACAAATACCTGGAAAACTGCACAGGCACATAAGACTACATAGGAATCCTTCCATCGTCATGCCCAGTTTCCCAGGCACATGAGATAATCCTTTACACCTCCTACCTTTATGTCTTCTGCTACTCATTTCTCTCCTTCTGGCTCCTCAGCTGCCAAGTCTGACTTTGCCTGTTTCTCATACCATGATCTCCTTCTTATGACACAGAGGGAATTCACAGCATGAAAGGGTGCTTGGAAAGAGGTAATGGGACTTCTGTTTGTGATCTTCTGGGGGACTTTCCCTGTAAGCAAGTATAGATTCTCTGGCCAGTAAGGACTTCTGCTGCAAAGGCCACAGACAATAATGCCACTGTAGTTGACATATCCATTTTCCAGATACTACCATTTCCCAGATGGCTAGAAGTTCCTGTGGAGAATGATCTCGTAGGTGTGTCTATGGTTACAGTCCACCCTTATGGAACATTATACACTGTAGGCATTGCTGGTATCAACAGCAGTAATGTCTTGCTGTTTCACCACCAGTTCTCAATTTGCAAAACACAATGCCTGCAAATTGCCCTTGATTTGTTTGCATCACTTACAACAAACAAACCTCCCAAAACACAGCTCAACATGTCCATCTTATTTATCACTGCAGTTTATTTTTAATTCAGCATTTTGGAAACACTAGATTTGCATTTATTGCTGTCTTAGCACAGAGTAATGTCCCACCGTCATACTATTTACTTCAGAAAAGACATTACCAGAGGCAAAATTTGAAAAACCAAAGTTGGATAGACATACACTTTGACTAGGAACCATAAAAGGTTACTCATAAAATAGAATGGCCTGGAACTGCAGTTTCACATTTCGTGATATCACAGATGTCCTGTTACTATGCCTCAGTCAGCAGATATGCCAACAGCATGGCAACTACCAGTCTTTATAAACCTGCTCGTAAATCTGTGTCACCAACTAGTCTGACCATCATGTAGAAGCCAATGTGAGATATGGAGTCCCACAATTAGTTCAACCAACAAAATGCAATTATTTGTAAGAGGTAGGAACCTGTTGGACACAAGCCAATATTTCTGTATTAGCCGAACACAAATAGCTTCCTCAGTACATCAGATGCCTTAGCATTAAAGAAAGGCCAAAACCAGCTATAGTTACCCTAGGTGGAATGATAGAAAGTTTCTTTCAGACTTGTATCTTTAAGTTAGCAATTACAGACCAGCAATGACTGAGTCCAGTCTCAGGATCACTGATATACACTGTAGTCCGGAACTCAGGAGTGAGGTATTATCGACCCAAATGAAATCCAAATTTGATCATCTTTGGCAGTTTTAGCAAGGGGGCAAATAACTGCAAAAGATGTGACTGGAACCCCTACTTCATGCCTGCCCTTAGTCTTGCCAGGAGGCTTACATTTACTACTGGTTACTGTCCTGGTTTTGGCTGAGATAGAGTTAATTTTCCTCCCACTAGCTCCCAGTAGCTTCCGTGTGGACTTAGTACAAGAAGAATGTTGATAACACTGATCGGTTTAGTTGTTGCTAAGAAATCATGGACTTTTTTTCAGTTTCCCATATTCAGCTAATGAGCCGGTGTGCAGGAGCTGGGAGAGAGCAGAGTTAGGCAGCTAGCCCAAGCTGGCCTATGCAAATATTCCACACCACAGATGTCACACTCCGTTTATAAATGGAGGTTGGCCGGGGGGCAGGAACCTCTTTCTGGGAGTTTCAACCACTGTCTCTTTTCTGTGAGTTTGAACTTTCTTGGGAGTTTTGCAAAATCCACAAGTTCCATGATCGCTGCTCGGGGACTGGCTGTGAATTGGTCATATGGTGGTGAGAAAAATTGTATTGTTTATTGCTTGTTTTGCATATTCTGTTATTGTTGTTGTTGCTGTTTCCTTTGCTGTCTTACTAACCTGTCTTTATCTCAACCCATGAGTTTTACTTTTTTCCATTCTCCTCACTGTCCCACTGTGGGGGAGAGGACAAAGTGAGCGGCTGCGTGGTCCTAGTTGCCGGCTGCCAGGTTACAGCACGACAGTTGGCTGAAGGCTAAAATCTCTACAATACCTGTTTTGCTTATTTCTACTGCCATGTTAGTAGAGCTCTCCTGTTTCTCTATGTGTTCTGCTGCTGTGTGTTTATTAACCACTAGCAGGGATCACTGCAAAGAAGAGATTCTTTGCAGCACTTCTACAAACCAGGGCTCAATAGGATGAGGTTGAAGTTCTACCAGATGAGCAATATTAAAGGACCATCACTGTGTGGTTGCTTATCATTCCAGCAGGATAATACTACAGAAAACATGACCAAAGTAAAACTCTGTTCTCATATCTCCATCTCTGTATTGTAGTGGTTCAAGAGTCATTGTGATTTTGCCCATTGTTAGTGGCTGCACTGTGTTTCACCGCCTTAGGCTCCAGGTTCAGTCCCAGTCCCAGAGGGGATGACTGCTCTGTTCACTCAGAGCTCAAATTCACTTGTAAGGGGACATAAAAATACTGCCTGGCTGCTATCCATGTTACATCTTGCCTGTAATTAAACTGAGAATTCAGGTTTCCCGTTTGGTCAATCCAGTCTTGCCATAAGCAATACATTCACTTTAACTTTTTTTCCCCAAAGTGAAAAAATAAATGCATAAGACCCATTCCCTCCAAGCTATGCATTTGGTGCCTTTAATGGTTTCAGAAGCCACACTCCTTTCTCCTCCCTCCCCCTTCTGCCTTTAAAATCCAATCTTGCTGCTAGAGCAAGATTGGATTGCTAGAGCAAGATTGGATTTTCTCCTGTTATTTCCTAATGCTCTTGATAGTCAAAGCTGGAGTGCTATTTCGACTTGGCTTGATTCTTCTCTTCTTGAATTAATGAAGTCTTTTCAAGAGGTAAACAGCATGACTATTTAATAAAAAATACATTTAAATTGAAGGACAAATGCAGAAGTGTGACAACAAACCTTCTGATACTCCAAGACCAAATACATCAATTGAAATTCTTTAACCACAAGAATTTGTTGTGGGATCTTGCAGAGAATGTGGATACAGAGTCTTGAAGATAATTTCACTCATTTCCCATAGGGAAACAGATCTCAACTCACTAAGATTGTTCCTAACAGAAAGAGAATAACTAACGCTGTTTTTACTAACAGACTGACAAAATATGGGAGAATTACTTACAAGTTATTCTTGACATAGATACAAAAATAATAGGTAAGCAAACATTTCCTTTGCTTATGAATCCAAGCCTCACTTTATTGAGATCCTGGTGTTTTTAACAGATAGGTCAAAATGAGTTTAAATTATCCCTTGTGGCTTCATGGAATATAATTTTGCATTTGAATTTGGGCAGCAAAAGCCTTCCAAGGAGAATGACAAGATGAGTGGTTTGCCTCCCACCCAAGCAGAATTTTGTTGTCTTGATTTGCTCTGACAAGGGTGTGCACATCCTCTGGGTGAGGTGGGGCACATCCGTTGATAATGTCACCAGGGTCCTCTGCTTTCATCCCCTGACATGCAGTTGAGTAACTTTTCAAGGACGCTTCAGTGTCCCACTGGACTATGGCAGTAAATCTACCGGGAACAACTAGGATCAGATGAACTAACTTCTGTCTTAAAACACACAATGTCTTCGCTTTACCAGAGTGGGGAGGAGCAGAATCGGCTTATGTCTGTCCTACACTTTCTCCAACCCAAAACCACATCCCTTGCTGGTTCACCTTGCTCCGTCTGCAGTTATAGTGGCTCTTCATCACCTTCAAGGGCTGCGGAAGGGACAAGTCCACAGAAGTTATTTTCTCTCTTCTGCCAGCACCAAACCTTCAAGGATAGACTGGGGAGGGGGGAGCAGAACCATCTGAGCACCACTTTCTGTTCCTCTGGTGACCCTTCTGGTACCCTAAAACAGGGCACCCAGAGAGAAAAATTAAGGAGGGACATAGAAAAGAGAAGAATGATTTCTTCCTGATGCGTCTGAAAAATGTAGTCATTGTGTATATAGTATCGGCCAAAACTATAGGACAACCATACTTCTGGAATCTTCTAGCTTGCTTTTGCTTTTGCTACTCCTTTCTTCTCTTTTTTTTAATGTGGACTTATACAGACACAGAGTCCGACCCTTCCCTACACAAACTGTAGAAACAAAATTAATTACATCTGAAACTCATGCAATGCATTTGCAATTGTTAGCGGAACTGTATTTTTAATGTTGCTGTTATTCTCACACATACACAGAAATACCCCAACCCTACACTGCATATTAAATTTACGGGTTCTGACTGCCTGCAGAAAGATCAGACATGGAAGTCACCGGCTGACAACCCCAAATGCTTTTTCATTCTCAGATAAACTCCAGTATTTTTTTTTCTATTAAACATAAGAGTTGCAGAATGAGTTGGTCTGTAAAAGATTTTCTTCAATTGGTCCACAAGCATTTGAAAAGGTCATAATTGTTTTCCCTTGTGTTGAAATCGTTGTCTTCACACATTTGCTTTAAACCACAAGCCGTAATAGTAACAGACAATTTGATAAGCCAGCTTTTTTGTTCTTAAAGAATACAATAAAATATTTCAAATTAAGCAATTTTCCTTTTTATACTTTGTTTTATAGAAAGGAGAAATATAGGAAAAATACTGCTCCTTAAAAGGAGAAATTCTCCTTTTATATAGGAGAAAAATAGTGCTCCTCAAAATACTGGCAACACATTACCACAAAATCACATTTTATGAATTCTAATTCCTAAAAAGGATTCAGTGCTGGAAGGAGCTGATCTCACTAGAGACACTTCAATTACCTCTGTCAGAAAGCAATTACATGTGTCAGAAAACAAACAAAATTCTATTCCCAGGAGAATTTCTGACATTTTGAACTTTATTTTAATTCCATAACGTTTCATTTTGGAAATACTCAGTTTACTGTGATGATCTTGAAACAGTTCCTTTCACTAACACTGAAATAGTTAGATAGATTGTAAGTACTTTAATAAAATAATATTTTCATTAATATAATATAGAACTGAAAAATCAGAACTCTCATATCTCATATGTCATCAAAATTAATATGTGGATATATTTAAATTTCAATGAAATTGCATTTCCTGGAAGATATTTTTTCTATGCCCAACAACACAAATAGACCATATCTTCTTACAGGACCAGGACTGATCCTTGAAAGGGTTAGGCAGTAAGCTAGAACTGGCGCCTGTTTTACGTGCTTAATTTCAAAACAAATACTCAGAACCCATACTCATTGTCTCCCAGGCCTTGGAAGCATCTCAGTGCACTGAGAGCTAATTTTTCAACACCAGTGTTTCTCATGCACCTCAAACTGCCACAGCATGGATGTTAGCTGTGACACATCTTTCATCCAAGCTCTCGTGGGATACAGCAACAAGGTGCTCTTCCACATACGTTGCTTCAGAGCCCTGATGTCTTAGGTGTCTTCAGAAACTGAGTAAGGCTTTAGATGTTGCTAATCACTTGCTGCTCTCATCCGATAGGTTACCATATAACATTTTTTTATGATTGGAGAGTCTGTAGTCCCATACTGTCTGCTGCCTGAAGGTTATCAAATCTAATTTTTCTGTATGAGTCCCCTTATCGCTAAGCTACAAATTGTTTTGGGAAAGGGCCAGGCAGGTCCACTCTACCTGTTGAAGAATAGAAGAGGCTGAGGGATTTCAGCTCAAGTCAGGCTTAGCTTACAGTGTTAGTAGAGCCTACGATTCTCCTGAGAGGAGGCTGTAGCATTCTCTGAGGAGTAAAGCATTCTGCATTGCAGTCCTTGGCTATTTGATTTTACATCAAGGAGCTGCTTGACTGTGGCAGGAAACTGGAAGTGAGAGGGTGCAATGACAGCCATGCTGCTGGGTCACCCTGCTGCTCGCTTCCTCCCTCTCTGGCCAAATGAATATTTGATTAGCTGATATAAAGTCAAAGAATTTCAGACAGAAAAATGAGGACAGAGTCAGCTGCAGAAAACAGACATGATTTATACAGTAGCAATTGTCTCCCTTCAGCTGAAAGAAAAAAAACCCTGTCTGTGAGCACTCCTACTCTTTTGCAATGTGAAGAGTAAAAGCAAAATCCCAAACCAGTGCTTTAGGAGAAGTATTGCCCGTTAAAGGAGTCATTGTATCCACTGTGTTTGCAGGAACAAAGGGTCAGTGACAGCAGGAAGAGAGCAAATAGCGCTACCTCATGCATGGATGTGAGGTTAGTTCAGGAGGCACCCACAGGAATGTTTGTACAGCCCAGAGGGGACTCTGATGAGTGTGCTGTGTTATGAATTTAAAGCTAACAAAGTGTGATGTCTTGAAAATCTGGTTATTTACATGAGGGGTTGGCCAGATGCAAAAGACGTACCCTCAGGAAAATGAGAGATAAAGGTTTCTGAATACTTCACAGCTGCAGACATCTTAGACATTCAACTTTTTCTGGTCATGTTTGAAAGGTTCATTCCAAATTTTTCAGAGTCAACCAGCTTGATGGCCACTGTATTAAAAGTATACCAGACCAACAAGAAAATTAAAATCTCAGAGGAACTGGAAAAGGACTGAGTAATTCAAGGCTACTGGCCCATAGTTAAGCAGAGTAACTCACAGCAGTAGGATGTGGTACTTATCTTCTGGGAGATGCAAGCTTCCATTTCACTGGCTTATAATGATGGGCATTTAATAACTTGTAGGTTTTACTTCAAAGCAGTACTGAAAACTGAATATGAAAGTAAGGAGGCCCAATTCTAAAGGGGCATGCTGGGTATAACTTGGTGTACTACTAAATTGCACAAGTTATCACCTGGAAGACAAAAAAATATTGGTCTAATCAAAGCCTGGGCAAACATCCTGGGTCCATAGGTAGGCAACAGCCTGTGGTCAGCTGCCAGGTTGCAGAGATTGGCTTTGATTTCAGTGGCTCACCAGTATGACTTTTGTTACGCAGCAGCAGAATAGCATGGTTTTACAGACAGACTGTCCTCATTGTTCCAGCTCCCTGGAGAAACATATACAGAAAGTGCATAATTCCCCTAGATGACCTCCTTAACACATGCTGGGAAATAGCTCTGGAAACAAGGCACACTTTGAACAGGTTAATGCATTATTCCTTTTAGGAATGATCTCATCACCTAGCTGAAAAGAAATGTAGCCTCCGTGTTTCTGGAAATTGAAGCTGTCAGTGGAGAACAGTTGTTTGCTATGGGGATTAAAATATTACTACCCTGAGGAAAGTTTACAGAAAAAATTACTAGTAGAATTCTACCCATGAGCAAGACCAAGAGGCATTGAAAACTCAGGGGAAGGCCAGAGGTGAAATGTGTTGACCAGCTTCAGATGCAAACATAGAAATGGAAAATGGTTGTTAAGTAAAACCCCATAACATGATGAAAATGGCATCACAACACCCAGGACAGCTGGTGACAGCTTTTGCAGTAAAAACAGCAAAGTAAAGCAAATGCATTTCATCATATCTGTTAGCTGCATGGATGGCTGTTACTCATGGTCAGAAATGGTGGATATGACAAATTTCTGCTGTGTACAGGTGATATGGTTCATAATTCACTTGTCGCTCATATGATGCCTGAAATTGAGAACTCATGAAAATACAAGTTTCGTTCATGATTAAAGGTGCTTGCAACATGACAGTTTAAGAAGAGTCCAGGTGAACGTTTTTTTATAAAAGTGTTTAAAAAGCAAGACAGAGAAGCACGATTAGTGGTTTCAAAAGAGGGAAACAAAACATTTTATTTACTCAGCAACTGGAACATTAGCCTAAATTTTATGTCATTCTCCAGGTAGGTTAGAGATGAGATTTGTCATTATATCAAGCAGACAACAGGAGTGAATTGGTCCTCCAGACTCCTGGCTATGTTCAAATCTAAGAAAAGATGAAGGAGTAGTGGAGTTTTTGCTTTCCATGTTTTTTGAAAGAAAGGACTTACTCATTTTGTCCCTGCTTTTAAAGAAACATTAGCAGTGCTGTACTCTAGAAAATGCTTCAGCATAGTAAATCCTAAAGAGCAGAATATTCTTCTTAGAATTTGATACGTGGTGGCAGAGACCCAGAAAAGGGCAGGATTTTAGATTCATGTCATATGCCTACTGTAGACTTGTGGTGGGTTGGCTGTTGTAAATTTTGGTAACAACCCCCGAGCCTACAAATCTAACAGAGGAGTGATGGATGCTTCTTCAGTGTCAAGTTCATCATCTCAAGACACAGCGCTGATGACAACTCTCTCCTCGATAGGATTTAATCAGTCTGCTCCCATCGAATCCCTGGAACAGCACTACATATACATATGGCCTATGTTTAATGGCCTATGATTAAGTGACTCCTAAAAAAATAAAAAGCCTTCTTAAATGAAGAATGGATGAAGGGTCATTCTTCTTCTAGCAGAATGACAGGTCTCTCACATCTCCCAAATTTGTCATGGCAGGAGCTGCTTTCTGAGAGAATGTGTTTGGGTGTCCCAAACAAGGGTACATATGTCAAAAGATGGAGCTTCTGAACTGTTAGAACTGTTAACACAGAGCTATCTGATTTCACTGCACCACACCAAAAACCAGGAGCTTATTAGGAGGGTTATTAGGAGGTTATTCTGCAGTCAGCATCCCTGTGGGTTTGCCTGTACCATAGCAGTGACTGACGGCGTTCTTCACGTAAAGAGGATTGCACTTAGGATCAGCTGCTTAACCTCCCTCTAGGTGGTTAGCTGATGTATTGTCTGCAGCCACTACACAGGGTAATCTCTGTCACAATCCCTGTCTCCAGCACAGCCAGCCACTACTCTTTTGTGGTGTACAGCTAGTAATGCTCACACGCCTGGGCTCAGACTTTCTGTTCTCACTGTGCATACCAAACAGAGGTGCTGATCCCAAATGAGTCAGTTATTTTCTATGAAAATAAAGCAAGCTTTTCCTAGCCAAGTCAACAATACTTGCCTGAATATCTGATCATCACCTGGAACAAACACTTTTCATCTTTACTTTTACCTGCCTAACAAACAGCTACTGGTGGTTGTAATGGGGGGATGTAGAAATGGCATCTCACCAAATACCTATATATGAAATAAAAGTGTACTATTACTTTACTCCTTCTGTGTCGACCCAATAGAATAACTCAGTTTTAAGGGTATGTAAAAGCTTCCAGCAACTCTGGAGTGCTTGGCTGAATGTTTTATGAACCAGATAAGAATTCAGTAGGTTCACCGGTTATAAAGTAGCATCTTTGGTTTAGATATTCCACATTCACTCTTCTCAGCATTTTAAGGTTCCTTGGCATTTGTCTGTTGTTGGGTTTTTTTAATAAGCAGAGGCTTCCTCACTCAGTTTTTATATCTAGAAATAGAAATTCTACATTCATTGCACCTGGAATATAAAAATGTTAAAAAGAAAACACCGACAAAGAGCTTCTTCAGCATCTTTACAGAGTCTTTCTCCATTTTCCTCCAAATTTAGGAATTTTCGGAAAAAAAAGGAGACAAAATAAAATCCCATAATGTTGATTAGGAGCAATTTCTTTTCCAAAATAGATGTTTAATGAATATTGAATTAGGGGACTGGAGCATCTCTCCTACGAGGAAAGACTGAGGGAGCTGGGCTTATTTACCCTGAAGAAGAGATGGCTGAGAGGGGACCTTATAAATGCTTACAAATATCTGAAGGGTGGGTGTCAAGAGGACGGGGCCAGACTCTCTTCAGCGGTGCCCAGCGACAGGACAAGGGGCAAAGGGCACAAACTGAAGCATAGGAAGTTCCGACTGAACATGAGGGAGAACTTCTTCCCTCTGAGGGTGACAGAGCACTGGAACAGGCTGCCCAGGGAGGTTGTGGAGTCTCCTTCTCTGGAGATATTCAAGACCTGCCTGGACAAGGTCCTGTGCAGCCTGCTGTAG
>Ga0065711_1051814_pt1 | contig 10221 bp, 4 predicted proteins | sample Hoacrofraction12_FD_59098 | JGI IMG/M metagenome (GOLD analysis project Ga0065711, IMG submission 59098) | Hoatzin crop microbial communities from Cojedes, Venezuela - Epithelial fraction 12 v2 (version 2) | ecosystem: Host-associated > Birds > Digestive system > Esophagus > Crop | place...
GGGGGGGGGGGGGGAAGAAGAAAAAAAAAGCTGCAACGGCCTAATAATTTCATCTGAAAAATTCTCCGGATTTTTAATACTATGAAGTGACATTCCTTTTGAACAGAATTTCAGAAAGTCATTCATGCTTCTAACAGTCATTTTAGATACCCACAAATTTGGGATCATAAGGAAGCTATTAATTTTAAAGTGATAATAGCATCATACATTTATCCCCAGTTCAGCCCTGATCCTGCACAGCTGAAGTTGGTAGGAGCTTTATTATTGACTTTGTTTAGCATATGCTGAAGTACTTAACGGAATGCAGCCTCACTCAAGTCAAATGGATTGCATGGTCACAGCAGAATTTGCCCTGGCATTTCTGACAAATTGTAGCACAAAAAGTACCTGGTGGACTCCAATGCCCTAAATCCACAGGGGGACAATAGGGGGACCTATAATTAGGGAGTGAAAATGCAGGAGGGTCGATCAGCAGGAGTAAAACTCAGATCTCCACAGCCATATAGGTATCTTAAATATCTCTCACCCTAGGACTCCTCCCAGAAGATCAGGGTAGCATAGTTCTACCCTGTGATTCCCAGTGTACACTGGAGTTACTATTAGAGTTCAGAAGGTCATGAAGTTGCCACTTTTGATTTCAAGGAAAACAAGACATGGAGTTTAAAGGTTAATAAAGCTTTATTCATAGCTCTGATGCAGTCTTGAAAATGGAAGACACCCTGCAAATTATAATGTTGGATTAAAAATCTTGAGACAAAAGACATTCAATCATTTTATCTCAAAACAGTACATTTGGAGATTTCTAACTGTTGTTTTGCAATATTTCAATCTTTAAGGTTCAGATTTTCTCAGTTAACACACAGGCTGGAAAATGCACTGAAAAAAAAAAAAAAGCTGAGATTCTCATACTTTCTCACACATTCTGGAGCTAGTTGTGAGGAAGCACAGCAAAGCGCACCACACTTGTAGAAACTGGAAGAGATAGCAATACCAAAATAAGAAAGGCGAACTGGTTCTTTGAGTATGCACATGATGAATTAGTTATTTTGAGGTTCAGGTCTCAAAATTACCCTTTAAATTTTGATTTACTTTCTGTTCATTCCCATTCACCTTCTATTCTGCTCTAGTGTGACCCCACCTGGAGTCCTGCATCCAGCTCTGGAGCCCTCAGCACAGAAAAGACAAGGACCTGTCAGAGTGGGGCCAGAGGAGGCCACAAAAATGATCAGAGGGCTGGAACACCTCTCCTATGAGGAAAGACTGAGGGAGTTGGGGCTGCTCTGCCTGGAGAAGAGAAGGCTCCAGGGAGACCTTATAGCAGCCTTCCAGTACCTGAAGGGGCCTATAAGAGAGCTGAAGAGGGACTTTTTAACAAGAGGGACTTTTAACTTTCTGTAGTGACAGAACAAGCGGTAATGGCTTCAATCTGAAAGAGGGTTGGTTTAGAGTAGATATAAGGAAGAAACACTTTACTATGAGGGTGGTGAGACACTGGAACAGGTTTCCCAGAGAAGTTGTGCATGCCCCTTCCATGGAAGTGTTCAAGGCCAGTTTGTATGGGACTTTGAGCCACCTGGTCTAGTGGAAGGTGTCCCTGCCCATGTCAGGGGTGTGCAACTAGATCATCTATAAGATCCCTTCCAGTCCAAAGCATTCTATGATTGTATGTTTCTCCTGGAGTCCAGTGAGCTTTATAAACAAAGCTTACATCTTTGAGGGTTGTCTAGAAAAGCTTTTAAACATTAAAGATGAAAGGAGAAAAAGAAAGAAAAGGGAAAGAAAAATGTTGTTTAATTAAGAATATAAGTACAGCCATACTGATTCAGAGGTATGGAGTATATAAGGTCACTCTGCACCCAGTAGTGTCCACAAGCAGATGCCCAGAAAACAGTAAGAACACAGCAAGTGCATGCAATACTTCCCTCAAACATTATCCCAGCCTCACCATTTTCAGCCCAAGGGATTTTGAAAGCCTGATGTGGTTCATTTCTTCATGTAATAAAATATAAAGAGCTATTTCATCATTGTGGGGATCTGATCCACAATTCTTTAAAACTTAGAGCCTTATGCATACTGCATCTTCCACCTAACTCTGTGCATCTGGTTACTAGAGAGGAGAAAAGTAACTCAGAGGGCACAGTAAAGCTTTGAGAGGAGTCATTTGGAAGCACCCAAAAGTAAATACCACTCCAGAGACCTAGCTGGAGTATACAAGGATTGAACACGTCTTCTAGGACTGGTCATAAGGATATATACCTCTAGTGTAAGAAAAAGAACTAGCACACAATTCTGTGGAGAAAAGTTACATCTGGAACCAGACCAAATGCCTGCAGTAAAAGTTGAATCCATGTAAAATTCACCCACGTTTAAAATTTCACTCTAAGCTTCAGGCTCAGCTAGATTAGATTTAAAGTCGATCCAACCTTTCAGATGAGTCTGGAGTTTCAGAGAAACAGGGAGAAGTTTTGCTTTTGCAACGCTATCCTGTGGATGAAACACTGGTGACTCTTTCACTTGCAAACAGCTACCAGTGCTGAAAACAAAACTTGAGTGTGGCTTTCCTTTCTCTCCAAAAAATATTTCTTTCATTCATATTTTTACTATGTCTATAGAATATTCCCCAAATGAAAGCTTGGGGTATTGAAAGTAGTGACCAAATTTACCAGCACTTCTGTAACAAGATCTTTATACCATCCTGCATCCTACAAAGAAAGATTCATTTCTACCATCACCTTGCACAAACTGCTTGTTTAAAAGTTTAATTCCCACTTTTTGCCTATGAACTATTCAATAACGTCCTTTCACTACCTGTGTTTTCTGGCCCAGGCCAACATCAAAGGCAGCAGTATGAAATTAAGGAGTGTTGTGGTTTTCTGTTCAAACCACTCTGTATTCCAAACCTGAGCCCCTGCCTCCCCTCGTCCCAGGTATACATTTGCATCCTTTAAATGATCTTGTTTATTCTATGCGTCGAAATATAGTTATCTGAATATTAATTATGGTTTTCGTGAAGTTCATCGGTTGAGGGCAGGAATTGAGAATTCTTCCTTCAGTCGCAGCCACCTGCTTAGATTTCTGTGTTTATCTGCTTCACTGACTTTAAATCAGTTTCTGTAAGTGAAAGTCTGTTGCTTTGAGCAGATGTTAATGCTCAGAAATAGTGTACAGTCTGCCATTAGCATATGTAGCATAATGCTAATAAATAGAGGCATGTACCACCCTTGAAGGTGATTCTGAATTCAACGGAAAAATCCGCCCCCCATCCTGCCAGCCCCTTTCCTTAGGGAAGTCTCTGGCGTATACAGCTGTTATAAGTGAGGGACCTTCCTCCCACCCCCAGCAAGACCTTAGCAAATGGTCCATTCTGTTTATGCTGCATTTGGATGATTAATGATTTTGTATATTGTAACCAAATTGTACTGCTATTATCATCAGGTCACTGCTGACAACTAGATATATCATCTCTCGGGTTCATATACAGATAACGATTTTAACTATGTGGATAAGTAAAGGCTTTATGGTGTCCTAATGCTAATGTAAATATTACCACATATTGGAAGTTGGTAATGCACTGTATATGGGGACTGCATTACACAACAACAGTCATCGAGTAGCTGAAGTTGAGGTGATTGCTGCAACAGTGGTTTTCTACTTTATCCTCCTTGGTAATATTTTTCCCCTCCCTAAGGAGTTGGAACAATCCATCTGTAAAACATGACAATCATTTAGGCTCAAAGTGACCCAGCAGCTTTCAAGAAAAACTGTAATCAAACTGACTTGGGCTGTCTTGGGTGTTGGGAGGGGCGAGTTCAGTTACCTCCATGCTCTTCTGGCTCCCCAGTCAATGCGGTGCTCTGAGCTCCAGGACTAAAGCAGAGACACTGGAATAAAAGCTGTTGCTAGAGTTTGGCCAGCTTAGCCAAGAGCAGGAGAGCCGGAAACCTGAGAAAGCCATGTTGTGAAAGTGTCTTCATGTTTTGTCTATAAAGTAGATCAATGCTCCTAATCCTGACAGCTCCAGGTAACCATATCAGAGAACGATTGTATGGAGTCAAGAAAAAAAATTTGAGAAAGGACTTGTTGCAGAAATGCAACATTACAGCTCCTGCCTGAAGTTGAAAGTATATTGAAAAGGTTTTGAGGAGCAAGAATTCAAACTGAGCAAAAGGTCTGCCCCTTTTACTGTTCATTCATCACTAACTGGTACATGTCATGCTAAGGCTCAGACTAGAAATTAATTATTCTCGCTAATATTGTGGAACCTTATTGCACCAATCCTTATCTTCACCCGATATATACCAGGAGCAAAGAACGCAGAAGTCATTGCAACAATACTAGCAGAAAACTGAAGCATGATAAGGATCAGCTTTACAGGCCTTGCATTTCCATCAGTCTAATTCCCGTTTCATAGGGAGGAAACCATTGCAATCTGCACTCAAAAAGAGAAGAGAATAGCTGGATCAGAGCCCCCAGCTGATTTATGCTCACAATTTCCTTCTGAGATAGCAGCAGCGGACGTGAAAAGCAAAGTCTACCAATAATTCTGTTCTCCCACCAGTGTGCAAAGGGAAGATTTTCCTAAAACCAAGAATTTCATCGAGTCAGATTTCACTGCTTATTTTTAAGTGGTTTGAATTCCCTGATTCCATCATTTCAGGTGGGTGATGCATCCCATTTTCCACAAAGGAAGGTGTTAAAAAGGAGAAAGTTTTTGCACAGAAATAAAGGTACAACCCTGAGTTCTCAGCTCAGTAATTATAGCACACCTTGTCTGCTAATTAAATGATATTTTTGAAAAACAAAACAAAAGAAACCAAGAAACAAGAAAACATGCAAGGCAATGATACCTCATCTTCTTAGAGAGCTCATTCCATGATACAGGAGCAGATCTCGATAGATTTGTACAGCCACCCAAAACCTGAAAAAAATACCCAAAGCAGATGGCAAAGTACCCAGGACTGCGCTGTATGAACAGAGAGGGGCTGCCAAATGGAACCTTGTGATATCAGCTCCCTACTAACCATCACTGACCTGTGCACCATTTCATTCAACAGCCTGCATCTCCTGAGCAAGTGACTCATCTTTAAGACACTCTCTGGATCTCTGAGCAGGAACACCCGATATCTGCAGGTCTCTGAGCAAAAAAGTAGAATTTCTCCCTCCACTCCAAGCACAAGTTTGCTGTAAAATCAGCCCATTCAACAATTTAAGAGACATAGAATAGGGACAGAGCTGTGTCAATTCATTTTTATTCCACTGATGTTCCCTTGCCCACTGTTTGCACTTATTGATCCGCAGCTAAGGGAAAAGGCCAGAAACAGGAAAGAATAAAGGTAAGCCAGAAAAGTGCTGCTGTTCTAGAGCAACATAAAACACAACTTGAAGCTGGAGGGCAGGGAAGGGACAACAAAGCACAGCAGCGAGAGAAAAGAAGAATAAAGAAAGGAAGAGAGAATTAGAGACAGAGCAAACAAGATTAAGTTTCATCTGACTTATTGGATGTGCACTCAGAAAGCGAAAGGCAGGGAGAGGCAGGACAGAGGGAGAGGACATGAACGGCAGCAAGTTCTGTCCTGAGGCTCCATGCAATGGTTTTGTCAGAGACTCTCTGAGGCTGGTGCCACTTCATATGATGTGCAGCTTTAATGAAAGAAGGAGGGGGGGCAGGAGCAAAGGGAAAAAAGAAAAAGCGGCTGAGACTCTCTGTCTCTTCCTCGGTCTCCGTTTGCAGAGACCTATTGGCCATAACTCTTGCAGGGCAAATAACAAGCATTCCCCATCCAAATGTAAGCGCATTGGCACTCAATCCTACTTTATAAAGGTTATAGTTTTACATAAATCACTCACTCTAAATGCACTTTAGTCATCCTCCTCGTGTTAAGTTTCCCTTTAAGCCTAACTAGGCAAGGAGGATTTCTCCCACTGGCCCTCTGGACATGACGCCACCAAGACTGAACTATGCTCTCTATCTTTAATATCCCTGGAGGGATTTGTCTATAATGATGTCAGGGGCTAAGCATATTCCCTTGCCAGGGCGGGGGAATTAAATCTGTCCTTCCCCTATCTCACTCAGGTCCAGCAGAACTAAAAACAAGTTGTTCGGAGAGCAGAGAAAACTGGTGATGCTTCACTTTTGATGTCTCGCTCTCCATGTAGATTCCCTAATGTCTACTAAAGGGTGAGCTTAGTAGCCTTTTCTTCAGTGATTTCACTATCAGTCATCCCTTTAATGAAGTTTATAGTAGTCTCCGAGACCTCTCTTCTCTATCATATTGTGCTGAATTTGCCCAGTGATGTTCAGGGTTACACAGGAAGGTTAGACTGACAGACAGAGCCAACTCTAGGTAGGCAGACAGCACAGGTGCTTGAAAAAACATGTTTTCTTAAAAAATCTTCTTAAAAGGTACCCACTGGCACAACTGCTGCAAGACCTCCTTTGCCTGTTTTCAGGTAGATGCATCCCTGATGAGGAAGACACATTCCATCTCCTGCACATTTTATTATTGAGTTCAGTGCTTGTTTCTTAGCAGGGTAGTTGTGAGGTCTTGAATCATCAAGCACCCAAGGAACTTCATGAGCTAGGACCAAGTCAGATACAATGACTTTAGGAACTTCAGAGCAGAGGTACACTGCTCCAGCTCCTGCCTTTTCTTTTTTTAGAGAGTCCATCATGATGGACTGCCCTGCCACAGACACTGGAGCTTCATGCAACAATCTGGAGTCAGAGGAAGAATTTAAAATGATAGTCATGAGAGAGTGAAGAAAATAAAAGCAGGGCAGGTGCTAGGCAGAGGGTAGTAGTGAAACCTTCATACACTCAGGAGGAGAATGCAGGTTATAGGGTGTATTTTTGTTTCTGTAGATGAAATCCATGCTGGTCTGTCCAAGCTCACATACAACATCATCTGGCCACCAGCCCAGTCATTCCCAGAAATGCTGAAGTTAAGAGTAAGACCATGACTCTTGTTGTGTTAGAAGGTACTCGAAACAGAATGAGTTGAAGCCCTGTAAGAGCATGATGTGGGCAATGGCTGCTCATGCCTGGTCTGACCTACAAAGGGGATTAAGCTGCTCGTAAGTATGCAGTATGGGCAACCAGGGGCCTGGTAGAAAGCAGCACTGACTGCACTGACTTGTCACTGGAGTCACCCAAGAGCACCAAACTGGCTGCTTTCTTATTCCTCGGTGCTCTTGGTATGAAACATCTCACTAAGACTATTCCTTCAACAGGTGTAATCTGAGACAGCTAAATGTGCTGGAAAACACAGAAAACCTGAAAAGTTTTTTGACCGATAGAACTTGAGTTCTTTCATCTAATGTGGTTGAGTCATCCCTGCGGTCTTTCTCTCGGGTATCTTTAACTTAAATGTCTCTTATCTACCCAGACATCCATTTTCATTAAAATTCTTCCAGCTTAGTCACCCAGATTTTTGACCTAGTGTGGCTGGATAATAGGTTCTGAAATTATTGATGTGTAGAAGTGGACAGTCAGAGGCAGCGACATCACCATCACACAGGCCTCGTCTTCTGAAAACTAAGCTAAAAATACACCCTCTTTCCATGGAGAGAAGGGAAGTGAGTAACAACAGCTGTCAGGTTTCTCCACTCAAGCTGTCTGTTGAACAGAGCAGTTTTGGGTAACCTGCAAGGATACACAGTATGCTGAATTTCCCGTGAGCTATCCAGCAATCTTTGTCAGTTTTGCACCACCACAGTGTGAGGCGAGCCTTTGGGTTTAAGATCAGATTAGTGAGGCCGGGGTCCAAATGAGTGCCTCTGTCTAGCATTAGAAGAGCAGCTGATATGCAAAGGGAAGTGGGTCTTCTGTTTTTTCTAGCCTTACAGCAGTCAGGAAACAGTATGTGACTTCCAGTCAACTGATGCAAAACCAGGAGTTTTTGAACTAAATTTCCAGTGTCTGATTCAGGACACTACTTTAAATAGATGCTACTCACTGAAAATAGTGTTGTTTAACTCTTCACACCAATGCTGATTCTAACTCTCATACTCCAGTTGATTTGAACAGACTTCCAACATCACCAACACATACTCCCATCTTAAAGTAAAGCCGAGAGCAGAGAAGAGATGAAAAGCTTGAACTACTCTGTAGAGAGCAACTGCACACCTACGCAATCCTTAGTCTTCTCTGCCAGCCTCAGTTTAAACAGCTGTATAATCCTAAACAGAAAGGAATGAATTTCACCCACAAACAAGCATGAAGGAAAAGTCTACTTGCTAGTCAGTGACGATTCATACATTAACAAATTCACAGGAAGTTCAAAGCTCCCTAGTTCTGTCACCAGCTTTGCACAGCTGGGAGGAATTCCATTTCCTTGCAATAGTAATGACATTCTACTACAAGAGTAAGAATAATTTTTTTTTCTGTCAGACAACCAATAGAAATAATTCATAAGTTTGCCTTATGTGATTTGGTTGTGTTTGGAAGCTCATCTGCAATCAGTGCCTCACAGTGCAAGGTGCTGTTTATACTTTCACAAAAATGCAAACCAAAAGAATCAGAAGAGAGGAAGTCATATACTCAAGGCCACACAGCAACTCAGTAGCCAAGGGAAAAATGAACTTAAATTTTTTGACCACCAGTCCAGTGTTTCTTACACTGCACCATGAACTGTGCCATCAGCGAGGTCAGCAAAAACTTTTTATACTTATACCCCTCATCATGATGCAAGAGCACCTCACAACCTGTATTCTAATCTTGCCCCTAGAAAGTAAAAACTGCTTCTGTTCCCAGTTACGTAAGAGGAATCAAGATATAGGAAAAAGCTGGAGCTACAACCACAAATACATAAAGAAAAATGTTTACACCTTAATTTGCGGTGCTTATGTCCCAACCTCAAATGCCCTGCTCAGTTTCTACTCAACCCCAAAAAGCGCCTATTCCATCAGAATAAATACACCTTCTCTAACAAATCCATATTTTGGAACAGGGCCCAGATCTGAGGTCTCCTCTGAGTCACATAAATGCCCTTACCAAAGCATCACTCTCTCAAACTCTCTCTGATTCAGAATTAAGATCCAAGAAACAGCAAAACATCTTTATTCTCTGCTAATGTACAATCCAAAGCACCATTCTTTTTCGTGCACACCGTTTGCTTTGGGAACAGTAGCAGCTGCCATGTAATTGGTGGGGCACTCACTCACCTGTATTTGTCCAGAGAGCCATCTCCAGCACCAGCATCCCGCAGCTATACGTCACACACCCAGGTCAGTTGCCTGCGCTCCATGCCTGAGATCCCCAACTAAAACCACTTTCTCTCCACATACATACATGAGACAAATGTTCACCTGAAACATGCAGGGCATTGGGGTTTTTGAGGATTTTCTGTCAAAAACTCTTTAGCACTAAAAACCAGGCTAGGTCATGGAAACACAAAGCTTGTAGTTTCTCAAACATTTGACAGAAAAAAACATTGCTTCTTTGCGGAGAAAAACAGTCTGGGGTCAAGGACAGAGAATCAAAGTGCTATTTTCTAAAATGTTGAGTTGAACCTGTCTTACACTTAAAGCAAAAAAGAAAGACAATATATCATAAGAAGGAATCAGTAAAAAGCACAGCCATCATCTTAAAACTTACAGACTTTTACAGTAAATCTAAACTGCTCACTTTAAGGTCTTCCTGCTGAATCAGACTAGGAGGACTTTTCTCCTCAAGAGGATGCCAGAGTCACCAAGATTATTTCATCCCCCTGCCACAAGCATCTCTGGAAAGCATCAGAGCTGGAAGGTTGACTTAGATGTAAGACAGACACCGGACTGCTCATGTAATAGACCCTATGCAGTTACAGTGACATGTCACTCCTGCTCCATCTTTGCATGTGCAAGTCCCAGACTACATCTGAGCCACACTGGAGCTGCTTCCACATTCTGCTTACCTGTTTGGCTGTATAGCCACAGCTCAGAGCCATGAGACAAGGCAGAGCACTACATATGCTATCTGGAAAACAAAGCAACAAAACCGTAATGTCATCAGTGAAAAGCAGGTGATTCTCCAACACTACTGAAAGGTGAGTGACAAGTGACTTTTCTTCCTTCCATCTGTGCCAAAACAGCACTTGTGCCTTCCACTGCCATCACAGTAACCCAAAAAAAAGAAATATCAGTTTTATGCAGTCACAGAAAGAACACCATCAAGCCAGGTATACCAAACATTTAGAGTCCACTCCCTTTTTTATTTCTCTATTTTTTCCTTTTGTTTTCTTT
>Ga0065711_1051815_pt1 | contig 10221 bp, 6 predicted proteins | sample Hoacrofraction12_FD_59098 | JGI IMG/M metagenome (GOLD analysis project Ga0065711, IMG submission 59098) | Hoatzin crop microbial communities from Cojedes, Venezuela - Epithelial fraction 12 v2 (version 2) | ecosystem: Host-associated > Birds > Digestive system > Esophagus > Crop | place...
CTGGAGTGCTGTGTCCAGTTCTGGGCTCCCCAGTTCAAGAAAGATGAGGAGCTACTGGAGAGAGTCCAGCGGAGGGCTACGAGGATGGTGAGGGGACTGGAACATCTCTCCTATGAGGGAGCTGGGCTTGTTCAGCCTGAAGAAGAGAAGGCTGAGAGGGGAAATGCTTATAAATATCTGAAGGGTGTGTGTCAGGAGGATGGGGCCAGACTCTTTTCAGTGGTGCCCAGTGACAGGACAAGGGGCAACGGGCACAAACTGAAGCATAGGAAGTTCCATCTGAACATGAGGAAGAACTTCTTGACTCTGAGGGTGACGGAGCCCTGGCACAGGCTGCCCAGGGAGGTTGTGGAGTCTCCTTCTCTGGAGATACTCAAACTCCGCCTGGATGAGGTATTGTGCAGCCTGCTGTAGGTGACCCTGCTTTGGCAGGTGGGTTGGACCAGATGATCCCCAGAGGTCCCTTCCAGCCCCCACCATTCTGTGTGATTCTTTGTGAAACAGTCAAAATATGCACAGCAGAACATCTTAGTGCTGATGCAAGTGACCGACCCAACTCGAGCCCAAATTGCCCTTCTGGATGGTGCAATGCTTCCTCAAAAGGGGAAAAAATTCATTTCTAAATACAGTATCAGTAAATATTCAAAAGCAATGGCATGCAGCAATAGTGATAGTAAGCATTATCCTGAATGCTGAGATCTAGATCTGAAGACAAATGGCCATTAGCCGTGATATATTTAGGTACACGGCTTTTTTCTTGAATTTAAAATAGGTTGCTAAATAGTCCGAGTTGTGGTTTCCGGGCTCAGTCTGGTGGCGACAGTAACATCTTAATTTATACTAAAGCTAAGGAAAAGCTAAATCCATGACACAAACCAAGAGTCAGATGACCTGAAAGCAAGAGAATACAAATGAGCTCCCTGGAGAGAAGAGGCTGTGATGGAACAAATAGAATAATACAGAGGGATGACTTGATGCTATCACCGGAGTGACTGTATTTCACGTCTTTGGAAAGAAATGAAATGAGCTTAAATTGGGACAATTGCTTTATTTTCAGAGAATTACATCTGAAGCCTCTGCTGCCTACAGACAAGTGATATGCTATTGTTTCTCCCCCTGAAGCCAGGTACTATTAATTGCCAATTTTCATATGTCACTCGACATGATGAAGTCAGCAAATGTCATCATACTTAATAGAGACAGGCCTGAGCGTTCCCACTGAGTCTCACGGAAGTAGAAAGTTCCCTGTTTGCAGGCAAAGACTCATTAAACATAAAAGTTGAGTTATCTGTAAGAAATACCAGGAGGGAGAGAATGTTAAGCTGAGGCACTTGTCATTGCCCAGTAAGCATCCACACTGCAGTAAGATACACAGCATCTGCCAGTCACCTATTTGTTGGCAAATAAAAGGAACAGTGAAAAACTGTTTTTTAACAACACCATTAGGAGGTTTGATACTACATCAGAAACTGTTTTCCCCCTTCCTCTAACTCAAGTTCTGAGCCTAGAGGCTGTGTTTATTGGAAATGACTTCTGCCTTGAGACTGGAAGTGTAAAACCTAGCGCTGAGCACCTTTATGGTGCTCCTAGATACAGATTATCCAGGGGACTGAAAACTTCCTTGGTAAATACATGTGGGATTTTTTTCCCTGGGGAGTATAAGTGCCTTTACACTTAGACTTAAGCTTCAATTTAAAGACGTGTTGTTTGGCACATCAGATGTTTCTCCGAATGCTCTGTACAAGAACCAGATTTGAACGGAAAGTGAATTCAGGGCTGTTGACAGCTTATCTGCTGACTTCATACCCAACCTTAGGCAATTCAGCTGAAAGATGAGCTCAACACTGTGAGTTCCAATTGTAACCTTTGCAGTATCTTGCCCTATTCTAATCTTCCTTTAAACAGCTACATTAAAAAGCTTTACAGGGGCCCACTTATACAACAAACTGTTAAGTCCAGCAAGCTGTGCTCTACTGAAAACTCTGGGTCTAAATGTGAGCAGATTTTGAAAGTATTAGGAATCCTCCCTCCGCCTGCTTATGTGATGAGCAATGTCTTGATAATGCAACTTGCAGTGTCTGGTTTGGAAAGTGCAATTCTCATTGTAGTGGAAATGTGAACATGCTGGTGAAACTGAGTATCTGTTCAGCAGATTGTCATTCTCTTGGAGTATCTGGAACTCATGACCTGGCAAGCCATTCTGAGGACTTAAGAAGTTCATAGCACTCAGTTAATACAGTGTCCTTCCATTCTTGCATGTTTTAAGGAACTTAACTAAAACCATACTGTACCTACTCAGTGTGTGATATGCAGATGCTTATAATTCAAATCAAAACCAACCGACTTTCAAATCTCACCCCCTTTGGCTGCAGGGCTGTTTAAACTAAAAGGTCAGAAGAAAAAAAAATATTTTTAAAATGAAACTTTTTTAGTCTTCTCAATCAAAATACAAACTGTTTTTAAAAGCTTATTTTCATCTTTAGGCAGAGGCCAATTAGTTTAAATCTCAACCCTTCATTTCGCAGATTTTAAGACAGGTGTTGAAAATAAGGGCTTAGAAAAGAAACTGTATTTTACCTTCACCTATGATGATTGTGACAAAGTCACAAAGTCTTTCCTCTCCTAAGAAAGAGGCTTATTGGAACTGATGCAGACAAATCCATGATCTTTGGGAAATTGTGGCTTCAAATTCCTAGACAGGGTAGGTACAGTTTCACAGGTTGAGACATTTCTCAACAACAAATCTGAAATGTAACCCTAAACTCAATAGCTCTGCCAGCTACTTCAGAGCAGTGTAGCTTAGGTCTGCACTCTGTAGCCATGTTCCCTCTTGAACTGCAGTGTACCCCTTCGTCAACTGGCAACGCAATGGAAGGCCCCGCACTAGGGAAACCTCCTTGTGAAGTATAAAGAGATGGAGGTCTCCCGCGGAGAGCCCTCTCTGCCCTCTTCACTGCCTAATTCATTGAGGCAAGGTGGCTTCTTCTTTCCTATGCAGAGAGAAGGGTGGTGGAAGCAGTTCTGTGATGACCTAGGCTGAGCTGTCCTAAGAAGAGCTAGTAATAAGTGGAATATGACCATTGTTATTTTATCATTGGTAAACCTAAACACCAGGAAGAGGTTGGACTGGATGTTACGAAAGTGTGTGGCCTGTTTTTTGTCAAAGAAAAAAGTTGGAAGAGACAGCCACCATTTTTTCTTGCAGTACGTGAGCAAAGACACTGTGGGATACCGCAAACATTGCATTAGCAGAAAGCTAAAGCACTCTGTCGCATCAGACTGTACACCGCACTGCTTCCTAACGGAGAGTGTCTGCTTCCCTGTGCTGGCAAAGCGAGGGATGTCAATAAAGAAAAATGATTGCAGCAGGGTGGGCTCGTGCATTAAAAGAGGAGCTTCCTGCTTTGCATTTCCAGCAATTAGAAACCCTATAACTTCTCCAAAATATCACATCCTTCCTGCAGCTTGGCCAGCACAACATGTAGTGGTGGCATCTCAAATAAAAGGCACAATAGCAAAGCAAGCAAGAGCTTCATAGTGGCTTCAGAAGACACGCAGCGCAGCAGCAGAGATCAGGGTGGTTGGAACAGGCAGGGGCATTGAGCAGCGCGCTGTTATAATTCTTCTACTCAGATAATTTGAACCACTTCCTATTTGTATATATATATGCAATTATATGTTACTGATTATGTGGTTTGTATTTCTTCTGCATGCAAAGCTGTCCATCAGAAATACGTTTACTAGATAAAAACACATTTAGAGATGTATAATCAAAATACAATTACTATATATACTTCTAATTAGCATAACATGTACTGCAAAGTATATTGTATATTCAGGGTAGTCTAGTGGCCAAAAATATTCCATGAATTCTGGTCAACAATTATAAAGAATTCTATTCCTGCCAGATAAGCTGAAAATTATCACTTGCTGACTAAGTCAATATGTTATCCTGCTGCTGTGCCATATGGCCCTGGATGCTGAGACACAACACAACCTCATCGAGCGACACCCAGACTGGAGGAGTGGTTGATACACAACCTCATCAAGTGACACCCAAACTGGAGGAGTGGTGGATGCACTGGAGAGCAGGGTTTCCGTTCAGAAGGACCTCAGCAAACTGGAGGAGCAAGCTAGCAGGAACCTCACGAAGTTCAACAAAGGCAAATGCAAAGTCATGCATTGGGGTAAGAAGTAAGCCATGCAGCAGGCCAGGCTGAGGGCTGAGCAAACATCCCTGCAGCTGGAGCTTGGGGCCCACAGAAAAACAGCTACTGACAACCTGGAGAGACTCCAGAGAAGGGCTGCTAAGGCAGTAACAGGACCAGAGCACTTAATGCACAATGAGAGCCTGGGGCAACTGGTTTGTTTAGCCTGGAGACGACAAGGCCAAGAGGGAATATAATTACAGTCATCCACTACCTTAATCCATTGGGGAAGATAGACGCAGACCTTTCTCAGAGATGCACAGCGAAAGAACAAAAGGCAACAGTCATAAGCCGCAACAAGGGAAATACTGATTGGAAATATGGAAAAAAAATCATCTCAGTGAGACTAGTGCTTCGATGGGGGCCCAAAGGGCCTACTCAGTCTCCACCCTCGGAGATTTTCAAAACTTGGCAAGTCTTGGAGCAACCTGACCTGAGTTTGAAGCTAGGCCTGCTTTGAGCAGAAGGTTGGACTTGCGAGCAGCAGTAGTCCAGTCAGTTTTGCTGATTCAGCAAATGCAGCAGTTCTCAAACTGTAATCTACTAAAACCGCTGCTGTCACAGTGGTAAAGCATCTGTCAGTCTCAGAGCTGTGACGTCTTGCTGCTGCTTGGAGCTCAGGGCAAGATTCATTTAAGACCTCCAGATGTCCCTTCCAACCTAAATTTTTCTAAGAATCTACAACATAAAATTCAGTTGTGTAAGAGACTAAGTATCCCTTTCATCAGCCATAAAGGTACTGGAAGCTTTGTCGAGGGCCAACAGAATTGGCTTGTTAAAGCAGTGACCTATCTAAATTTCACTTATGATTTAATTCGGTATGTAATCAGGTTAAGTGTGATCAATTATTTGATTGCCTATATATTATATTCAGATTGTCATAACAGGCTGAGATATACAAGGCTTGATTCTTCTCTCCCTTTCTTCAAAAATGTGAGATTCAACAGTGATAAGGAAGGAAAAAAGGCAGAAAAACGGAAACTGTTTTCCTCTGAACAATGAGCGGAACTGCTACATTTCGTATAAATATTATCACTGATCTATGATACAACCATTTCCACAGTCAGCAGGCCAAACCTCACTAATATTCCTTCCTCATCAAAACACATAGGGTTACTCATACAAATAAAGTTTTGCAGGCATGCAAATTAATTTGTAGTAAGATGGTTAAAGTTCTAAATCATGTATTAAATTGCTTCTATTGTAGAAGTTTAACCTCATTTTCCAAGTTAGTCACATGCAACAGAGATGCAGTAATGTAGGTATTCCAACTGCAGGAGTGATTAGCTGCTGGTGCCTTCTAAAACTGAATTTGTAAGTCAGATCATTGGAAAGATCAGTGGTTTGTGTCCTGGATGTCATGAGACCAGAGAGGTGGAATATTGGCAGAAGATTAGGCTTATTTTTGTATATGTGCTTGAAATATTTAGACCAACTAGGATAGAAATCAACTTGTAGTGTTGTAAACCCTGATCCAGCAAAGCAAAAAAGCCACGAGCAAGCCCATCTCAGGTATTCAAGGAACATAAAAATGGATTTATCCTTGAACAGTGGCCCAAAGTCCCTTTAAAGTTCAAGGAACGACAGTGATGTTCAAGCACTTGCTTAAAGGTAGGCATGTGCTTAAACGCACAGATGACCTGGGGCGTTTTTACTTGTATATCTCTATGTAACCAACAAGGAGCTACCACCAGCTTTGTTCATATTGCAGGCATTTCTGCATCTCCTTGTTTCTGCACAGAAGCATACTGCTGACAGTTTTGATTTTGCCACGGAAGAAAATGAGCATTCCAATATGATTTGTCTGCCTGGGTCTGATTAAATCAGAGAAGTTAGCCACCAGTTTCTGTACAGTCAGATTGGGCTATAAACATTTATTCTCATGAATAAATTTATTTGGACCTTAAGAAGCTGGGGTTGAAATGTAACAACCTCTGAACAATCTGATGGGGACCAATATACAAGCAGCTAGACTGAGATACCAGTCAGTACCTTTCCCTCCCTCAGGAGCTTTATCCTTTACTGTTTGTAGGTTTACCTGTTAATGCTCATCATAGTTGTAGGCTCTGACTCCAGAGCTCTCATTAATCACCGCCTAAGAACAGCGCTTCAGGTAAGCAAACATATCAGATGCTGAGCTGAAGCAGCAGTACTCACTTCAAACTGTCATTTGCTCCTGACATAACAAGGGAAAAGACTATGCAGCCTAAGTACCGATAATTTTTCACTGCACAATTCAAAACAAGCTTTGGAAATTTGTGCCACATTGCTACAAATGATGGCACTGAGGGCTTATGAAGTTCAGTGATCAGCACTGAAACGCACATGGTCTACCTCACTGCATGTCTTGCATTGTACCCACTTGGAGTGACTTAAAGGTGTTCAGTTGACGAGCCTGAATAACAATGTTAGAATTTCGATTCAGCTGCTGAAGTTTGGGAGCATTTGAAAGCTAGGTCTGAAAAATCACATCCTTTGATAGAGTCAACTGTGAAGAGCAGCTGAAGGTCTAAATTTTATCAAAGTTGAGGTTCACTTTAATCCAGATTCTCATCTGTAATCCAGCCCTAATTCTTTCTCTGAATATCAGGAGGAAGCCAGGCAAGATCTTTGTATAGGCATTCAAGCAACCAGCAGTTCCGTTTCCAGGCAGTTTTGCTGATTCACCAAATGCAGCAGTTCTCAAACTGTAATCTACTAAAACCGCTGCTGTCACAGTGGTATAGTATCTGTCAGTCTCAGAGCTGTGATGTCTTGCTGCTGCTTGGAGCTCAGGTCAACATTCATTTAAGATTTCTGAATGCTTTTTCTTTTTTATTTTTTTTGACCAGCTAGACTCCAAAATAAGCATAGTTCTTCAATGTCTTTCTGTGTCAGGTATCTCTGATGAAAATCCAGCTATGAGCAAACTTTCAGCCAATGCTGAAAACAAGATGGCAACAAACAAGTGAAAGGAGATAACCAACACGCAGAGTGACCTAGAGAGAAAATTAAACGTCTGCACGCAACAGGAAAAGGTCCACAATATCAAGTGTAAAGTCCCAACACTTCTGGCAAGAGAATGCTGAATCACAGGGTGCAGCAAAGGAGATGCACATCTCTTGCTGAAGAAAGCTCAGTTTCACATCGTTTCCTGTAGTCAGTCTAATTTTGCTGAACTATTTTTATGGTAGCACCGGTGCATATTGGAAAAATGGTGAGAAAAGGACTGGGACACTGTAAGGAAAAACAATCCATGAAAGATCTGAGGCACGGATTGTGGCAATACAGCTCACCAAGCTCACACATTACTCGTTCTACTTGCCATGTGGTTTTAGACACACAAAGAGACAGTATTCTTTACACACGGTGTTCAAACTGTTCGATAGTGGATCGTGCGGCAGCTGCTGGTTTGCAGCCCAGAAATGACTGCACTTCAGCGGTAGGCAGAGGGATCCAATAGCTCCTGAAATACTTCAGCATTTTGCTAGGTAGGAAGGAGTTAAAAGTATATAAAGAAATATGTTTCTAATTTATTACCTTTTACACAGATGTGTGCTTTATGGGAAAGGCATGATACAACTAATGCAACCTTCTCTTTAAGGCTCACCCAGGAATTCTTTAAGGTCACAAATTGTAGTCTGTATACTTCGAAGAACCACATTTTGCTGTTCAAACTGGGAATGGCAGCAGGCCAGTTGGTATGAATGGCTGCTTTCTTTCCATGTTCACGTACTGTAACTTTCATACGGATGTTGTCTAAACTCATAAGTGAGTTGCCACGGGATTTCATGCCCTGCTTATTGTTTGCTGTGCTGATACACTGGTACATCCAGAGGTGATTTTTCACATGTCATCAGAAATGTTATAACACCGGATTGGATTCGTAAGTACAAGCAACTGCCTAAGTGATGGAGGATTCCTGTCTCCTATGCATGCAAGAATAAGAAGGGAGGGCAGAGGAGAGAGAGAACAAAAGGCTATGTACCAGATAAAAGAGCAGGAAACCTGAATTAATTTGTGGAAGCAATAACATTTTTGTCAGTTATTCCTCTTTCCTGAAGGATGGAACCTCACTGACTGAAAGAAGCTCAGGTCAGCTATGCTTTCATTTGTCAGCAGCTAAGTTGGTGTAGCCCTTTTAAAAATCACATGCCTTCAAATACACTGTTTTTCATGGCTGCACTCAGCCTAGAGTACAGGAATTGTCATATGTTATCAACTTGGCAATCTGTTCAGATCAGTATTCTCTCTAATAGTAACTGAAGAGGACAGTGCCATAATCTGATACATATACGTTTTTCTCTTCTTTAAATCTCAAATTAATCTCTTGAGAGACTCAATTCTTCCCTGGAGCACATGCTTTAAAATCTCTCTGAAATCTGACATAAATTATGCCAAATCTGGGCAATCTTGCTGTAACATAAATGACCAAACCCTCTTCAATCTCTTTAAGGTCTTGGCCTCAGTGGCTTCCTGTGACATTATGTTCCACGGCTCAAGTACATGCTCAGTAAAAATGCTTATTTTCATCAGATGCTTCCTTTTATGGAATTCTCTGATATTTAATTTCATTTCTCGTCCATTTACTGCAGTAGCATACAGCCCACTGCCAGGGCCCTGAGTGCACTTTTAGGCCCGAATGCCCTGACCAGCCCCAACCTGCCCATGGCCCAGGACCCCACTCCGGCCCAGCTCGGGGCCCTCCGTCCCTGCCCCAGTGGTGCTGCAGCGGTGCCAGTCTCCCGCTCCCCTGCAGCTCTACTCAGGGGTCCCACAGAGTCCCTGTCCCCACGGAGGTGTCTGATGCCCGGGGCTGGAGCTGCCCTGCTGCGCCTCACTGCCCTGCTCCCTGGCAGGGAGGCCATGTCCTGCCACCCCCAGAGCCCCCGCTGCCCTCGGGCCCCAGGGAGCTGCCAGCTCTTATGGCTCCCTGGCACCCATTCCTGGCCAAGCAGCACCACAAAGTTGGCTTTTTCTTCCCATCCCCAAATATTTTTTTATGAAATCCACACAGAAACCTCCCACGAATAACCACCCCCTCCGCCAGCGGGCAGCCCCCTCAGCGCTGGCTGCTGCCCTCAGCGGGCCGTGCCTGATCGATCGCCGCTCTGCCAAGCAGGGCTGAGCCCCTCCGGACCGCCAGACTCCAGAGGCTGTGTTCAGCACTGTCCCGTTCGGCCCTTCCAGCAGCACCCCGACATCTTTCTGTCCCTTCCTAACTGAGGAAACCTCCTCTGGGTCAGGTGAGCGGTGACAGGGACCCGGCGCCTGCCCAGAGAGCTCCTGTCACACTCAGGAGGGACAATCTCAAGTTTCCCCCCAAAAACCCAGGAAACTGTTTCATAGGTCCTCTAAATCAGTTATAAATGTAAACGTGGAGCTCTGAACACCACAGTGTCCCCACCCTCCCAAAGACGACTGAAGCCCGTGCCTGCAGGCCTTACCTCCTCCTGGGTGACAGCCGCTGAGGAGCTCCCGGCATGGCGGCAGGACACAGGTCCGCCGGCCCCGCTGATGGTTGCCTTCCCGTCACCACCGCCCAGCGCTGCGAGGGCTCCACACGAAGTCCTGAGGTAAAAGGGATGCCGGGCAGGCTGAGGGAAGATCCCCAGCTCGGTTTTGAGTGGAAAAGACATCACCAGACATGCAGCCCGCCAGGCCGGGTCCCGCCACAGGGCAGGCGCCCCACAGCCTCCCCTGCCCGGCTGCTCCTTGGCGGGACTGGGCAGCCCTGCCAGGGCATCTCCAGCCAGTTCTGCTCATCCTTTTTGTCAGTCAGGACAGATAACAGTATAACTACATTCTTCTCTTCAAAATTTAGCCATGTTTTGGCTAAGATGGCTGGAGATCCTGAGGGGATGCGATACTAGACCTGGTGGTCACCAGTGTGAGTGAGCTTGTTGGGGATGTCAAGATCGGAGGCAGCCTGGGCTGCAATGACCACGCGCTGGTGGAACTAACGCTACTGAGGGAAATGGGAATAACAAAGAGCATAGTCAGGACCCTAAATTTTAGGAGGGCAAACTTCCAG